>FYBJ01002081.1_pt1 | contig 16022 bp, 15 predicted proteins | sample 1134611 | NCBI WGS metagenome assembly FYBJ01 (sample SAMEA104116008, study PRJEB20421) | marine metagenome | isolation source: marine | reverse complement strand
GATTACAAGAACCGCCATGCCTCGATCCTGCTGGCGCTTGAGGCGACGCTCGAGGCGATGGATCAGGCAGAACAGGCCAACTGCGCCTGACGCTAGCCAGATTGCAATCCCGACGCTAGGCTCGGCCCTGATTTCAGGGGAGAGTTAAGTTGCAGGATTTGGTTGAAAGATTTGTCACGTTATGGGTGGTCATTGATCCCATCGGCACGGTGCCGGTGTTCATTGCCGTGACCGCGGGCATTGACGCCGCCGCACGCCGCAAGACCGCGTTTCAGGGGGCCTTGGTCAGCGCCGGGGTTTTGCTGTTCTTTCTGATCTTCGGCCAATTGCTGATCGACGCGCTGGACATCGGCTTGAACTCATTTCAGGTCGCCGGCGGCATCGTGTTGTTCCTGTTTGCACTCACCATGATTTTTGGCGAAAGCAAGCCCGAAGCCGAACAGAAGCAGGCCGAAGGCGCGCAAGAGATCGAAAAGCCCAACCCGGCGATCTTTCCTTTGGCCGTCCCCTCGATGGCATCACCCGGTGCGATGCTGGCCATCGTCATGCTGACCGACAACAACCGCTTTGGTGTGGTCGATCAGGCGATCACGGGAGGCGTCATGCTGTTGGTCATTGCGGCGGCCTTTGTGCTGATGCTCTTTGCCGATCCGATCATTCGCCTGATCGGGCATTCGGGTTCGGCCATTGTCAGCCGTGTGATGGGTATGATTCTGGCCTCGGTCGCAGCCAATGCTGTTTTGTCAGCGATTTTGGAAATCGTGCAAACCGGCCAGCTCTAAAGAAAAATCCGCCGCTCTTTCGGGCGGGAAAGAGCGGCGGCAGGTATTGCGGGTCTCATGTGGGGTCCGGGGTCCATTCCTGGGCCGAGGCAGGGCCCGTTCAGGGTAAGGATAGGCAGATCACCCTTTCATCAATGGGACAGGATGCGAATGTGTCCGGGCATGAGATCGCAGGCAGAAATTCGTGTGTCAGAGGTTGGGGAGATGCAGCGCAACCACCAGCATCACCACCAATGACGCCGCACCCGCTGCATCTTGCAGCAGTGTGTTCTGGGAACGGGTCAAGGCGGTTTTGATCTGGTTCAGCATGTGGCGTCTCCGAGGTGGTGGTCCATGTCAGCGTTAAGTATTTGTTGACCTTTTGTTCTCATTTTCCAGCACATCTGTAAAGAACTTTTTGAGAACATTTGTGAACTTTTTGAGTCCCCGATGGGGTCGCGCGTGCCAATCACCGAAGTTAATCGTGTGATTACAGCAACTTACCCTACAGATATCAAGCGGATCGCCTGATCCTGCTTCATCAGCCACAGAAGAACACGCGCCGCCTGCCCCCGATCTGTCGAAAGATCCGGATCAGCAGCCAACAAGGCGCGCGCGTCAGACTGCGCCACCGCCATCAACGAGGCCTGACGTTCAAGGTCCGCGATGCGGAATCGGGGCAGCCCCGATTGCGCCGTTCCGATCAGATCACCCGCGCCCCGCATTTGCAGGTCGGTTTCGGCGATGGCGAACCCATCCTCGGTCTCGCGCAGCACCTCAAGCCGCTTGCGACCCGTCTCGCCGAGCGGCGCTTGATACATCAGCAAACAGGTTGATTCCGCGTCCCCGCGCCCCACGCGACCGCGCAGTTGGTGAAGCTGCGCCAGACCAAATATCTCGGCCCGTTCGATCACCATGATCGTGGCATTGGGAACGTTCACCCCGACCTCGATCACGGTGGTGGCCACAAGAACCTTGGTCTCGCCCGCCTGGAACGCTGCCATGGCGGCATCTTTCTCGGCGGGCGGCATCTGCCCATGGACCAGCCCCACGATGCCCTCGCCCAGAATCGCGCGCAGGCGTTTGAATCGCTCTTCGGCTGCGGTCAGATCGACGAGTTCGGATTCATCCACCAGCGGGCAAACCCAATAGCATTGCCGCCCCTCGTCGATCGCCTCACGCAGGCGCGCCACGACGGCGTCCATCCTCTCGGTGCTGATGACAGCCGTCTTGATCGGTTTTCGCCCAGGCGGCTTTTCGTCCAGGATGGAAACGTCCATGTCCCCATATTGCGCCAGCGACAGACTGCGTGGGATCGGTGTCGCAGTCATCACCAGAACATCTGCACCGACCCCTTTTTTCGCGAGTTCCATCCGCTGGCGAACGCCGAACCGGTGTTGTTCGTCAATGATCGCCAGACGCAGGTCGTTGAATGCCACATCGGCCTGAAATACCGCATGTGTTCCCACCAGAATCTGGATATCGCCCCGTTCCAGCGCCGCCAGTTTGGCGCGCCGTTCCGCACCCTTGTCACGGCCCGTGAGAAGCTCCAGTACCACGCCGGCATCTTCGGCCAGCGGTTTTAGCGCCTCCAGATGCTGTCGCGCCAGAATTTCGGTTGGCGCCATCATCACACCCTGCCCCCCGGCCTCGACTGCGACCAGCAGCGCCATGAAGGCCACCAACGTCTTGCCCGCGCCCACATCCCCCTGCAGCAGACGATTCATCCGCTGATTTGAAGCCATGTCGGCAGCAACTTCTTCGATCGCGCGGGCCTGGGCGCCGGTCGGTCGATACGGCAGCTTGGCCAAGACCCGTGACTGCAGCTCTCCGGTGGCGACGCTGATCACACCACGCGTCTTGCGCTCGCGTTGGCGTGCCAGGGCCAGCGTCATCTGATGCGCCATCAGCTCGTCATAGGCCAGACGCATGCGAGCGGGTGAAAACGGGCTGACGTCATCCACCCCCTGTGGATGATGCGCCGCATCCATGGCCGTGCCCCAATCTGGCCAGCCCTCGCGCTCCAGATGCGCGGGATCGATCCATTCGGCCAGGTCCGGCGCGCGGGCCAGTGCGCTTTGTGCCGCCTTGTAAGCTGTCTTTTGCGTCACTCCCTGGGTCAGGTGATACACCGGTTCGAATTCGGGGATATCACCCGCCTCGTTAACCGGCAGGATGTGATCGGGGTGAACCATCTGGGCCGTGCCGTCAAACAGCTCCAGTTTGCCTGAGACCACCCGTACGGCGCCCTGCGGCAGAACACGGTTGAGGTAATCGCTGCGGGCGTGAAAGAACACCAACTGGAAGTCCATCTGTGCATCATGCACATGGATGCGATAGGCCCCACCCCGATTGCGGGCCGGGCGGTGGCTGTCCACCGTCACCTCGACCGTCAGCGTGCCTGGCAGATCGGCGCCCTTTATCGTGTCACGACGGCGGCGATCCACCACGGCATAAGGCAATGAAAACAGCACGTCACGCGGCGTTTCGATATCCAGCGCAGCCAGAAGCTGCGCAGTTTTCGGTCCAACACCATCCAGCGTTTCCAAGCCCGCAAAAAGCGGAAACAGGGGTTCAGGACGTCCGCTCATAGTCCCTCGATCAATTCAAGCCAGCCATCTTCATCCAGTGTCTCGATCCCCAGGTCTGTGGCCTTTTTGGCCTTGGATCCGGCGCCGGGACCAGCGACCAGCAGGTCGGTCTTCTTGCTGACCGAACCGGAGACCTTGGCGCCCAGCGATTCTGCGCGGGCCTTGGCCTCGGCCCGGGACATTTTTTCAAGCGTGCCGGTGAAGACGACGGTTTTGCCCGCGACGGGGCTGTCTTGCGTGGGGGCTTCAGGTGGCACAATGGTCAAATGGGCGCGCAAAGCGTCGAACGCGGCGCGCTCATCAGCGTTGGCAAAGGCGTCTGACAACGACAGGCCCAAAGTGGCACCGATGCCGTCGATGCCGGTCAAATCGGCCCAGGCGACGGTGGCATCGACCGGGATGTCGGCCAGGGTCAGGGCCTTGTCGCGGGCCTCTTTCACACGGGCCCGGCGACCTTCGGAATTGGCCGCGAAACGCTCTGCATCCTCGGCTTCATCGGCCGCGCGATGCGCCAGGGCCGCTGCACGGGCCGTGTCAACTGCCTGCGCCATGGCGTCCCAATCCCCGTAGTGCAGCGCCAGGTCGCGCGCGCCGACCTCGCCCACATGGCGGATGCCAAGCGCAAAGATCAGCCGGATCAGCGGGATGGTGCGTTTTTCATCAATCGCCGCAAAGAGGTTGTCGGCCGAGGTGTCGCCCCAGCCATCGCGGTTCTTGAGCCGCGCCAGGTTCGCCGCATCGCGGGCCTGTAGCGTAAATATATCCTCTGGCGTGCGGATGGGCAGCACCTCGTCACCGTGAAACATTTCAATCTGCTTGGCGCCCAGACCTTCGATGTCGAAAGCCTTGCGCGAGACGAAATGTTTCAGCTTTTCAACGGCCTGCGCCGGACAAATGATCCCACCGGTGCAGCGGCGCACGGCGTCGCCATCTTCGCGGATCGCGGGGCTGCCGCATTCGGGGCATGTCGTCGGAAAGACATAAGGTTTGCTATCACCAGGCCGTTTACTCAGGTCCACATCAGCCACTTTGGGGATCACGTCGCCGGCGCGATAGACCTGCACCCAATCGCCTACGCGGATGTCCTTGCCACCGCGAATTTCATTGCCCGAGGCATCGCGGCCCTGGATGTAATCCTCGTTGTGCAGCGTCGCGTTTGAGACGACAACACCCCCCACCGTGACCGGGGCAAGCCGCGCCACCGGGCTGATGGCGCCGGTGCGGCCCACTTGAATGTCGATTGCCTCAAGACGCGTCCAGGCGAGTTCGGCGGGGAACTTATGCGCAATCGCCCAACGGGGCGTGGTCGACCGGAACCCAAGCCGCGCTTGCAGGTCCAGATCGTTGACCTTGTAGACGACGCCGTCGATATCATAGCCAAGCGTCGCGCGTTGGTCTTCGATGTCGTGATAACGCGCGATCATTTCGGCAGGTGTGGCGCAGAGTTTCGTGAGAGGGTTGGTCTGGAACCCCAGATCGGCCAGCTTTTCAATGGCCCCCATCTGCGTTTCAGCAAGCGGTGCGGACAGATCCCCCCAGGCATAGGCAAAGAAACGCAAAGGGCGGGATTTGGTGATCGCCGCATCCAACTGTCGCAATGACCCTGCCGCTGCGTTGCGCGGATTGGCAAAGGTTTTGCCGCCGCGTTCACTCTGGCGCACATTCAGCGCCTCGAAATCCGGGTGGGACATATAGACCTCGCCCCGCACTTCAAGCACATCCGGCGCGCCCTGCAAAAGTTGTGGAATGTCCGCGATGGTGCGGGCGTTGGCGGTGACGTTTTCACCGGTCTCTCCATCGCCACGCGTGGCCGCCTGCACCAATACGCCCTGTTCATATCGCAGGGACAAAGACAGACCGTCGATCTTGGGTTCAGCAGTATAGGCCAGCGAATCCTTGGCTGAAAGCCCGAGATATTTGCGGATCGATGTATCGAACCCATCGACATCTTCATCGTCAAATGCATTGCCCAGCGACAACATCCGCACCACATGGGTGATCTTGGAAAACGCCCCGGCCGGGCCGGCGCCGATCTGATCGGTGGGGCTGTCGTCGCGTTTCAGGTGGGGGAATCGCAGCTCGATTTCAGTATTTCGCCGTTTCAGCGCGTCATACTCGGCATCCGTCATCACCGGATCATCGGCCGTGTGATAAGCGGCGTTTGCCTGCCTCAAAAGGTCTGCCAACCGGGCCAGTTCAGCCGTGGCGTTATCCTCGGTCATTGCCTTGATGTCGGTGGTGTCTGTCACGGCCTCGCCCCAAACTTGATAGTAGATCCAAGTGATAGGGCGAGGCCACGATCAGGTCCAGATGTCTTCATCGTGAGTGGTGGTTGCTGCCTGGACCAACAGCCTGGGATTTCCTGTGCCGATCACGCGCCTATGGCGAGGCGCGGATCACTCATTTCATTGGGTTGCGGATCGCGCAGAACATAGCCGCGGCCCCAGACTGTCTCGATATAGTTTTCGCCGTCCGTTGCAGTGCTGAGTTTCTTGCGCAGCTTGCAGATAAACACATCAATGATCTTCAGCTCTGGTTCGTCCATGCCGCCATAAAGGTGATTCAGGAACATTTCCTTGGTGAGCGTCGTTCCCTTGCGCAGGCTGAGCAGTTCCAGCATCTGGTATTCCTTGCCAGTCAGATGCACCGTTTGCCCACCAACCTCGACCGTTTTGGCATCCAGATTAACCGAGATCTTGCCGGTCTTGATAATCGACTGTGAATGCCCTTTTGAACGGCGGATGATCGCATGGATCCGCGCCACCAGTTCTTCGCGGTGGAAAGGTTTGGTCAGATAGTCATCTGCACCAAAGCCGAACCCCTTGATCTTGCTTTCGGTGTCATCGGCGCCTGACAGGATCAGAATCGGCGTTTCGATTCGCGCCATCCGCAGCTGGCGCAACACCTCATGCCCGTTCATGTCTTGCAGGTTCAGGTCCAGCAGGATCAGGTCATAGTCATACAACTTGGCCAGATCGATCCCCTCTTCGCCAAGATCCGTTGCATATACGTTCAAGTTGGCATGCGTCAGCATCAACTCGATGCTCTTGGATGTCGTTGGATCGTCTTCAACAAGAAGTACGCGCATTGAATGTCTCCGCCTAAGTCAGGTCCCGTGATTGCGATCAACCGTGACGAATAAAGGTTAACCTCGCGTTACCGTTAATGCAGTTATGAAAGATCAACCTAAAGTTGTCTATATTTTTTTAAGGCAGTCACCTTCAATGCGTCGGTGCCATGATCTGCAACTGCTGACACCCAACCATTAAATTCCTCCTCACTGAGGCCATAAAGCTTCACCGCATCGGGCAAGGATATCAACCCATAGAGCACCCCACGAACCACCGCAATTTTGCGCGAAGCAACCCATCGTTGAGTGTCCGGAGGCGGCAAATCGGCCCGTGTCATGATGGAGCCATCCGGCAAAGTCACTGATCTGGGCCCTTCCACTTTTCGCAAAAACATCACCTGTCCCTTTTACTGATACTGAGACTCTGGCGCAGCGTACTTAATGAGGCGTGAAACCGCCCCTTGAGAGTGTGTAGGATTTTCTTATATTCCGCAGGTCTTTCCCGTTCGAACAGGAGCCACCCCATGGCGCTGGACACAGACACACCGCTGAACTCGCTTGGATTTGCGAAACCCCCGTCGCAAACACGGGTCGTCGTCGCCATAACAGGGGGCGTCGACAGTTCGGTCGTGGCCGCTTACCTGTCTGATCAGGGTTATGACGTGGTTGGCGTGACCCTTCAGCTATATGACCACGGCGCAGCCCTGGCCAAGAAAGGTGCCTGCTGTGCGGGCATCGATATCCACGACGCTCGCCGTGTGGCCGAGGAGCGCGGATTCCCGCACTACGTGCTGGACTATGAAAACATATTCAAGGACGCGGTGATCGACGAGTTCGCAGACAGCTATCTGGCAGGCGCCACGCCGGTGCCCTGTATTCGATGCAACGAAAGGGTCAAGTTCAAGGACCTGCTGGAAACCGCCAAGGATCTTGAGGCCGACTGCATGGCGACCGGTCATTACATCCAGCGGATGATCGGTGAAAACGGCCCCGAACTGCACTCGGCCGAAGATGCCAACCGCGATCAGTCGTATTTCCTGTTCTCGACCACGCCGGAACAGCTCGACTACCTGCGCTTCCCTCTGGGTCACTTGCCATCCAAGGACGCAACCCGCGAAATGGCGGCCGAATACGGCCTGTCGGTGGCGGACAAGCCCGACAGCCAGGACATCTGTTTCGTGCCCAATGGCAACTATGCCAGCGTGATCGAGAAACTGCGCCCCGGCGCAGCAGAGCCGGGCCAGATCGTGCATGCCGATGGCCGCGTGCTGGGTAAACACAACGGCGTCATCCACTACACCATCGGCCAGCGCCGGGGACTTGGCATCGGGGGCCTCAGCGAGCCGCTCTATGTGGTGAAACTTGACGTGGACACCAAGCAGGTCGTCGTCGGGCCCAAGGAATTGCTCTCAACCCGCACCATCCCCGTGCGCGAGATCAACTGGCTTGGGGACGCGCCGTTCACCTCGCAAAAGGAATGGCACGTCTCGGTCAAGGTCCGCTCGACCCGCCCCCCGCGCGAGGCGATCATACGACCACTGAGCAATACCACAGCAGAGGTCGAACTGCTCAGCCCCGAAGAGGGCGTCTCGCCCGGTCAGGCCTGCGTGTTCTACGAAACGGATGGCAGCCGCATCTTTGGCGGCGGCTGGATATGGCGGGGATACTGAAAACAGCAATCGAGGTTTCCGCACTCGGACCCGGGACCGTTTCGACGGCATCTGCGTTGCGCGGTGATGCGCCGCGCGCAGCGCGGCGCCCGGCCCAACCGGAGGAAATGTCCCGCAAGGGGCATCGACGACGGGCGGGAGCGCTTGCCTCTTCGAACAACCGAGCGTCTTCACGGCACGCTCACAGCAGGTCGGTGCCGCTGTCCAGCAACACGTAAATCCCGGCCAGTACCATGACATAGGGCGCGAGGCGTTCGAACCTGAGCGTCCAAGGGCCAGCCGATCGCGCGGTATGGGCCAAGGCCAGGCCGGCTGCACCAAGGGCCAGGACGGCCAGGACAGCCCCCACAAGAGCGCTGAACCGGAACAGCGGTGTCGAATCCGCCAGGAGCGGCGCCATGACAGCAAAGCTGTCCATCGACAGGCCGAGAAACAGCAAACTCGTCATCAAAAAAGAACTGCCGCTCGAAAAGGGTTCGGCCGGTGTGATGTCCTCGTTTCGAAACTGCTGCCAAAGGCCGCGCAGGCCCAATCCTATGGGGATCAGGCCCAAGAGTCCGACATTGGACGGCACCAATTGCTCGGACCCGATGGCGACGGCCATTGCCAGCACGAGAATGACCGCCTGAGCAGCGACATAACCCGCGATGGCACGCCATTTGCCCACCACAAGGGACAGGGCGAGAAGCGCGGCAAGATTGTCGATGTTCGTCAGCACCTGGGCAATGGCAGCCGAGAGGCCAAAGGCGATCAGGTCCATGGCTTCAACCTTTGGGCAACCGGTCAAGCACGGCACGCGCCGCGCGCAGCCCCGGAGCCTCTCCGCCCTGCCCCAAACGCTCCATCGTCACGCGCATGGCCTCTGCCTGAGCCTGCGGATTGGCCCGCACCTCCGACAAGGCCTGTGCGATGTTACCCGGCAGGCACGCCGGGCCCAGACATTCGGGGATCACCCGCGTGTCGCTGACCAGGTTGACCAGCGTCACGGTGTCGATCAGCGCCATGCGTTCCATGATCTTGTAGGTGAGCCAGCTGAACCTGTAGGCGATCACCATCGGCGTCTGTGCGGCCGCCAGCTCCAGCGACACGGTGCCCGAGGCCGCCAAGGCCAATTCAGCCGTGGCAAAGGCCGCACGTTTCCGGGACGCTGCCGCATCCGCATCCTGCCTGTCCGAGGCCAGCACCACCGGTTGCCCCGGCCAGGCCGCCGTTTTCTGGCGCACCAGTTCGGCCACATGCGGCGCGGTCGGGATGACGATGCGCATATCCTGGTGCTCACTCAGGAACTCTTGCAAAGCCGCGCCAAAGACGTCTGACAACCGTTCGACCTCGCTGCGACGCGATCCTGGCAAGGCCAGCAGGACCGGCGCATCGCCAAGCCCGTGTTCGGCGCGAAACCGTGCAATCTCGTCGCCCGTCGCCTGTGGCTCGCCCACCACCGGATGGCCGACAAAGTCGCACTCCATCCCGGCGCGTTCCATGAGGGGCGGTTCAAACGGCAACAGCGCCAGTACGTGATCGATGACCTTTGCCATCTTGTCGGCGCGCCTGGGACGCCAGGCCCAGACACTGGGCGCGACGTAGTGTACAGTGCGGATGTCGCTGGCCTCTTTCACCAGCTTGGCCACGCGCAGGCTGAAATCCGGACTGTCGATGGTGATCACCACATCCGGGCGCAGGTCCAAAATGGCCTGCGCTGTCTCGGCAATGCGGCGTTTGAGGTGAAAGTACTTGGGCAGCACCTCGGTCAATCCCATGACGCTGAGTTCCTGCATCGGGAACTGACTGCTCAGGCCCTGCGCCTCCATCAGGGGGCCGCCGATGCCGTGAAACTCCACCTCGGGGCGCACCTGCTTCAGCCCGGCCATCAGAGCGCCGCCCAGCCGGTCGCCCGAGGGTTCACCGGCAAGGACAAAGACGCGCATCAGGACGCGCGCTCCCGCACCCACAGGAACAGCCCCAGACGATTGCATTCGGCGACGACGGCGTCGCGGTCCAGAACCATGACACCGCCCTTTTCGATAACAATTCCCGACAGGCCCGCCGCCACCGCCTCTGTCACCGTGTCGGGGCCGATTGTCGGCAGGTCGACGCGGCGGTCTTGGCCGGGCTTGGGCAGCTTGATCATCACACCGCCACCCGCATCGGGGCGCTGTGTCAGCGATTGCAGCATCCAGCTGGTGCCATAGACGCCCTCGATCGCAAGCGCCTGCCCTTTGAGGACGACGCAGGCCTGACCGATGTCGGTGGCTGCCATGGCGCGCACGATGCCGACGCCGCGATCGGCGTCTTTTTCATCGCTTTCCGAGGGGCTGATCTCTGTCAGAACACCCACCTGAGGCAACAGATCAGGCGCCAGCTCATGCGCGGCCAGAACCTCCAGCCCCGCCTGTTCGAAAATGCCGATGACCGCGCGCAAGGCGCCGTCGTCCCCCGACACCAGCGCCTGCTGCAAGATCGGCACAAGCGGCAGCGTGGCGGCGTCGATCCGTGCCGGATCCACGGCCGGGCGACCGACGGAACCGGCCATGCAGATCCGGGTCACACCCCGCTCTGCCAACGCCGCAAGCAATGTCCCCAGTGTTTCCAGCCGGAACGGCAGGTCCACGTCGAGCGTATCTGGCCCGAACCCTTCGAGAGCGCAGATCATCGGGCGATCTGCCAGGCGTGCAACCAGTTCCGACGGCAGATCACCGCCGCCTGCAATCAAGGCCAACATGTTCAATTCCCCGGTGTCAGAAAAGACCGATCCGTGTCGCCGACAACAAAATCGACGATCTCCTGCACATAGTCGCTGTCGAACTCGTCGCTCATGCGCTGAATGCGGCTCTGGAATGTACCCTCGCCCTGCGCCATCATCTGGAACGCGGCCCGAAGCGCCGTGATATCCGCGCGCGGCACACCGCGACGTTTCAGTCCCACCAGGTTCAGCCCGTGCAGTTCTCCGCGCGGGGCCTGCACCAGGCCATAGGGAATCACGTCGTTGGTCACCATCGTCACGGCGCCGACGATGGCCCCTTTGCCGATGCGCACAAATTGATGCACGCCCGAAAGGCCGCCGATGATCACGTTGTCCTCGATGATGCAGTGACCGGCCAAAGCAGCAGAATTCACGACGATCACATTGTTCCCGATATGGACGTCATGAGCGACGTGGCACCCGGCCATGAACAGGTTGTCATCGCCGACCCTGGTGAGTCCGCCACCGCCCTCTGTGCCCGGGTTCATGGTGACATGTTCGCGGATGCGGTTGCGTTTGCCGATCACCAGCGCGCATTTCTCGCCCTTGAACTTCAGATCCTGTGGTATCTCACCGACCACCGCAAATGAGAAGATCGTCGTCTCCTCGCCAATCTCGGTATCACCGGTGACGACCACATGCGATTTCAGCTCGACCCGGTCGCCCAGCCGAACATTGGGACCAATGACGCAAAAGGGGCCGACGATGCAGTCAGCGCCCAGCTGAGCGCCCTCTTCGATCACCGCACTTGGGTGTATCCGGGCCATGCCTCAGCCCTCTTGCCGATCGACCATGGCCGTAAATTCGGCCTCGGCCGCGACCTCGTCGCCCACAACCGCCTTGCCGTGAAACTTGAAGATCTTGCCACCCGGTTTGCCGCGCACCGTGGTGACATGCATTTCCAGCACATCGCCCGGCACCACCTTGCGACGGAATTTGCATTTGTCGATGTTCATGAAATAGATCAACATTTCGGTGTCGATCATGTCCATGCCAACGCCCAGCATCACGCCAGCTGTCTGGGCCATCGCCTCGACAATCGTAACACCAGGCATGATCGGAGCACCCGGGAAATGGCCCTGAAAATGGGGTTCGTTCATGGTCACGTTCTTGATGCCGCGCGCCGAAGCAAAACCGTCGATATCTTCGACCCGGTCAACCAGCAGAAACGGATAGCGATGGGGAAGAATGCGCTGAATCAGCTGGATGTCGGCGCTCTGAGTTTCTGTGGTCATGACGCAGGTGTCCTGTCTTAACGTTTTGTTGATATTTGACTAACAACCCCGGCCAGTCAGGGCAAGCTCTGCTATTGCTGGGGGTCCGTCGAGATCCGAGCCCCATCCCCAAGCGCCACATTCACCCGAAATATGGCGGCCGCGGTGATATCCGCGGCCGGATCGGCCAGGATGACCGTCGATTGTTCGATCAATACAGCCGCCCCTGACTCGCGGCGCAGATCCTCAAGAATGGGAACAATGACCTGCAAAAATTCGGCACGGGCGATATCGCCCTTTTGGTTGAGCGCTTCGTACTTGCGCTTTTGGGTGGCTCGGTGGGTTTGGACCTTTTGGTCGAACGCATCTGCCAGAACCCGGAACGCATCTGAATCAAGCGTCGCACGACGCTGGGTCAGTTCCTGCTCTTCCTGCTCCAGCTCACCTTCGATGCGACGGTTTTCTGCGGCAAGCACGGCGCTTTCGGCGTCAATTTCATTGGCGATGCGTTGACCAAACTGGGATTCCGCAAACAGGCGTTCAATCGAGATTGTCAGGATCTGGCTTTGCGCCACCCCCAACTGCTGCGCCTGCACAACCGGGGCGAACACCACCCCGACAAAAAGAAGACACAGGGCCAGAACCCGGCCCCGTGCATGTGTGAGACTGAACCTCGGTTTCATTCCGGGATCAGAACCGGGCCTGAATGGTCAGGTCAAAGCTCTGTTCCTTGTCGAAGGTTTCCTTTTTCAGCGCCTTCGTGAAGTTGAACCGCAGCGGGCCAAAAGCAGTTGTCCACAGCACCGAGAAGCCGATGACATGTCGGAACGATCCATTGGCACCAACGATCGTACCGCCGGTCGTGTTCACATTCGACAGGTCCCAAAGATTGCCCACGTCGTAGAAGACGCCACCACGAATACCCAGTTCTTCGGGCAGACCCAGAGGGAATTCGGCCTCAAGCCGCGCAACAGCATAATAATTGCCACCCAGGGCATCATCCTGCCCGCCAGACAGATCGCGCGGGCCGATACCGGCAGGTTCGAACCCACGGAAAACATCCGGGCCAAAGATAAAGCGGTCGATAGTTCGGCTGGACCCGGTGCCCCGCCAACTGAACGCGCCAGCCTCAAGCGTTGCCCGCAATGTCACCTCTTCGTGCCAGACGCGTGTCTGTGCAATGGTTTTTGCAGTCGTTTTGAAATACTTGTTGTCGCCGCCGAGTCCAGCGGCATCCAAGCCAACTTCGAACCGAACACCGGCGTTGGGGTTCAAACCACCCAGGCGGCTGTCATATACATAGGACGCGCCCAATATACTGGACGAGCGTTCCCCCTGGGCAATTTCCGAGGTGATCACAGCACCCGTCGTCGCATTTGTTCTGGCCAGCATCTCGCTCGCTTCCCAGCGATAGCGCAGCCCCAGCGTCGACAACTCGCCAGTATTGAAGGTCAGAGCAGGATTGAAAAACTTGCGCGACGTATCGTAGTTCGCAAAGCTCGAATTGCGTTCCGAAATCCCCAGATCCAGATCAAACCGCAGGTCCCGTCCCAACAGATGGGGTTCCGAGAACCCCAGCACATATTGTTCAGCTTCCTGCGCCGTCGACAGGGTAATTCCCAGAGTCTGGCCGCGACCCAGAAAGTTCTTTTCGCTCAACCCGATAGCGACACCAAAACCGTCGTTGACCGAGTAGCTACCCCCCAGGCTAAGCGACCCGGTGGGCTGCTCGTCGACGTCCACGTCGACAAACACACGGTCCGGTGTGGAGCCTTCGCGGGTCTCAACGTTCGATTCCGAGAAGAATCCAAGAGCCCGGATGCGCTCGGCGCTTTCACGGATTTCACGCGGGTTGAACGGATCCCCTTCAACCGACCGGAACTGTTGACGGATCACCCGATCCAGCGTGGTTGTGTTGCCTTCGATGTCGATGCGCTCGACAAAGATGCGGGGGCCTTTGACCAGTGCGAATTCCACATCCAGTGTCAGATCGCGGTCATTGCGGGTGATGCGTGGCTCTACCCGCAGGAAATCCACACCGTTGCGCAGGCCCAGGCGTTCCTGACGGGCAATTGAATTTTCAACCAGCGACGGCGAGTAAATTACGCCTGGCTTGACCTTGAGCGCGTCCTGATACTCGGCCGCGTTCACGCCGTTGATCTCACTTACCGTGGTGATCTTGCCAAACGAGAACTGCTGCCCTTCCTGGACGTCGAGAACAAGGAAAAAGGCGTCTCGTTCGCGGGTGAATTCAACATTCGAGCTGTTGACGCGGAAATCGATGAAACCGCGCGACAGGTAGAAATCCCGCAGCACCTGCTTGTCGAATTCGATCCGGTCCGCAATGAAAGTGTCCGAGCGAATGAAGGTGCGCAGAAAGCCGGCCTGCTTGGTTTCCAGAACCCGGCGCAGGCGGCGATCGGAATAAACGCGGTTGCCAACAAAGCTGACGCGCTCGATTTCGATCGTGTCACCTTCGCTAATTTCGAACACAAGGTCGACGCGGTTGCCATCGCGACGGATGATCCGCGGTACTACGGTGGCAGCCACACGCCCCTGCGCCGAATAGATCTCGGCGATGGTCTGCGCGTCCCGTTCGGCCTGCTCGGGCGTGAACACACGGCGCGCTTCCGACCCCACGGCCTCGATAAGGTTTTCATCCTTGATCCGGCGATTGCCTTCGAAATTGATCTTGTTGATCGTCGGGTATTCGCTGACCTTGATCACAAGGGTGCTGCCACGCGGGATGATCTCGACTGTCTCAAAAACGCCACTGTCAAGAATACGCTTGTAGGCGTCGTTCAATTCACCGGCGGAAACCTGTTGCCCCCGAGCGATTCCCGCCCGCGTCACAATTGTCGAGGTTTCGATCCGTTCGTTGCCCTCAACCTGCACCGAGTTGAAGGTGTAATTCTGGGCTGTGGCCTGAGACGGGTAAACCGTGAAGACCGCTACAAAAACAAAGAAAAATACAAACAGTACCCGATACAACATGTAGGAGCCTGTAATCTGATAACCGCAGGATGTTCCCACGTCTCTCCCGTTATTCATCTTATTATCAACCCGAATTTTTTAGCAGACTTGCGAAAGTCACTAGCTGGATTGACGCACGATGTCAAAACCACAAAAAGACACGCGGCCCAGAGGACCGCGTGTCTTTGTCATACCAAGTTTTCAAGAATCAAAGGCTTCCCAGAAACGCCCCGAGCATGAGCGCAAATGCGATGGTGCCGAGATACAAGAGCCTGTCCCAGTTCAATTCGAACAAAAGGCTCAATCCGCGATACGATTGCTGCAGGGTTTGCATGGTCCTGATCCTCTGGTGTTCATCTTTACCAGAAAATTAGCCGACGAATGTGGCAAGACTTGGGCACCCCTGCGGCGGCCTTGCGACCTCTTTATTTAGCAGAAGAGGTCGTTGCCTACCGAAAACACCATCAGCGACAGCACCAGGGTGATGCCGATGGTCATCAATATCCGCAGCGCCCGGTCGCTGGGCGGTTTGCCCGAGACGGCCTCGTAGGCGTAGAACACCAGATGGCCACCGTCCAGAACCGGTACCGGGAAGAGGTTGATCAACCCCACCGCCGTGGACAGTACAGCAATGAACCAGATAAAGCTCTGGGCACCCTGGCTGGCCAACGCCCCCGAAGTTTCTGCGATGCCAATCGGCCCCGAGATATTGCAGGTGCTGATCGCGCCCGTGATCATGTGCCAGACACCGGAAAGCGACCCTTCGATGATGCGCAGGGTTTGTGCCACCCCACCTGACAGCGCATCGACAAGACCAGCTGCCTCGGTCGCGGGTTCCAACGCCATTCCACCCACGATGCCGATACGCCATTGGGTCTTGAACCCACCCTCGGCCTGCGGTTCGTCCGTGCGGCGCGGAGCAAGGGCAAATTCCAGCATCGCACCATCACGCCACACATCCAGCAGAAGGACACGGCCATCCGAGGCCTCCACGATGTCCTTG
>FYBJ01001503.1_pt2 | contig 16049 bp, 14 predicted proteins | sample 1134611 | NCBI WGS metagenome assembly FYBJ01 (sample SAMEA104116008, study PRJEB20421) | marine metagenome | isolation source: marine | reverse complement strand
CGCGCCGGTCAGCCGGTCAAGCCGATCGTCATGAAACACCATCGCCTGCCCGTCACGGGACAATTGCAGGTCGATCTCGATGCCATATCCCCGTGCCATTGCAGCCCGAATCGCGGCCAGGCTATTCTCGGGGCGCCCGTCCCGCACATCGTGCAGGGCACGATGCGCCAGCGGCGTGCTCAGAAATTCGTCTGCCAGCATGAGTCAAACGATCTCGAAAATGCCTTCGATCTCGACGGCGACGCCCAATGGCAACGCCACAGCCGACACCGCCGAACGCGCATGGCGCCCCTTGTCGCCCAGGGCGGCCACCAGGAAATCCGACGCGCCGTTCACCACCTGCGGCTGTTGGGTGAAATCCGCCGTCGAATTCACGAATCCAGTCAGCTTGACCACACGGACCAGCCGGTCCAGATCACCGTCACAGGCCGCCTTGAGCTGCGCCAGCAGGCCGATGGCACAGGTTTTTGCCGCCGCGGCCCCTTCTTCCACCGACATGCCGGCGCCCAGCTTGCCAGTGATGAACCCGTCCGGTCCCATGGACACCTGGCCCGAAACATACACCATGTTGCCCGACCGGACGAAAGGCACATAATTCGCCGCCGGCGCCGGGGCTGTTGGCAGGGTAACGCCCAGTTCAGTCAGCTTCTTTTCGATTGCACTCATGCGTTTGCTCCGTGGCTTGCAGTTTCCGTTGCGACGCTAGCCTGTGACCGCAAGCCGCGAAAGCCCTATTGCACCCCGGGATCAGCCTTCGCGGAACGCCTTGGAAAAATAGTCCGTCAGCGGTTTGAGCAGATAGGCCATGGGTGTGCGATCTCTGGTGCGCAGGAACGCATCCACCGGCATTCCCGGAATCAGCACGGCGTTGCCGGGCAGCTTGTCAATCTCTCCGTCCGCCAGAACAACCTCGACCCTGTAATAGGATTCGCTGAACTCGCTGTCCTGGAAAACATCCGCCGAAATCTGGGTGACATTGCCCACAAGTTCCGGCGTGGTCCGTTGATCGAACGCCGCGAAACGCAACGATACCTCCTGGCCGGGGAAAACCTGATCGACATGAATCGACGGAACCCGCGCCGCCACTACAAGCGGACGATCCTGGGGAACGATGTACAAAAGCGGGTCGGCAGGGCGAATGACCGAGCGCAAGGCGAAAACCTGCATCCCGTAGACGATGCCGGATACGGGCGCGCGAATTTCCAAACGCGACAGACGCTCGATCAGGGACCGGCGGCGTTCATTCAGTTCCACCTCTCCCGCGCGCAAATCCCGCAGCCGCGTAATGGCATCTTCGCGACGGGACGAGGTGAGTTTCAGCTTTTCAAGCTCGATCTCGCTCTGGCGGCCTTCGGCCTGGGCGCGCTGCGCTGTAAGCTCGCCCACACGCCCGGCCAGCCCGGCCTCTTCCCTGCGCAGGGCCAGAACGCGTGTCGCTTGCGCCAACCCCTTGTCCAGAAGGGATTGCTGATCCTTCAATTCGTCCCTGATCAAGTCCAACTGCGTGCTCAGGGCGCTGCGCTGGGCATCGATGCCAACGATCTGGCTGGCGATCTGTTCCTGCTGCCTGCCCAGCTGTTCCCTGGCTTGTGCAATCGTATCGCGCCGGGCCTCGAACAGCCTTGTCTGGCCTTCCATCAAACCCTTGATCTTGGGATCTATGGCGGCGCGGTCGATCAATTCCTGATCATAGTCGATCTGGTCGCGCTGGTCGCGCTCGGCCTCATACCGGCCCCTTCGCGCCATCCACTCGAACAACTGCCCCTCGACAACCGTCAGGTCCGAAGACAGCAGCGTATCATCCAGCCGCATCAATAGCTGCTCTGCCGCGACAACGTCGCCCTCGTCCACCAGAAGTTCGACAACGATGCCGCCATCCAGATGCTGAACCACCTGACGATTGCGATCTACCTCGACACGCCCCGAGGCAACAATCGCTCCGGCGATCTGGGTTTGCAGCGACCAGGCGCCAAATCCGCCAATCAGAATAGCCAGCGCGAAAACCCCGATGAAAAGCGGGCCGCGTACGGACCAGATTCCAGGCTTCATTGCACCCCTCCCGGCCCCGGCGACGCCTTGAGTGTTTCGTAATTCTGCAAGACTTCCCGCATGACATCTTCCCGCGGTCCGAACGCGCGACGCGCGCCGTTTTCCAGCACCAGCAGCAGGTCGCATTCCTGAATGGCCGCCGGCCGGTGTGCCATGATCAACACGGATCGGCCGTCTTCCTTGGTGGCGCGAATTGCCTTGATCAACGCAATGGAACCCTCGTTGTCCAGATTGGAATTGGGTTCATCCAACACCAGCAAGACAGGATCGTCATACATGGCGCGGGCCAGGCCGATGCGCTGGATCTGGCCGCCGGACAGACGCCCGCCATGGGCCGTGACCTGCGTGTCATAGCCTTGCGGCAGCCTCAGAATCATATCATGGGCATCGGCGAGCCTTGCAGCCGCCACGATCTTTTCCGGGTCGGCATCGCTCCGCATCCGGGCAATGTTTTCGGCAATCGTTCCGTCAAACAATTCGACGCGCTGAGGCAGATACCCGATATAGCGGCCAAGATCGTCCGGATCATACTGATCCAGGGCCGCGCTATCCAGCCGTACCTTGCCCCCGGCGGCGCGCCACACGCCGGTCAAGGCGCGCGCCAGGGTCGATTTTCCTGCCCCCGAAGGGCCAATCACCCCGATCGCCTGACCGGGGGCCGCCGAAAAACTGATCATGCGCAGCGCCGCTTGCGACTCTCCGGGAGGAACCACCGTCAGTTGCTGGACATCCAGACGGGCCCTTGGCGGCGGCAATTTCGTGCGCGGCTGTTCAGGCGGCACCTCGCCAAGCAACTGCCCCAGGCTGTCCCAGCCTCTGCGCGCGCGCTGCACCAGGGGCCACTGATTGACAGCGATTTCAATCGGGGCCAATGCCCGCCCCATCAGGATAGACCCGGCAATCATGGCGCCCGGGGTGACTTCGCCCTTGAGGGCAAGATAGGCGCCAAGCCCCAGCATGGCGGATTGCAGGAACAACCGGAATGTCTTGGTGGCAACGGCGAAGGCCCCGCCAACATCCGACGCCAGCACCGTCGCTTCCAGCGATTCGGCGCGGACGGTCTGCCAGCGGTCATAGGCCGCCCGCTGCATTCCAATGGCCCGCACCATCTCGGCCTCGTTCTGCAACTGGTCCGACATTCTGGACGCGTTGTGAGACACGGTCGCAGCGCGTGCGACCGGGCGTCTGGTGGCCAGCTGGTTCACCACCGTCGCGGCGATCAATATGCTTCCGCCGACCACGGCGAGCATTCCCAGCCAGGGATGGAACAGCGAAATGCCGAGCAGGAAAAACGGCGTCCAGGGAATGTCAAAGACCGCCATCAGGACCGGGGATGTCATCAGGCGCTGAATGGATTCCAGATCAGACAATCCGGTCTGGGCCTGCGCCGATTGTCCGACCGAGGCCCGCCGCTGAACGGCATCAAAGACCCGCGCGTCCAAACGCGACTGAAACCGCGCCCCGACACGTGCCATGACCCGGCCGCGCGCGAAATCCAGCAATCCCATCATCCCGAACAGGAAAGCCACCAGCAGGGCCAGGGCAAACAGCGTTTCCTCCGACCGGCTGCCAAGCACGCGGTCATATACCTGCAACATGAACAGCGGACCTGTGAGCATGAGCATGTTCACGAAAAAGCTGAAGATGCCGACAGCCCAATACAGCGCCCGGCTTTGTCGGCGGGCCTGGCGCAACTCTTCGAAACCACCGCGCGTCTGCATGATTGCCATCAAATACCCTCTTGCGGGCCGCAACCCGCCCCCTGGCGCCATTGCGGCACTTGACGGCGGGGGCCTGAAGCCCGAACCTGTTTCCAATCTGCCACAGCCTTTCCCGAAACCGATGGTTCGGTTGGGGTACAGCTTTGAATACTCTAAATGAACCTTTGTTGATTAATAGTAGAGAAGACCAGTGCCATTGTCTCGCTCATCTTCGCCGGCGCGCCGCCTGATTGTTCCACTGCTGCTTGGCGCGGCGCTTTTTCTGTCTGCCTGTGCCTCCAAAGACACGGTCAGCCGCTCTGGAATCTACGACCCGCATGAAGAAGCCAACCGCGGCACCCATGAATTCAACAAATCCGTCGATCGGCTGCTGCTGTCGCCCGCGGCCAACGGTTACGGGACAATCTTCCCGCGCCCCGTTCGCACCGGCTTTTCCAATTTTGCAGATCACCTGTCCTTGCCCAACGATGTCATCAACCACACCCTTCAGGGCGACATCGACGCGGCGGCCGGCACGACCATCCGGTTCATCGTCAACACGGTGTTCGGGCTGGCCGGGTTTGTCGATACGGCCACGCTGTTTGACATCCCGCGCGAAGACACCGATTTCGGCGAGACATTGTATGTCTGGGGCGCCGAGGAAGGCCCCTATGTCGAACTGCCCTTCTTCGGGCCGTCCACCCAGCGCGATTCCGTTGGTTTGATTACCGATCTCATATTGAATCCCTTCATCGTCGTGTTCCGCGATCCCACCCGCTATATCGGTGCCGCGGCCTATGTCGTTGATGCGATGGGCAACCGGTATGACTATGACGCGACCATCGACTCGATCCTCTATGAAAGCGCCGACAGCTATGCCCAGGCACGGATTCTTTATTTGCAGAATCGCAGGTACCAGCTTGGAATAGCGGCCGAAGATGTTTACCTCGATTCCGATTTCGACCCCTACGAGGATCCGTATGATGATTTCTGAGTTTTCCCGCCGCGCATTTGTCTCATTCTTTTCTGCCGCCGCACTGGCCGCAGCCCTGCCAACACCGGGCTTTGCCCTGAATGTCGCGCAGGCGGAGGCGCTGATCGACAGGGCCGTCGCGGACATCAATCAGGTGATCAAGTCGGGTAAGCCGCTGAACGGCATGATCCGGGATTTTGAACGGATCTTCGTCAAATACGGCGACGTGCCGATCATCGCCCGCTCTGCGCTTGGCCCTGATGCACGCAGTCTCAGCAATGCCCAGCTGTCGGCCTACACCAAGGCATTTCAGGGCTATATGGCCCGCAAATACGGCAAGCGGTTCAACGAATTTGTCGGTGGACAGATCGATGTTCAGAGCAGCCGCAAGGTCAAGAGCTTTTTCGAGGTGACAACCTCTGTCAAGCTGCGTGGCGAGGCCCCTTTCGAGGTCAACTTTCTTGTTTCGAACAGATCGGGCCAGGACAAGTTCTTTGACATGATCATCGAAGGCATCAGCCTGCGCCTGTCCGAAAAGGCAGAGATCGGCGCCATGCTTGACCGCCGCAAGGGTGACATCAACGCCCTGATCGCAGATCTGAACAACGCGGGCTGAGGCCCGGTTACGCCCCGCGCCTTGCCGCAAGGCCCTGCCCGCACGGGCGCGGCTTTCGCCTGGTCAGTTCCCGCCAAGAATATCCCGGATGATGCCGTTCAACACGTCATCCAGCCCTTTCCTTGCGGGCTTTGGCTTGGGTTTCGGTTTGGCGGCGACAGGCGTAAACGCCGGCAGCGGTGTCGGCTCCAGACCATCATGGACGCGCTGCATCACCTCGCTCCAGATCGCTGCGGGCAACCCGCCGCCGGTCACGCCCTTCAGCGGCGTGTTGTCGTCATAGCCCATCCAGACACCGGCAACATATTCGTTGGTGAACCCGATGAACCAGGCATCGCGCGCGGCCTGGGTTGTTCCGGTCTTGCCCGCCACCTGCCAACCGGGCAGATTCGCCCTCTTGCCTGATCCTTCGCTGACCACCTTCTGCATCATCCAGATCAACTCGCGCGCCGCTGCATCGGAAATGACACGCTCGCCTATTCCGCCGCCCGCGCCCATCAGGGGCTGATCTTCGCCCAGCAGTCGCAGCTCGATCAGCCCATATGGCGTTACCGATGACCCGCCATTGAGGATTCCGGCATAGGCCCCGGTCATTTCCAGAAGCGAGCTCTCCGAAGCGCCCAGCGCCAGCGCCGGTCCGGCCGCAAGATCGCTTTGGATACCGAACATGCTGGCTACTGTACGCACGTTTTCGCGCCCCACCGCCTCGGATACCTTGACTGCCGGCACGTTCAGCGAATTCTTGAGAGCAAATTCCAGCGGCACTTCGCCATAATGCTTGCCGGTATAGTTCTTGGGGCACCACTGACCCGAACCCGGTATTTTCAGGCAATAGGGCGCGTCGACAACCGTGTCACTGGAACGCCAGCCCAGATCAAGCGCGGTTGCGTAGACAAACGGCTTGAACGCCGATCCTGTCTGGCGCTTGGCGTGGGTGGCGCGGTTGAACGCCCCCGACACCTTGGTGCGCCGGCCGCCAACCATGGCGCGCACGGCGCCATCCGCGCTCATCACCACGATCGCGGCCTGTGCCTCGGACCCGTCGCGCACCCGGTCTTCGAACACCCATTTCAATCCGTCTTCGGCGGCTTTCTGGATACGCGAATCCAGCGTGGTCTTGAGAATCACGTCCTCGGTGGTGTTGCGGGTAAAGAACTCTGGCCCCGTGCTCATCACCCAGTCGGCAAAATATCCGCCCGCCTTGGCGTCCGCCGCGTCTGACAGTTCCGCCGGGTTCTCCTGCCAGTATGCCGTTTCCTCGTCCGTCAGAAATCCCTGTTCGTTCATCAGGCGCAGCACGGTCGCGGCGCGATCCTGTGAGCGTTGCAGATTCGCCGTGGGCGCCAGCGTGGACGGGGCCGTCAGCAAACCGACCAGCATCGCGCTTTCCGCCGGTGTCAGATTTGCCGCCGGTTTGCCGAAATACCGTTGCGCCGCCGCTTCGGCCCCATAGGCGCCGGCCCCCATATAGGCCCGGTTCAGATAGACCGAAAGGATCTCGTCCTTGGTGTATTTGGCCTCCATCGAGATCGCATAGATGGCCTCCTTGGCCTTGCGCCACAAACTCCCCTGCCGGCAATCGTTCACATAATCCGATTCGCTTTCCCAATCCTTGGGATCATAGTCCACGCCCAGACACATCAGCTTGGCCGTTTGCTGAGTGATGGTCGATCCGCCATGGCCGTTCAACGGCCCCCGCCCTTCACTCAGGTTGATGCGGATCGCGCTGGCGATCCCGCGCGGGCTGACCCCGAAATGCTGGTAGAACCGCCTGTCCTCGGTGGCGATCAGCGCATTCTTGAGATGCTTGCTGACCGTATCGGCCGTAACCACACCGCCGAACTGATCCCCGCGCCACGCAAACACCTGATCGTTGCGGTCCAGCAATGTCACAGATCCGCGGGCGCGCCCGTCAAGCAGTTCGGTCACGTCCGGCAAGGTCGTGTAGACATATCCGACCGCCAGGCCGAGAAGCAGAAGGAACACCACCGTCACGCGCCAGGTCAGCGCCCAGATGATGCCCCAGATCCATCGCAGCAGCCGATAGAAAAGCGCCGCCACGGGATTGCGCTTTTTCACCGGCTTGCGCCTTGCCGTGCGTTTCCGGGGGGCCGGTTTCGCCTTGGACGGTCGCCGTTTCACAGCCGCCTTGGACGCCGGCCTTGACGGTTTGCCATAGCGTTTCTCGGCCACCAGAGGTGGCTTCCTGCGTCCTGAATCACTCATCCTGCTGCTCTGCCCGGCACATTCTTTGCAATCAGTTTAACCGTATTCCATCGGGATGTAGAGACGTGACGCGCACCGATTGCGTTTTGTACACGCCTATTTTTTGGGCGTTAACGACATTTCGCCCAATATTTAGTCATACACATTGATTTTCGCGGCATTTTAGGGCGCAAAGCCTTCGATTCTCCGTCCTCACCGCGCTTTTCTGCACCTGCAAATACGCGGGGCCTGCCTCGCCATGTGAAAGGGGAACAAGGTGAAACTCATTATCGCAACGATCAAGCCGTTCAAGCTCGAGGAGGTCCGCGAGGCGCTGACCGGAATCGGCGTGCGCGGCATGATGGTCACCGAGATCAAGGGGTTCGGATCGCAGTCCGGCCATACTGAAATCTATCGCGGCGCCGAATACGCCGTGAACTTCGTGCCCAAGGTCAAGCTCGAACTGGTCGTGCCCGCGGCCATGGTTGACCAGGTCATCGAAACCATCACCAGCACCGCCCAGACCGGCAAGATCGGCGACGGAAAAATCTTTGTGCTCGACGTGCAGCAGGCCATTCGCGTGCGCACCGGCGAAACGGATGCAGACGCGCTCTGAGCGTCCAAAGGGAAGGAAGACACTCATGAATACCCTGACGAAACTGGCCCTGCCCGCCGCGCTGATCGCGCTGCCGGCGCTGGGCTTTGCCCAAGAAGACGGCCCGACGCCTGGCGTGAACGCCTCGACGGACAGCGTTTTCATCTTCAACTCACTCCTGTTCCTGATCGGCGGGATGCTGGTGTTCTGGATGTCGGCGGGCTTTGCCATGCTGGAATCCGGCCTGGTGCGCTCCAAGAACGTGACCATGCAGCTGACCAAGAACGTCGCGCTGTTCTCGTTGGCCGCCATCTTCTATTACCTGATCGGCTATAACCTGATGTACCCGCTGGGCACCTGGTCGGTTGACGGCATCCTGTCGGGTGTGTGGGGGCCGGGCGTGCTTGAAGCCGTGGGCGTCACCGCCGACGCGGCCGACGACTATTCCTATGCCTCCACCGGCTCGGATTTCTTCTTCCAGCTGATGTTTGCCGCCACCACCGCCTCGATCGTGTCCGGGACGCTTGCCGAACGCATCAAGCTGTGGCCCTTCCTGATCTTCGTGATCGTCCTGACCGCCTTCATCTATCCGTTGCAGGCTTCGTGGAAATGGGGCGGTGGCTTTCTGGACGCGGCTGGTTTCCAGGATTTCGCCGGCTCGACCGTGGTGCACTCGGTCGGTGGCTGGGCCGCGTTGACCGGCGCGCTGATCCTTGGTCCGCGTATCGGCAAGTATAACAAGGACGGCAAGACCGTTCCGATCCCGGGCTCGAACCTGACACTGGCAACCTTGGGCACGTTCATCCTGTGGCTGGGCTGGTTCGGCTTCAACGGCGCCTCGCAGCTGGCCATGGGCACCATCAGCGATGTCGCCGACGTGTCGCGCATCTTCGCCAACACCAACGCGGCGGCGGCCGGTGGCGCGATTGCGGCCCTGATCGTATCGCAGCTGATGTTCAAGAAGCCTGACCTGACGATGACTCTGAACGGCGCGCTGGCGGGCCTGGTCTCGATCACCGCCGAACCGCTGACCCCCAGCCTGGGCGCCGCAACCCTGATCGGCATGGCCGGTGGCGTGATCGTGGTCTTCGCAATCCCGATGATGGACAAGCTCAAGATCGATGACGTGGTTGGCGCCATTCCGGTGCACCTGATCTGCGGCATCTGGGGCACCATCGCCGTGGTCTTCACCAACCCTGACGCCTCCTTTGGCACCCAGCTTTACGGCATCATCGTGGTGGGGATCTTCACTGTGGTGGTCTCGGGCATTGCCTGGCTGATCCTGAATGCCGTCATGGGCCTTCGGGTGGACGAAGAGACCGAAATCAACGGTCTGGACATGGCTGAACTGGGCATGGAAGCCTATCCCGAGTTCACCAACGGCTGATCGCCGGTCCTGGACAACACAATCCGAACCCGGGCGGCAACGCCCGGGTTTTTTCATGTCAGACAAGCGACGGGCCAACCGCCATCTCGCGGTCCAGATGTTTCTGCAATTCACCGATCAGGCGCATCTGGGCGCGGCGTTCGGCGCAATCTTGCATTCCCCTCAGCCGCAGTTGCGCATCGGCGATCTGCCGGTTGAGCAGGCTGGCAAGCGAATCGCCGCGTGGTGAAATCGCACCCCGCCCATCGCGCCTGGCAAGTGGCGCCAGGCTGCGCCATCCGTCCGGGCGATCCGCGGATTTCAGGGCGGCGACAATGGCGTGATGCAGGCGTTTGACCATGACAAGGCTCCTCAGGCTGGTGCGTGGGCGCATGTCCTGAATATGGGGGCGCCGCGCCGGTTTTCACGCCGCGCCGCACCCGTTGGCGGAAAGTCGCAAGACTTTGTCGCCTTTGCCAAAACCCGCCGCTCTTGACATATCCAAGTATTTTAGTCAGATTAATCTTGTCACCAGCCACCCGCCACCGGGAAGCCAAGGGAACATGCCAGATATCCGAGGGTCAAATGACGGTCCAAATGCCACTTTCCACCCAGATAAACGCCACCCCGCTGCACGATGCCACCCGGCTGACAGGCGATAACGGGCTGGCCCATATCCGGCTGGGAGATCAGCTTTACACGTTGCGCATCACCCGCGCCGGAAAGCTGATCCTGACCAAATAGCGCGTACCGAAAGGCCCGGACAACACGCCCGGGCCTTTATGCCGTCCTGCCGTTGCGCGCCCTGCGCCCGGCCCCTGCGGGTGCGTCGCTCAGATTCCAACCTCGATGATCGCCCTGGCCAGCACCGGCACGCTTTGCGCGTTCAGCCCGGCCACGTTCATCCGGCTGTCGCTCACCATGTAGATCGCATGGTCCGCGCGCAGGTTTTCCACCATGTCCGGCGTGGTGCCGATCTGGCTGAACATGCCGCGATGCTGGGCGATGAACCCGAACCGGTCCGATCCGCTCAGCCGCTGCAATTCGTCCGCCAGCTGCTGGCGCAACGCCAGCATCCCCAGCCGCATGTCTTCCAGCTCGGCCATCCAATCGGCCTTCAGCTCGGGATCGGTCAGGATTTCCGTCACCACCCGCGCGCCGTGATCCGGCGGAAAGGAATAGTTCTGCCGGTTCAGGTGGTTCAGGTTGCCCTGGGTAATGGCGGTGGTGTCCGCTTTCTCGCCCATCGCGATCAACAGTCCGGTCCGCTCGCGGTAGATGCCGAAATTCTTCGAACAGCTTGCCGCGATCAACAGCTCGGGCACCGAAGACGCCACCAGCCGCGTCGCCGCCGCATCCTCTTCCAGCCCGTCGCCAAAGCCCTGATAGGCAATGTCGATCATCGGCAGACAGCCTTTTTCGTTGATCAGGTCGATCACCGCCTGCCATTGGGTCAGGTTCAGGTTCGCGCCGGTCGGATTGTGGCAGCACCCATGCAGCAACACCACGTCATCCGATGTCACATCGGCCAGGTCTTCCATCATGCCGTCGAAATCCACGGCACGGGTTTCGCTGTCGAAATAGCGGTACTTGACCACCGGAATGCCCAGATAGCCCAGGATGCTGACATGGTTGGGCCAGGTGGGATCGGACACGAACACGCGCACGTCCGGATTGGCCAGCCGTACCAACTCGAATGCCTGGCGCACGGCCCCGGTGCCGCCCGGCGTTGCGACCGCCGCCAGCCGCTCGCGCGCGACGCTGTCGGCCAGCAGAAGATCGGTCATCGCGGTGCCATAGGCCGGATCCCCGGCCAGCCCGACATAGGCCTTGGATGTCTGCTGCTGGACCAGCCGCGCCTCGGCCGCCTTGACCGCGCGCATCACCGGGGTGACGCCCTCGGCGTTCTTGTACACCCCCACGCCCAGATCAATCTTGGTCGGGCGCGGATCCTCGCGATACATGGACATCAGGCCCAGAATCTTGTCCTTGGGCTGTTCTTTCAGATTGGTCAGCATCATGCTTCTCCGGTGGCAATGGGAAGAGTGGGAAAGGCGCCCCACTCGGTCCAGGAACCGTCATAGACGGCATAATCGGTCTTGCCGAAACGCTCCATCGCCAGCGCCAGCACACAGGCCGTCACGCCCGATCCACAGCTGGTGATCGCCGGCTTCGCCAGATCGACACCGGCCGCCTCGAACACGGCCTTCAGCACGTCGGGCGCCTTCATGGTGGCGTCGTCGTTCAGCAACGCGGTATAGGGCACGTTTTTTGATCCGGGGATATGCCCCGAACGCAGGCCCGCGCGCGGCTCTTCCGCTTCGCCACAAAAACGCGGCGCGGCGCGCGCGTCGATGATCTCGTGATCGCCCAGCTTGCTGGCGGCGGCCACTTGCGTGACATCGCGCACCAGATGGTTCTGGCGGCGCACCGTCATATGCCGGTCGCGCACCACAGGCGGCAGATCTTCCAGCGGGCGGCCCTCGGTCTTCCACTTTTCCAGCCCGCCATCCAGAACGGCCACGTCATTCTGCCCCATCAGCCGGAACAGCCACCACACCCGCGCCGCCGAAAACGCGCCGTTGGTGCCATACACCACCACCTGATGTCCGTCGCCCACGCCCATGGCGCGCATCCGGCTCATGAATTTTTCCACCGGCGGCGCCATATGGGGCAGATCGCTGCGCAGATCGCTGATCTCGTCAATGTCAAAGAACCGCGCGCCGGGGATATGCCCGGCGTCATACTCGGCCCTGGCATCGCGATTTTCCGCCGGCATGTGCCAGCTGGCGTCAATCACCCGCAGGTCCGGGTCTTTCAGATGCGCCGCCAGCCAGGCGGTGGAAACCAGCGTCTTGGGATCGTCCTGTGCCATCAATACCCCCGGGTCAGAGTCGATCCCCTGCCTACTACCGGGCGCCCCGCGAGGCAAGGCCGCAACCCCGCCTGGGCGGCATGAACCGGGTGTCAGTCGCCGTGCCGCAGCAGGCGCTGTTTCTGACGGCCCCAGTCCCGTTTGGCCTCGGTGGCGCGCTTGTCATGTATCTTCTTGCCCCGGGCGATGCCGATCTTCAGCTTGGCCAGCCCCTTGTGGTTGAAATACATCACCAGCGGCACCAGCGTCATGCCCTTGCGCTGGGTCGCGTTCCACAGGTTGGCCAGTTCCTTGCGGCTGACCAGCAACTTGCGCCTGCGCCGCTCGGTATGTGGAAACATGGCGCGCTCGTAGGGGGCAATATAGGAATTCACCAGCCACAATTCGCCATTCTCCACCGCCGCATAGCTTTCGGCGATATTGGCGGATTTTTCCCGCAGGCTTTTCACCTCGGACCCCGACAGAAGGATCCCGCATTCCAGATCGTCCTCGATCGCATAATCGAAACGTGCCCGCCGGTTCTCGGCGATCACCTTGTAATTCGGATCGGTTTTTTGCTTTTTGCTGGCCATGACCGCAGAGAAATAGCGCGCGGCTTGGCCGGTGTCCATGGGGTTCGAACCCACAGCTTCACCGCGGCGCAAAAACCGTCACGCCGGGACTCGCAATAAGAACAAAAAGTGAATATCATGCGGAATCGCCATGGTTGCCGAACTTTGCATCACGTCGAACTTCACCTTTCTCACCGGGGCCTCCCACCCCGAGGAGTATATGCGCCGTGCGGCCATGGCCGGGCTCGGCGCGATTGCGATTGCCGATGTGAACAGCGTGGCCGGAATCGTGCGCGCCCATACCGAGGCGCGCGAAATTGCCCGCAAGGTGCACGAGCGCCAGCGGTTTGATGCCGAAACCGGGCTGATCGGGCCGCCCTGCCCCGATGGGCTGGACCGTCCCGAAAGCGCGCCGATCTACGCGGTGCCCCGACTGATGCCGGCGGCGCGGCTGGAATTCACCGATGCCCCGCCCGTGACCGTTCTGCCCGAAACGCGGCGCGGCTGGGCCAGCCTGTGCCGCGTCGTGTCCAGGGGGCGGCTGCGGGCCGAAAAGGGGCGCTGCCTGCTGACCCTGTCGGACCTGCTGGATTTTGCCGAAGGGGTACAGCTGATCCTGCACCCGGCAAGCCGGGGGCTGGCGGGGCCGTGTGGCGAAAGCGGCTGGGCGGCGCATCTGCCCCGGCTGGCGCGCCGCTTTGCCGGGCGGATGCAGCTGGCGCTGACCCCCGGCTATGATGGCCAGGACACGGCCCGCTTCGCCGCCCGCGCAAGGGAAGCCGCGCGCCTGGGGCTGCCGCTGGTGGCCACCGCCGCGCCGCTCATGCATCACGGGCGCCGCCGCCGGCTGGCGGATGTGCTGGGCGCGGTGCGGCTGGGGGTGCGCGTGGATGCGCTGGGGCGCGAGGCGCTGGCCAATGCCGAACAACGGCTGCGCAGCGCCCCCGAAATGGCGCGGATTTTCGCGGGCTACGAAACAGCGCTGGCCCGCACGGACTGGCTGGCGGCCACCTGCACCTTTTCGCTGGACGAACTGCGCTATGAATATCCCGGCGAGGTGGCACAGGGCGAAACCGCCGGCGAACGGCTGCGGCGGCTGGCCCATGAAGGGCTGCGCTGGCGCTATCCGCATGGCGCGTCGGAAAGGGTGCGCGCCATGCTGGAACATGAACTGGCCCTGATCTCCAGGTTGAATTACGAGCCCTATTTCCTGACCGTGCGCGACGTGGTGGCCTTTGCCCGCGCGCGCGGCATCCTGTGCCAGGGGCGGGGCAGCGCGGCCAACTCGGTGGTGTGCTACTGCCTTGGCGTGACCTCGGTGTCCCCCGAAATCGGCACCATGGTCTTTGAACGCTTCGTCAGCGAGGCCCGCGACGAACCGCCCGATATCGATGTCGATTTCGAACATGAACGGCGCGAAGAGGTGATCCAGTGGATTTACGAACGCTACGGGCGCCATCGGGCCGGCTTGTGCGCCACGGTGGTGCATTACCGGGGCAAGCGCGCCATCCGCGAGGTGGGCCGCGCCATGGGGCTGACCGAAGACACCATTTCCGCGCTCAGCTCACAACTCTGGGGGTTTTTTTCCGCCGCCGGGCTGGAAGACGCCCGGATGCGCGAAATCGGGCTGGATCCGACCGACCGGCGCATGCGGCAGACCATGGAGCTGGTGCACGAGATTATCGGCTTTCCGCGCCACCTGTCCCAGCATGTGGGCGGCTTCATCATGACCGAGGGGCGGCTGGACGAACTGGTGCCGATCGAAAACGCCACGATGGAGGACCGCACCGTGATCTGCTGGGACAAGGACGATATCGACAGTCTGGGCATCCTGAAGGTGGATGTGCTGTCCCTGGGGATGCTGACCTGCATCCGCAAGGCATTTGACCTTTTGCATCACCACCACCGGCAGGATCTGACCCTGTCCACCATCCCGCCCGAGGATCCGGGCGTCTATGACATGCTGTGCAAGGCTGACAGCATTGGCGTGTTCCAGGTGGAAAGCCGCGCACAGATGAATTTCCTGCCCCGAATGCGACCGCGCAATTTCTATGACCTGGTGATCGAGGTGGCGATCATCCGTCCCGGCCCGATCCAGGGCGACATGGTGCATCCCTATATCCGGCGCCGCAATGGCGAAGAACAGGTGACGTTCCCCTCGGATGCGCTGGGCGAGGTGCTGGGCAAGACGCTGGGCGTGCCGCTGTTCCAGGAACAGGCGATGCAGATCGCCATCATCGGCGCGGGGTTCTCTCCCGAAGAGGCAGACCGGCTGCGCCGCTCCCTGGCCACGTTCAAGAAACACGGCAGCGTCAGCACGTTCCAGAACCGCTTCATGCGCGGCATGAAGGCCAACGGCTATGACGCGGAATTCGCCGCGCGCTGCTTTTCCCAGATCGAGGGGTTCGGCTCCTATGGCTTTCCCGAAAGCCACGCGGCCTCTTTCGCGCTGCTGGTCTATGCCAGCGCCTGGATCAAATGCCACCACCCGGGCATCTTTGCCTGTGCCCTGCTGAATTCCCAGCCGATGGGGTTCTACGCGCCCGCCCAGATCGTGCGCGATGCGCGTGATCACGGGGTCATTGTGCGGCCCGTCGACATCAACGAAAGCTACTGGGACAACGTGATGGAACCGGACGGGCATGGCGGGCTGGCGCTGCGGCTGGGCTTCCGGCAGATACGTCGCCTGCGCGAAGAGGACGCGGCCTGGATCACGGCGGCGCGCGGCAATGGCTATCTCACGGTCGAAGATGTCTGGCGCCGCGCCGGGGTGGCGCCGCATGTGCTGACGCGGCTGGCCGAGGCCGATGCCTTTGCCGGGCTGGGGCTGCAACGGCGCGCGGCCCTGTGGGAGGCCAAGGCGATCACCGCCGAAAAGCCGCTGCCCCTGTTTGCCGGGGACATGGATGGCGAGGGCATCATCGAACCGCCCCCCCAACTGCCCGGGATGAGCGAGGGCGAACAGGTGGTCGAGGATTACGTGGCAATGCGCCTGACCCTGCGCAAACACCCGGTGGCACTGTTGCGGCATCTGCTGACCCCGGATCGGACGGGCGCGGTCAACACAACCGCAGCCGCCGGTTGAGAGGGGGGAATGAGTATTTTTGGAACAATGAAAG
>FYBJ01000982.1_pt1 | contig 16323 bp, 15 predicted proteins | sample 1134611 | NCBI WGS metagenome assembly FYBJ01 (sample SAMEA104116008, study PRJEB20421) | marine metagenome | isolation source: marine | reverse complement strand
TGATCGGGTTGGCCAGCATGGTCGCATCGTCACCGCCACCAAACAGAGCCGCCGAAGCCTGATCGATGAACGAATAAGTCACGCATTCGTTGTAACCCAGGGCCGCACAGGTCCGACGCGCCATCTGCTGTCGGCGCTGCTGCGGGGTCATCACCGGTTTCGGGATGCCATCCGTCAAACGCGGCAATGGCTTGCCCTCAAGCTTGGTGAGCGACGCGATCCGGGCGACTTCCTCGACGAGGTCCGCCTCACCCTGCACGTCAGGACGCCAGCTGGGCACATGGGCCAAGTTGCCCTCGAGACGGAACCCCAGTCGAGTCAGCGTCTGGCGTTGCTCGCTCTCGGGAATGTCCATACCAACCAGGGATTGCACACGTTCCGCATCCAGCTTGTAGGCGCGCGCATGGTCAGGCACAGCACCTGCAATAACCACTTCGGACGCCTCACCGCCGCAGATATCCAGAATCAGCTGTGTCGCGTGTTCCAAGCCTTCGAGCGTGTAAACGGGGTCCACCCCTCGCTCGAACCGGTACCGCGCGTCCGAGTTGATTTTCAGCGCACGACCAGCCAGAGCAATCTGGACGTGATCCCAGAATGCGCTTTCCAGGAACACATTCACGGTGTCATCGGTGCAACCCGTTCCATCCCCGCCCATGATGCCGGCAATGCTTTCCGGCCCGTTGTCGTCCGAAATCGCCATCATACCGGGCTGAAGGGTATATTCCTTCTCATCCAGCGCAATCAGGCTCTCGCCCCCGGCCGCACGGTGCACACGCAGATTGCCCGACACCTTGTCGGCGTCAAAGACATGCAGCGGGCGATTGGCGTCGAAGGTCATATAGTTGGTGATGTCCACCAGCGCCGAAATCGGGCGCAGCCCTATCGCGGACAACTGATCCTGAAGCCACTGCGGGCTGGGGCCGTTCCTGACACCCCTGATCAATCGACCCGTGAACATCGGGCAGCCGTCCAGCGTATCCTCGTCGATTGTGACCTTGATCGGGCTTTCGAACTCACCCTGAACCGGCTCATAGGCACGCTCTTTCAGAACACCCAGGCCACGGGCTGCCAGATCGCGGGCGATCCCGTGCACACCCAGGGCGTCGGGGCGGTTCGGGGTGATCGCAATCTCGATCATCGGATCGACCTTGGCGGGCGCATTCTCGGCCAGCCAATCGACAAAGCTGTCGCCAACCTCGCCCGAGGGCAGCTCGATGATGCCATCATGTTCATCTGACAGTTCCAGCTCCCGCTCGGACGCCATCATGCCATAGCTTTCAACGCCGCGGATCTTGCCAACGCCAATGGTGATGTCCAGACCGGGGATGTACATGCCCGGTTTGCAAACCACGACGGTAATGCCTTCGCGTGCATTCGGGGCGCCGCAGATGATCTGCATCTCGCCCTCGTCAGTGTCGACCTTGCACACCCGCAGCTTGTCCGCGTCGGGATGCGCTTCTACCGCCTCGACTTCGCCCAGGGTAAACCCCTTGAGCCGGTCCGCCGGATTGGTGATCTCTTCGACTTCAAGACCCAGATCGGTCAGGGCCTCGGCGATCTCGTCCACCGATGCATCAGTGTCGAGGTGGTCCTTCAGCCAGGATAGGGTGAATTTCATTGCGTCTCGTCCGCGATTGATCAGAAAGTTACAGCAGGCTTTATCTGATCATCCCGGACGGGGAAAGGGGACAAGGGTCTGCTATGTCATTTTGCATGAATCCGTTGGCCGAATGCACAAATGAGAATACTTTGACCTGATCACAAATTTGTGTGTACGCTCTCGATATTGATCTTGGGGAGAGCATCAATATGACATCCAGAAATACCGGGCCTCAGTCCGCATTCTTCGTGATTGCGGACATATCCGGGTACACGAAGTTCATGTCAGAGACAGAGATCACGCACGCCAAGGGAATCCTTGAGCAATTGTTCGGAGCTCTGGTGCCAGCCATCCGGTCGCCGTTGACCATCTCGGGTCTTCAGGGCGACGCGGTCTTTGCCTTTGCCTTTGAAAGCGACGTGATGACCAAGCAGTTCATCATCGACTTTGCCGAACAAATCTACTGCGCCTTTGCCCGCAGCAAGGAAAAGATGCAGATCAACACCTCGTGCGGGTGCGGGGCCTGTGCCAATGTCGACGGGCTCGAACTCAAGATCGTTGTGCATCACGGCGAATGCGTCGTTCAGGAAACCGGTGGGCGGCAAGAGCTGGCGGGTACGGACGTGATCACCGCGTTTCGCCTGCTCAAGAACACCGTCAAGGACCGCACAGGCATGGACGCCTATATGCTCATATCATGCGACGCGCTGCGCAAGATGGACATGAAGGAGCTGTTTTCAAAAGACGAGTTCTACACCGAAGACATTGAGCACATCGGAGATGTCGAGTATGTGGTGCGCGACCTGAAACAAGCGTGGGAGCGCAGGCGCGGTTCGGAGCAGACCTTCGTTAAACCAGACGAAGACCTGCTGATGGAAGAATGGGCCATTCCAGTGACCGTGTCTCCGGCGGCCGCGTTCACGGCGTGCACCCGCCCGGACATGCGCGCCAAATGGCTGGGGGCTGATGCCGTTGATCTGCTTGGCTTGAACAAAGGCAAGATCGAACCGGGCACCATGTATCATTGCCATCACGGCGACGACATATTTCCGTTCGAAATCATCGATTGGCGACCCGGAGAATACGTCACCGGCCGTTACAACCTGCCCATGGGCCTGACGATGTACGAAACAAACGAACTGGTGTCGGTTGGCGATGGCACCATGATCAAAATCCGTTTTGCAACTCCGAAGGGCGGTTCGTTCATGGGGCGGCTCATGACCGGGATGGTCAAGAAAAAGCTCAAGTCGATCATCGTTCCGGACAAGGAAAACCGCATCCGGCGCCTGAAAGAGATCTGCGCCGACTGGCTGGCCGAGGATGCATCGCTTGCGCCCGACAGGCCAAAGGATGTGGGTGAATTGATCGGCGCTCAGGGATAAGTCGGCGCGCGGCCCAACAGCTCATCCAATTGACGTCCGACCCAGCCGTGCGGGATGAAATGCCCGCCCGGATGGGTGTCGAGCGTCACCTTGCCCCCCGCGCATGTGGTCCATTCCGTGCGGCTGAGCGTCAGGAACGGCTCAACGCTCCAATCACCCTTGGGAGTGGCTTCGCCGCAGCCGTATTGCGCCCGCCACAGGGCAACGGGATACGTTGTGTCCCCATCTGGACCAAACGGGAAGCTCATCACCGTATCGCGCAACCCATGCACATGGCGCACCTCGCGCGGAGTGCTGGGGCACGGCTCGGTCTGGCGAATGGTACCCGCGATGCCCAAGAGCGCCGCGATTGGCGTTTCCGACTGACAGGCATAGCGCCAGGCCATCGCGCTGCCATAGGAATAGCCGGAAACATAGATGCGCTCTGGGTCAATCGGATAGCGTTTGGCCACATCGGCCAGCACATCGTCACCAAAGCCCACATCATCGGTGTCCGAGGTCCAGAAATCCCAACTCTTGTGCCGCCCGTTGGGGGCGACCAACAAGACGCCGCGCAACTTCGTATGCGCCGCGATCCGGGGGTGCCGCACCACCAGATCGCCCTGCCGCATCCAGCCGTGAAAATGCATAAGCACTGGCAGAGGGGTCTCGCCATCCCAGCCATCGGGTTCCAGCACATGATACGAACGGTCCCCAAGCTGACATGCAGTCTGACCATGGCAATCGGATTTCCACGGCCCCATGGCGAGGGCCGAAGTTGCAGAGAGGAGAAGGCAGGCAAGTGCAGTTCTGATCATGGCCCGACCGTACCCAGCCTGCGGGCCATGTCACGTAACATCTCTGTGGGGCGAAAGCCGCGCCATCGCCAGACCGCGGGATGGCGACGCAACAGAGGCATGGGCCACTTTATCCCCGCCAAATCCGTATGTGCTCTGATGGAAAGTGCACCGTATTCAAATCGCCAGCCCTTGCGGGCGGTGTCGTCAATTGGGCTTGAACCAATGGCGCCTCAATGGACGACCGATGGCGCGGCGGTCTTGTCTTTGTATTTTGAGCCTAACTCAGAACATCCCGTTTCATGAGATCGACTAGCTGCCGAAGTGCTGAGAAATAGTTTTGAATAGGCTGAGCACTGTACTCGTCTGCTTTGTATTCCAAGTGTTCTTGATTTTGCTTTGACAACTCAAGCAGCGCTTCAGTCACAGCTCGGCAGTTCTCAGAAACTGTGATCGACCCTACAAGCTCGATTTGCGACAGTTGCGAGTAAACCTCTGCCAACCTTTGTTCGTCTTCCCTACCCCAAGGTTGATGATTCAAGAGGTAGATAGTTTCGCACGAAGCTAGAAATTTGCTGTAGAGCCTAGCTCTCTCAGCAGATTGTACGGCTAGCCTATCAGCCCTTCGTTGCAGGAAAAAAAGCAGAATTGCCCCAGCCAATGCAATCATTGGGCTGAGGTCATTCAAAAATGAAACTGTAGTAGAGAAATCAAGGCAGACGTTCTCGCATGCCGTAATCACCTCAGCATCACTCAACGAGACAAACCACCATGCAAGTTCGGCATGTCCAGCGCAGCAAACCCATAGTGGCGCAGCCAGCGCAGGTCGCTTTCAAAGAAGGCGCGCAGGTCGGGGATGCCGTATTTCAGCATCGCGATCCGGTCGATCCCCATACCAAAGGCAAAGCCTTGATACTCGTCAGGATCAATACCACCGGCGGCGATCACCTTGGGGTGGACCATGCCCGATCCCAGAATCTCGAGCCAGTCGTCGCCTTCGCCAATCTTGAGCGTCCCACCCTCCCAAGAGCAGCGGATGTCGACCTCGGCGGACGGTTCGGTGAAAGGAAAATGCGAGGCGCGGAAGCGTAGGTCGACACCGTCGACTTCGAAGAACGCTTTCACGAATTCCTCGAGCACCCATTTCAAGTTCGCCATCGAGATATTCTTGTCCAGCGCCAGTCCTTCGACCTGGTGGAACATCGGCGTGTGGGTCTGGTCATAATCGGCGCGGTACACGCCGCCCGGACAGATGATGCGCAGCGGCGCGCCCATCTTTTCCATCGCACGGATCTGCACCGGGGACGTATGCGTGCGCAGCACATGCGGCGGGCGATTGTCGCCATCGTCGCGGTGCATATAGAACGTGTCCATCTCGGCCCGCGCGGGGTGATGACCGGGGATGTTCAAGGCGTCGAAATTGTACCAATCGGTGTCAATCCGCGGACCTTCGGCCACCGCGAACCCCATTTCGGCAAAAATTGCGGTCAACTCTTCGCTGGCCTGGCTGATCGGGTGCAGGCTGCCTTGACGGCGCGGGCGCACGGGCAGGGTCACATCCAGCCACTCGGTGCGCAAACGCTCGTCCAGCGCCGCGTCGGCAAGACCTGCCTTTTTGGCCACCAGAGCCGAGTTGATCTCGTCCTTGAGCGCATTGAGCGCAGGGCCGGCGACCTGGCGTTCCTCGGGCGTCATCTTGCCCAATTCGCGCATCTTGAGCGCTACTTCGCCCTTCTTACCAACGGCGGCGAGCCGGATCGCCTCAAGCGCTGCTTCGTCGCCCGCGTCGGCGATCTGACTTAGATATTTTGCCTTAAGATCGTCCATGACGGTCCCCTGATCACGTGTTCCTGCCCTGCTATCACAGCAGCCGCCGAAAGCAAGGGGACGCCTTTAGGCGCGGCGCAACAATGTGGCCTGCGGGCCGCTTTGGATCGCACGGGCAGGCGCGCCGTAAACCTCGGGCGTGTCGCGCAGCTCGGGGAACAGGGCAAAAAGCTCCTTCGCAGTTTCACTCTCCAGCGCTGCAAGGGCCAGTTGACCGGGAAAAAAGCTCTCGCTGTCCAGACCACCGGTCGAGACGATCTGATGTGCGTCAAAGAGAAGGTGCACATAGCGGACAATATCCCTGGATACCCAACATACCCCTTCCCCGTCGATCAGAGATTTGGCGGGAACAAGAACTTCATCCTCGCCAAACAGAAGCTCGACCTGCCAACCCGAAACCAGGATGCGGTGTTGGGGTGAAACCAGCACATCGCGAATTGCCCCATGCGTTCCCGCCGCAATCCGAACCGGAGCATATCGGCCGTGACCCCGGACCGTTTTGGACCCGACCCAACGCACCGGCTGCAGGCCGTCATCGCGCGTCATCACCAAGTCGCCAGGCTTGATCATCTCGACCGGGCGTTCTCCGCTGGCCGTGTCGATCAATGTTCCGGCCGCAAAACAGGCTAGCCCGGAATCTCCTGGATTGACCGTGCCATAGGTCAAAACATCAGGATCAGGCTGATTGAATTGCAGCGTCGTCGTGGTGGAGTTCGGCCCGACAAGCACGGGCAGGTTGTCAGATGTAGCCCCCGCCGCGGCACCATTGTTGGCCGTGATGTTCTGCGTACCCCCACCAATGTCATAAAAATCAACCACGTCGCTGGTCGATGTGTTGGTGAGCGCATACGCTTCGTAGTTGTTGGAGCCGCCCCCATCTGGATCGGTCAGACGGATGTCGAAAAAATCCGCCGAAATAACATAAACGATCTCACCATTGTCAGGGTCGACAGAAACCTGAACCCCGGGGTCGTCCAATTGAACTTCGATCCCGACATTCCCGTTGGCTTGATAGAAGGAAACCGTGAAATCCGCCGGGTTCTCATTGGGACCCAGAGAAACCTCGAGAAATTCTGAAACTCCCGAAGTACGCGCATAGGCGTTGGAGTAATGAAGTTCACTGATACGGGCCACGGTTTTGCACCACACTATGTTTCCTGGTCCCTATGTGCAGTCGCAAACTGGCAAAAATAGGGTTTTTTTTGGAACCTCGCATCAAAATTACCGTCTTGCGCAACGTTCTGCTTGCTTCTGATCGGCACCTGCCAGAGCGTTTACCGGCGAGGAGAGACATTTCGGAATGCAGAATGTGACGCCATCGAGGCCCTGGATGGTTCTACTCGGGCTGGCCCTGGGTGTATGTGTCACCAACGGCTTTGCCCGCTTTGCCTATGGGCTGATCTTGCCTGCCATGAAATCGACCCAGAACTGGACTTACGCCGAAGCGGGCTGGCTCAACACAGCAAACGCATTGGGTTACGTCCTGGGGTCTCTGTTCACGGTCGCCTTGATCCGCCGCATCGGCGCCTCTCGGCTGTTCAGCGCGGGTGTTGTACTGACTGCCATTTGCCTATTCGCCACGGGATTGAACACGTCGCTCTTTGCGCAAAGCCTGTGGCGTATTCTGGCCGGTGTCTTTGGTGCCGGATCCTTTGTAGCCGGAGGAGCGCTGGCTGCGGCTCTCTTTCAGGATGACCCAAAGCGCAACGCGCTGTCGATCGCCTTTTACTTTGGCGGTGGCGGAGGGCTTGGAATCGTCCTGTGCGGCGCAACCTTGCCGATAATGCTGGATTGGTTGGGTCCGACCGCGTGGCCGTGGGGCTGGATCGGGATCGGCCTGATCAGCTTTGCCATTTGCCCGCTGAGCATCTGGGCAGGCGAAGCCAAGCGCGTGCCCGTTGCGCGCGCGCCTGCGCGTCAACCGGTTCCGATACGCGCGATGTTGGGCGAAATTTGCGGCTATGCAGGGTTTGGCCTGGGTTACATCGTCTATCTGACATTCCTGGCGCTTTGGATGAAAGAACGCGACTACAGCACCCTGTTGATCTCGGGCACCTGGGTGCTTTTAGGCGTGTGCATCACCCTTTCGCCTTTTGTCTGGCGGTCGGTATTTGCCCGATTTTCAAACGGCGTGCCTTTGGCCATGATCCTGACCGGAATTGCGATCGGATCGGCGTTGCCCATTTTTGTTCCCACCGCAGCAGGGCTTATGATGTCAGCCGTCATCTTTGGCCTGTCGGTCTTCATGGCCCCTGGCGCGATTACGAATTTCACCCGTCAAAACATGCCACAGGACAGCTGGGGCGCAACAATCAGCATGTTCACGGTGGTTTTTGCCGTCTCTCAAACGGTTGGGCCAATCGGGGCCGGGCTGATCGGGGATCGGACAGGTGACATTGGCGACAGCCTGCTGACGGCCTCTGTCTTGTTGATGGCGGGTGCCGTGCTGGCCTGCACCCAAAGACCGCTTGCGATGAAGTCGCAATAAATAGAGTGCATCCTGACCGGGAGCAAAATCGACCATCGCGGCCTGGGACTGACGTAGCGGGCGCACTCCCGCCCGTCGTCGGTGCCCCTGCGGGACACCTGCTCCCGTTGGGCCGGGCGCCTCGCCTTCGGCTCGGCGCATCACCGCAGGACGCGAGCCTTATCAACAAGAAAGGGCCGATCCGCGCGTGGATCGACCCTTGTTTTCACTGTCGCTCGTATACCGTCTTACGCGGCCAGAGCTGCCTGTGCCTTGGCGACGATCGCGCCAAACGCGTCGGGTTCGTGCACGGCAAGGTCGGCCAGGACCTTACGGTCAACTTCAATACCGGCCAGATTCAGACCGTTGATGAAGCGCGAATACGTCAACGCCTCGTCGTGCGAACGCACAGCAGCGTTGATACGCTGGATCCACAGTGCGCGGAAATTCCGCTTGCGCTGTTTACGATCGCGGGTCGCATACTGGTTCGCCTTGTCAACGGCCTGGGTTGCGACCTTGAAGGTGTTCTTGCGGCGGCCATAGTAACCTTTGGCGGCCTTGATGACCTTCTTGTGACGGGCGTGAGTCGTGGTTCCACCTTTAACGCGGGACATATCTCAGATCTCCTCTTAGCGATCGTAGGGCATGAAGCCCTTGACGATCTTGGCGTCGGGGGCAGAAAGTGTGGTGTTGCCGCGGGCATCACGGATGAATTTCTTGGTCCGTTTGATCATGCCGTGGCGCTTGCCGGCCTGGCCCGCCAGGACCTTACCGGTTGCTGTCACCTTGAAGCGCTTCTTGGCGCTCGACTTGGTCTTCATCTTGGGCATTTCCGTCTCCTTGAGTTCGGGTTCGGTTCAAACGCGACTCGGCATGCCACAAATAGCCGGTCGCGCGGTCAGAGGCGCCGTTTACGCAAGTCGGATCACTTAGGCAAGAGGCCTAGGGCAGGAATCGCGCCACAACGCCAAAAAAAACCTCAGGGATTTGGTCAAATGAATAACCGCCCGGATGGCTGACGATGGCATAGGCCATCGCGCCCAGGGAAATCAACAGGACAATCACCGAGGCACGAATGGATCTGTCGTCACTGTAAGCTGATATCATCGACGGAATCGACAGGACGGCGAATACCATCCCCAAAACCAGTATCAGATCAGTATCCATCTCGCGCTCCCGTCTGAAGAGAGCGTATTAGCCCGGATCGGTGTTGTAAATCAGCCGTTCATCACAAGGCGCAACCCGCAGAATATTGGTGGACCCCGGCACGTTGAATGGAACGCCCGCTGTAACAACGATCTGGTCAGTCTCGGTCGCGATGCCATCGGCACGCGCAGCGCGAGCCGCATTGACGACCGCGCTTTTGAATCTTTCCAACTCGGGCGTCATCACACAATGGCACCCCCAGGACAGGCACAAACGACGCGCAGTGTCGCGCAGCGAAGTAAGAGCAAGGATCGGCACTCCGGGGCGTTCCCGCGCGGTTTTCAGAGCCGTTGTCCCACTTTGCGTGAAACAGCAGATCGCCTTGATGTCGGTTTTCTCCGCGATCTCGCGCGCGGCTGCCACGATGCCGTCAGCCACGGTCGTGCCTTTTGCAGTACGAGAGGCGGCGATGATCTGTACATAAGTCGGATCAGCCTCCACTTCGGTCGCGACGCGGTCCATGGTCTGAACCGCCTCGACCGGGTAACTGCCGGCGGCCGACTCGGCGCTCAACATGATGGCGTCGGTGCCTTCATAGATGGCGGTGGCCACGTCCGAGACTTCGGCGCGGGTCGGCATTGGGCTTTCGATCATGCTTTCCAACATCTGGGTGGCCACGATAACAGGCTTGGCCGCAGCCCGGCATTTGCGGACGAGACGTTTTTGGATCGGTGGCACAGCAGCCACCGGAAGTTCCACCCCGAGATCGCCCCGTGCCACCATGATCCCGTCGGACGCATCCAGGATGTCATCAAAGGCCTCAACCGCAGCAGGTTTCTCGATCTTCGACAGGATAGCCGCGCGGCCGTCTGCCAGGGCGCGCGCTTCGAACACGTCCTTGGGCCGCTGTACAAAACTAAGAGCCAACCAATCGACACCCAGCTGGCACACAAATTCCAGATCGGCGCGGTCTTTTTCGGACAGAGCGGCCACCGGCAGCACCACGTCGGGGACGTTCACACCTTTGCGGTTCGAGATGGTCCCGCCAATTTCGACTGTGCATTTGGCGTGATCGGCATCGCAGCTGTCTACCAACAATCGGATCTTGCCATCGTTGACCAGCAGATGCGCGCCCGGCTCCAACGCCCGGAAAATCTCGGGGTGGGGCAGACACACGCGCCTTGCATCACCTGGTGTTTCGTCCAGATCCAGACGGAACGACGCCCCCGGCTCCAGTTCTTCGGCATCGTTTGCAAAGACTCCCACTCTCAGTTTCGGTCCTTGCAGGTCCGCCAGAATGGCAATTGGTCGGTCCAGATCCTTTTCAATCTGACGGATGATGCGGTGCTTTTCCCGGATCTCGTCGTGCGAACCATGGCTCATGTTCAAACGGAACACATCAGCACCCGCCTCGTGCAGCGACCGGATCATGTCATAGTCTTCCGACGCCGGTCCCAGCGTCGCCACAATTTTTACATTTCTGAGGCGTCGCACGATGGCACTCCCTTTTTTTGCTCAATGTTACCGCAAACGGTCCTGCACCGCTTATCGCGCAATTCCCTTTCCGCGGCAACTGCCCTACACCTGCGACAAAAGAGATGACAGGCGCATGACATACACACCCTTTTACACCCATGGTGAAAACAGACCGTCCCGTTGGCTGATCACATGCGATCATGCAACCAACACCGTGCCACCCGAAATCAACGGCGGCGATCTGGGTTTGCCGCGCGAAGACATGGAGCGTCACATCGCCTATGACGTCGGCGCTTATGAGGTGTCCCGTCATCTGGGCGAGATCCTGAACGCGCCTCTCGTCGCTTCGAATTTCTCGCGACTCGTGATCGACCCGAACCGGGGCGAGGATGACCCCACATTGCTGATGAAGCTCTATGACGGGTCAATCATTTCCGGTAATCGTCATGCCGACGCGGCTGAACGGGAGCGACGGTTGAACATGTGCTATCGCCCTTATCACCGCGAATTGGCACGGATGGCCGCCCTGCCACATGCCATTGTCGTCTCGGTTCATTCGTTCACACGGCAATTGCGTGGCCGGGATCCCCGCCCGTGGGAGATCGGCATTCTTTACACTCAGGACGAGCGTTTCTCACGTCCGCTGATAAACCAGCTTCAGGCCAAAGGTGATCTGACTGTTGGCGAAAACGAGCCCTACACCGGCGTTTTGCCTGGCGATGCGATAGACACGCACTGTACCGCGCATGGCCGCCCCAACGTATTGATAGAATTACGCAATGACCTGATTGCAGATCACGCAGGTCAGCGGGCCTGGGCAGAGCGTTTGGCGCCAATTCTGACGGCCGCGCTGGAGGACAGCGGACTTTAGCCCTCAGGTATGACGCTAGGTCAACAAAGGTCGATTTCCGCACTCACATTCTTGTGAAGTTACCCCCTGAACCCCATATCATGGGCAAGGAGGACATCAGATATCCCGGAAAGGAGGGTATCATGACCGTAGAGTTTCTGACCACCGTGTTTGGGTGGATGACCGTTTTGAACATCGGCTTTCTGGCCTTCACTACAGTGATGCTTCTTGCGATGCAGAATTGGGTGACAGGGGTCCACGCCCGGATGTTCAAAATGGAAGAGGCAGACGTGCGCAAGGCGTACTTCGCCTATCTGGCAAAGTACAAGACACTGACCTTGGTCTTTGCCGTGGCCCCCTACCTTGCCCTGAAACTGGCCTAAGGCCTCAGCGGAACGCGCCGATGCGCGCTCCGCCACAATGGTTTCGGATACCCAAATCCCGACCTCGCGGTCTTTTCCGCGAGCGGCTTCCAATCCGCCTCTTCACGACAGGCGGAAACGGGCATGAACCATCCGGCAGCATCCTGGACACACATTGCCTTGTCGAGAAACCAAGCCACCCAGTCGCCCCGTTGTAACTCTTTCCCCCGGTTGTTACCTCTACGTCACACTCAAGCCAGTCGGAGCCACGCCATGGACCAGCAGACAGAAATCGAACTTCAGGCCGCCGCCTTTCGCCGCTTGCAGAAACATCTGATGGAAGATCGCACCGATGTGCAGAACATCGACATGATGAACCTGACCGGATTCTGCCGCAATTGCCTGTCGCGCTGGTATCAAGAGGCCGCCAACGAAAAGGGCATCGAGATGGACAAGATACAGGCGCGTGAAATCTATTACGGCATGACAATGGACGAATGGAAAGCCAACTATCAAACCGAGGCCAGCCCCGATAAACAGGCCGCATTCAAGGTCGCGTTTGAAGAGAACGTGACTAAGAAGGGCTGAACACCACACCCTGATCCTGCAAGGCATCAAACTCGGTCTGGCTGATCCCCAATTCGGCCAGAACCAACCGGCTGTCGGCGCCATGCTCGCGCGGCGCATGATCCAGCAATGGGCCACCGTGATCAAATCCGAACCCGGCCACCGCCAGTTCCATGCCGTCCACGGACTGGATGACAGAGCGGGAAGCCAGTTGTTGTTCCTCCAAGGTCTCGGCCAAACCGCGCACCCGAGCCGCTGGGACATGGGCCGCATTCAGCCTGTCTTCCCACTCGGCCGCTGTTCGAGTCACGAGAACCTCAGCCAAAACCGCCGCATCCTCCTCTCGTCGTGCACCGATCTTCACCCGGGGCGTTGCCAGGATGGCATCCGCCCGCGCACCCTCGCCAATCGCACGCATCAGGTTGGCCATCTGAGCATTGGAGAAGGCACCGATCATCACCTGACCGTCCGCAGTGTCATAGGTGGCATACCCCGCCAGGTCGGGATCCTGATTGCCGTGCGGCCTTGGCGCTTGTCCTGTCGCCAGAGTCGCCGCTGTATGCGAGTTCATCAACATCAGCGCGCAATCCGCCATCGACACGTCCACCCGACGCCCCAGGCCCGTCCGCGATCGTCCCAACAAAGCCGCCGAGATCGCCAAGGCGGCCTGCGCGCCGGTGCCATAGTCCACCATCGCGGGGCCAACCCGCACCGGTTCGCTGTCCGCCTCGCCATTTGCGGCCATGATCCCGGTATAGGCCTGGATCACGACGTCATAAGCCGCATGTGCCGCCTTGGGACCTGTCGCTCCAAACCCGCTGATCGCGCAATAGATCAGATCGGGTTTCAGCGCGGACAGGCGGTCATACTCAAGCCCCAACTCTTCAACCGCGTGGGCTGTGTAGTTCTGCACCAGAACATCCGCAGTTGCGACCAAGCGGTCGAACACTTCCCGACCTTGCTCGGACTTCAGATCCAGTGCCAGCGTCCGCTTGCCGCCACCCTGCGCCTGAAACGACAAGCCCATGCCTTGGGCGTTCAGCGCAGTATCTGCACCTTCTGCGCGGGTCATATCGGGTTGGCTGACGGGCTCGATCTTGATGACCTCGGCCCCCAGAACGCCCAGCTGATACGCACAGAAAGGACCCGCAAACACATGGGTCAAGTCCAGCACCCGCAAGCCTTCGAACGGTCGCATAAGAAATCCTCCCTCAGGTCAGGCTGGCCCAGGGGAGGATTTCAAACTGTTCCGTTCTCGTCAGAGACGCGTCGCGTTTTGGCTTTAGGTCGCGGCCTTGCGGCTTTCGTCCAGATAGATTTCGCGCAGGCGCTTGGCGATCGGGCCAGGCGTACCGTCGCCCAGTTGAACGCCGTCAATCTCAACCACCGGCATAACAAAGGCAGACGCCGAGGTGGTGAACGCCTCATCCGCCTCTTTCGCCTCATCAATGGTGAACAGACGCTCTTCGATCTCCATCTGCGCTTCGGCTGCCATACGCAGAACCGCCTTGCGGGTGATCCCGTGCAGGATGTCGGTCGACAGAGGGCGGGTCACGATCTTGCCGTTCTTGACGAAATAGGCGTTGTTGCTGGTGCCTTCGGTCACATGACCGTCTTCGATCAGCCACGCATCATCGCAACCAGCGGCCTTGGCCATCATCTTGCCCATCGACGGATAGAGCAGCTGTACCGTCTTGATGTCGCGGCGGCCCCAGCGGATGTCCTCGATCGAGATGATCTTGGCTCCCTTTTTGGCCGCCGGGCTGTCATCCAGGCCGGGCTTGTTCTGGGTGAACAGCACGATGGTCGGTTTGGTGTCGGCTGAGGGGAACACAAAGTCACGGTCGCCATCGCTGCCGCGCGTGACCTGCAGATACACCAAGCCTTCGTTGATGTCGTTCAGCTCTACCAGCTTGCGGTGAATATCCAGCAACTCGTCCTTGGTGCAGGGCTCGGCCATCTGCAACTCGTCCAGCGATCGCTTCAAACGCACGGCGTGACCTTCGAAATCAATTAGCTTGCCGTCCAGAACGCTGGTCACTTCGTACACGGCATCCGCCATCAGGAAACCACGATCAAAGATCGACACCTTGGCCTCGGTCTCGGGCAGGTATTCGCCATTTACATAAACAGTACGGGTCATGTTCGTCTCCTCAGCCCCAGAGCGCCGCTTCGGGCGGGTGCACTCCGGCGTCGTCAAAATTCAGCGGTGTGTCGCGGTCTTCGGCCAACAAAAGCGGGCCGTCAAGATCGGTTACGACCGCACCCTGTGCCACCAGTGTCGCAGGGGCCATCGCCAGCGAGCTGCCAACCATGCAGCCGACCATGACTTCGTACCCTTCGGCCAGGGCCGCATCGCGCAGTTTCAGCGCCTCGGTCAGGCCGCCGGTCTTGTCCAGCTTGATGTTGACCACATCGTATTTGCCCTTGAGTTTGGGCAGGCTGGTGCGGTCATGGCAGCTTTCATCAGCACAAACTGGCACCGGGCGATCCATCCCGATCAGCGCGTCATCTTCACAGGCAGGCAACGGCTGCTCGACCAGAGCCACGCCAAGGCGCACCAGATGCGGTGCCAGATCGGAATAGACCTCGGCCGACCAGCCTTCATTGGCGTCCACGATGATTTTGGAGTTTGGCGCGCCTGCGCGCACCGCTTCCAGACGCGGCATATCGTCAGCCGTGCCCAGCTTGATCTTGAGCAGCGGGCGATGCGCGTTTTCTTCGGCCTGCTTGCGCATATCCTCGGGCGAGGCCAGCGACAGCGTATAGGCGGTGATCTCAGCACCCGGAGCCGCAAGCCCTGCCAGTTCCCACGCCCGCTTGCCTGCACGTTTGGCCTCGAGATCCCACAGGGCGCAGTCCACGGCATTGCGCGCGGCGCCCGCAGGCAACAGGTCCATCAGGCTTTCACGGTCGAATATTTCGGGCAGGCCGCGGATTTCGGCTTCGACCGACTCCAGCGTTTCGTTGTAGCGGGCATAGGGCACACATTCGCCGACACCCTGGTGTTCGCCATCGGTGATCCGCACCGTCAGCACATGTGCTTCGGTCCGCGATCCGCGCGAGATGGTGAACACCTGCGCAAGTTTGAACACGTCATGGGAGACTTCTATCTGCACGCGCCCGATCCTTCTTCTCGTTCAAAATAGAACCGCCGGAGGCGGATCACCCCTTCCTCCGGCGGCACGCTTAGATCAGATTGCAGCCAGTGCATCCACCAGCTTTTCCGCGCCAAAGCGGAACGGGTCGGTGGCGGGCAGACCCATGTTGGCCTCCAGCTCGGCCAGATAGGCCTTGGCTTCGTTCTCAGGCATGTGCTGCGTATTGACCGATATGCCGACAACCTGACAGGCCGGGTTGGCCACTTTGGCCAGAGCCAGTGCCATGTCACGCAGTTCAGCCAGCGAGGGCTGCTGATAGTCGGGCAGGCCGCGCATGTGCTCGCGGGTGGGCTCGTGTGCCAATACCAGCGCGTCGGGCTGGCCGCCGTGGATCAACGCCATGGTCACACCGGAATAGGACACGTGGAACAGGCTGCCCTGCCCCTCGATGTGGTCCCAGTGGTCTTCATCATTGTCCGGTGTCAGCCATTCGACCGAACCCGCCATGAAGTCAGCGACCACGGCGTCCAGCGGAACACCATCGCCGGTGATCAGGATGCCGGTCTGGCCGGTGGCGCGGAAGGTCGACTTCATGCCGCGCTTGCGCATTTCAGCGTCCATGCACAGGGCGGTGTACATCTTGCCCACCGAGCAATCGGTGCCCACGGCCAGGACGCGCTTGCCCTTGCGCTTGACGCCGTTCGCGATCGGATACTCGACCTCGGGAACACGCACGTCGTGCAGTTTGCGGCCGGTGGCTTCGGCCACG
>FYBJ01000265.1_pt1 | contig 16341 bp, 13 predicted proteins | sample 1134611 | NCBI WGS metagenome assembly FYBJ01 (sample SAMEA104116008, study PRJEB20421) | marine metagenome | isolation source: marine | reverse complement strand
GGCCCCGGCCCCGGCCCCGCTGGCGGCCGATGCCACCTGCGACCTGGCCGTCATCGGCGCGGGCTTTGCCGGGCTCTCGGCGGCGCGCAGGGCCCTGCAACTGAACCCCGGGGCCCGTATCGCGCTTCTGGATGCGGGGCGCGTGGGCGAAGGGGCGGCGGGGCGCAATTCGGGCTTCATGATCGACCTGCCGCATGACCTGCAATCGGACGATTATGCCGGCGACACGGCGGCCCGCGACCAGCAGATCATCGGCCTGAACCGCGCCGCCATCGCCTTTGGCCAGGCGGCGGTCGACGAATACGGCATCGACCCCGCGTATTTCGACCGCTGCGGCAAGGTGAACGGCGCGGCGGGCGACGCGGCCCATGCCCACAACCAGAGCTATGCCGCGCACCTGGCGGAGCTGGGCGAGCCGTTCGAGCATCTCGACGCGCAGGCCATGCACGCGCTGACCGGCTCGCGACACTACCGCTCGGGTATCTTCACGCCGGGCGGCGCGGTGCTGCAGCCGGCGGGCTATGTGCGCGGCCTGGCGGCGGGGCTCACGCGGCAGGTCGCCCTCCACGAACAGAGCCCGGTGACCGGGATCGCCCGCAAGGGCCCGGACTGGCAGATCACCGCGAATGGTCACCGGCTGAGCGCCGCGCAGGTGATCCTGGCCACCAACGGGCATCTGGAGAGCTTCGGCATCGCGCGCGGGCGCCTGATGCATGTGATCCTCTTCGGCTCGATGACCGAAGAGCTGTCGGCCGAGGCGCTCACCGCGCTCGGCGGCGCGCCCCGCTGGGGCGTCACGCCCTCCGATCCGATGGGCACCACGATGCGCCGGATCGACACGGGCCAGGGCGGCAACCGCATCGTCACCCGCACCTGCGCCGAATTCCGCCCCGGCATGGAGGCCAGCGCCGCCGGGTTCGCCCGCGCCACCCGCGTGATGCGCACGAAATTCGATACCCGCTTCCCTGCCCTGAAATCGGTGCGGATGGAGCATGTCTGGGCCGGCCACCTGTGCCTCACGCGCAACGCCGTCTCCGTCACCGGCGAAATCGAGCCGGGCCTCTTTTCCGCCTGCGTGCAGAACGGGCTGGGGGTGGCGCGCGGCACCCTCACGGGCATCGCGGCGGCGGAAATGGCCGCCGGTGCCACCAGTGACATCCGTGCCTTCTTCGAGGGCGAGGACGCGCCGGCCCGTCTGCCGCCCGCGCCGATTGCCACGCTCGGGGCCAATGCGCTGCTGCGCTGGAAGGAACATCGCGCGCGCCGAGAATAGAGCGCGCCCGGGCCTTCTTCTGGCTGCAAATATCCCCGCCGGAGGCACCCGCCGCTTGCCAGGAGCGCATCACATGTCACACTTGGCCGGCCCGACGCCTCTTTCCGCCCGTCACAAGGACCCCAGCGCCATGCCCCGCATTTCCCGCCGCCATCTGCCACCGCTCGGCGCGCTCGCCACGTTCGAGGTCGCGGCCAAGCATCTCTCGGTGGCGCGCGCCGCCGACACCACCGGCCTGTCACAACCCGCCGTGTCGCAACAGATCCGGGCGCTGGAGGACACGTTGGACACCCGGCTCTTCCGGCGCAGGCCCAAGGCGCTGGAGCTGACCGACGAGGGCGTGGCGCTTCTGCGCGCGGTCTCGCAGGGGCTCGACATCGTGACATCCGCCGTCTCGGCCCTGGCCGAGGCCCCCGCCGAGGACCCCATCACCCTGGCGGCCACGATCGGCGTCGCGACCCACTGGCTGAGCCCGCTCACCCGCCGCTACCAGGCGCAGGTCCCCGAGACCCGCTTCGCGATCCTGGCCTCGGACGAGGACACGCATCTGGCCGAGGCCCCGGAGGTGGACATCGCCTTTGTCTGCGGCAACAACCGAAGCCACGCAGGGGATGAACTGAACTACCTCTTTCCCGAAATGGTTCAGCCCGTGTGCAGCCCCGCCTTTCTCGCCGCGCACGGCCCCTTCGACGATCCGGCCCGGCTGGCCCGGACCCGGCTGCTGCATCTGCACGACAGTCACTGGCATTCGGGCGCGATCAACTGGCAGCCGCTGACCTGGCATTCATGGTTCCGCTCGCTGGGGGCCGATGTCGGCCCGTCCCCCGCGGCGCTGGCCAGCAATTGCAACCCGGTGCTGATCGACGCGGCCTGTGACGGCGAAGGCGTGATCCTGGGCTGGAAGCATATCGTGGCCGACCGGCTCGCGCGTGGCGACCTGGTGGCGGCGCATCCGCATGTGCTGCGGGTGGAGCGCGCCAATTTCCTGAAGGTGAACGACCGGGCACGCGGGCGCGGCGACATTCGCCGCTTCGTCGATTTCGTCCTCGCCGAAAGCCGGGCACTGATGACCGCCTGACACAGCACTCAGCCGCCGTCGAAACACGCCGCCATGGTGGTGCCCAGATCGCGCAGAAAGGCCCCGTAGAAACCTTCGCCCGGTTCGATCCCGCTGCCCAAAGGATCGAGAATGGCCAGCCGCGCGCCGCTGCCTTCGATCACCGTGCGCGCCAGGTCGAGGTTGAATTGCGGTTCCGCAAAGACGCATGAGATGCCGCCCTCCCGCACCGCCTCGCGGATCGCGGCCACCCGTGCCGGACCCGGTGCCCGCGCGTCGCTCAGCGCGATGGCCCCCTCCGCGCGCAGCCCGGTCGCGCCCTCGAAATACTGATAGGCATCATGAAACACCACGAACCGCGCCGCCTCATAGGGGGCCAGGCCTTGCAAAACCTGCGCCATTGTCTCGCGGATGCGCTCTTGCGCCGCCGTGGCATTGGCGCTGTATGTCGCGGCATTCTCCGGGTCCGCCTCGGCGAGGGCCCCGGCAATCGCCGCAAGCCACACGACCGCATTTTCAGGCAAGAGCCACCCGTGCGGATCGAGGCCGCCGTGATCGTCGCCGTCCTGTCCGGGTGCCTCCTCTGCCGGCGCAGGCCCGAACACCGCCGCCTCGCGGGCCTCGAGCCGCTCCACGCCCTCGAGGTCCATCAGCTCGATGCGCCGCGCCCCCGGGGCCAGCGCCTCTGCGGTCCCGCCCAGCCAGGGCGTCAGCACGGACGACACGAAAAAAACGACATCCGCGCGCTCCAGCGCCTGTGCCTGGGATGGGCGCAGACGGTAATCATGAGGCGAGGCCCCGTGGTCCATCACCAGCTCGGGGCTGCCGACGCCCGCCATCACCTGCGCCACCAGCGACTCGACCGCCGCGATATCCGTGACCACGCGCGGCGGCTCGGCGCTGGCGGTCCGGCCCGTGCCAAACAGGACCACGAGCATTATCGCGGCGATCAGGGACATGCGCATCTTCGGAACCTTTTCTGAGGTTGGACTCAGGGGCTTGATAAATGATACATTATAACATATCAACCCATCTACGCACTGGCACATGACCGCAGACCGGACCCGCCCCATGACCACCATCGGCTTTGAACACCACGACCATGCGCATTGCATCACCGATGCGGTCCGCGCGGCCGAGGCGCATTGCGCCGAACGCGGGCTACGGTTCACCGACGTCCGGCGGCGCGTGCTGGAAATCCTGGCGCGCAATCACCGCGCGATGGGGGCCTATGACATCCTCGATCTGCTGCGCGGCGAGGGGCTGGGGTCGCAGCCGCCGGTGGTCTACCGGGCGCTGGATTTCCTGGTCGGTCACGGCTTTGCGCACAAGATCGAACACCTCAACGCCTTTGTCGCCTGCTGCCACCCGGGCGCGGACCATGCCCCGGCCTTTCTGATCTGCAGGGGCTGCGACGCCGTGGCCGAGGCGCGCATCGCGGGCACACGGTCGATCCTGGGCAACACGGCGCGCGAGGCCGGTTTCGCCGTCGAACGTGCGGTGGTCGAGGTCGAGGGCCTGTGCCCCGACTGCCAGAAGGACGCCGGCCATTGACCCTGATTTCGGTACGCGGCCTCGACGTGCGCCTGGGCGGCCGGATGGTGCTGCGCAACGTGTCCCTGGACATCAGGGCCGGCGAGATCGTCACCGTGGTCGGCCCCAACGGGTCGGGAAAATCCACCCTTCTGCGCAGCCTGATCGGGGCCGTGGCCCCCGCGCGCGGCCGGATCACCCGGGCCGAGGGGCTGCGCATCGGCTATGTGCCGCAACAGCTGCATATCGACCCGACCCTGCCGCTCACCGTGGCGCGGTTTCTCGATCTGCCGCGCCGGGCCGCCGCCCCGGACGCCCGGACCGCGCTGGAGCGCGCGGGTGCAGGCGATCTGGCCACGCGGCAGATGTCCGAGCTGTCCGGAGGCCAGTTCCAGCGCGTGCTTCTGGCGCGCGCCATTCTGGGCGAGCCTCAGCTTCTGATCCTCGACGAGGCCACGCAGGGGCTGGATCAGCCGGGCTCGGCGGCCTTTTACGCGCGCATCGCCGAACTGCGGCGGGACCTCGGTTGCGCGGTACTGATGGTCAGCCACGAGCTGCATGTCGTGATGGCAGCCTCGGACCGGGTGATCTGCCTCAACGGGCATGTGTGCTGCGAAGGCGCACCCGAGCAGGTCGCCTCGGCACCCGAATACCGCGCGCTCTTTGGCAGCGGGACACAAGGCGCGCTGGCGCTTTACCGGCACGAACACGATCACGCCGATGATCACGACCATACGCAGGGGCATGGGACCACATGACGAACCTTCTGGACAGTTTCCTGATCCGTGCCGCGCTGGCCGGGATCGGCGTGGCTCTGGCGGCGGCCCCGCTGGGCTGTTTCGTCGTCTGGCGGCGCATGGCCTATTTCGGGGACGCCACGGCCCATGCGGCCATTCTGGGCGTCGCCCTGTCGCTGGCGCTGTCGCTGTCGGTCTTTGCCGGCGCGCTGGCGGCCGCGCTGATCATGGCGCTCACCGTGTCGGCGCTGTCGGGGCGCGGCTACGCGATGGACACGCTGCTGGGCGTGATGGCGCATTCGGCGCTGGCGATCGGGCTGGTGGCCGTGTCCTTCATCGACGGGGCGCGGATCGACCTCATGGCCTATCTCTTCGGCGACATCCTGTCGGTCAGCCGCGCGGACCTCGGCATCATCTGGGGGGGGGCCGCGCTGGTCCTGCTGCTCTTGTGGTGGCGCTGGTCGGCGCTGCTGACCACGACGCTCAACCCGGACCTGGCACAGGCCGCGGGCCTCAGCCCGTCGCGCGAACAGATGATCCTGACCCTGGCGCTAGCACTCGTGGTGGCCGTGGCGATCAAGGTGGTGGGGGTCCTGCTGATCGCCGCGATGCTGATCATTCCCGCGGCCAGCGCCCGCCCCTTTTCGGCCACGCCCGAACGCATGGCCGCACTGGCCGCGATGATCGGCACCGGTGCGGCTCTGGGCGGGCTGATGCTGTCTTACCGCTTCGACACGCCTACCGGCCCCACGATCGTCGCGCTGGCCACGGTACTTTTTTCCGCCTCGCTGACCGGGCGGGCGCTGTTTCAACCACGCGCCTGATCCTGCCCACTGGCCCCGGGGTCGCAGGCCCTTCTGACGTCCCGCCAGCGCCCCACGCCCGGGCTTGAAACGCCCCTCGACTTGCCCCAGTGTGGCGCAGATTCCAAACCTGCTGCCGAGGAGGCCGTGCGATGAACGACGCAAGCCCAATTCCGAACGATCTGGACAGTTTCTGGATGCCCTTCACCGCCTCGCGCACGTTCAAGGCCGCCCCCCGCATGGTAACGTCCGCCAAGGGTCTCTACTACACCTCCATCGACGGCAGCCGGATCATCGACGGCACCGGCGGCCTGTGGTGCTCGAACGCGGGTCACAACCATCCGCGCATCACCGAGGCGATCCGGAAACAGGCCGCCGAGATGGATTTCGCCCACAGCTTCAACCAGGGCCACCCCATCGCCTTCCAGGCCGCCAGCCGCATGGTGGCGCTGGCACCGGGCTTTGATCATGTGTTCTTCACCAATTCGGGCTCCGAGGCGGTGGACACGGCGCTCAAGATCGCGCTGGCCTATCACCACATGCGCGGCGAAGGGCACCGGCGTATCCTCGTGGGCCGTCAGAAGGCCTATCACGGGATCAATTTCGGCGGTCTTTCGGTGGGCGGCATCGGGCTCAACAAGGGCCAGTTCGGCACACTTTACCCCAACGCCCATCACATGCGCCACACACTCCTGCCCGAGAACCGCCTCAGCCGGGGCCAGCCCGAAACCGGCGCGCATCTGGCCGAAGACCTCGCCGGGCTCTGCGAGACCCATGGCGGTCACAACATCGCCGCCGTGATCGTCGAGCCGGTGGCCGGCGCGGGGGGCGTCTTCCCGCCGCCCAAAGGCTATCTCGAACGGCTGCGCGGCATTTGCGACGAACACGGCATCCTGCTGATCTTCGACGAGGTGATCACCGGGTTCGGCCGCATGGGCACCGCCTTTGCCAGCCAGCATTTCGACGTCAGACCCGATCTCTTCACCGCCGCCAAAGGCATGACCAACGCCACCGTGCCGATGGGCGGCGTGTTCACCACAGCCGCCGTGCGCGAGGCGTTTCTCACCGGCCCCGAGGCACTGCCCGATCTCTTTCACGGCTACACCTATTCCGGCCACCCCCTGGCCTGTGCCGCGGCCATCGCCACGCTCGATGTCTATCGCGACGAGGGCATTTTCGAGAACGCCGCCGCCATGGCACCGGTCTGGGAGGACATGCTGCATTCGCTCAAGGGCGCGCGCGACGTGATCGACATCCGCAACATGGGCATTCTCGGCGCGATCGAGATCGACCCCGGGGCCAAGCGCACCGCCCCGATGCTGGCCAAGGCCGCCTGGGACGAGGGCCTGGGTATCCGGCCCATCGCCAACAGCTTTGCCATGTCACCTCCGCTGACCATCGACGAAGAGCATATCGGCAAGATCCACGACATCCTGACCCGCGTGCTCGCCTGACGCCGCCATGCGGCATTGACCACGCAATAGGCCCCGCGCATCGCTGCCCGGGGCCCTATTGTCGGGGGGGTATCGTGATCAGGCCGTCACCAGCTCGAAATCGTCCCATGCCCCCCAGTCCGTGCCGTCATAGGCGCGCGCCCACAGCGTCTGCGTGCTGGCCGCGGGATCGGCCCGGAACCACACGTCGGTCACATTACCGGTGACATAACCCCCGCTGGCATCGACATAAGCGCCATCCGCCCACCAGTTGTTGCCGCCCACGCTGTCCCAGACCTCAAGCTGCACCAGCGCATCGCCGTCCACATCGTTGAAGTTCAGGTTGGCCAGCGTCAGAAGCGTCCATTCGTTCACCGCCTTGGTCTGATCGGCAATCGCCACCGTCGGCGCGGTGTTCGGGGTGGCCGTGACCAGCTCGAAATCGTCCCAGTCGCCCCAGTCCGTGCCGTCAAAGGCGCGCACCGACAGGGTCTGCGTGCTGTCGCCCGGATCGCCCTGGAACCAGATGCCGCCAAGGTCGCTGGTCACGTAGCCGGTCGTCGCGTTCACCCGGACGCCATCGGCGTACCAGTTGTTCAGCGCCCCGGTATTGTCCCTCAGTTCCAGCGACACCAGCGCATCCATCTCGATGTCCGAATAGTTCAGCATCCCGGCCGTGAGGGGAACCCATTGGCCCGGCGCCACGGTCTGATCGGCAATCGCCACCGTGGGCGCGTTGTTGGGCACCGCCAGATCGGCGGCCGTCAGGCCCTGGAAGGTGATCGTCGTGCCATTTCCGAAATCGACAAGCGCCCCGCCGGCCGTATCCGTCGCGGCGTTGAAAATCGCGGTCAGCTGCGCGTCGGTCAGGGCCATGTCGTCGAGGAAGAGCGTGTCGATGGACAGGGTGAAATCCTCGATCACGTTGTCCCCGTCGCCCGCGCCAAAGCGGAACACGTCCGAGCCGTCGCCACCTATCAGCGTGTCATTGCCGCCCATGCCCCAGATCGTGTCATGGCCGCCGCGGCCTTCCAGCTGGTTGGCCATCGCGTCGCCCGTGAGCATGTCGTCGAACCCCGAACCGGTGACCCGTTCGACGCCGGCCACCGAGTGGAGGAAGGCCGACCCGTTCCACATTCCCGTGGCCTGGCCCGTGTCGAGGTTCACATTGACGGGGCTTGTCACGCCCGACCGGTCATAGCGCAGCGTGTCAAAGCCCAGCCCGGCATCCAGCGTGTCGGTCCCGGTTCTGAGGATGAATATCTCGTTCGCCGCACTCCCCGTAATCGAGTCGTTGTTGTCCGTCGCGCGCAACTGGAAATCACCGGCAGTGATCGTGTCCATCCCGAACACGCCCTTGTCGACCACGCCTGTCGTCAGATCGGCCGTGATACCGTTGCTCATCCCGGCATAGCTGACGCGCCCGAGACCTGGCCCGCTGATGTTGTAGGCGTCGTTGCCCGCGCTCCAGATGGCCTGCATCCACTGGTTCGCATCGAGGTTCAGGTTGAATACGTCGCCCTGCTGGGACCCATTGACGCCAAGCCCCCCGGTCGTCCAGCCGGCATTCAGAACATTCGCCACGTTCAACAGCGTCGTGCCCGTGGCCGCGTCGATTTCGATGAAGCCGGTATTGGCGGCACCATCGATGTTCACCGTCACGTTGGTGCCGTAAAAATCCGCCGCCCCGAACGAGTCGATGTCCACATAGCCGTTGACGATATCGACAAAGTTGATCGTGTCCTGATCGGAGCTTATGCGGATCTCGTCAAAGCCGGTCGCGCCGCCGACATTGTCCCCGGGGTTGATCGAATCGTTGCCCGTCGACCCGTAAAAACTGTCATTCCCGGCCCCGCCCAGAAGCGTGTCATTCCCGTCGTAGCCAAAGAGCGTATCGTTCCCGGCCCCGCCGATCAGGCTGTCGTCGCCACCGCGCCCATCGAGCCGGTTGTCCATGCCGTCGCCGGTGATCATGTCGTTCAGGTCCGACCCGCGAACCCACTCGACCCCGGTGATGTCGTCCGAAAATGCCATGCCGCCTGTGCTGCCGGTCACGGTGCCCACAGCCAGGTTCAGGTCGGCCACGATGCCCGTGTCCAGCCCGCTGCGGTCATAGCGCACGCGGTCGAACCCGTCACCCGCGTCCAGCGTATCGTTGCCGGCCCCGAGAATGAAACTCTCGCCGTTGGCCGAGCCCAGGATCGAATCGTTGCCCGACCCGGTCGCCAGCTCCCACAGGACGCCGGTGATCATGTCCATGCCGCCGAAACCGTCCTGCGACACTGTCCCGGTGCCCAGATCGGCGACCACGCCGGACGTGGCAGCACGGTAATCCAGCCGCAGCTGCGAGGTGCCTGTCATCGAGATGTTGATCGTGTCGTTGCCCGCGCCCGGGGCGAACTGCATCCATTGCTCGTTGCCGAAATTGATGTTCAGCACGTCATTGGCACCGGTCCCGGTCAGGCCGAGGCCACCGGTCGTCCAGCCCGAATTCAGCGGGTTGGCAACGTCCAGCAGGGTGTCGGTCTCGGCCCCCGGCTTTGCAATGCTGCCGGTATTGGCCACGCCGTCGATCGTCGCCGTGATCGGACCTGCCAACGTGCTGTAGAACAGCCCGACATACCCGCCGGTGATGCCGGTTGTGGAAATCGTATCATTGCCTGTGCTGGCAAGAATGACGTCCTGCCCGGTATTGTCACCGGTTTCCAGAAGGTCGTTGCCCGCCCCGCCGTCCAGCGTGTCGTCACCGTCCCCGCCCTGCAGCGTGTCATTGCCGGCAAGCCCGTTGATCACATCATTGCCCGACCCGCCCGGCAAAAGGTCATTGCCGCCCGTGCCGGTCAGAACGTCGTTCTCGGATGTGGTGGAGTTCAGCCACGGCGTCGCCAGAAGATTGACGCCCGGGGCAAAGGCACCCGTGGCGATCACGCCGTTTGTGATCGTGGCCTCGAAGGCATTGAACTGGGCAATCGTGGTGATCGAAGGAAGCGGGTCTCCACCGATCTGGAAGATATTGTCGACGCCCGACGCATCCTCGATGACCAGAATGACATGCGTCCCCGAAGTGCTGGTGATCTCGCCCAACGAAGCCGTCGTGCCCGGCAGGAAAAGCGGCGTTCCGTTCACGTCTGCTGAAAACGGGATGGTGCTGAACGAGATGACGGCCAGCAAGTCGCCGGTCGCGAGATTGGGCGGCGTGATGACGGAATAAGTGAGGCTGGTCAGATCCCCGGCGAAGGTCAGCGTCGTGGTCGATGGGCCCACGAAATTGACATTGTCAAATGCGTCACGACCGACCTGAATGCCACTTAAAACCTGCGTTGTCATGCCTTCCCCCCGAAATGAATTATCCCAATACTGTCACCATATACACCCGGCTTCACGCACGCAAACCGGGGGGTATCCTAGCAGAAAACCGCTCCGGCGCCGACAAGATGATGCGCAAAACTTTAGGCAGATTGCCTCTCTTCGGCAATTTCGGCGCGTACCCAGTCGGCAAAAGCGCGGCTGGCCGGGGTGGCGGCATGGGCGGCGGGGGCCTGCATGAAATACGCCTCGCTCAGCGTCAGGTGATGGGGCCAGGGCGTGACCAGCGGCGTGATCGCCTGGGTGGCGCGCGTCATGAAGCCCTGGCTCATCGCCAGCCCCTGCCCGTGCGCCGCCGCCGCAATCGAGATCACATAGGTCGAATAGAGCTCGATCGGGCGGGTCTCGGGCAGCGTCTGCCCGAAGCTTTCGGCCCATTTGTGCCAGCCGGTGATCACGCCCGCGCAATCCATCAGCTGATCGCGCGTCCAGTCCGGCGCTCCACTTGCGAAATCCGGGCTGCACACCGGCGTGATCGTCTCCTCCATCACCAGCTCGGCCTCCGCCGACACCTCGCCGGGCCGCACAAAGAGGATGTCCATGTTGGTGTTGCCCGGCTCCATCTGCCCTCCCCATGTGGCGGTGATGACCTTGAGGTTCAGCCAGGGCACCGCCGCGCGCAGCCGAACGAGGCGCGGCGTCAGCCAGTAGGTCGCGAAGCTCATGTTGCAGTTCAGCCTGAGCACCTGCCCCTTGTCGCCGCCGGTCAGCGCCCGCGTGCCGCCCGCCAGCGTCTCGAAGGCCTCGCGCACAACCGGCAGGTAATTGGCCCCCGCCTCGGTCAGCGACAGCGCCCGCGTGCGGCGCAGAAAGAGGTCATGGCCCAGCCATGCCTCAAGGCTGCGGACATGCTGGCTGATCGCCGATTGGGTGAGGTTCAGCTCGCGCGCGGCCACCGTGAAGGACAGGTGCCGGGCCGCCGCCTCGAAGGCGCGCAACCAGGTGAGCGGGGGCAGATCGCCGGCGGACATGTTATACGCAACCCATGCATTAGTTTTCTTAATGCCATAGCGAAAAAACCATTGTTGGTCAAAGCTGGAAACAGAGCGCAGGATCGCGCCCGACACCGCACCGACACAGCAGGAGATTCGCCATGGCCACCGCACCGAAGCTTTCAGATGTCAGCAACATTTCCCACTGGCAGGAACGGGTTGAAATGGCCGCTTCCTTCCGCTGGACCGAGCGGCTGAACATGCACGAGGCGGTGGCGAACCATTTCAGCCTGGCCGTGAACGAGGACGGCACGCAGTTCCTGATGAACCCCAACCAGATGCATTTTTCGCGGATCAGGGCCTCGGACCTGCTGCTCCTGGATGCCAATGACCCCGACACGCTGGATCGCCCCGGCGCGCCCGACCCCTCGGCCTGGGGGCTGCACGGCTCGGTGCATCGCCGCTGCCCGCATCACCGCTGCCTGATGCATGTGCACTCGATCCACGCCACGGTGCTGGCCAGCCTCGCCGACAGCACGATGCCCCCCATCGACCAGAACACCGCGATGTTCTTCAACCGTACGGTGGTGGATGGCGAATTCGGCGGCATCGCCTTCGAAAACGAAGGCGAACGCTGTGCCGCCATGCTGAACGACCCGTCCAGGACCGTGATGATCATGGGCAATCACGGCATCCTCGTGATGGGCGCCACCGTCGCCGAGACCTTCAACCGGCTCTACTATTTCGAGCGCGCCGCCGAGACCTATATCCGCGCACTCCAGACCGGTCAGCCGCTGCGGGTGCTCTCGGACGAGATCGCCGAGAAGACGGCGCGCGAGATCGAGGACTATCCCGGCCTCGCCGCCAACCACCTCAGGGAAATCATGACGCTGCTGGACGACGAAGGCTCGACCTACGCTACCTGAGTTGCACCCCGGAGATCACGCCCATGACCGATGCCGCCCCTGATCCGGAAAGCACGCGCTGGCACTACCGGCCCGAGGGTCCGGTGCCTCTGAACCCGCTGTTTTCCTGGCCGCCACGACCCGCCGCCGTGCTGCGTTGGTATCGCGGCGCCTGGCTCCAGATCACCGCGCTCAGCGTGCCCTTTGCCATCGCGGTCATCACCTATGTGGCCTTCCTGCCGCCGCTCGAAACGATGCAGGGCTTTGCGCCGGGCTGGATGATCACCGTCTGGCTGCTGAACCTGGTCCCGCAATGCATGGTCGCAGGCGGGCTGCACTGGTGGCTCTACATCCGCCGCGGCCAGGACATGAAGACCAAATTCGACCGCCGCGATCTGACGCGCAACAACGGGGTCTTCACCTTCAACAACCAGGTCTGGGACAATATCTGGTGGACGCTCGGCAGCGCCGTCACCGTGGCGACGGTCTATCAATGGGTGATCTACTGGTCCATGGCCAACGGCTATGTCCCCACCGTCACCTTCGCCTCGAACCCCGTCTGGTTCGTGGTGTGGATGTTCTTCATTCCCATGTGGTCGGGACTGCATTTCTACTGGGAACACCGGCTGTCGCATCACCCCCGGCTCTATCGCCACGTTCATGCGGTGCATCACCGCAACGTCAATGTCGGGCCCTGGTCTGGCATCTCGAACCACTGGTACGAGAACATGCTCTACTTCACGACCTACTTCATCCACCTGATCGTGCCGTCACACCCGCTGCACCTGCTTTGGCACGCCTATTTCCAGCAGATCAGCCCGGTCATGTCCCATTCCGGCTATGAAAAGCTGATGGCCGAAGACCATGAGGCCGGACGCGCCGGGGATTTCTTTCACCAGCTGCACCACCGGTATTTCGAATGCAACTACGGCACTTCCGAAATTCCTTTTGACCGCTGGTTCGGCACCTATCACGATGGCACCGCAGACGCGACGGACCGCACCCGCGCCTTCAAGAAACAGATGTATACACGCTGATCGCGCCGAGGTGCCATTCCAGGCGCAACGGCAACACTGCGTTGTCAGATGCGCAAGGATAACCGTGCCGGCTCCGGCAAGCGGCGCAAAATGCGCCGAGGCGTCGCGCATGAAACCCCGATCACGGGGTTTCGCGAATGGACCTTGCGATACGCCCGGGCGCGATACGCCATGACCCGGGTGGACCGCGCGATGCGGGCCTGTCGAAAAAGAAGAGGGCGGCCGGCCTCAACTGGCCGCCGTCACAAGCCGTTCTGGCGGATAGAGATAGGCCGTGACGCCTGTGTTCACCTGTTCGTAGAGCCCGATGATATGCGCCATCACCATGCGCACGCAGCCCGAGCTCGCGCGGCCGCCGATCGAGCGTGTATCGGGCGAGCCGTGAATGCGCAGATACGTGTCGCGGTTGCCCACATAGAGGTAGAGGGCACGCGACCCCAACGGGTTGTCCGGACCCGCGTCCATACCGTTTTCGTGCTGCTTGTAGATCTCCGGATCACGCGCGATCATCGCCTTGGTGGGCGTCCATGTGGGCCATTTTCTCTTGCGCTTGATCGTGTAGGTGCCGGGTGTGTAGAGATTGCCGCGTGCGATCCCCACGCCATAACGCATCGCCGTGCCGTCGTCGCGGATGTGATAGATGTATCGCGCAACCGCATCCACGTGGATGTCACCGGGTGTCAGCCCTGGATTGGCCTGGACGATCTGCGGCAGCAGCCGCGGATGCAGGCCCCACGGGTTGGACGTGAAGGGATCGTAATCCGCCGGTGTCACCAGCGCGTCCCAGGCATCCCATTTCGACCGGTCCGACTTTGGCGCGGCGAAAACGGGTCCGGCGATCGGGGCCGAGAAGAGCGCGGTGCTCGAGATTATGAAATGGCGTCGGGTCAGCATGGCAGTACGAATCCCTCCTTGGTCAGCGGCGTGTCGAACACATGGTATCATATTTGGCCCCCACCGGATGTCCAATCAACTCACCCGGCGGGCGCAACAGGGGTGGCAGGCTTGCATCAATGCCGTACCGCACCGGGTCCCGCGCTGGGCTCCAGGCCCCCCCGACACCGGTCAGAAACGCGGTCAGGTTCGCCGGCAACGCGTCGCTGAGATAGCCGCCATGACCGACCGCGAACGCAAAATCGCCTTGCTGCCAAGCGCACCTATCAGAGCAAGGGCGTGCGGCGCACCACGATGACCGACATGGCCCGCGAGGCCGGGGGCACCCGACAAACCGTCTACAACGCCTTTCCCAACACCGACGCGGTGCTGATCGTGGCCGTCCGCCTGTATGTCATCGGGCAATGGCAGCGCATCTTCACGCCTGGCAGATCTGCGACACGCTCGAGCAGAAGCTGGATGCGCTCTTCGTCCATTTCGCAATCGAGCCATGGGATTATCTCAACAGATCAGCCGAGGCTGCGCAACTCGCACGCGGCTACAACGCCGCCGGGCGGGCCGAAATCGAAGACGCGCGCCTGCACATCCACACCGAGATTGCGGACCCTTTGGTCCCTGCTACACGGCCCTGACGCGGCGCGGCACGACCCCGCTGGCGGTCGCGGATTTCGTCTGTGCTTCCATCGAGGGGATCAAGGACATCCACAAGACGCACGACGCGCTGTTGCTGACCATCGCCACGCTCAAGGCCAGCCTGCTGGCCCTGACTCGGCGACGAACCGGCTCGATCCACGTCACAAAAGCCGTCTCTCGTCACAGCGCGCCGCGCCGATGATCCGCATCTGCCCTGGAAATCTCTGCCACCACCTCGTCCCAACTGTCGACGATCACATGTGGCTCCCCCTGTTCCAGCCGTCCGCGATCATGAAACCCGAAGGTTTCGGCAATCGTCGTGATGTTCAAAGTCCGAGCCTCCCAAATATCACCCAGCGTGTCCGTGACGAAAACGGCGCTTTCCAGCGACACGTCAAACGCGTCTCGGATCATCTTGAACTTCGTGACCTTCGAGCGGTGCGTGTTGTGCCCGTAGATCGCATGAAACGCTCCTCCGAGGCCCGCCTGGCCCAGGGCCCCGAGGATGCCCCGTTCATCGCCGCTGGAAATGATGAACAGGCGGTGACGCGCCGCCAGCTGCCCGATCGGCCCGATGGCGGCCTCGACATGGCGGGCACGCAGATTGCGGCAATAGGTCCCGTGCAGCTGCGCCGCGCCCTCGGGGGTGAATCTGACGCGCGGCGTCTCGTAGACATTGCCATCGAAATGCGCGAGGAAATCCTCTTCGGAAATCGTTGGATCATACGCCCTGAACGCGTCAAACAACAGGTCCCGGGTATCGGCGATCACACCGTCAAAGTCGAAGATCACATCACAGGTCACGGCCGGGGCCTCATTGCGTCGCTCCCTCCGGATGGATCACGAAGCACCGCTCCCTATCCCCCGACGCCGGTCAGAAACGCGGTCAGGTTCGCCGGCAACGCGTCGCTGAGATAGCCGCCCTCCTGCACCAGCAAGAGCGGCAGACCCGTGGCCGCGAGCGCCGCGCCGATCCGCGTGAACCCTGCGGTGCTCAGCGCCAGCCCCTCGAACGGGTCGCTCTCATGGGCATCCAGCCCCAGCGCCACGACGAGCACATCCGTGCCATGGGCCGCGATCCTCGCCAGCGCCGTCTCCAGCGCGGGCGCATAGCCCGCGTCATCCGTGCCGCGCGGCAGCGGCAGGTTGAGGTTGAAGCCCAGGCCCCGCCCGTCGCCCCGCTCGGCGGCATGGCCCCAGTAAAACGGGTAAAACCCCGCCGGATCGGCATGGATCGACACGGTCAGGATGTCGTCGCGCCCATAGAATACCCCTTGGGTGCCATTGCCGTGATGCACGTCAACATCCAGGATCGCCACCCGCGCGCCGCCCCGGCGCAGACGCTCGGCCGCGATCGCGGCATTGTTGAGAAAACAGAACCCCCCGGCCTGATCCGCATAGGCATGATGCCCGGGCGGACGGCACAGCGCATAGGCCGCCAGCGCACCGGTCTCCAGGTGGTCCGCCGCCGAAATGGCGCATTGCGCCGACCAATAGGCCGCCTGCCAGGTCTGCGGCCCGATGGGACAGGCCGTGTCTGCCTGGTGATAGCCTGCCTGCCCCACCGGCGAGGCGGGATAGCCGTCTGCGCGACTGCGCGGATGCACGTTCGGCACAACCTCGGGCCCGGCGCCCGGCACCCGGGTCCAGCGGTCATGGATCGTGGCCAGAAAGTGCAGGTATTCGGCGCTGTGCACCGCGGCGATGGGCCCCGGCCCGTGATCCTGCGGCGGCTGGA
>FYBJ01001519.1_pt1 | contig 16362 bp, 12 predicted proteins | sample 1134611 | NCBI WGS metagenome assembly FYBJ01 (sample SAMEA104116008, study PRJEB20421) | marine metagenome | isolation source: marine | reverse complement strand
CTCGGAGATGTGTATAAGAGACAGGAGCTAGAGGCCCTGAACGGAAGCATGCAAGAATCAACAACAATTCAAAGAAGCATTTGAATGGTATAAAAACGCGCTTGCACTCAAACCCAATGATTTCATGCTCGCGTTTAATATCGCTAATCTTTTGTATCAGCATGATCTAAAAGAAGAAGCGATCATCTATTACGATAAAGCGATTGCCATTCATCCACATGTTGAGCAAGCCTATTTTAATAAAGGCATTGTGCTCACACAATTGCGCCGCCATCAAGATGCTGCTGATTGCTTTATGCAAGCCATTAATATCAACCCAAACTATGAAAAGGCATACGTACATGCCGGCCATGCGTTGCATATCTGCAATCGCCTTGAAGAGGCATGCCAAATATATAAACGTGGCATTGAACGTTTTCCTGACAACGCCGAGCTGCATTATCGCTATGGCATTAGCCTGAAAGATCAAGACCTCTTTGAGGAGGGCATTGCTGAACTACGCACATCTAAAGAGCTCAATCCTACACACAAAGTCTATGCACTTGAGCTTGCCAATGCATTGCATCTGATTGATGCAAGCCAAGAAGCGTTACACCTCTATGAATCATTATTAGAAGACAATCCAAACAACCATCATCTGCTGTATAACTTTGGCTATACACTTAAAAAATTGGGGTATATCAAACAAGCAATTGAGGTGTATGATCGCGTGCTCGAATGTGATCCTGACTATTCATTAGCACGCTTTAGCCGTTCACTTTCGTATTTAACTCTTGGCGACTTTGAACAAGGCTGGCGTGAATATGAATGGCGTTGGGCTGCCTATGATGAATCGCCTAAAAAAGCTGATTGTCCTGTCTGGAATGGGTGCAATCCTCAAGGCATGCGGTTGTTACTCTATGCAGAGCAAGGCCTTGGTGACACCATACAATTCGTTCGTTATGCAGCTGAATTAAAAAAACGTGGTGCTTATATTGTGGTAGAAACGCAATCGGCTCTTAAGCAGATCTTGCAGCTTTGCCCGTATATCGACGAAGTCTACCAACGCGGAGAACCACTACCAACATGCGATGCACAAGCAGCACTCATGAGTTTACCTCTTTTGTGTGGCACACGTATGGAGACAATTCCACACCCAGTGCCCTATCTTTACACCGATCCAACCCTTGAAGCATATTGGCAAGAGCGCCTGAGCGCAGACACCAATTTCAAGATTGGTATTTGTTGGCAAGGTAATCCACATTATCGCACCCAAGCATTGCGCCAAGCAGTAGCAGGTAAATCAATGCAGGTAACAGCATTTGCTCCGCTTGCAGCACTTGAAGGGGTTACGCTCTATAGTCTGCAAAAAGCTGGCGGGGAAGCACAACTGAAAGAGCTTGGTGACCTGATGCAGATTGTTGATTTTGGCGATGAACTCGATACCGCACACGGTCGTTTTATGGATACACTCGCTATCATGAAACAGATGGATCTTATCATCAGCGTTGATACTGGCACCTGCCATATCGCTGGTGCACTTGGTGTGCCAATCTGGAATCTATTGCCAACGCCAGCTGATTGGCGCTGGATGACCGACTGCACTAATACGCCATGGTATGAGAATATGCGTCTTTTTAGACAACCAACCCCTGGTGATTGGTCTGGTAGCATTGCTGAATGCAAAAAAGCGTTAATGCACATATTAAATGGAACAAAAACAGTTATGCAAGTAACAAGAGAAGCTGGTGATCTTCCACACTTCCCGGAACCGATTACAACACCGGATTATGATGATCAAGCACTTGAAGATACATGCGTTCCTGTATCCAGACAACAAGTGCGTACCATTGCTACTGATGCGTTCAACTTCGATACGCTGGGCAACACCCAAGAAGAAAAAACAGTACCCGTAGTGACTACTCCGGCGGATGTCTTGGCTTATAAAAAAGCAAAAAAAGATGCATGCGATCTCACCAAGCAGCTCATAGCCCTGAATCAGCAGCTCTGGCGATACGAACAGGAACTAAAAGAACGTGAAGGACGTTCACTGTTTGATGAAGAGCACATGCAGTTCCTACAAGAGATTGTCGGTTGCTACCAACGAAAACTCTATATAAAAAGACATATTAAACAAATCGCAAAAGAACAGTGCAATGCATCGCACACTGAAGCTTAAAAAAGGAGCATACATGTTCACGCAGCACATACGCATACTTTTTTTGCTCGCATTAGGTGGTGGCTTTTATATGCCACACATGCAAGCAAAATCATTTGAGTCCCTTTTTCAAGAGGGCAATGCCGCATTTCATTCAGGCAACACCAAAAAAGCAATCAAACGCTATAAACAAGCGCTTAAAACCGGCGCTCATGCTCCACAACTGCACTTTAATCTTGCGATGGCTTTGAGCAAGGAAGATAAGACAACCAAGGCTATTATTCACTTTGAACAAGCTATCGCCCTAAATCCAACCTACGTAAAAGCACAAGTACAGCTTGGCATTCACTATGAAAAAGCAGGACAGCCTGATAAAGCCATACAAGCATACCGATCAGCTCTTATGCATGATCCATCATGCGTTGCAGCAGCATTGCCTCTGGCTCGTCTGCTGAAAGACCGTGATAACTTTGAAGAAGCAATTCGCTTGTATCGCAAGGTGCTCGAGCATAAACCTAACGATGTGCAGACTATTCTTGATCTCGCCAATACATTAAACATGATGAATGAAACCGAAGAAGCGCTCATTTGGTATCATAAGCTAGAAGAGATTGCCCCTTCAAGCCCTTCGGTTATTTATAATCTTGCCTATACCTATAAAAAACTCAATCGCCTTGATGAGGCCATGCATTACTACCATCGCGTGCTCAGTTTAAATCCTAATCACACTGAAGCCCATTTCTCTTACGGTCTTGCATTACTCATTACGGGCAATCTTGATCCTGAGCGTTGGCAAAAAGGATGGGAAGAATATGAATGGCGTTGGAAACGCAACGATCAACGTATGCGTAGCTATGCGCAACCAATGTGGGATGGCTCAAGCTTAAGCGGAAAAGTGATCTTTCTTTGGTCAGAACAAGGACTCGGCGACACATTCGAATTCATCCGCTATGCACGCGTTGCAAAAGAGCTCGGAGCCAAAAAGGTAATTGTCTCTGTGCAAAGTCCATTGCGCGATATTATTGCACTATGCCCATATATTGATCAAGTCATGCTAAACCAAGAATACCCTCCCTACTTTGATGTGCATGCACCACTGCTTTCTATGCCGTATCTAACAAAGGTGACACTTGATAACGTACCAAATGAAGTGCCCTATCTTTATGCAGATCCAGCACTGGAGCAAGAATGGGCAGATCGTTTAGCAGATGATACTAATTTTAAAATCGGCATCTGCTGGCAAGGAAATCCAAATTACTCCACCCAGTTCCTTCGCATGGCAGTAGCTGCTAAATCAATGCCGGTCACCAACTTCTTACCATTAATGCAGATGCCTGGTGTCAGCGTATATAGCTTGCAAAAAGTAAGTGGTACTGACCAACTTTCAGAGCTACCCGATGATGCGCCGCTGCGCGTTTTTGGTGGTGACTTTGATAAAAGCAAAGGGCGCTTTATGGATACGGCTGCCATTATCAAACAACTTGATCTTGTTGTTAGTATCGACACCTCTATTTGCCATTTTGCAGCAGGCCTTGGTGTGCCTACATGGAACTTACTGCCAACCCCACCAGATTGGCGCTGGATGCTTGATTGCGATGATACACCATGGTATGAAAACATGCGCCTGTTCAGACAGCCAACTCCTGGTGACTGGCAATCAGTAATGCATGAAGTAATGAAAGAGCTCACAGCACACCTAGAGGGTCGTGCCCCGCTTATATATTTCAAGCATTCATACAAACATGTCCAATAACAAAGGAACTCATTGTGCATCGATATCTATGTATTGCCCTATGTCTTTTGAGCATAGGGCAGATTAATGCTAAAAAAAAGATGGATTCCATCCATACCACCACAAACATAGCAAAACTACTCGAGATGGGACGTACGTATAAAGATAAGGAACAATTCAAAAAGGCCATCGCCTGTTTTGAACGTATTCGCGCATTGCAACCTGGGCATGTCACCGGCAGCTTCGAATGTGCCTTAACCTATACCCTTATTGGCGAGACAGAAAAAGCTATCGCCCTCTATAAAGAAATTCTAAAAAAACATCCACACCAAATATCTGCTCTGCAAAATATTGGCTATGCATATAAAATGCAGGATGAACCAGAAAAAGCAATTCCCTACTATCAAAAAATCTTAACGCTTGATCCTGAGAACGACAATGCGCACTTTGCTCTTGGACGTTCTTACTTGAAAATGGGCGATTTTGCACGCGGATGGAAACAGCATGCACGCTTTTTGAAAAAAATGGATCGCAACGGCGAGAAACTTCGTCGCTTTCTCGCTGAGGGCACCACTCAAGGACGAACCATTTTATTAAAACCAGAAGGCGGTCTTGGTGATGTCTTACACTTTATACGTTATGCACGTGAACTAAAGCGCTATGGAATGAAGGTGATTGCATTGGTACAAAAGCCTCTGTATCAACTTCTCAGCACATGTGATTATATTGATCATCTAGTGCCGCTAGGCCAAGGAGTGCCAGCATTTGACGATCATACTACCATGATGAGCGTGCCAGGCATTCTTTATGATCACGAACAACGCATGCCAACTTTTGAGCCTTATATTACACCAGATGAAACACTCGTTGCTTATTGGGATGAACAATTATGCAATGATACCGGATTCAAAATTGGGCTTTGTTGGCAAGCAAGCGCTGCCAATGATGTCTCTCGTCCGCCTGCAGCACGCCGTGGCATTCCGCTTTCTGAACTTTTCGTTCTTGGTGAACTTGATAATGTGCACCTCTATAGCTTACAACAAAAAGATGGGCTCAATCAGCTCAACCAATTGCCTGGCTACTTCCGACTGCACACCTTCGATGATGATTTTGATGAAAGCCATGGCAACTTCATGGATACCGCTGCAGTGATACAACAACTTGACCTTGTTCTTACCGTAGATACTGCCATTGCTCACTTGGCTGGCGCTATGGGCAAGCGCGTTTGGCTTTTATTACCATGGTCAACTGATTGGCGATGGATTGCAAAAAAAAGAACCTCTGAATGGTACCCGACTATGCGCATTTTCCAACAGCCAAAACCCTTTGATTGGCAAAGTGTTATTGAAGAAGTATTTGTTTCTCTTGTCCTCGAATTAGAAAAAGGAGTTTAGTATGTCCTACACTAAATCATGGCCGTCTCATTATCTGCACTATATATTATTTTCATCTGCATTGTTGATTGGCATGTGTATTAAAGATCCTATCTGCTCATTGTGGTATGATACCGGAAAAACTATTGAACAAAATGTCACTGAACAGACCGCAACGATAAAAAAAGAGCAGGATATCGCCGCCCTTTTTGAAAAAGCAGATCAACTCTTTCATGCAAATGAAATTGATCAAGCAGTCACAGCGTACAAGCAAATAATTAATGACGACCATGCAACAATACTGACCATTATGCGTTTAGGCGCAGCAGCTGCACGAAAAGAACACTTTAGTTTAGCTGAGCATTATTATCGTATTGCAGTCAGCCTGCAACCAAACTACCTACAAGCCTATATTCGTTTAGGCATTGTACAGATGAAGTTGACCCATTTTGAAGATGCTCTACGCACCTTCCATGCAACGCTCATGCTCGATCCTCAATGCTTTGAAGCACTCTTTGAATTAAGTAAGACATATGCTGAGCTGGGCCAGTTTGATAAAGCACTTATATATGGACAGAAAGCACGCGATGTTCGTCCAAATGATGTGCATACACATCTTAATCTTGGCCATAACTGCAACAAAAAGGGTGATACAGCCCAGGCTATTCAACACTATGAGCGCGCGATTACCGTCGATCCAACCTGCGCTAATGCACACTACAACCTAGGGTATACCTTACGCGTGCAACGTGAGCCTAACAAAGCATTGCCACACCTTTTTCGAGCACTCGAGTTGCAACCTGACTTTCCTGATGCGCACATTGCTCTGGCGCAAGCTTATTGGACATTTGGCGATTTTGAAACTGCTTGGCAACATTACGACTGGCGTTGGAAACAACTTGGGATTGATCCAAAAGCATTTTCTACCCCTTTATGGGATGGCTCACCGCTTGAAGGCAAAACCATTTTGCTCTACGCCGAACAAGGCATGGGTGACACGCTACAATTCATCCGCTATGCACAACTTGTCAAAGAACGTGGCGCAGGCAACATCATATGCAAAGTGCAAAAGCCTCTAGAGACACTCTTGCAATCGTGCCCATATATCGATGAGATAGTGGTAAACAATAAAAGTGCATCACCAATCGACGTGCAAGCACCATTAATGAACCTTCCAGGTATTTTAAAAACAACGGTGGATACCATTCCACATCCAGTTCCCTACATAGCAGCTGATCCAGCATTAGTGCAAAAATGGGCAGAAAAGCTTAAACATGACACCAACATTAAGGTCGGACTTGCATGGCATGTGCTTCCTGAGCATGAACAGACAAAGTCACCGCTTTCACGCCGCAGCGTGCCACTTTCATTACTCACACCATTAAGCGCAATTCCTGGCGTCAGCTTCTATTCATTACAAAAGTTTGATGGCTTGGAACAAGTGCTTGATCTTCCTGAAGATTTTCATGTGCATACCTATGGCAATGAATTTGATGTCACCCATGGACGCTTCATGGATACAGCGGCATTAATTGAAAACCTCGATGTGGTTATTTCTGTTGATACCTCCATTATTCATGTTGCCGGAGCTTTAGGCAAAGAAGTGTGGACCCTCCTGCCATATTCTCCTGATTGCCGATGGGACCTTGATGAACATGCTACGCCATGGTATGGCTCAATGAGACTATTTAGACAGCAAACATATGGTGATTGGTCTACAGTTGTTGCACAAATTAAAGATGCATTAGCATCGTTTGTGAAAGAAAAAAAATAAAAAGGATACCCTACTTAAAAAAAGGAAGTCATAAAAATGAAGCATATCCTCATAACCAGTTCGTTGCTCTTTTTAGCACCCCTTCACGCCAAGGGCATATTAGTGCAACCGCATACGTGCAAGCAAACAAGAATGCATCTGCTCGATGCTCGTGAAGAAAAAACGCTCTTAATACATGTCAGCCAATGTGCGCAAGCGATACGCCTGATGCGTATCGCTCCTTCGCTGGCAGCACAAGGTAAGCGGCTACTCGTACAAGCCCCTTACAACTTACATACCTTGCTCTCATGGTCTAGAGCTCTTGAGCTTTATGATGGATCAATGGTGTACGATCGTTCATATGCATGCGAAGAACTATTTACTTGTATGCCATGGTCATCATATGCAGATGCCAATGTGCAGACCATCACTATAGATGAAACACATGTAAAACAATGGCAAAATACACTCAGCACCGATGAGCATTACAAAGTTGGGCTCTGCCTTACTGCACCCTATGCACATGGCTTATGCAACCAGCAGACACCAATTGCTGTTGAGCAGTGCGCACTGCTTGCTTCATTAAAACGTGTGAGCCTCTATTGCTTGGACGCCTCTATTGCACCAAGCACATTGCCTGAGCATTTGACCTATTATTATTTCACACAAGAGACGCTCCGCACACCGCATAACCTTGCTGCCATTATTGGACAATTAGATCTCGTGATCACCTTAGAACCAGCAGTTGCTGAACTTGCTGAACAAATTGGCACACACGCATGGCTTTTGTGTCATGAAGCACCAACACGCACATGGCAAGCATTATATCCACATGTACGCTGCATTTCGCTAGAAGAGACCAGTATGTGCACGCTCATGGAAATGCTATTGCCAGAAATCACTAGCAAGCAAAATAGTCTGCTCAAAGCTGAAATTGCTATAGGCGAATTGGCAGATAAAATCACTATATTGCAAATCAAAACAGAACGCATCGAAGATCCAGAAAAACTTGAAAATGTATGGCGAGAACTACATAGTCTGGAAAAAACATTTGCTGAATTGGTGAACCCTACACCCGAACTTGAACAACTCATATATGAGCTCAAATGTGCCAATGAAGCTCTCTGGGAAACTGAAGATCTCATTAGAGACAAAGAGCGAGACAAATGTTTTGATCAAGAATTTATTCGCTTAGCACGCAGTGTCTACATTCAAAATGATGAACGGTGCCGCGCTAAACGTGCGATTAATGAATTGCTCGGTTCACGGTTGATTGAAGAGAAATCATACAAACCATATAACTGATCTTTTTTAACAATTGCATTGTTGTGCTACACTAGTGCTCATAACCATAGGATAAAGAGCACAAATGCAAGAGAGCACCCATGCAAAATAAATTCGACACGTTTATTAAAGAGCAATTAAATCCAGAACAACAAAAAGCCGTCCTGCATGATCAGGGGCCACTCATGGTCATTGCAGGAGCCGGCTCAGGAAAAACGCGTGTTATTACCTCTCGCATTGCACACCTTATGATCAACAAAGAAGTGCCTGCTGAAGCTATCGTTGCACTTACCTTCACTAATAAAGCAGCGCGTGAAATGCAAGAGCGTATCCGCCATTTTTTGCCCAAAGGTTCATCGGTACCATTTGTAGGAACGTTCCATTCCTATTGCCTACGCTTATTAAAACAGCATCCACATCTTACCAAACTATCCACCTTTTCCATTATTGATGCAGATGATCAACAAAAAATCATCAAAGGGATTTTACAGCGTAACAATATTGGAAGTCCAACAGCAGTTAAGTCGTTGTTATATCAAATAAGCGCACTTAAAAATGCGCATAGCAATCCACAAGCTGCTGATGATTGGCATATGCATGATCAACAACTACAGCAAGTATATCAAGCATATGAACGTGAAAAGCTTGCAAGTAAGTGCCTTGATTTTGATGACCTACTGCATTATGGCCTCCGTCTCTTTTCTGATAATGGCTTTAAAAAGCAATTTCAAGAAACGGTACGTCATTTGCTTGTTGATGAATATCAAGATACGAACGTAATTCAACATGAACTCTTGAAAGCAATGGCACTCGGTCAAAAGCGCAGCTGCATACTTGATTCCATCTGTGCTGTAGGCGATGAAGATCAATCTATTTATTCATGGCGTGGCGCAACGGTTGCAAATATGCAGCATTTTAAGAAAGATTTTAGCAACACAACCACCATTAAGATCGAGCAGAATTATCGATCTGCACAAGCAATTCTTGATGTGGCCAACAGTGTTATTAAACACAATAAACAACGCAGCCCCAAAAAATTGTGGTCGGAAAAAGAGGGAAATAATCGCGTTAAAAATGCACAGTTCATGTCTGAATACCAAGAAGGAGAGGCGGTAGCACAGCTATGCAAAACAGTAGCAAATAAAGGCACGCCAATTGCCGTGCTCTATCGCACACATTTTCAATCACGCGCCATAGAAGAAGCCCTTATTCGCAACAGCGTACCCTATCGCATTTTTGGCGGTGTACAATTTTATGAGCGCAAAGAAATTAAAGACCTGCTTGCATATGCTCGTTTGATCGTAAACCCATTTGATCGCCCTTCTTTTTTTCGTATTATAAATACACCAGGACGCGGTTTAGGACCAGCATTTGAAGCCCTATTTTATGAACGATGGGCGCAAGAACCATTTTTGACGTTCAAAGATGTCGCGCACAAGTTGATCGAAGAAGGCGCTATTAAAGGAAAGAAACAAGAACAACTGGTGCAGTTTATTGCGGTGTATCAAGGCCTTGAAAACACTACGCCACCAATCGACGCATGCAAACTATTGCTCGAACGCACAGGCTATATTGCACACTTAAAAGAGACCTATGACCTTGAAGATGCACAAGGGCGCATTGACAACCTCACTGAATTATTACGCGCTATTGCACATTTTGCCTCAGAAGGCATCACAAGCTTAGAAGCATTTTTAGCTGAAATAGCACTCATGCAAGAAAAAAGTGCAAAGCAAGATGAAGAGCATACCTCTGTTTCATTAATGACGCTACATGCTGCCAAAGGGCTCGAGTTTGATATCGTCATACTTGTTGGTCTTGAAGAAGGACTGCTCCCTTCTGCACGCTCACTCCACGATGAAGAGGCCATTGAAGAAGAGCGTAGACTCTTTTATGTGGGCATCACACGCGCAAGAGAGCGACTGCTGTTAAGCCATTCACGCTATCGTTATAGTTACGGGCAAATGAATGATCAGCTTCCTTCTCGCTTTTTACAAGAAATTCCGATCGCACTCAGCCAACCTGAAGATCTGCGTTCATTACAGCCAATAGAACTTAAACAATGGATGGGACAATGGTTTGGCGTGAGCACGCCCAGCCCAGTACTCACGTTTAATATGGCTCAAAAAAAGCCTACAGTAACGCCAAAAGTAAAAAGGGACACGACACCCAAAAAGCTTGTGCCGCAAACGGGTGCATGGCGCACTAATCAGCCAGTAAGCCATAAGATATTTGGTATCGGCGTGGTTAAAAAAGCAGAACAGAAAGGCGATAAAACATTTGTGACGGTCGCATTTAAAATAGGCACCAAAAAGGTCTTATCAACCTTTTTACAACATATTTAATTATGGCTACTCAACCTGCACATGATAGCCTGAGGGGCCACCTGCTTGCACTTTTAATGCTTGGCTAAATGCTGGTTCAATTATCCATGCACCAGTAATATGATTGATGCCAATGTTCAGCAACAGATCATCACCATTGCTTCGTTTTTCAAATCGAATAGGCTTTTTGCCTTTTAATTGTGCGGGCGCTGTTGCTTGGTCATCAAAGACGGCATGAAAATGCAAACGATTAATGGTACTCATATTTCCCAGGACTTCTGTATCGCCAGGCTCCAGCGTCCATGAACGCATGACTGAGACATCATGTGCATCAAGCCCTTCAGGGGCTATCACCGTTGCACGAACTTCTAGTGTATAGGGACTATTGTTTTTAATATATGCAGTACCATATTCCACTGAACCAGCCTCGACTGCACCTATACAACATAACACTATTAATAGACATTTCATTACCATTGCTCCCCCCTATGCATCTTTATTAAAATTCTTCAAATGATTGGCGTGCAAGCGGTTCAGGAAGTGCAACTTTTGACGTGGAAAGTGGTAATGGTGCTGCTAAAGCTTGCCCCTTATATGAAAGGTCCTCTTGCATAAGGCGTTCAATATCACTTTTTTCATTAAGTATAAGATCGGTACCAAGCACTTTACCATTGGGCAGTTTCACGCCAGTGCCTAGTACAATATAGTGCCCTTTAGTGGTGCGCAGCACTTCATACTCTTTGCCTTGGATAGTTGGATTATCATCCACATAGGGACCTTGCCAATGTTCTGGATGCGCCAGATTCATCGAGCCCACTTCTGAGCTCGAGAATGTACCGACGTTCAAAAAATTAATATGGTTTCTTTCATAGTCAAAACTTAAGATGGTGCACTGCTTATCAATTGTTGCAAACAGCTCTGCAAGTTGCGCGACATCACTAGCCATCACATTTGCCATTACCTGTTTATTGCGATAATAAAAGGTAAAAAAAGAAATACCAAACAACAGTAGAAAAAAACTTGATGCGATATATGGAAAATAGCGCTTGATTAACTGCATCAGCCCTCCCCCTTTTTTAAAAAAGAACCCTATGTTGCTTGCAAGTCTAGCACAAAGAGAAAGGGCATCGCTATTAAATGGACGATTATCAATAATCAAGATGCATTGCTGCACGCACTTCTTGCATGGTTTGCGCACAGACAGCACGCGTCTCTTGCGTGCCTCGCAAGACATGCTGCATCACCGCCTCAGGGTCCTGAGCAAAATGAGCACGACGTTCTCGAATGGGCGCAATAAGTGCATCAAGCACTTCAATTAAACGTCGCTTTAATTTTACATCTCCCAGGCCACCACGTTGATAATGCTCCTTCAAGCGCTCAACTTCTTGCTGATCTTGATCAAAAATAGTCAGATAATCAAACACAACATTGCCTTCTACCTTACCAGGGTCTTCCACACGAATATGATCAGGATCGGTATACATTTGCATAACTTTTTTTGCAATAGCATCAGCACTATCAGAAAGATAGATTGCATTACCCAACGATTTGCTCATTTTTGCTTTACCATCAATCCCCGGCAAGCGCGGCACTTGTGGAATTAGTGCTTTTGCTTCCTTGAGCACCTGGGTGTTATAGGTACGATTAAATGCGCGTACTAATTCATTTGTCTGCTCAATCATCGGCAACTGATCTTCACCCACTGGCACTAACGTGCCTTTTACAATAGTAATATCGGCAGCTTGTGAAACAGGGTACATCAAAAAACCGGCAGTCACCTGCTCACCATACCCTTTTTGATTGATCTCGGTTTTCACCGTTGGGTTGCGTTTTAAACGAGCAACACTCACAAAGTTCAAAAAGAAAATCGTTAATTCAGCAATTTCCGGGATCATAGACTGAATAAAAATAGTCGTTTTTTTCGGGTCAATGCCAACAGCAAGATAATCAAGCGCTACTTGCAATACATTCTGGCGCACCTTCTCTGGATGCTCATAATTATCGGTTAATGCCTGCACGTCTGCTAGCATAACATACTGCTTATATTCATCTTGCAATGCAACTCGATTCAACAATGAACCAACATAATGCCCTAAATGCAATGGGCCTGTTGGACGATCACCCGTTAAAATAATTTCTTTTTGAGCCATGCCTAAATATCCTTATCTTTTTATGTATCTTTATTGGTAGTATAACAAACTTTTTCATATTCGACGCGTAGTCTGAGGTTATAACTATTGCAATAGTCTTCAGAGGCATTTTAACATGTATGCTACAAAGAAACATATCAATGCAAGGGGCGCTCATGCTTTCTTTTTCAACCATTATGTGGCATATACTCCGTGATATAACGGAGCTTACCATTCTTGTTACTTGTTGCTACTATTGGCTCCGATGGCTCGCCGCTGACACCCAAAAAAAACTACCGCTCTATTTTTATTATTATTGTACACTTTGGGCCTTTGCTTTTTTTGCACCGCTGCCCACCTTGCTTACGCTTTTGCAAACGAGCTTGCCATGGATTTTGGTCTTATTCATCACGATTCACCAAAAGACCATACAACGCAACCTTATCGGCTTATATAAAATACGTCCTGTACAACAAGATGTTTCTGATTGGCTCGAGCAATTGTTGCGTTTTTGCCTGCAAACTAATCATAACATTCATCTGCTCATCGAACATACCGATACCCTTGATGAATTACTCAATATCGCATTGCCGATGCAAGCACCAGTTACGTTTACCTTAATGCACTATTTGGTTAAATGCAGCGCATTCAATCCAGAACAACTGATATTCCTCACTAGCCAAGGGCAGCTTAAAGGCATTAATGTGCAATGGATCAAGCATCTGGCGTTAGAACAACTTGAGACAGATATACTTGAGAAAAATAGCTACCATCTGAATGATAATAATGGCATTTTTTTGCGCTATGATGCTGAAAAAAGACGTTTTGATCTTGTGTTAAAGCAACAGGTGTATCATGCATTGAATGTAACACAAACACTACAAAGCATTCATAACTATATAACACATCAATCAACCAAAGCGAAAAAGGAACTCGCACATGCAGCACACAGAGAAAAAGAACAAGCGCCTCACGCTTAAGGCCATGGCCCTTATTATTGGTAGCTCTCTTTGGTTAGCCCTCAGCTATGATGCTCCTATACTGTTGCATATTGAAGTGCCACTTTCATTTTATAATCACAGCAATGCGCTACCAGCATGCATGCCAGAAACACTCACGGTTGCCTTACGAGCTCCTCGCAAGGATCTTTATGGGTTACCCTATGATGAACTTGCCATACATATTGATGCACAGGCCATAAGTGAAGAAACACATGCTATACGTCTGACAAAAGATATGCTATTGCTGCCCGCTCAAGTACAACTGGTATACCCAACAAGCATTGCATGCCGTTGACTATCGACGCTGCCTTTTGTCACGATGGCTCAGCTCTGCATCATCTGATGATGAAGCTTCTGGTACATATGGCGCAAATACGCGCGCACCCCTCATGCGTTGAAACGCTTGCAAAACATCTAATTGCTCTTGCGCATTTCGTTTGAGAATACGATGATCATTTTGATTGGCAACTATATTAAAATGCTCGCCAGCCATTTTGAAATTTCTCAAGGTATGCGCATACATCAGCCCTGCAGTAAAATGTGCTTGCAGACTTATCTGCTTATCTGCATCCTGCCATGCTGCAGCTTCATAATGTTGAAGAGCCTTTGCATGGTCTTCTTTTAAATACCTTGTCCCATATTCATACATTTTACCAAGACGATAAAAAGCGCTCGCACGCAAATGTTCAGCTAAGCGCTGCTCTTTCAATGCATTTTGGTAATAGACTTGAGCGCGCAACGTATCTTGATTGAATTCCTCACCATTACGCCAGCCATCTTCCCACATCTGACCAAGATAGCATTGGGCATTAGCACAAGCGATGGGCGCTTCGGTTTGCCGTGCAACCCCATCAAACAACATATATGCTCTATGCGCGCTTGCTTGCTCCATTCCTTTGCCAGTTAAAAACATAGCTGCAATCTCAACCCTGCTTTGGTGGCGCTTGTTTATATCAGCGTTTTGTTGGGCAACATATTTGAGCGTATGATGTACATCCTGCCAATGATCTGGATCTAAGCGTTTTAATTGTTGTGCAAGAGTATAATGTCCAGAAGCAATGGCTTCATCTGTTGTGTGGTTTTCATCTTGCATCACTTGCATTACCGCATTGCTTCCCTCTTGATCCAGCAATGGATAGGTACGCAAAAAAAATTGGTGCATAGAACGCTTCTTATCAGGATTGCAATGCATATCATGATCAGAACCCAAATAGGTACCTACAATTTGCTCCGCATCATCCCAATAGGCATATTCAATTGGACCAACATAAGGTAGGTTCGTCAGCGGACTTTTGCATGCAGCCATAGCACCTTCTTGATAACGATGCGGCAACCCGGCATGAAAAAGAAACCTATGGAGTGCATGCGCATTATGATATTCCGCATGTCCATTGCCAGCAGCAATACATGCACGGGCAATAATGAACGGCATGCTTTGCCCTGTGCGCTCTTTTAAACAATCACTCAATGATTCAAGAGAAATGGGATCATGCTCCTGCTTTATATCAATGTCCAGCGCAACATTGTCCGGCATTGGAAATCGCACTACATGTTTGCCATCATCATCGGCAGCGGCATGCAAAGAAGCTTGTGCACAAAGCACTACAAAAATAAACAGTCTAAAATGCATAAAAAGCCCTCTAAAAGGTCATATACGATAGATATAAAACTATATGTTAAATTGTATCGCACAATACAAAAAAGTCAATTATCACCCCTTTTAAAAGCCTTTCAATGTCTATTTGCTTAAATACGGAGCCGAACTTGCGTTGTTCAGAATGCTGGCTAGACTTAGCACTATATAATACATATCTAAAGGAATGAAGCATGCACCGATTATCTTTTCTTATGTTATGCATAGCACTTACATTGAGCAGTAATAACTCCTGTACTTCAAGGAAAAACATGTTTGGCACAGATGGTATTCGTGGCCCTGTTGGCACATCACCCTTCACATTTGAAGAACTTCATCAATTGGGTAAGGCTATTGGCAAATGGATTATACAGACGCATGGCTCTGGTGCGCAGGTATTAGTGGGGCACGATACACGCCTTTCATGTGCGTGGGTAAAGGCAGCACTTAAAAGTGGCTTACTCATGCATCCGCTTCACATACACGATGCGAGCATATTTCCAACACCAGGCATTGTGCAGCGCACGGTGCAAGACCCTAGCATTGCATGCGGCATTATTGTGTCTGCATCACACAATCCATTTGCCGACAATGGCATAAAAATTGTGGATGGGGCAAGCGGCAAATTATCACTTGCTGATGAACAGTGCATTACTACCTATTTTGGACAGGACCAATCTGTTGATTATGCGCAGTTGGGTACAGATACCCCCGACACTAAAAGTGCGCAAGCATATATCGACACCATCTGCCACTTTTTTGAAGCTGATCTGCTTGCAGGCAAAACTATCGTGCTTGATTGTGCACATGGCGCCACCTATGCACTTGCTCCACACATTTTCAGGCAATTAGGAGCAGAAGTAATCACTATTGGTGACCAGCCAAATGGTATCAATATCAATGAAGAGCATGGTGCATTGCATCTTGAGCGGCTGCAACAAAAAGTTCTTGAGTGCCATGCCGATGCGGGATTCGCTTTCGATGGCGATGGCGACC
>FYBJ01000485.1_pt1 | contig 16381 bp, 30 predicted proteins | sample 1134611 | NCBI WGS metagenome assembly FYBJ01 (sample SAMEA104116008, study PRJEB20421) | marine metagenome | isolation source: marine | reverse complement strand
CGTTGAACTCGTCCTCAGTCATGTTAGAAAGGTCAGCTGCACGCTCTCCACGGGACGCAGAGGACTCTCCAGGCAACTCGGGAGGCTGAGCCGCTGCCGCTTTTAGCTTACGGCTTACTTCAGAGCGCTTTTTAGCCACTTCATCCGCCTGTTTCGGGGCCGCTTTGGTAGCAAGCGACGGTGCTTCACCGGAAGAATCCAGACCGTACTCTTTAATCACGTATTTTGCAGCTTTAGACAGCGCTGCAACCGCGTTTTCACCCTTTACAATGAAGGCATCACGCAAATCGATGACTTCCTGGGTGTATTCTTCGCTGTATTCGCTGCTGGAGCGGTCAAAAACAGGGAAATTCGCCTCCAAATCAGACGCAGCCTGCTGCAGAGCGGTCATCTGCTGGTTCTGGGTGACCTTTTGCTCCATTTTCTGGCTGAGTTCGTACTCAAGCTGGGCCCGTTCAGCCTGTCGGATCTCCGCACGGAGCGCTGCAGCCTTCTGAGACTCCCCATCTAGCACCAAGTTCTGGTATTCGATCTCTTTTTCGGCAAAATCATACTGATCGGGAGCATTTTCCGCCTGCTCCTTAGCCGCCATGAGGTCGTCCAGCTGTTTTTGGAGCGCTTTCTGCTTGGCGAGCACCTCATCGAGCCGCGATTTCGGCACCATAGGCTTCTTGGGCTCGTCTTCAGGCTCAATTGCAGGCTCTTCCTCGGCCTGCTCCGGCTCTTCAGCCTCGGCAACGGGTTCTTCTTCGGCCTCCGGCTCCTCTTCAGGCTCTTCCTCGGGCTCTTCAGCCTCGGCAACGGGCTCGTCCTGCTCTTCTTCCTCAACTTCTTCCACCGGTGCTTCAGCCACGGGCTCTTCCCCAAGGCCAAAGTTCATGTCCAAGCGATCACCGGCGCCTTCCTCAAGCTGATCGGCCCCCGGCATGCGGTCGAAAGTTACTTCTTTGTCCTGAGCTTCGCTCATCTCAATCTCCTATTGATTACGGGGTCCGCATGTTCGGAATATTTACCGGCTGCGGTTGTTGAGGCTGCTGGTTCTGCTGCTTAGCAGCCGTCTGCATCGCCGTAGCAGCGATTCGAGTAGCCGCCGCAGTCTCTTGCTGCGAGCGACGGGTCTGGTTGGTGAGGTCTGCAAGCTCACGCCGCAAGTCGAGTTCCTGCTGCTTCATAGCCATCTTGCTCTGCAGCTCGGCCATACGTAGCTGCGGGTTGACCTCTGCGGTGTCCTGCACCTTGGAGATGTTGACCGCTGCTTCGGACTGTAGCTTCTGGACCTCTGCCTGCAGTTTACCCAGCTCAAGCTGCGCCTGCTGCATGGCCATCTGCGCCTGCATGGCCTGAACTTCTGCCTGCTCGGGCGTCGGCGGCTCCTGACCCGTGAGGGCACGGATACGTTTGGCCAGCTCCTGCTTACGGGCCAGGTGGCTGTACTCAATGATGGCATCGTCGGGGATAGCCACGCCGATCTGACGCATGTTGAGCGCCTCGGCAAACTGCACTTCGTCGAAGCTATCGCGGGCCGGCGCCGTTGCTATCACAACGTCATATTCACCCAGGGTCAGATCGTTGACGATGCGCCCCTCAGGGGTCATCTCGTTGATGACCATGGGCTCACGGGGCTGGAGCGGGTCATCTTCGTTGGTGATCATGATGATCCGCTGCTCGGTGTAGAAGCTCTGGATGAGATCCAGCACCTTCTCCGCGAGGTAGTGCCGAGCCTTACGCAGGTTATCCAGCGGCACCTGAATCATGATGACGCCGCGATTCTGCTTGGCCTGGATGGCTACGCCAGACACCTCAGCACTGTCCGACCCCAGCATGGAGTCGTTGATGCCGCTGATGGTTTTGATGTTTAGCGCAGCCTTCTGGCTGATGCGGTCGAGCCCCGTGGGAATCTGATTCGGCGGGATCTTGGACGGCGGTTGTGAACCACGGTTGTACTCAAGCACCAGACCGGTCTCGGCCCCGTGCTCCTCCAGATCATCGGCTGACATACCCACGAGCGAGCCGCTCTCCACCACCCAACCGCTGTTGGCGGTGGTGTTGACGATGTGCAGCTCCTGGCTCGCGATCTTGTTCAGCTGCTCCTGCGGGGAGAGAAGGTTACGCACCATTCCGAAGGGGCGACCGCGACGGAAGTACGCGAAATAAGGAACAACTGTGAAGTCGTTGTAGGGCGACCAGTCGTCATGGAGCACCACCTTGTCGCAGGTAACGGTCCAGCGAACGCGGCGCTTCACCTTGGAAATGATGTTTAAGCTGTGCTGCTTAGCGAACTTCTTCGCCTTGGCGTCAGACCAACTCTCGGGTACGTCACGCTGATCCCCGGTGAGGGGGTCTACGTAACAATCAACACGGTGCATGCGCCGGTGCTGTCGCTCAATGACCCGCAGCGCACGGACGTTGCGGTACTCCTCGTCGCCAGGGATACCGGCCCCGAAATAGTCGTCGGTCTGGTCAAGGTCGCCATAGCGCGTTTCTTCGTACTCGATTGAGTCGCGCCCGAAACTGTTGCCGTTCTCTGCGATGAAGCGCAGTTCTTCGGCTTTTTTCTTCCCGTACAGCTCTTCGATTTCGTCGAGCGTCATCCATTTGGTTTCAAAGACCTCGTTCCACGTTTTGGGATCGTAGTCCTTGGCATCTGGATCAACGAGGATGTCCAACGGATCTTTAGCCATGATCCGAATTTCGCCTTCCACATGGTCACTGAAGTCCATGCGAACGTCAAAGAATCCCCGGCCATCCATGATGAGGCCGTCGCTGAACACCTGCTGCTCGACCCAGTCGAGCTTGTTGTTATCCGCAACCTGCATGTACAGCTTAGTCAGCGTGTTAGCTACGTCACTGTCACCATTGCGCCGGGGCTTGAAGCGCACATCTGCACGGCGCGTGGACTGTTCCCCGAGGACCGTGTTCACGGTCGGGAGGATGGTGTTAATGGTCAGGGCAGGACGGCCCTGGGCCTCAAGGGCGGATAGGTCCGCCTCATCCCACTGATCACCGCGATAGTAGGCGTCGCACTTCTTGGCCGTCTCAATGTACTCAAGGTGACCGTTGTCACGGGCTCGGATGTAGCGGTCCCACTGACGACTGGCGACTTCCTGCTGTTCGCCGGGGGTCATACGCTTAGCACTTTTAGTTATAGCCATATCACGCACTCATCGCTGATCGTTGGCGAGGCGTTTTACCGAGATAGTCCAGCCTGTCTCGCCAAGAAGGCTCTCGGACCACGGGCGCTTGGTACGTCGAAAACTCAGTCATCATCAGGCCTAACCACGCCAGTGCGTCGACTTGGTCATCATGTACCCCGTTCGGGAAACGCAGCAGCTCGGCTACCAGCGGCCCCGTGAAAATTTCATTGCGCGGCAGGTACACCATGCCCTGCTGCATCCGACCCTGGATGGCACGAGCGCGTGCTTCCTTATCCCTACGCCCGGTTTTAAGGTCCTTGAAGTACGCTTCGTAGAGCCCCCGCTCACGAACGCGTTTCTCCAAAAACGGTCCAAGGGCCATCTCGATGTGCCCTTTTTCAATACCAATGATCGACGGTTTCCACTGCTCGTACAAATCTAAAATACGCTCGACCAGCTCAAAGCCGTCAAATCGTCCACGGACAACGTCCATGATGAAAAGTTCGTCGTACTCGTTTACCCCGATGACCATACCAACGGAGTAGTCGTTCCTGTCCTTTTTGCCGATGGCTAAGTCCCAAGCGGCATAAAAACGCATGTGGTTATAATCAATGTCTTCAGGGTCATAATACTGGATCATGTCCCTGGTGAAATAGTCCCCATCATCTGCTACGGGGTTTTGCTGGTAGAGGGCTGACCAGTCTCGCGGTCCGACCGCTCTTTGGATTCTGACAAGCGCCTCATGGTCATAACGCTCGGGGTGGAGGGGCTCACCAGCCCCACGAAACTCTTCATCTTCTTCTGCGATAGCCGGGTAACGTACGACTTCCCAGTCGTCGCCACCTTCCGCAGTCGCCTTAAGCAATCGGCCAGCCAGATCATCATCATGCCACCTAGTAAGAATGACAAGAACACCGCCGCCGGGAGCAAGTCGCGTATATGCAGTCGACGTATACCAGTCCCAGTTGGCGTCTCGGTTGTTTTGACTCTCAGCATCTTCACGGTTTTTTACCGGGTCATCGATTACTAATACGTGAGCACCCTTACCAGTAATCCCGCCGCCAACACCAGCAGCAACGAATCCACCGCCAGAGCTGGTAAGCCATGCTTCAGCAGATTGGCTATCGGGGTCCAAACGGGTTTTAAAGGCGGTTTTATATGTCGGCTCACGAAGGAGCTGACGCACCTTACGGCTGAAGCCCATAGCGAGCGAACCGGAGTAAGAACAGGAGATAAACTCATGATCCGGATTTCGACCCAGATGCCAAGCCGGGAACGCAATCGACGCAAGCGTGGACTTTCCGTGGCGGGGCGGCATAAATAGCATAAGCCTTGGCGACTTTTTCTCCACAACATCCTGAGAGAATTTCTCAAGGCGGCGGCAGATATCCTTATGCACCCAACCAGCAGCGTAGTCAGGATTGAAGCGCTCGACGAAGGGAAGTAGTCGTTTACGCGTAAGGATTCGTAGTGCGAGTTCTTTTCGTGCCTTATCCTCAACGGACAGCTCCTCTTCGCCCGTGTCTCCCTCCACCGGAGCTGGCGGTGGGAGCGCCTCCACATCATCTGCCTTACAGTAACAGCAGAGTCCCTCTACCCCCTCGCTGAAGAGCGTCTCGGGGTGCAGGTTCTTGCACCGCTTACACTTTCGCTTGGGGACTTCGATATTCAACTTTTATCCGGTTCCAGATAGTCGTTGCCCTTACCTGCAATCTGCAACAACTCTTCGTCCGACATGCGCTCAAGCTGCTTAGCGCTGGTGTTCACGTTGATATTGATCTGAGTGGCTTGGTCCGGCATGCCTAAACCGTGCAGCTTCACCAGAGAATCAACGGTGTTCTTCATTTCCGTGGCGTTAGCGGCCGACTGATAGGCCTCCATGTACATCATGTGCGCGTTGTTACGAGTGAAGTTCACCTCTTCGCGCATCTGCTCACGATAATAGTCAATGGCTTGGCGCACTTTAGGGCGCTTGGACGCCTCAAGGGCAGCGGGAGCATGGGAGTAGCCGGCGGCTCGGCCTGCGGCGGCAACGGACATGCCGCTTACGATCCCCAGGACAAGGCGCTCCTGCTGTACCGTAAGGTCACCTAACTGGAGCCCCATGTACGGTAACTGGGACTCAAACTCCAGGCGCTCGATGTCAGCGTCAGTGGACGCTAACGGGGCCTCGTGTTCTAGCTTCGATAAGCTCTGCTCTGACATTGTCATCCAAGAATACGAATAAGGGGGCGGTGATGCCTTGTTCGTTTACGCCCGCTTGCTCTAGGTAGTCCTCGATGGACATATCTACGTGCCCGGCTTCGTACAACATCTCTAGGACCAAATAGGCGTCGTAGACGAGCACTTCAACGCCGTCTTTTACGCCCGTACCGAGTACGGCGTTGTCTAAACCGTCTAACGCTATCATCGGTACGTGGTCCATTAGGCGCGATAGTAGTCCGAGAGTGAATTAATCACAAGAGTGATGATAAATAGTCTTGACCCACCAATAGAGCATATCCGTACTTAGGGTGTGTTTTAAGATATTAATTCGGTATGCCACAAGCTGCACGTTCCCCCGCACGTAGTCCTTGTTTCCATCTATACGGTCGATGGATGCATTGAACTCTTTCTTGCCTAGGCCATCGGCATGATGGGTCATGAAAACACCGGACACTGCACAACGGCCCGATTGCAGTTGCCAAAGGTCCATTAGGTCTTCGATGGTGAGTTTGAACTCGTGGGTGGCTTTGCGGGAGGACTTCGATTTGGTCAAAAGGCGACGTAAATAAAGCTCATATGACCCGGAAACAGCGTTGTTCCGCTGGACCATTATGCATTTGCGGCAAGTGCTTCTGAGATAGCCGTCCTTGAGCCTCTCAAAATCTCCTATTGGAAGGACCTGACCGCACACTGTGCAAGTGTGCTCTTCGGCTTCCACTTTCCCACCTCGAAACTGCCCTCGCGAGAAAGTATACACAGCTTAGTTACAGAAAAATTTTTCAGAAAATTTTTTTCAAATTAGCTTTCTGAATTGCTCACGCACTATCTCCCTCTCCGCCACCAGCCAGCCCCCTTCCCCGAATCGCCGCTTTGGAACCTTGTAACGGATCACTTACCCGGAACCTTGTCCCACAGTAACCCCCTCCTTCGTTCCTCAGTCGGGATCGAGGTCGTTTGTGTAATTAACGGTCTCACAAGGAGATAGACCATGAGCATTCGCACCTACAGCATCTTCGCCAACCGCAAAGAAGTCGGCACCTTCCTCTCCACGCTCAACGGAGCCAAGATCATGGCCCGCCGCCTCCAAGCAGAGCTGCCCCACGTTTCCGTCGCGCTTCGCAACAGCCAAGGCCCCGTCAACGTCGCCGTCACCGGCACCCAACGCCACCGCGTCCTACTCGCTAACGCCAAGAAAGCCTTAGCCCCCAGCACCCGTGTCACTGCCACCGATGCAGACACCGGACAACTCGTCGCTGTATCCGTCAACTCTCGCGGCCTTCTCGTCGCTAACTAAGGAGAACTCCAATGCTACCCAGGAACTTTCACCGTCTTCCCCTTTACCGCCAGATCCCCACTTTCGTGGCTAATGCTTCACTGAATGACTGGGCTCCGATCCTACTCATCATCGGTGTTTTTACCGTACTAGGCCTCATGGGCAATCTCGCCTACGAGGACGCTCAATCGGGTACTTACCTTTACCAGACCATGGTGTGTGAAGGCACCTGGCCTGACTACAAGAACCTTAACCCTTCCTGCACGGAGCGCTAACCAATGAACATTACCAACCTCGTTTTCTATACCAAACTCGCAGCCGAAAGATTCGCTCAACTCGGCCTACTAATCGCTTTCTTTGCCGTAGCCGGAATGGCCTACGCCCACTTCACCAAGGTCCATGTCCTTAGCCAGGACATCCCTCACAACATGCTCTGTGTCTACAACACTGGTGCAGACGTCTACATCTGTGACGCCCACGCAGATGAAAGCTGGTATCTCGACTGGAAACGCCCCACCAACCAACAAGGAAACTAACCATGAACCTCAAATCATTGCTCGCTAAAGCACGGACCGTGGCCCAAGAACAACTGCCCAAGGTCAAACCCGCAGCAACCAAGGCCCTCGCCTACGCAAAGGAGAACCCTGACACCGTACTACTCGGTATCACTACCCTCCTACTCTTCGACATTGAGGACTCTCTGGAGGACATCGAGGACAACACTGACGTATCTGCCTACACCGACGCTGTCGATCACCTTGACCGCTACGGGCGATAGCCAACTTCCAGGGGCTACCTTCGGGTAGTCCCTTTTTTTTACCCCTGACCGGGAGCCACGCGTGCCGGGCCCATGTACAGGGTGGCCGCGTGCCGGTGACATTTGACATGTCATCGTGCCCGTGGGGTGTGTGCACGTTTGAAAAATGTGTGTCCGAAACAGGCCCGTTTTGGACACACACTTAAGTCTTTGATATCTAAAAGGAAACATCAAATGTGTGCACTGTGTGCCCTGTGTGTCCGGTTTTTACGCCATCAGAAAACAGATACATGCTTTTTTTAAAACACACTTCAAAATTTGAACCTCGTAAAAAAAGGGGACACACAAGACACACATGAGGAAAATCAATAACTTAAGTGGACACACATGAGTGCACACATGAGGACACACACCCCCTGTTTCGTGCACACATTCTCGAATCTACTTTAACTTGATCAGCTAACTTGACCATGAACCACGGAGAACGAACCATGACCCATCTAACCATCCGCCGTCTGCTTCTGACCATCAAATGGGGGGCTCGAACCAGAATCGGCTTGCCTATTGAAATCGCCAGGAACAGAGCCCGCTACGCTCTACGTGTTGCCTTCATGCTCACTCGTAGCAGGGTGAACTCGTTTTGCCAAAAGCACCTGACCTTGATCCTTGTTGCCCTGACCCTTTCCAACCTCTACCTATTGGTGACCAAATGACTCATGACCCTCAGCAACTCTCCATGATCGCCCATCAATCCTTCGACCTCATCTATCGGAGCGTGTGCAACGCCATCGAGGCCCTCGAAGACCACGAGCTGCATCAGGTGCGCTACCACCTAGCTGCGATTCGCGATATCTCAGAAGATGAGCGTAAGTACTTCGAACGGCGCGCCGCCATTCTGGCGTCGCGGTCGGGGTCTTTTGTGAGCAATGAGGCTCAACAACCAGAGAGGTTAGACCAATGATCATTGACCACGAACCGTCGCTCTTGAAGCGCACGATCAATTACGTTCGGGACTATCCAGCCGAAGCGCTGTTGAACGTCCTGTTCATCGCCATGCTATTCGATCTCGACAGCACCCTTGAGGACTTGGACGAGCAGCTGGAGGCAGCAGAATGAACAAGATCCTGAACTTCAAGCATGAGCACTGGGATTGGCTCACGAACCATGAGCAGCAGCTCATGAACCACGAATCACAGGACGTTGACCTTGAGTCAGCGTTCGGTGACCACGGATGGGCAGACACGCCCTCCAACACGCTCGACGAACTACTTACCATTCACTAAAGGACAAATGACAATGACCACGATCAACCAATCTTTCACCCCCTCCGTTCTCGCTTCTCTCTCCGAGAAGAAGACCGTCAATGGCGACATCGCTCGCTTCATCCTCAAGCAGGCTGGTGACAACGAGCTGGAGCAGATCGTTCACACCTTCGTACGTGTGCAGCGCATGCGCCAGGACGCCAACCGCAAGCTGCTGGAGCTTGGCACCGCCGGTGACGAGCCTCCGTTCAAACCCGAGCGGCTCCTCTCCTTCGTTCAGTCCGTCATGAACGGTGTGTGCTGGGCAGCGCGTCGCCTTTACAAGGCCAACGAGCGGCCTGAGTATGGCAACGGTCAGGACTTCTCCCAAGAGACAGCCGAGCTGGTCGGTGTCTATTGCACCAACGAGCACATCCCGGCCTTCGTTGACGACGACTTCGTCTCGCTCAACAACCTCCACTCCATCCTCAGCGACAAGATGTCCTACCTCACCGACATCCAGCCGCTGTATCACTTCGAACAGCGCACCCGCGACGACGACGGTAACTGGTACGTCGACAAAGTGTGCAACAGCTTCGACGAGGCCATGCCGCTCATGGAGGAGATTCGCGAGCGCCTCGATGCACAAAAGCAGGAAGACGAGGTAACCGACATGCTCACCCAGCTGCGTAAAGCACAAGCAGCCTAAGCACCAAGCCCCATCGGCCACACGGTCGGTGGGGCTTTTTTTATGCCCGCGGTAGGAGGCCGCTCATGAACCAAGTACAAGACTTTAAGTTCCTCTACATCGAAGCAGAACAGGACCTTGAAATAGCCCTCGATACACTTGCAGATCTGTACCCGCTAGTCTCCCCTGCAGGAAAAGCCACGATTCGCGACACGCTTCGCGAACTCGGCCGGCCCATGGCCATACAGCGTGCCGTCGACGATGCCTAATCAGCGACCTCAATACTTACGTATGTACAAAAAGAAACGGCTAACGCGTCGTCAAGGCGAAGCCCTAATCAAAGCCCTGCTGACCATAGACGAAGACAAAATGTTCGGGCCGCAGGAGAAGAAGAGCTTTCGTGCAGGGTTCGACAAGCTCACCAAAGCATGGCGCGAAGCGCTGGAAAAGGAGAACGGTCGATGCACACCAAAGCAATCTACCAGTGCGGAAAAACCTACTGGAAGCACCCTTTATCCTCCCACCTCTTCGAAAACAAAGAGAGCTGCGCCCAAGATTATCTATTTACGAAAGACTGGTGTAGATCGGAAGAATATTGGAGCAGCCCTATCGTCGAAAGGAAAAGCAAAGGGAGAAGAGCATGAGTGAACACACACCGGGGCCATGGGAGGTAGTTGAACTCGTGGATGGGTACGACATTCGCTCTCCCGAATCTCGATGCCGTATTGCAACGGCGAGCGATCCCGAAGCGGTTTGGGGTGCCGTATTGCGGGAGGAAGATGCCTGCCTCATCGCTGCGGCGCCGGATTTGCTGGAGGCTTTGGAGAAGCTCGTTTCTTTGATTGACGCCGGGGAGGGCACTTGGACCTTGGAAGAACAGCAAAAGGCCCGCGCAGCCATCGCAAAAGCGAAGGGGCAGGAGTGATGAACACTTTATATACACTGAGAAAAGCGCGCAAAGATGACACCTTATACGGTGCCAGTCACGGTGCTGACCACGATGGGATGACCTTGTGTGGACAAGAAGTTAATGATCGGTGGTGGATCACCAACAACACTTATGACGGTGAAATTACTTGTAAACAATGTCTGAGCTTGGCGCGCAGCCATCGCAAAAGCAAAGGGTGAGTGATGGCAGCCAACCCACCCGTCTACGTCAACATGACTAAAACCAATCGCCTCACCCAGAGGCAAATGGAACTGGTGTTGCGGGTACTGTCATATGTCGATGAAAACCAACTTCTTGAACATTACGATAAGCGGAACTACCGCCGAGGCGTTGGCAAGCTAGCCGATGCTTGGAGACGCTCCGTGGTAGGCAGCGACCTGCGTGATCTACGCGTTAAACAGGCACGAGAACATTTCAAGCAGGGAGATAAAACATGACTTTTGAACAGGAGCTCACCCGCTATCTATCTCTAGGTATGACGCTTCAGTACATCGAGAACCGTCACCAACGAAACACGAAGCTCGTACAAGAACCACCTGTCTACTACAAACGAACCCATGGGCAGAACAGCGACCACCGTCAGAGCCTATGGGGAGACCACGTGTTTAACCTGAGGATGTGACCATGCGCAGAATTCCTATGACTGGCCCTCCCATTGACTACACCTGCCCCTGCTGCGGTGAAGAAGACGTCGAAGCAGAAATAGAGGGCACCGCCTACTTCAATACCAAGACTCAGCGCATGCAGGTAGACGACTTCAACATCAAAGATTGGTACTGCCTGCAATGCGAACACCACTTCGACGAACCAATCGAGGTCCCCTACCCATGAACCGTTTCACTGCATTCATCCTTGGCTACAAAGAAATCTATGAACCATGGATCACGGTCCCTGAACAACGAACCCTTGCCCGTTGGTATTGGAAAGGCAGAGCCCTAGCCGAGCGTATCAAAGCATGATCCTTTGGGAGTACGAACGACTGCTCAAAAACCACGATTGGGAATACGACAGAGAGGAGGAACGACAACACCACACAGCGCGATTCAGAGAGGGTCTCCGCACAGCCCAACGCATTCAGGCCATGCGTCTGATCCTTGAAATGAAGGATCTCGGCTTCAAAGCCGATGAGCTCTACGAGAAATACTCACCCTATCCACACCTCATGGAGGATCGCTAATGATTCTAGCTGGTGCTATTGCAGCAGCGGCAATGCTGTTTCTGCTGTTCAAGTTCAACCTACGTCGAATTGTGTCCTTCGACATCATGCTCGACATCATCATCACTTTCTTTTTCATCTGGATCTTTGCTGGCACCTTCGCAGGCATGATGGCCGGCCTTGTTGCAGGCTGCATCATCTCGCTGTTCCTGCTCGTGGCTCGTAAGTTCGTGCCCCGCGAGAAGCTTGCCTTTGTCAAAGTCCAAGGTTTCCCCTGGCGCAAGTTTGCTTGGGTTCCCGCTGACTGATTGGAGTAATTAGCATGGCCGCTACCAAACCCGGCGCCGAGTTACGGCGCCTTTTAAACGCACGTTCTACCACCGTTTCAGATCTAGCCAAGCAGCTGAACATCAGTGGCACGACTGTTTGGAACTGGACCAACAAAGGCGTCCCGGCTAAACATCGTGCCGTGATGCGCGCGCTGTTTACCGATGCAGAGATCGACACCTTCGTCTCGCGCCCGAAAAAACCCGGGCCCAAAAAGAACGACGACCTGACTATGAAGGAGAAAATTGAACAACGAACCAAAGAGCGTGAACAAGCAGACCGTTACACCTTAGCCATGAACATCGTGAAATCGGTCCTTGAGAACTCGGTCAATGGACGACTAACAAAGAGCCATCTTCAAGCAATCAAAGCCGTTATGGAGGCAATCAGCTAATGCGAGCAATCAAACCTTCGTCTCTTACTCAAGAACTCAAAGCCAACGCCCTCGCTGGCATTCCGTCCATGATCTGGGGGCCGCCGGGTATTGGTAAGTCTGACGTTGTGTATCAGTTTGGCACCGAGCTCGACGCCAAGATCTTTGAACTGCGCGCGAACCTGTTCGACCCCGTCGATGTTCGCGGTGGCCTCAAAGTTGTCGAGCAGGCCGACGGCAGCTACCGCACCCGCTACGGTGTGCCTGAGGATTATCCCGATAGTGACTACCAAGGCACCGTTGTGCTCTTCATCGAAGAGCTGCCCAACGCAAGCAAAGCCACCATGAACAGCTTGCTGCAGCTCATCCTCAACGGTCGCATCGGTACCTATCAGCTGCCGCCCAACACTATCATCGTTGCAGCAGGTAATCGCGCCATTGATCGTGCCGCCGTTAATGAAATGCCGACGCCGGTCAAGAACCGCTTTGCGCACTACACCCTCGAACCCAACATCGATGATTGGGTCTCTTGGGCAGTGCAGAACAATGTTGATCCCTCGATCACTTCGTTCCTGCGTTACCGTCCGACCTTGCTCCACAACATGGACGCTAAGGACAACGCATTCCCCACGCCTCGTAGCTGGTGGATGTTGAACCGTAAGCTTCCGTTCGTGGACAAGCAGGACATGTTCTTCAGCGTTGCAGCCGTTATCGGTGATGGCGCAGCCGGTGAGTACATTGCACACCGCGCCATCTACAACGATGTGCCTGACATTGACGAACTGCTCGCTAGCCCTGGCACCATCGCCGTGCCTCGCGAAGCATCGATTTTGTACGCCATTGCAGGTGCCTTCGCAGCGCACGTTACCGAAGACAACTTCGCGAGCATTATGCGCTTCACGCGCCGGATGCCTCCGGAGTATCAGGTAATCGTTGTTCGTGACTGCCTGGCCCGCGAACGTAAGCTCGCAGGTAGTGACGTATTCAAAACTTGGACCGCACAAAACGCCGACGTGCTTCTATAGGAGATAGCCATGGCTTCCGTACGTATGACTAACACGCTGCGTAACGACATCCTTCGCGCAGCTTGCGACGCTTTTGATATTGCTAACCCTGAGCCTCAGCTCAGCAACGAGAATCATCGCCTCTTTCGGGAGGCGATCCTAGCCATGCCCGTGCTTCAGCATATCCGCCAGTTTGCTAGCACCGGGTACAAAAGTTTCAACTTCTCGACTCCTAATGAGAAAGATGTAACTGCTATTGATATCCACCCGGAAGGTGATGCGGATTCAACGTTGGGGCGTCGTTACAAGACCATTCAACTTCAGACTCCCATGAAGCTTTGCACCACTGTCTATAGCAATCCGGATGTTTATATCCAAGACATGAAGCCTGAACATCGCGCGCCTCTGCAGCGCATGATTATGAGCCTTCATGATGAGCAGCAAGAGCACAACGACAAGCGTTACAAGTACAGAACGAGCATCAAGCAGCTCCTTGAACAATGTTCGTCTGTCAAACAGTTCCTCGACGCTTGGCCTGCCGGCGAGCAGTTTGTCCCCGTTGAAGCAAAACAGCGCATGCAGCAGAAGGTCACTCGGCAGCAGCGCGCCCAACAAATCCGCGAAGAAGTTAACTTCGACGCATCTGATGTCAATGAGGTGGTACTGACCGCCAAAGTAATGGGCCTTTGACCATGGACCTTGAAACGTCAGCCTTGTTTTTCGCACTTATGCTCATGAACAAAGAACCAATCGAAGAGCTCAACTCACGACGGGTACACGCTATCAATTCTTTCGCCGTGCTCATGGCGGACGATCTTCGATCAGCTGTACAAGCCAAAGAGGCACAAGCCAATGCAGGAAGCAGAAACTTTACTACTGAAAGCTAGGTCTCAGCTCCTCATGCAGGAGCCGTTCTTCGGCACTCTTGCTATGCGTCTCAAGCTCAAGGCTGCACCAGAAGTCGGTACCGCAGCTACTGACGGGTCGTACTTCTTTTACGACCCCGAGTGGATTCAGAAGCAAAATGTCATGCAGCTCCGTGGGCTCTTTGCCCACGAGGTCATGCACTGCGCCCTTAACCACAACACCCGTCGTCAAGAACGCGACGCCGAGCTGTGGAACATCTCTTGTGACTACGCCATCAACCCCATCGTCATTGACGCTGGGCTCGTGCTCCCTGACAAGGGCTGCATTAATGACAAGCTGCGCGACATGCCGGCAGAGCAGATTTACAACTTGCTCAACGAGGGCCTGATCAAAAAGCCCCGGCAATGTAAGTGGGGCGTCGTACTTGATGCCGGCAAGCATTCTGTCAACAGCAAGTCCACAGCTCAGGAAGAAGTCGAGTGGCAGCTAGCCGTTGCAGAAGCAGCCGAGGTGGCCAAGCAGCGTGGCAAACTCCCCGGTGCTCTCGAACGATTCATCGCGGATATCGTTAACCCCAAAGTCGATTGGCGAGAAGTATTGTGGCCCTTCTTCACAGACCTAGCCTTTGACGACTATAGTTGGACCAAGCCCAACCGCGCGTACATCTCGGAAGACGAGTACCTTCCGTCCATGCGCAGCGAAGGCTGTGGCAAGATCGCAGTCGTACACGACACCAGCGGCTCCACGCACGCGCACGCTCAGCAGTTCTTTTCCGAGCTTGACGCAGTGCTTGGCCAGGTCCAGCCTGAAGAAGTGGTGTTCATCGAATGCGACTGCCAGGTGCAAGACGTCCGCATATTCCAACGCGGCGACCGTCTTGAGCCAAGTGACTGCAAACGCAAAGGTGACGGGGGCACCGAGTTCACGCCAGCATTCAAACTGCTGCACGAGGAACACCCCGACGTCGACGCTGTTATCTTTCTCACTGACCTTGAGACAGGTGACGACGACTTCTACGAATCAGAGCAGTACGTAACTAGCCCGGTGCTATGGGTTTCGACTAACCGCCACCTTCAAGCACCGTTTGGCATAACCTGTTATCTCTAACCGCAGGAGGCGGCATGGATACCAAAGAATACCTAGAGCTCTCTGACGAGCTCGACAAGCAGCCCATCCCCAACTTTGAACTCTCTCATTTCACCCACGTGTGGATCAAAAGCCGCATGCCCGAAGCTTACGCGGAGCTGCAGGCAAACTTTCGTGCCATCGAAGACGAGATCTACGCGGCTCGTGAATCTCGAGATCAGGAGCCGTTTTAATGCAGCGCCTTGTACCTGAAGAGAAGAACATCCTGCGCAAAGAGATCGCTGAGCAGGAAGCAGAGTTTCTTCGTGCCGGCGGGCAGGTAGAAAAAATCCCCGTCGGTATTTCGAAATACACCCCTCTCTCATCACAAGAGCAGCGCGAACTCGGGAGCAAACATGCAGCTCGTAACTCTGGACTTTGAGACCTACTACGATCCCAAGTTCTCGCTAACCAAGATGACCACCATGGAGTACGTTCGCGACGAGCGCTTCAAGGTGTGGGGTGTGGGCATCAAAATTGATGACGAAGACACCGAATGGTACGGCGAAGACGAAGCTGAAAACGCCATCCGAGATATCGACTGGGAGGACACAGCTCTGCTGTGCCAGAACACCCCCTTCGACGGCTACATACTAGCCGAGCACTACGGCATCTGGCCTGCTTACTACCTAGATACGGCAGCTATGGCTCGGGGCCTCTACCCTGGCCAGTCGTCAAGCTTGAAGGATCTTGCACAGCGCACCTTCCCAAACGATCCCAGCATGCGTAAAGGTGAAGAGCTTGCGCAGGCTAAGGGCATCGTTGATCTACCCCCCGACATCGAGGAGGCCATCGCTGGTTACTGTATTCAGGACGTTGATCTGACCTATGCCATCTATCAGGAGATCAAAGAAAATTACCCTCAGTCCGAGCTGGACCTGATTGATCTGACCGTGCGTATGTTCTGCAAACCACGGCTCATGATTGATAGACCACGAATCACGAACTACTTACAACAGCAAAAGGACAAAGCAGAAGAGATCCTGGCCAACGCAGGCGTTGACCGTAAGGTTCTATCTTCCAATCAACAGTTCGCTGCCCATCTAGAATCCATCGGCATCAAGCCGCCCATGAAGACCAGTCCCACTACCGGTGAACGCATCCCTGCTTTTGGTAAGAGCGACAAGGGTTGGCATCGGCTCATGGCTGAACATCCAGAGCTGTCCCACCTTTGGGCAGGACGCATGATTGTTAAGTCGCGCATCAAGGAAACCCGAGCGCAGCGCTTTCTTGATGCTGCAGGAGCTGACGACCGCATCAGCGTCCCGCTTCGTTATTACGC
>FYBJ01000246.1_pt1 | contig 16383 bp, 22 predicted proteins | sample 1134611 | NCBI WGS metagenome assembly FYBJ01 (sample SAMEA104116008, study PRJEB20421) | marine metagenome | isolation source: marine | reverse complement strand
GAGGTATACTACCTAGATGAGTTTATTTTACACCAACGTTGATGTGATTGGGAATGCTGTGCGATGTATCGGGTATCGCAACGGCCAGCGCTTCAACAAACAGTTCAAATATCAACCAACGCTGTTTACTAGATCTGCAGAACCAACAGGGTGGAAGACTATTGATGGTCGCGATGTAGCGCCTAAACGCTTCGACGATATTAATCACGCGCGGGCTTGGCTAAAAGAACAGAAAGACCTCGCGAACAGCAATTGGTGGGGGAATAACAACTACGCAGCTCAGTTTGTGTTGGATGCGTTTGGCCCAGACATCGACTTCGACCCCACAGTCGTTCGAACGACAAGCCTCGACATCGAGGTAGCATCCGACGAAGGGTTTCCCAACCCCCAAGACGCAAACCACCCCGTAATCACTATTGCACTGCAGTGTAACACCGACAAGATCGTTCACGTTTGGGGAATGGTAGACTATGATCCGCAAGCAACTGAGCTAGAACACACCAAACCTGAACAGATTAGATATTATAAATGTAGTTCTGAGATTGAATTACTCAAGCACTTCATATCATTCATCAGTCACCCAGACAACCAGCCTGATGTCTTGACGGGTTGGTACATAAGAATGTTCGATATACCATATCTTGTCAACAGAATTAACAAATTGATTGGAGAGCGGTCAGTCAAACGTCTCTCACCATGGTTTAAGGTTCGCGAACGCCAACTGATGATTATGGGTCGGACTCAACAGGCATACGACATCCTCGGAATCCAACAATTGGATTACATGGACCTGTTTAGGAAGTTCGGATATACTTTTGGCACCCAGGAATCCTATAAGCTTGATCATATTGCAAACGTCGTGCTTGGCGAGCGTAAACTGTCGTATGAAGAATATGGTAGCTTGAATCTGTTATACAAGGAGAATCCCCAAAAATTTGTCGACTATAACATCAGAGACGTTGATCTTATTCTAAGAATGGATGAAGAACTCGACTACATCATGCTGGCGATGATCATTGCGTATCGAGCGGGAACAAACTACACAGAAGCTTTTGGCACTGTTGGTGTATGGGATAACATCATCTACCGCGTTTTGGACCAACAGAATATTGTAGTCAATCCCAAAATCAACAGTCATAAGGTTGAGTATCCGGGCGCATACGTTAAGGATCCTGTCGTTGGAAGACACGATTGGGTAACATCGTTTGACCTAAATTCTCTATATCCAAACCTCATCGTCCAGTACAATATGTCTCCGGAGACGATCACGGGGGCCGTTGACACTCACTATAACGTAGATGAGTTGTTAGACGGTAAATTTGCAAACAAGTCAAATGACATTGTCGCGGCGAATGGAGTTCACTTTAAGAAAGACGTTGCTGGAATCATCCCGAGCATTGTTAGGGAGATATATCAACAACGCGTTGAAGTTAAGGACAAAATGCTTGAGTTAAAGCAACGAGCGGAACTTGGTGAGAATCATAAAACAGAAATTGGTAAGCTTGACAATAAGCAGCAATCAATCAAGATTCTGATGAACTCTCTTTATGGAGCGATGGCGAACGCTTACTTTAGGTATTCCGATCCAAGGATTGCCGCGGCAATTACTCTATCTGGTCAACTTTCGATTCGTTGGGCAGAAAAAGCGATTAACGCTGAGATGAATAGGGTATGCAAAACAGAAAAGGTCGATTACGTAATTGCGATTGATACTGACTCTCTGTACGTTAATATGGAGGAAATCGTTAAGCGACAGTGTGGTGGGATGACGACCCAACAAATTGTTGATCATCTTGACACGTTCAGCAAAAACGTAATGCAACCGGTTCTCGTTAATGCCTATCAACGGCTGTCGGATCATATGGGATGCGTCGACAACCGCATGGTGATGGCTCGTGAGGTAATTGCTGACCGTGGAATTTGGACGGCTAAAAAACGCTACATTCTTAGTGTGCACGACAAGGAAGGTGTCAGATACACAAAGCCTAAGTTGAAGATCATGGGAATCGAGGCAGTGAAGTCTTCTACTCCCCAAGCGTGTCGCGATAAGATGAAAGCAGCATTTGACATCGCTATTGGGGGAACCGAAGAAGAGATGCAAGAATTCATTTCCGAATTCAGGAAAGAGTTCGTCACCCTGCCAGTGGAAGAGATATCGTTTCCCAGATCTGTGTCAGATGTCGTGTCTAAAGCTAACCCTCACACGATCTATATTAAAGGGACGCCTATCCACGTTCGTGGGTCATTGCTTTATAATCACCACTTGAAACAGAAGGGGTTGGACAAAAAGTATGCGTTGATTCAGAGTGGAGAAAAGATCAAGTTTGTATACTTGAAGACTCCAAACCCAATCAGAGAAAACGTCATTTCGTTCCCTGATTTTCTCCCAAAAGAGCTTGACCTCGAACCTTATGTAGACTATAATGCACAATATGAGAAAAGTTTCATCAAGCCTCTAAGCTCCATTCTGGACGCTATTGGTTGGACTCCCGAAAAAATTGCAAAACTCGATGTTTTTTTCGAGTAAGAGGAATATATGACAAAAAAGTATGTATCGACAAAAGAGTATAAGGATCTTGGTCCTGTAGCGTACCGTCAATGGCGCGCTGATTCCCATTGTAATAAGATTCATGGTTATGCTTTATCATTCAAGTTTGAGTTTGAAACGGACAAGTTGGATGTGCGCAATTGGGTTCTTGATTTCGGAGGCCTCAGACCCCTAAAGGGTCTCCTAGAAGACTGGTTCGATCACACACTTCTTGTTGCCCAAGATGATCCCCAACGTGATGAGTTAATCCGTCTTGGTGAACTGAAGTTGGCAAAAATCACAGAAGTTGAGCGGACAGGATGTGAAGGACTAGCCGACTTCTTGTATGAGTACGTCAACACTGTATTTATTCCCGATATTGGGGAAGTTGGACGACTATGGTGTAGTCGCGTTGAGGTGCGTGAAACAGGAGCAAACATGGCATATCGTCAGGGTCACGCGGAAGACGGCGAGTTCAATTAACTTAGTGATCAAAATTCGAGATAAGAGAGAAAAACATGTTTGGCAAAAATGAAATTGTGGGGCAAAAGTACTTCAAGGATGTGGAGCCAAATAGCCTATTCGTGACGTCTGTGTTTGTCACGATTCAAGGTGAGGGCCCGTTTTCTGGGATGCCCGCCGTGTTCGTCCGCCTTGCCAAATGCAATCTTGCGTGCTCTTTCTGTGACACATTCTTTGATGACGGGGACTGGTTTACCTACGATGAACTGCGTAGTTTGATCCATAAACGTCTTACCGACTTTTATGGTGAGGAACTGCCTCAACACGCAGATTACTTCGAAGACAATTATATGCATTCTCCTCGTCGAATGGTCCTCGTTGTTACGGGTGGTGAACCCTCACTGCAGAAGAACCTCTCTGGATTTCTCGACTTAATGAGATATGAGTTCCTCTATTCTCAGATCGAGTCAAACGGTATTCTAAAGCCTCCCGTTCCCGACTGTACGACAGTTGTTATCTCACCAAAATGTATTGAGAAGAACGGTAAGCCGGTAAAGTACTTCAAACCTCACGACTCTGTTCTGGACCGAGCTGACTGTTTAAAGTTTGTTGTGGAAGCAAATCCGGATAGTTTCTATCATGGGGTCCCTGAATGGGCACTAAAATTTGCAGATGACGGCGGAGACGTTTACGTTAGTCCGATGAACATCTACAACGACGCACCTGCCAAATCGAAAGAAATGCGTAACAGTGGAGCGAATAGAATCGAACTGGAAGAACGCTCGACTGTGGATGAAGTTATCTCGTTTTGGGAACCGGGCCTTCTAAACATGGAGGATAACCAAGCAAACCATGAGTTTGCCGCGAATTATGCGTTGACACACGGTTTAAAACTGAGCCTTCAAACTCACCTTTACGCCAGTCTAGCATAGAGCATTACTTTGAATCCGGACGATAGAAAAGCGTTTCACAAATATGTGGTGGAAGCTGCAAACAAAATTGTTGCTCAGGGAGGTCTACCAGATCACCCAAACCACCCAAAAGGAAGGATTCCGGTAGCTCATATTTACCATGTAATCCAAAGTATCATGGAGGTTCCGGCGAGAGACGTTCCCGGAACACGTTTGGATGAACTCCACGAGATCGTTGACTTCTGTGTGAGACGGAGGGAAGATATGTCAATTACAAGACAAATTAAACACAAATATAAGCCGGTCACTGCACCTAAACCGATCACCTTGGAGAATTTCGAATATGACTAATAATGACGTGTGGTCAACCCCAACATCTACCCAGATCCAGAATAGACTTAAAAGCAGTAATCACCGTTTCTGGGCGAACGACAACGTGTCAGATTACGTTGACGACACTGACCGTCAAGATTTGATTGACGAGTTGACGGGCCATTTCGAACAAGTGCTATCAACGTTGCTGATTGACCACGAAAACGATCCAAACTCAAAGGGCACCCCCCGTCGCTTGGCTAAGATGTATTTCAACGAAATTATGGGAGGACGATACTCTCCTCGGCCAGAAGTGACAGCTTTTCCAAATGATGATGTAGAAACACGTTACTCGGGGATGATCGTCGTTCGTGCTGAGTTGACTTCAATGTGCTCACACCACCACCAACCTGTAAAAGCTGTGGCGTACATTGGTTTGTTGCCTTCTGTTAAGGTTATTGGTCTGTCAAAGTACGCGCGCTTGGCACAATGGTGCGCTCGCCGAGGAACGCTACAAGAAGAGTTAACCAAGCAGATTGCTGATGAGATTTCAGAAGTGACTGGATCGAGGGACCTTGCCGTGTATATACAGGGAACACACGGATGTATGGAAAATCGCGGCGTTTGCGCGCACTCATCTCTAACTCAAACAACAGAACTGCGAGGTCAATTCTTCAACCCCTCTGTGAAGAACGAGTTCCTCGATTACATCAAGATGCAACAGCAATTTGCGGGGACAAGGACGTAAGGAAGCAAAATGTCTTCATTTGATTGGGATTTCGTCCCAAAGTTGTCGGAGGTCACTGCCAAGAGACGAGCGGGGATTACTGCAGCAGCGTTGTTGATAAATTCATCTAGGGAGATAATCCAACAGGAGGGTAAGTGGGGTAAGCTTGTCATAGATAAAATCGTCCGCGATTTTGGATTAGCAATAAGAGATATTTGCACGCCAACTGGGTATTGGTCGTCTCAACTGGTCGACGAATATGGATACAAAAATGGAAGATTGCCCAAGATTGCTGACCACTTCTACAACGCTAAATGGGCAGGAGGAGAAGCAAAAAACATGCTCCTCAGCGGTGCTAGTTACGAAGATTTGTTGAATCATTGTGCTAAGTGCTCTCAGATTCATTACATTACTCCAGAAGAACATCGTCGCTTAGATCCTTACCAACAAGACCCCAACCTAGGTGGTAGAGCAGAGGAACACTATCGACTAGCGGGAGTGACATTGATCAACAGCCCTCCCCAAAGATCTCCAACCGACTTCTACAAGTTTTCTGTTGACGGTTGGGGAGGAGTGTTTGATAATGTGTTTGAAGCAGCACAGAAAACCGAAATCGACGTGGATGAGTTGCGTGAGCTAGCCAAGTCAAATGCTAAGAAAAACGAGTGGGTGAAGTCATGGAAAAAGTAACAAACAAAATTTGGGTGAAGTTTCAGAAGGAAGGTATTCACATGTATCCTGCTGCGCTGGAAGATCCGAATCTAGCAGATGTGTCATTCCTCGGATATCCACACCGTCATATGTTTGGTTTTTTGGTCGCAATCGACGTCTTTCATGAGGATCGCGATATCGAATTTATTCAGTTTAAGCGATGGTTGCTGAGTCTATACGAGCAAGGAACGCTAGAGTTGAACTACAAATCATGCGAAATGATCAGCGACGATCTCGCTGAGAAGATTATGGAGCGATATCCTGACCGCGCATTACTGATTGAAATTTCGGAGGATGGCGAGAACGGATCGTGGGCTCAGTATATTCCATAAATATACCAAAAGCGTTTTGAGGAGAGACCCATGAGCCACACTTGGTTGGACGTAAGCAAAGTTAAAGAGAAGCATTTAAGCAAAGCAGATGATGTGGTCATCCACCACAAGCATGGTTCAGGATGGAAACACGCATCAGCATCCTTTCTAAGTGATCCAGATTCGAAACGACCAGATCATCACTTGGGTATTCATCCGAAACACGATGACGTAATTAAACATCTTGTTAAACACGGAGCCACCCTGGTTAAGGAATCGTTTGATACTGACGAACTTGTTGAGGCAAACGTGGGACCGAAGGATGGTTACTATTCGGTGGGGTCAACGTCCAGCGTTGGATCAGACACCATCAAGCACCACAAAACAAGTTCTGCTGCAATCCGCCATGCGGATCGACAGGAAGGCAAAACGGGGTATGTACATATGGTACACCATGTGAAGGATGGCAAAATCCAGAAGTCGTGGGGTTTTAGTGATTCCTACCAAGGATTCAAGAGTACTTCAGATTTCAAGGGAGATCACTTCAGAGAATCTGTTAACCTCGATGAGGGTGCTGTCCTTGATGCGCACGTCAAGCGCTTGAAAGCAGTGAAGAAAAACTCAAATGTTACTTACGATCATCACAAACACGGAGCTGTGACAGGTAAGTTTCAGGGTGTGAAACGAATGGGTGGACGTCCTTATGCGCATGTTGAACACGGCAAGAGCATGGGATCCATGTATGTTCCAGTGCATCAAGTTAAAGTTCATGAGGGGGTTAACTCTAGGAATCTTCTTGAGGCTGCTCGCGCCCGCATGACTCACAGCATGAAGATTCATGACTCCAAACACGACTATCATATGAGCGAGTATGATAAACACTCTGCAAAAGCTGATGCGTTCAAGAAAGGCTCCAGATCTCACACCAAACACTCCGAACTTGCTAAAGCGCATGAGCATGCGGCATTTCAGCATAGCATGGCTTATTCTGCACATGAAGATCCGAAAGGATTTGAGAAGGATTTTGGAGCTATTCCCCGAGAGGCATCTGATAGCGCCCACGAAGCTTCCAGCAAAGTCAGGAACATGACCAACAACTCCAAATAATCACGACTTTAGTATATCATGAGGAAAAATGACAGACTTTTGCCATATAACACCGACTGCGTATCTTGACGATTTCGCAAAGGGACGATCTCACCACCTAGTTTTGGCTCACCTTGTTGAGCAAGATGAAAAGTATGCGGATTGGTACGGTTCACTAGCCGAAGACCAATCCGCCACTATTATCCTCGACAATAGTGCGTTTGAAATGTATAAACAGGGGAGACCGATGTATCCGTCCAATCAGTTGGTTGAGATGGGACTCCGAGTCAAAGCTGACTATGTTGTGATGTCAGATTATCCTGGGGAACCGGGAATCAAAACGATCGACGCTGCTGAGAAATTGGCTCCCAAGTTTAAGGACGCGGGCTTCGGAACATTCTTTGTTCCCCAATCAAGTGTGGGAGACATGGAAGATCTCGTTGAAGGTTTTTTGTGGGCATCTGAGTCTGAACTTGTCGACTATATTGGTATGTCTATTCTCGCTGTACCAAACGCGTATGGAGTCGAAAGGGGCAATAAGCTTCAACGGTTCCTCTCTCGTTGGCACATGACCCAAATTCTCAACGAGACTGACTTCATCGAGAACACAATTGTTAACAACAAAAAGATTCACTTCTTGGGGATGGTCGATGGTCCCAACGAAATCGCTTTAGTCAAACCGTGGTTGCCGTTGATTGACACCTGGGACAGCTCGGCCGCTGTTTGGGCGGGGTTGAACGGAGTGAGCTTTGATACCTCACCGACCGGCCTCGTTGACGGAAAATTCGAACTAGAGGTTGACTTTGACTTCGATCTTGCGTATAATGGTGGGACCGAACAAGAAAACCTCGGTAGACTCGCCCTCGCTCACGACAATGTGAACTTCATTGATAGACAGATCAAGCACTACTTCGAACAGATCAAAACGTCAGGAACAACAAATGTATAAAGTTGACAGCTTACAAGACGGGATTGGCGAACTCGTTTCGGAACGCGGGGTAGCACACAAAACAGCTGCAACCGGTGCGGCACGGGCTGCTCTTGGAATTCCATATATGCGCCAAGTGCCACTCGAGGCGGTCGCAGCAGGCGCTGTAGCTCTAGAGTACGGCGCACAGAAATACGAAAACCGCAATTGGGAGAAGGGCCTGCCGTGGCAACAGCTACTTGACAGCACACGTCGTCACCTAGACGATTTCGAACGCGGAATGAACTACGATGATGGAGATGATGGGTCTGGCCTACACCAAGTGTGCATGATTATGGCAGGTGCTATGATGTTGTCTGCGTCAGTCATCCGCGGCGTCGGTGAAGACGATCGTCTGCCTCCCACTGACAGCAAAGCGTTGTCAGCAAAAGAAACAGCTCATTGGATGAGTGCTCAGCTCGATCTTGCGCGGAAATTTGCATCCGAGAGTAAGCAGTAAACAGCAATAAGGAAATACATAAACTATATGATGAACAATATTGGTTCAGTTGATAGTCGGTCAGTTTTGACGGGTATCAAAAGTGGAGATATTCAACCGAACGCTGTAGATTTGCGGATCGGCAAGATTCTTAAAATTGTCGATAGAGTGTTTGTTATCGACGATGGCTATAAAGGACATCGAGGCAGTGTAGAAATGCACCCGGATGCTGGGGGTTATTGGTTTCTTGAGCCGGGCGACTATGAAGTCGTCATGGAAAACAAAGTTACCGTATCAGAAGGTGAAGCGGGGTGGGTAATCACTCGTTCAACTCTAAACCGCAATGGTGTTTTCTTGACGTCCGGTTTGTATGATAGTGGATACTCGGGTGTTATGGCTGCATGTATGCATGTTGGAGTTGGTCCAATGAGAATCGCAAAGGGGACTCGCGTTGGTCAGTATCTTTCGTATGATGCGCAGACACTAGGGATGTATGACGGTGACTACGGTGACGGTTCATCTCATGACGCGAAGTATGAGGGTAACGAATAATGGATTTCACGTTTTCAGCGGAAGCTTTCAAAGATAAGAAAGTTATGGTAGCCACCCCAATGTATGGTGGACAGTGTGCTGGGACATTTTGTAAGTCCACTAACGACTTATCGATCGCGGCAGTCAAATACGGTGTCCAACTAGGCTTCTATTACCTATTCAACGAATCGTTGATTACGCGTGCAAGAAACTACTGTGTGGATGAGTTCTTGCGATCAGATGCAACACATCTGATGTTTATCGACAGTGATATTGGATTTAACTACCAAGACGTCTTTGCGTTGTTGTACCTGTGTAACGACAAGGATCACCCCGAGTTTCCACACCAAGTTATCACGGGACCCTATCCGAAAAAGACCATTTCGTGGGAGAAGGTTAAGAAAGCCGTCAACATGGGATTTGCTGACGAGAATCCGTTTCAACTGCAGGAGTTTGTCGGCGATTACGTCTTCAACCTCGCTGATGGGGTTCGAACGTTTGACATTCGTGAACCTGTAAAGGTTATGGAAGCAGGCACCGGTTTTATGATGATTCACAGATCCGTGTTCGAACAGTACAAAGAAGCTTACCCCGAATTGTCGTATCTCCCTGACCACGTTCGAACAGAAAATTTCGACGGATCGCGAGAAATCCACGCTTACTTTGATTGTGTAATTGATCCTGAGTCGAAACGATATCTATCAGAAGACTACATGTTCTGTTACAACAACGCGAAGATTGGCATCGATACGTGGATGTGTCCTTGGATGCAGTTGCAACACGTTGGGTCATACATCTTTGGGGGTTCTATTGCCGCAATGGCTGCAATCCAAGCCTCACCAACCGCATCTCGTGAGTCAAACGAAAAGCACTACAAGCCTGCTCCAGAAGCTACCCCCGTTCCAATTAATGTAACTCCAACTGGCCGCAAAGAAAACCGCGCCGATCGGAGAAAGAACAAGTCTAATAAGGGATCTAAGAAATGAAGTTAGACTCCGCAACGTTGGCGGTGTTGAAAAACTTTGCGCTGATCAACCCCAATCTGCAGATCAATCCCAGCGATGTTCTACAGACAAAAGACTCTGGAGGAGCCGTTAGGGCACGAGCTGTCGTACCCACAAGCTTTCCAGAGGTTGCGGGCATTTCGGATTTGTCAAAGTTTCTCTCGGTTGTTGGTCTGTTAGAAGATCCAAAGGTTGAGTTTAAACAGAATAAGTTTGTCATTTCCGACGACAAATCTAGCATCGATTATACATACGCTGCGATCAACCAGTTAGATGTTCCTCCCGACAAAAACATCAAAATGCCGCCCGCGGAAATTGACGTGGATGTGTCATGGGAAGACATCAGTCGTGTAACCCGAGCAGCCGGAGTTTTACAGGTACCCGACATTGGGATCGTCGCCGACACACAAAGTGTTTACATGGTCGCCTACAACAACGCGGATCCAACAACCAACCAATTTAGAGTAGAAATCGCACCAAATCCAACTGGAGAAACTCATCAGGTTTACCTTAAACAGAGTTACTTGAAGTTGATTGCCCGCGATTATAATGTTAAAGTCTCAACACGAGGCATTGTCCAATTCGAAGCCCCCAATCTTCAATATTGGATCGGATGTCTAGCACAATAGGAACAGAAATATGAGTATGATTGACACTAATGATCTTGCCGTTGTGGTATCTTTGATTGATGTATCCGCCCAGCGCGGAGCTATTCGGGGGGATGAACTGGCTAATGTTGGCGTTCTGCGCAACAAGCTAGTCAATACCATTCAAGCAGCACAAGCAGCCGCTCAAGAGGAATCTGCGGCTGAGGGGGAAGTGAGACCCGAACTGTTGATGGAAGACACAGACAAATCGAAAACTGGTAAGACGTCTAAAGCAACCAAATAAGGGCTAACCATGCAACAGTTGACTGATTTCGTGTGGGTGGAGAAATACCGCCCACGCACCGTTGCGGAAACAATCCTTCCTGCAGACTTAAAGGCGCAGTTTCAACAGTTCGTCGATAATGGTGATTGTCCCAACCTAATCTTAGATGGCTCGGCTGGTGTTGGTAAGACAACAATTGCCAAGGCGATGTTGACTCAGATGGGGGTCGACTATATCGTTGTTGATGGATCGATGGACGGAAATATCGATACCTTGCGAACAACAATCACAAACTTTGCGTCAACGGTGTCTTTCACGGGCGGCCGCAAGTTTGTTATCATCGATGAAGCTGATAACATGAACCCCACGAGCTTCCAGCCTGCCTTACGTGGATTCATGGAGAGATTCTCCAAAAACTGCGGTTTCATTCTAACATGCAACTCGATTAACAGAATCATTGAACCGTTGTGGAGCCGAGCCAGCATTATCCACTTTGTCGTGCCGAAAGAAGAGCGTCAAACGATTGCTACAGATTTCTTTAAGCGAGTAGTCTATATTCTAGATAAGGAAGAGATCGTATACAATAAGTCTGCTGTTGCTGGTCTTGTTAAGAAGCACTTTCCCGATTTCCGTCGCGTGTTAAATGAGCTGCAAAGTTACGCTGCTAATGGTACGATCGACGCGGGAATTCTCGTGGATCATGTCGGCCCCATTGAACGGCTGATTGAGATGTTGAAAGATAAAGACTTCACTAGGTCGCGTAAGTGGGTTGCAGAGAATGTGGATATGCAAGCTCACACATTCTTTAGAGCTCTGTATGATCAGCTGCCTAACCACATTTCGTCCACAACATCGATTGCTGAAATGATCCTTGTCCTGGCTGAGTATCAAGAGAAGGAAGCGTTTGTCGCTGACTCAGAGATCAACAGAGTCGCCGCCCTTGTTGATGTTATGAAGGTTTCGCAATGGAAGAAGTGAAGTGTGTCAGTTGTGGAGACGCTGTCGACTCAAAAGATAGTCTAGCTACAGTAATCATCTTTCGAGATGAGGATGGTGCCCCCAAGTTTACGTTCTTTGTTTGTCCACAGTGTGGAAAGGATTACGATTTTGCCGCGCACGATAACTCCGTTTAGCTACGTGACTAGCGTATCGTGGACTAAAGAGAACATGATGCGCAACTCCCCCAATGACCGCATTTCTGAGAAGGGATATGTGCCCTTTCTGGCAAACAAATCACTCTCGTACTTTAGTGACTCTGTGATGCTAGCAAATGAGATGAACAGATACCATTTTCTGGACAAGCGCCCTCAATATGAGTTTTACCTAAATAGTCTGCAGCGAGCAAAAAGATTCGCAAAGTGGATTAAGAATGAGGACAGTGATAAGATTGCTTTAATATGTAAGGCTTACAGCTGTAGCGCAAAAGAAGCTAAGCTATATCTACCACTACTGTCTGATACACAGATCCGTCAAATACAAGAACAACAACAAACGGGCGGTTTGGACAATGGACGTAAAAAATCTGGTAGAGGTAAATCTCAAACACAGTGAAAACTTTCTCAAAGTCGCGGAAACTCTGACTCGGATCGGTGTAGCATCGCAGACAGGTAACAGGCTATTTCAGTCATGTCATATCTTACACAAGAGAGGCAAATACTATGTTACGCATTTCAAAGAGATGTTTGCTCTTGATGGTCGTTCAACAGATCTGACCGAAGAGGACATTGGAAGACGAAATACCATTGTTAGATTGTTAGTGGATTGGGGGTTGATTTCTGTCGTAGAATCTAGTAAAATACAAGAACCAGTAGCCTCTATGAACCGCATCAAGGTGGTCAAGTACTCAGACAAGGGTAACTGGGAGCTTATTCCAAAGTATAATATCGGCAGGGGCAGAGAAGCTCCTTAAAATGGAGCGCATATGTCACTAGCAGCAAGATTACTTTCAAATAGCACAATCAAGGAAACATCGTTGATCGGAGAATCAACTGTGTACGGCAAAAGGGAGTCGGTCACTACACCAGTTCCTGGGTTGAACGTCGCTCTGTCTGGAAAGCTCGATGGAGGATTTACTCCCGGATTGTTAATGCTTGCTGCGCCATCAAAACACTTTAAGTCGGCGTTTATGTTGTTTCTGGCGAGCCAATTCCTTAAAAAGTATGAAGATGGGTATGTACTGTTTTACGATAATGAGTTTGGCACACCAGAAGAATACTTTGGATCGTTCGACGTTGACACTTCCCGAGTGATTCACACACCGATCACAAGTGTTGAGCAATTTCGGACCGATATTTCAAACCAGCTAGAGGGTTTGACCGCCAAAGATAACGTGTTTATCATGGTAGACTCTATCGGTAACCTAGCATCCACCAAGGAGATTGAGGATGCTAAATCGGGATCGGATAAGGCAGACATGACACGAGCAAAAGTGCTCAAGTCCACTTTCAGAATTATCACTCCACACCTCAACATCAAACACATTCCAATGGTTGTTGTTAACCACGTGTATGAAGAATTGGCTCTGTTTCCAAAGAAGGTCGTTTCTGGAGGCACAGGTGCTTATTACAGCGCGGATGACATTTGGATTATTGGCCGCCGCCAAACTACAAATTCCCAACGCAAAGTCCTCGGGTACGAATTCATTATCAACATCGAGAAGTCGAGATACGTTGCAGAGAAGTCACAATTCGCAATTTCTGTGAAATTTGACGGCGGGATCAACAGATGGAGTGGACTATTTGAGATGGCTCTTGAGGGAAAGTACTTGGCTAAGATCAAAAAGGGCGTATATCAACAGTGCGATCCGGAAACGGGAGAGGTCTCGGGGCCTGAAATGTCTGAGGCTAAACTCAGTACCAACAAAGAGTTTTGGGTCAACCTAATCACTAAGACCAAATTTCCTTCATACGTCAAAGAGCGTTATGCGCACGGGAACGGTCCCATTCTTCTGGATGAAGAGGTGATGCCAGTTGATTGAGAACACGGTCCTAGCGGGCTTGTTGCACAATGAGCAGTACGTTCGCAAGGTCCTACCGTTTCTGAAAACTGAGTATTTCGATCACCCAGCTCAGAAGCAGTTGTACGATCTCGTTGACCACTTTGTAAACAAATACAAGAAACCGCCTACGATGACAGCGTTGCGCGCAGAAGTTGATTCTCTTGGAGGAATCAATGAGGGCGAATACAACGACGTGGTGTCTCTCGTGGACGGTATCGACTTCGACCCTGATACTGACTTACAATGGTTGATCGACACTACTGAGAAGTTTTGTCAAGATAAGGCGATCTACAACGCCGTCAAACGTAGCATCAGTCTGCTCGATGACGAGGAGGGGGCCAGTCGAGGGGCTCTCCCCCAAATTCTTTCAGATGCTCTGGCTGTATCGTTTGACAATAGCGTTGGTCACGATTATATGGCTAACGCATCAGACCGTTATGATTACTACCATTCTGAGAAAGTGAAACTCTCCACCGGATTGGATTACCTAGACAGAATTACAAGAGGGGGTTTTGAGCGAAAAACCCTGAACGTCCTTCTAGCTGGTACTGGCGTCGGTAAAAGTTTGTCGATGTGTTCGATCGGAGCTTATCAGTATCTTTCTGGAAAAAACGTACTGTACATCACTCTCGAGATGGCAGCGGAAAAGATTGCACAACGAATTGACGCCAACCTCTTAGATGTTGATATCAACGACCTGGAGAAGATGACTCGCGAAGACTACATGGCGAGGATCAGCAAGGTCAAGAAGAGGACATCGGGAAACCTGATTGTCAGAGAGTTTCCACCCGCATCAGCTGGAGCAGGTCATTTCAGACACCTTCTTAACGAATTAGCGATCAAGAAGAATTTCGTTCCAGACGTCGTGTACATCGACTATATTAACCTTGCAGTTAGCTCTAGAATCAAGCAGGGTGCAAATGTCAACTCGTACGGATATATTAAAGCGATCGCAGAAGAGTTTCGTGGGTTGGGGGTAGAATTCAACCTTCCGATTGTCACGGCTACTCAAACTACACGTTCTGGATTTAGCAGCACTGATCTCGGTCTCGAAGATACCTCTGAGTCGTTTGGGTTGCCTGCCACAGCTGATTTGTTTGTGGCACTGTCTTCCAGTGATGATTTGGAACAATTGGGCCAAATTAAGGTCAAGCAATTGAAAAATCGGTACGGCGATCTCCACTTAAATAGAACGTTTGTTGTTGGAGTTGATAGGCCAAAGATGCGATTATTTGATGTTGACGAGAGTGCCCAAGATTTAATGGACGAAACTGCACTGTTTGACAAAACTTCTGCCGGACAAAGAATGAATAACGAATCTCCCCAGTTTGTCATAGAGGACTTCAAGTGAACTATAGATACGAACCACGCGACCCTTCTCACGATAGCAGTCAATCGTATCAAATAGTTGAACTTCCTTCTGAGACCGTCGTCTATCGCTGCAGCAGTCTGACTTCCGCCAAGCGTACCACCAAACAGCTAAATTCGGGGTTTGCTTTCCAAGGGAGAATACCGTATTTTTTCTTGCATTCGTGGAAAAAACTTGAGTGAGAGTGTTGACTTTCTCAGAATAGATGCTTATATTGAGGGTATCAAAACAAGGAGAGTTACAATGTTTCGTGTTGCAGCAGTTATCGGGGATCATTCCAAAGTCATTGCCTTTGACGGGTTGAATGAAGCGTTCAAGTCGGCCGACCGTTTAATCCTCTCAGCCGAGGACATGGAAGCCAACGCAACTATTATTGTCGGTCAAATCGTTGATGGCAAACGTGTCACAATTCTTCACGAACAGAAAATCGTTGATGGTAAACGTGTTTAAGACGTCTCCCGACGCAGATTGGCTAGCGGTCAAGGAGGCCTCTGTTAGTGTTGACAGAGCGATCATTTGGTATGTTGTTGCCTCTTACGCTGCTTCCCAAAACCGTCCCATAGTTTCTCTCAATGCTCTTGAACGCATCGAACGGAAAATCCTTGACTTTTGTCCGGAAGAAGGGTATATTGGGTTTGATGAATACGGACTGATCATTGACGACTTTGGAAGGGTAGCTGTTGTACGCCAGCATGAACATATCGAAGACAGGGAAACCTCACTACGAGAGCTGCTTGAGAGCAACTATCCAGGATGCCTTGACGGAAGCGGAGATTCTCGAGTTAGGCCGATCGACTTTCGACGAAAGCAACATGTTGTTAACAGCAATGGTTCTTTCTGGGGCCGGCTATTCGGTGGTAAAAGAGGTGCATCATGAGTCAACGAGCGGGTAAAACGCACAGAGCTGCTTTGTCTGACGGAATGGCTGAGATGAATCTGCGGAACTTTTTCCGCGATTGTCAGCATCTGTTGGAGGAAGAGGCGAAGTCAGGTTACGAGAACATGTCGCAACAGGAGAGTGTTATTCACTCTAAGAGTTATGGAACGGCGGCATTCTTTTTTGAACAGCTCGTTGAGCATATTAACGACGGAGGATCGCTGCCAAAAGAAAAACGAGAAATTGCTCGAATTTTGGGAATTTAATCGTTGACTTTCGTT
>FYBJ01001683.1_pt1 | contig 16388 bp, 15 predicted proteins | sample 1134611 | NCBI WGS metagenome assembly FYBJ01 (sample SAMEA104116008, study PRJEB20421) | marine metagenome | isolation source: marine | reverse complement strand
AATCGCGCCCGAGGCCAGCAAAAGCCGACCTTCTCCGTAGTGGTCGATCAGGGTTTCCAGCATGGTTTGGCGACCTTCTCCGGCTAAAGGCGGATGCCACGTCGCGGCCCCTTGGGCTTTGAGGTGGCCAAATTGGTGCTATTCGAACTCCATCTGTTCATAAACGCGGCCCGCGTTCCTGGTTGCCAACTCGTTGTAAGTGTCCAGATGTTCAAAGGGGGTCTGATCAACGTAGTAGGCATCGGCCAACTCTCCGCCGTTGTCGATGTGTTCGCGGATACGGGCGCGCAAATACACAAGGTAGTCTTTGGTGTAGCGGCGCACCTGATCCATATTGGTCGGGTGGCCGTGACCGGGTATGACGTAGGTGGCATTGAGGGGCTCGAACGCGTTATCCCAGGTTTCAAGCCACTCGGCCGTCATCGTGTCGTCAAAGATCGGCAGCAGCCGCTCGTGGAACGCCATGTCTCCCGCTATCACCAGGCTCTGTTCCGGCAGCCAGACAGATACGTCGCCCGGGCTGTGTGCTGGGCCGAGACGGAGCACCTCAAGCCGGAAATCGCCCATTTCGATGATATACGCGTCGTCGAAGGTTTCGGTGGGCCCAGCCAGGAATGTTCCCTCGGCCTTGTCCTTGTTGTAGCGCTGCATGCCCTGCAGGATTTGAGCGCCGTATTCCTCGAACTCTTCTGCCGCGTCGGTGTGGGCCACGATCGGAACGCCTTGTTCCGACCAATATGAGTTTCCGAGCATGGCGTGTCCCTGGCCGTTTTCGTTGACCACGATCTTGACCGGCTGATCGGTGATGACCTTGATTTCGTCATGCAGGGCCTTGGCCAGCCCATAGGCCGCACCGCCGTTGACGACCACGACGCCGTCGCCAGTGACCACAAAGCTCAGGTTGTTGTTATGGCCCGCATTTTCATAAGTTGGCGGCGCCGTGGCCCCAATGGCGGACCAGACGCCGGGGATCACTTCGACGGGTTTGGAGTAGAGCATCGAACCGGGGTATTGGTCGGCAATGTCCTCGTCGGCCCATAACGGCGCGGCAAGGCTGACGACCAGAAGAAGGGCAAGTGTTTTCATGTCTCAAATATCCTGTGTGAAACGGTAGCCGTCTGAAGCCTTTTCGGCGCGCCCAATGCCGCCGTTCGGCAGGTGAAAACCGATCAGAGCCAGATCATCGGCGATCACGCGATCAAACAGGTTCATCCGGGTCTGGGCCGCCATGGCTGGATTCTGATCCGATGCGCTGAGCCATTCGGGTTTGCGAAAGGCCACATGGTGGTTGCCGATTGCGTCCCCTGCAATCAGAGCTGCTGTAGAACCATCACGGATTTCAAAGCTCATGTGTCCGGGCGTATGCCCATAAGTGGATACTGCTGCGATACCGGGCAAAATCTCCTGATTGCCATCAAAGCGCTCAATCTGGTTCTCGATGGCCTCGAGCCGCCGTTTGGCCCCCACGGCAAAGGCAGCGCGCGCCTCACCGATTGAGTCGACAGTCTCGGCGTCCCACCAATAGTCCCATTCGTCCCGGCCGATCATGTAGGTGGCGTTGGCGAACACAGGATCGTCAAAATCATCCAGCAACCCCCAGATGTGATCGGGGTGAGCATGTGTGAAAACCACATGCGTGACGTCATCCGGCGCAACGCCAATCGCATTCAGGCTCTCGATCACTTTTCCGGCTGTTGGCATGAAATCGGGGCCAGAGCCGACATCGAACAGCACTGTGTTTCCGCCCCCTTGATAGAGGGTCACGTTGCATTCGGGTTCCAGCCGGTCGCGGGCGATGTTGGCCTCTTGCAACAGCGTCGTCAGCTCTGCCTCGGGCATGTGTTGGAAGATGAAATCGCCGGGCAGTGTCAGCGACCCGTCGCTGACCGTGGATACCTTGGCATCGCCAATGGTGAGCTCGGCCCAGACGCGGGCAGGCGCAAGGCCCATTGCCACCAAACCCGCCCCGACGCCAAACAACCGTCTTCTGGTAAAACGCATTTTTCGATTCCTACTAATTCTCACATTAGAATATGATTAATCGTTTGCGCGCAGCAAGAGAATTATGGAGAGATGCGAAGAGACAGTGCAGCGCAGAATGGCGCTGATTTCGGTCCCAAAGGGACGAAATACGCTAAGAACAGCGCCTGCGGCGCGGATCATGTCAGGATGTCTTGGAGGGTGGCAGGGGCACCAGGGCTCGAACCCGGGACCTACGGTTTTGGAGACCGTCGCTCTACCAACTGAGCTATACCCCTATCGTGGCGATGGAGATATGCCAGCCGCGCGTGGGACTCAAGAGGCTTTTTTCATTTCCCGCCCTAAAGTGCATACGGATCAGAAACGAGTTGCGCCGAGGGGTGGTTTCAGTATCACCATGGAAACCTAACCGGAGGATCCAGGGTGAGCCTGCGCAAGAAAATCGCGGACAGCGAGGCCGTACTCAACTGGGTGGCACGGCGCATCGCGGGCTATGCTCGCAGGGTGTATCGCAACACCAAATGGCAACGGATCGGGTTCGAAGAGCTCGACCGGCTGGCCGAGGCGGGCGAACCGGTTGTCGTGGTGCTTTGGCATCAGCGTCTTGTCATGTCGCCGTTTCTCTATCCGCTGGACAAGGGGCGCATCTGCACGATCACCTCGGCCGCGCGCGCGGGCAGCATGGTGGGGCGGGTCCAGCATTTGTTGGGGATGGATACGATTGCGATGTCCAGTCACAAGCGCCATGTGGCCCTGTCGCGTGAGGTTCTCGGGATGACCAAACAAGGGATTTCCATCGGGATCGCCGCGGATGGCCCGCGCGGGCCTGAACGTGTCCTGTCCACTGTGCCGCTGATCTGGGCGCGGACAACCGGCAAGCGGGTGTTCTGCATGACCTATTCGGTCAAACATGGGCGCGAGGCGAACAGTTGGGATCGTATGCTCTTGCCGCGGGTCTGGGGCAACGAGGGTGTATTCCTGTGCAAGGAATGGCACCACGAAGCGCCGCGCAAGGCAACCGAAGAACAAACCGAAGAGCTGCGTCTTTCGCTCGAGACGCAGATGAATGATCTGACGGCGCAAGCGGATCGGATGGTTGGGCGCGCTCCCTGGGAGCCTCTGTCCGAATAGAACACTACGTTTGATTTGCCTGCTCTTTCAAATGCGTTACCCTTCCCCCCGGTGGCGATTGCGGAGGGATCAATGCGCAAACTTCAAGTACAGGGCGTTCATCACATCACGTTGACGGGTGCTGGTCGTCAGATATCGCTGGACTTCTGGGAGGGCGTTCTGGGCATGCCCTTCATCTTTGATCAACCCAATCTGGACAACCCGGACGAGGGGCACTTGTATTTTGATCCGGGTGACGGGCGGCTGATCACAATCTTTACCAATGAAAAGCGCCAGCCCGTGCATGACCGGACTCCGACCGATCCCGGCTGCGTGCATCATCTGGCGTTTGCTGTCAGCCAGGCGACATTTGAACAGGCAGTCGAACGTCTGGACGAACGCGGGATTTCTCATTCAGGTGTCAGGGATCGCGGCTTCATGAACTCGATCTATTTCACTGAACCCATGGGGTTGCTGATCGAGCTTGCCAGCTATGTGTTCGAGCCGCCGCTTGATTGCAGCCATGCTGATGTTTTGATCGAAGCGCACCGCCTGCGGGTCGCCCGAGGGGATCACAACATTGGGCGCATTCACCTGACCGACGCGATCGAGATGCTTGTGGAGCGGCGGCAGGACAGCCTGTCATCGGATCGCGGACCCAAGAACCCGTATTGATCACTTGACCAGCGTGGCCGGAATGCGCGCCATGACGGAAATGCTGCGAATGAATTCGTTGCAGGCGTCGGGATCCGTGATCGGGATCATGTGGCCGCGACCCTCCAGCGCCTGATAGCTCAGCCCGTATTTCGTCATGGTTGGGCCGTGGTCATCAGCTGGAACGATGGGATCTTCGGCGCCGAACAGGATGCCACCCGGAGTCCGCAGATGCGGGTATTGATCGGCTTGCGCGCGAATGGATTGTTCGGCCCAGACCATGTCGGCGGATGCGGTGACAAAGGCTTGCGGGCGCAGCCCAAGCGCGCCGCCCGCGTTTTCCAGAAAATCCTCGGGGCAGCTTTCGGGTGCAAATACCATCCGCAGGGTTTCGGCGGCGTTGCGTTTGCCCATGGGCACCGCGATTGTGTTCCCGATCCAGCGGCGCACACGGGGCGAGCGGATTTCCAGCGGTTTGAACGCCGGGGCCGCACTGTCCATTGGATGCGTCAAGGGGCAGATCAGGGCCAGGGCAGCGATGTCGCGCGGGCGTTGAAGGGCGATGGCCAACGAAACCGCACCGCCCAGGGAATGCCCCACAAGAACCGGATCCTTGATCCCTTTCTTGTCCAGAAACTCTCCAATCATGCGCGCCTGTTCCGGAAGCTCCGCCAAAGCGTCGTCATCGCGCGGAGAGTACCCGCAACCGGGGCGATCCAGTGCAATGACATGGTGATCCTGAGCCAGATCCTGTGCCAAGGCATAGGTAAAATGTTGCAGTTGTCCCGACAGCCCGTGGATCATGACCAACGTCTGTTTGCGGGGATTGCCCATCTCGACATAGTGAATACCGCCACCGCGCACCGGGATCACGTCTCCGGCCTGGGGCACCAGTTGCTCGCCCATACGGGCCAGCCTTTGGGTCCGGAGGTAGAAAAGGACCGGCAGCCCGACCGCAAGGATCAGAACTGTCAGCAAGATCGCAGCAAGTAGGGACATCCGGTCAAACTCCTGGCGTGCGTCATCTTTCGGACAGGGCGCGCGACAGCGCAAGCCCCGGGTTTGTTTCATAGCAGATTTTCGGGATTGCGTTGCAGATCACCCTGGTGTCAAGACGGCGCATTTAATTCACCAAGTTCCGGCTTTGGCAGCGCATCCAGAAGTGCAAAGACCGACGCGCGGCAATCCGGGCCGGGCCAGTCATCCGGGAAAAACATCGGCGGCAGGTCTGGGTTGCGCAGAACCACTCGGCGCCACCGATGTACAATTAGCGTACGCAAGGTCGCGATTTGCGCTGCCGTCAGGTCCAATTCGGCAGGTCTGGTGCCTCGGACGTGTTTCACGGCGTCCGACAGAGTACCGCATGCTTCTATCAGATCGGGTGGGCAAAGGCGGGATTTCAACCAGCCCGGTACATTGCGGGCCGTGACATCGAACACCACCATGTCATCGCAATTCGCAGGCACTCTGTCTGACCCAAGGGCCGCGTTGCGCCCGATGCTGATGTAGTTTTCGGTCAGCAAGAGATCATCCAGAGCCCCGCCACTTTCAGATATCAGCAGATGCCAATCTTGTGGAACCTCTGGCGCCCGGTCATAGATCCGCGGGGTGACGGCTGCGGATTGCATTCTGCCAAACTCGGTCAAATGATGCTCGCTCGACCGGCCCGATCGAGCACTTTCCACCCAACCGTCCTTGCGCAATCGGTGCAGCGCCACTCGAATGGCTTCGGGTTTGACGTGCATTGGCTGAATGATGCGGGTCAGAGCGGCACCACTGATCCGGTCATTGGGGCCTTGCGCGAGATCACCGAAAAGGGACACGATGATCGACCACACGCGCTGGTTCTGAGGGTCCGCCAGTCGCGTAATCGCGCTGTCGAACCACTGGTCTTGAACTGTCATGGAAGCAGTTTACGACGCAAGCTGCGGCTAGGCCACGCAAAAAGGGCCTGCGGGGTCAATAAGAGCTCACTTCGCGAAATGGGCAAACGTCATCTTCGAATGGCACATGCCGGTGTCTGAATGCGGTTTCTTCGACGGTTTGCGGGGTGCTGATGCGGTCCATGCGAAAATGCCGGAAATCCGCGCGCTGCGGATCCCATGCCACCAGGTACCAAAGCGGCGGCAGGATCAACATGGCTTGCGGCTCGACTTCTCGGCGCGTTTTGCGGCCTTTGGCGTCACGATAATCGAACCGGATCAGGTGGTGATCCAGGAATGCCCTTTGAAACACGGGCAGCAGGTCCGGGTCCATCGTACGCATGTCGGACAGATCCTGAAGCGGTGAAAGCTGTCCGAAGTACAAGCGATCCAAAAAGACACGCAGCTCTTTGACCTTGCCTGAGGGCAGCGCCTTTTCGATCTTGGCCAGCCCGGCGTCGGCCAGGTCAAAGAAGGGCAGGTTTCCCGCCGCGCGCATCGCGGCGACGCTGATCAACAGGGCGAAAACCTCGGGCACGGACAGCCGGGCGGTGGTCTGCATGGATTGGGGGTCAAGCTGCAGGCCGCCGCCGCGACCGACGTCAGAGTGGATGACAAACCCTTCGTCGCGCAGCGCGCTGATATCTCGCAAAACGGTCCTTCGAGAGACGCCAACTTCAACAGCCAGGTCATCAACCGTGGCTGTCCCGTTGCGGCGCAGGCTGCGCACAATGGCATCATGGCGGGTGCGGATATTCATGCAACAACCCTAGCATAAATAGTGACAAAATTTGGCACTATTTTGATCTACGCCAGAGTCCGCAACGTCAATTAAGGGACATTTAACAATGAAACGCTCCGCTGTTAATCCGTGGGATTGGTCGCTCAAGCTGGGATACAATCAGGCCGAGATAATCGAAGGCGGCGTGCGCCAGCTGATCTGTGCAGGGCAAACCGCTGTGGATGAGACGGGCACACCCCAGCATCCCGGTAACATGCGCGCCCAGATCAGCCGAGCGCTCGACAATCTGGAGGCGGTATTGTCAGGCGCCGGAATGAATCTGAGCAATGTCATCCGACTGGCTGTCTATGCCACGGATGTGGATGAGGCGCTGAAGAACTTTGACCTGATGGGGCGGCGGTTCGGTTCGCATCAGGTTGCACCGCCGATGACCGTTTTGGGTGTCACGCGGCTGGCAATTCCCGGTCTGTTGTTCGAGATCGAGGCCACGGCTATAGCCTGAAAAGAGGCGCGCGGGGTCAGACCGCGCGCCCTTGCTTCAGTATGCGTTCATGGTCAGTAGTTCGTATTCCGCTACCATTTCACCGTCCTGATTGGTCAGGGTCACATGCCAGCGGACCTCGCCATAGTCGTCCGTGCGGCGGGTCTTTTTCTTGACGCTCAGGCGGACCTTGATGCTGTCGCCTGCGCTCACCGGTTTCATGAAACGCAGGTTGTCCAGTCCCGTGTTGGCCAAAACCGGGCCTTCGTTGGGTTCCACAAAAAGACCCGCAGCAAAGCTGAGCAACAGATAACCATGTGCCACGCGACCGGGGAAGAACGGGTTCCGCTTGGCGGCGTCATCGTCCATATGGGCGTAGAAGGTGTCGCCGGTGAATTTCGCAAACAGCTCGATGTCGTCCATCGTCACGGTGCGGGCCTGCGTGTTCAGCGTTTCGCCAATAGACAGTTCGCCAAACTTGCGGGTGAAGGGGTGTGCGGGGCCTTCGACCTCGGGCGCGCCAGGCACCCAGGTGCCGCCGATGGCGCTGAGCATCTCGGGCGAGCCCTGGATGGCGGTGCGTTGCATATAGTGTTTGACGCCGCGCACGCCGCCCATTTCCTCGCCTCCGCCCGCGCGACCGGGGCCACCGTGGACCATGTGCGGCAGGGGCGAGCCGTGGCCGGTCGATTCCTTCATCGATGTGCGGTTGTTGATGTAGATCCGCCCGTTATAGGCACCAGACCCCAGCACCACGTCACGCGCGACGTTTGCATCGTTGGTAATCACCGATGTCACCAGCGAGCCCTGGCCGCGGTTGGCGATGTTGATCGCGTGGTCCAGATCGCGGTATCCCATGATGGTCGAGACGGGACCAAAGGCTTCGGTGTCATGTACGCGCTGGGCGTTGTCCGGGTCGGCGCAGTGGAACAGCATCGGCGGCAGGAACGCGCCCTTGTCCTTGTCGGCCCCTTCGACGGCAAAGTTATCCGGGTCGCCAAAGACACGCTCGGCCTCTTGCCCGATGATTGCGGCCTTTTCCAAAACGTCCTGTTTTTGTCCGTTTGACACCAGTGCGCCCATTCGGGTTGTTTCGAGCCGGGGATCACCGATCAGGGTTTTGGACAGGCGTTCGGACAGAGCCTCGATCACCGCTTGTACCGTGGTTTCGGGTGCGATGATGCGGCGGATAGCGGTGCATTTCTGGCCCGCCTTCGCAGTCATTTCGCGGCTGACCTCTTTGACGAACAGATCAAATTCCGGCGTGCCGGGGTCGGCGTCCGGCCCAAGGATCGAAGCGTTGAGGCTGTCCTGCTCGGACACAAATCGCACGGCGTTGTTGATCTGGGCCGGGGTCTGGCGCAGCTTCAGTGCGGTGTCGGCGGACCCGGTGAAGCTGACGACATCCTGCATGCCCAGACGGTCCAGCATGTCGCCCAGACCGCCCGAGACCAGTTGCAATGCACCGGGCGGAAGGATGCCGCTGTCGAGCATGATCCTGACCGCCAGTTCGGTGACATAGCAGCTGTTGGTCGCGGGCTTCACGATGGCGGGGACGCCGGCGAGCAGTGTGGGGGCGAGCTTTTCAAGCATGCCCCAGACAGGGAAGTTGAAGGCGTTGATGTGAACCGCAACACCGTGCAGCGGGGTGCAGACGTGCTGGCCCAGAAAGGAGCCATTGCGGCTGAGTTGCTCGACTTCCCCGTCCAGATAGACCTGCCCGTCGGGCATTTCGCGGCGGCCCTTGGAAGCAAAGACAAACATCGTTCCGATGCCGCCGTCGATGTCGATCATGTGGTCGCTTTGGGTCGCACCGGTTTCAAAGCTCAGGTCATAAAGCGCCTGCTTCTGCGCACCCAGTGCATTTGCCAACGCCTTCAGCATTTTGGCGCGGTCATGAAATCCCATCTGCCGCAGAGCTGGGCCGCCCACGTTTCGGGCGTGATCCAGCATGCCCTGCACATCGAGTGCGCCGTTGCCTGCACTGGCAAAAGCTTCGCCCGTGATGGCCGAAGCGATGGTGCGGGCACCGGTTCCGGGTGCGATCCATTCACCGGCGGCAAAACTGGAAATCTGCTGCAAACTCATCGGAAGTCTCCTTGGTATCGGTCAGGCAGAGTCGCGCCCGGTTTTTTCCATGTTATGATTAACCGAATGATCGGTCAATTAATTGAGTCAAAAAAACCCACCAAAGCGGAAATGGGCCGGACGCTTCTGCATCCGGCCCAAAGGTTCTAGTGGCCCAAAGCGCCCATCTGTTGCGGCAGATAGAGCACCACAATCGGGACCAGAACGATCAACGCAAGCCGGAAGATGTCCGCGACCCAAAACGGGGTTACTCCGCGAAAGATCGTGCCGGTGGACACGTCGCCGACCACACCCTTGAGGATGAAGACGTTCAGGCCCACGGGCGGCGTGATCAACGAGATTTCCGTGACAACCACCACCACGATGCCGAACCAGATCGGGTCATACCCCAGCGACGTCACCAACGGGAAGAAGATCGGGACGGTCAGCAGCAGCATCGAGAGCGATTCAAACACGCAGCCCAGGATGATGTAGATGCCCAGGATCATCAGGATCACCACAAACGGCGCAACATCGTAAGCCGTGACCATGGCGATCAGCGCCTCGGGCAGACCCGCAAGGTTGATGAAGTTCGAAAAGATCTGCGCCCCGATCAGAACTGCAAACAGGGCCGCAGCGGTGAAGGTGGTTTCTTTCAGAACTTCAAACGTCGACCCGATGGTCAAACCGCCCCGAAACAAAGCGATCAGGAACGCGCCAGCGGCGCCCATGCCGGCAGCTTCGGTCGGCGAGAAGGTGAGGTTCAGTGGCTCGAAGTCGAACGCGCCATAAAGACCGCCGATCACCAGGAAGAACAAGAGCAGTACAGCCCAGACCGAACCGAGCGCCTTGAACCGCTCACCCCAGCTGGCGCGTTCGCCGGCAGGACCCGAATTCGGGTTGCGCCAGACAGTCCAGCGAACAGCAAAGAGGTAGAACAGGATCCCCAGAATGCCGGGGATAATTCCGGCCATGAACAGTTTGCCGATCGAAGTTTCGGTCAGCAGGCCATAGATCACCAGGATTACCGACGGCGGGATGAGGATGCCCAATGTACCGCCCGCCGCGATGGACGCGGTGGACAGCTCATCCGAGTACCCGTAGCGGCGCATTTCAGGCATTGCGACCTTGGACATGGTGGCGGCGGTGGCCAGCGACGACCCACAGATGGCAGAAAAGCCACCACAAGCCGCAACTGTGGCCATCGCGATCCCGCCGCGCATGTGACCCATAAAGGCGTTGGACACGGCATAAAGCTCGCGCGCCATGCCGCCTTTGTTCACAAACAGTCCCATCAGGATAAACAGCGGCACGACCGACAGGCCATAGTCCTGCGCGGTGTCGGTGATCTGACGGCCCACCATCGACATCGCGGCCTTCAGGCCCCGTTCGTCAAAGATCGACCCACCGCGTTCGTAGGCAAAGCCAAATGTACCAACAAGACCCATAGCAAAGACGATGGGCATCCGGATCAGGACAAGAACCAGAACTAAGAAAAATCCGATCAGGGCGGCGGTCATTTGTTCACCTCCGCAAGAAGGGTTGGGGCAAAGAGAAGGATCAGGCCGTTGATGAGCATCGCAATGGCCGAAACGGCGACGGTAAGGGTGATGAACCAGCCGACGTAGAAGACAGGGATCGCCAGATATTCGGTGACATCCCCATAGTCACGCGCGCGCTCCGCCAAGATCCAGACGCGCTGAACCGGCCAAAAGAGGATCACGCCACAAAAGACGTTGAGCAGACCGTCGCGCAGACGGCTGAGGCGAAAGCGGCTGAACAGACCGTCGGTCAGGTCAACGGCTATGTGCCCGTTCTGGACCGAGATGATGGGCAGTACTGAAAAGACCAGAACCGCCATCAGGATTCGGGTCAGTTCGGTCGCGGCCTCAATCGGAGAATTGAACACCGACCGCAGAATGACATCGGCAAAGGTCATGATCATCAGGATGAACAGGGCGATGCAAGCGACCACGATGGGTAGGGTGCTGGCGCTGCGGGCGAGCTTGAGAAGGGGAGACATGTGGGCTCCTTTGCAGGGGTCCGAAGGGTGGGGCGGCAGGACCCGCCGCCCCAAGGACTGGCGTTGAGCGATTTCAGGTCAAACAGGAACACTGGAAACAAGCCCGGCACCAAAGGCACCGGGCCAACATCGAACCGCCTTAGTTTGCAGCCATGTCCGATTTGATCTGGTCGTATGCGGCTTGCGCATCGATGCCTGCATCGGCCACTTCGGCCAGAACCTTGGCGCGAACCTCTGCGGCGATTGCGTTGAACTTTTCCAGATCCGCGTCGCTTGCCGCGTTGATCGCGTTGCCCTCGGTTTGGTTGGTGGCGTCACGGCCAATGCCGTCGATCTCATCCCAGATCTTGCCGATTTCGCGGCTCAGCGGCTCGCCAAAGACCTTCTCGTCCAGCGCCTTTTGGATGTCGGCGGGGAGGTCAGCAAAGGTGTCTTCGTTCATGATGAAGGCAAACGAGCCACGGTACAGGCCGCCTGGAACTTCATAGACGTTCTTGGCGACCTCGGTCAGCTTGAAGCCCTTGCGGGATTCGAACGGCATGACAACGCCGTCAGCCGCGTTCGAAGCCAGAGTTTCATAAACTTTGGGCGCGGGAACCTTGATGCCGGTGGCCCCCAGAGCTGCACCAACGTCACCGCCCACACCGCCGGGGATCCGCACCTTGAGGCCCGAAATTTGGCTGATGTCAGTGATAGCGGCATTCGAATGCAGCTGGGCGGGACCATGTGTGTGCAGGGCGATCAACTTCACGCCACGGTGCTCATTGGCCTTGGACAGGTAGGCTTCATAAGCGCGCCAGTAGGCGACCGACGCGGCCTCGGCAGAACCTTCGTAACCGGGCAGTTCGATCAGCTTGGTGGTGACAAAACGGCCAGGCTGGTAGCCGTGGAAGATGATCGAGGCATCCGCGGCGCCGTCCTGGATCAGATCCATCTGCGCGGGGGGCGGGGCGATGCCCAGTTTCAGTTCGGCAGTGACCCTTCCGTCGGTCGCTTCCTCGATCATCTCGATAAACTTGGGCCACATCTTGGCGTTGATGCCGTGGGTCGGCGGTGCCCAGCTGGAAATTGTCAGGGTATAGTCAGCTGCAAACGCCGCTGCGCCCGATACGGCCAAGGCCGCCGAGGCCAGCAGAGTGCTGAGTTTCGTGAATTTTACCATTGGGTTTCCTCCCTCGCAGAATGGTGTTGATGAACGCGGATAATGGTTGTTTTTGTAACCATCAACGCATTGTAGGTGGTCTTGTGATCGGTGTATTTTCCCGATTTGATGAAGGTTTTGGATGATTTCGATTGGCTTAAGGTGCAGATTTCATGCAGCTTTTCCCTGCTTTCTTTCGGCCAGAAACATCGGCCCGCCGCGCCAGCGCGGAAAGCCGTAACCAAAAAGTTTCACCACATCCACATCTTCAGCACGCTCGGCGATTCCCTCGTCGACGATCCGTTGACCCTCGCGCGCCAGTACGTCCAATAGGTGGTCTGAGATCTCTTCGGCGGTGTATTCGCGACGGGTCAAACCATTTGCGTCAGAGTAGGCCACGATTAACTCTTCGACGTCCGTGTCCCGGATCGGACTTCGCGAACCTTCCTCGTACCGATACCAACCTTTACCGCTGCGTTGGCCCAGACGGTCCATTTCGCACAGGGTGTCAGCGATGCGTTCATAGCGCTCGTTCGGATCACGGGTTGCGGCTTGGCGTTTGCGGTTGGCCCAGGCGATTTGCAGGCCCGTGAGGTCCTGCAACTCAAACGGTCCCATGGGCAGCCCGGCCCGGCGCATGGCGGCGTCAACCAGATGCGGCAGGGCGCCGTCGGCCAGCAGGTATTCGGCCTCGCGCCGATACGCGGCAAGCATTCGGTTTCCAATGAATCCGTCGCAGATTCCCGACAGAACCGAGACCTTGCGCAATCGCTTGCCAAGGGCAAAGCCGGTGGCAATGACCTCGGGCGTGGTGTCAGGTGTCTTGACGATTTCCAGCAGCTTCATCACATGCGCCGGGCTAAAGAAATGCAGGCCCAGGCAGCGTGACGGGTTGGGGATGCCGTCAAAGATCAGCGTGGGGTCAAGATAGGACGTATTGGTCGCCAGAATCGCCTCGGGCGTCATGACTGCTGCGAGTTTCTGGAACACATCGCGTTTTACGTCCAGATCCTCGAACACAGCTTCGATGGCCAGGTCAGCGCCTGACGCATCTACGTAGCTGTCCGTTGTCGTCAGCTGCACGAGCATCCTTGCCTGTTGATCGGGCGTGAATTTACCGCGCTTTACGCCCCCTTCGATCAAGCCAGCAACCCGAGTGCGTGCTGCGCTGGCAGCAATTTGGTCGCGTTCGATCAGCGTCACCGACAGACCACCGCTCAGGCAGGTCAGGGCGATCCCTGCGCCCATCAATCCACCGCCAACGATGGCAATCTGGTTCAACGAGCGCGGCTCAACACCGGCGATCAGCTTGGGTTTGCTGACGGTGCGCTCAGCGAAAAAGGCGTAGCGCAAGGCCCGGCTCTCGATCGAGTGGCGGAGTTTCAGGTGGAGCGCGCGTTCCACCGGTTGGCCTTGCTCGAATGGCAGCGCGGCCCACTGCAAGGCCTCAAGGTTCAGGATCGGTGACTTCTGACCTTTGGCACGGTTTTCCAAGTCTCGCTCGGTTGTTGCATACTCGTCCAAAGGCAGTGCGGACACATCCATATCTCGCACTTTCAAGGGGCGATCCGGCAGGTTTCGGGCAAAATTTCGCGCTGCGTCTTTCACGTCATCCTGCGAAATTTGGTCCACTCCGCCCAATTCACACATCTTTTCAGCGGGCAGAATCTTACCCGAGCACGCCATGTCTATGGCGGCCTGCATTCCGATCAGACGAGGGGCACGTTGGGTGCCGCCGGCGCCGGGAACCAGGCCGACGTTCACTTCGGGCAGGCCGAACTTGGTGCCAGGCGCGGCGATCCGCCAAGCGCAGCCCATGGCGATTTCGAACCCGCCGCCCAGAACGTTGCCGTGCATGGCAGCGACAAAGGGCGTTTCACTGTCTTCGATCATCTTCACGACGTCTGGCAGGTGTGGTTCCTCGGGTGCCCGGTCAAACTCGGTCATATCTCCGCCGGCAACAAATGTACCACCGGCACAGGTCAGAATGGCAACGCGCGCGCTCTGGACCTGTTGCACGGCCGCGGCCAATCCGGCCCGAACAGCCGTTGAGGTCGCGTTCACCGGGGGATTGTCGATCTCAACCCAGGCGATGTCGCCCTCATGTGTGACCGAAACAACAGTGCCGTCCGTCATGTACCTTGCCCTCGAAATCGGAGAATCAACATATTCGAAAAATTTATTGACCAACCGTTCGGTTAATGCAACTATTTTGTCGAAACATTTGCAAAGCGGACCTGACATGAGTGATACGATTCTTGCGCAAGATCATGGAAATTGGGTGGAAATCACTCTGAATCGCCCTGACCGCCTGAACAGTTTCAACGACGAGATGCACTATGCTCTGCGTTCTGCTTTGGAAAATGCACGCGATTCCGGTGCCCGTGCGCTGCTGTTGACCGGAGCTGGACGCGGGTTTTGTGCGGGACAGGACCTTGGGGATCGTGATCCGTCAAAAATGGATGGCCCGCCAGATCTGGGCAATACGGTGCGTACCTTTTATGCCCCGCTGGTCACATTGATCCGCTCCCTGAATTTCCCGGTGATCTGCGCCGTAAACGGCGTTGCGGCCGGGGCAGGGGCCAACATCGCGCTGGCCTGCGATATGGTTCTGGCCGGTGAAAGTGCCAAGTTCATTCAATCGTTCTCCAAGGTCGGGCTGATTCCGGACACTGGTGGTTCGTGGCATTTGCCGCGCCTTTTGGGCGAAGCCCGCGCCAAGGGGTTGGCTTTCACCGCGCAACCCTTACCCGCAAAACAGGCCGAAGATTGGGGCCTGATTTGGAAGGCGCTGCCGGATGACGAACTGATGGCCGAGGCCCGCGCGTTGGCTGAGCAATTCGCCAAAGGCCCGACATTGGGGATGGGGCTGACCAAACAATGTATTCAGGCCGCGGCAACCGACGATTTGATCGAGCATCTTGAAATGGAAGCGACGGCCATGAAAACCTGTGGCGAAAGCGCGGATTATGCGGAAGGTGTCTCCGCGTTCCTGGAAAAACGCGCGCCCAAGTTTCAAGGCAAGTGATGATGACACCGAAGACCCGAGCAAAACGGTCCGCCCAGGCCATGTGGGATGGGGATCAGGCCTCGAAATGGGCTGGGATGGAAGTCACCCACATTGACGAGGCGACAGCGACGCTTGAGATGACCGTCAAGGCGCATCACTGCAACGGGCATGGAATCTGCCACGGCGGCGTGACCTTCATGCTGGCCGACAGCGCCTTTGCCTTTGCCTGCAACAGTCGAAACCAGTCGACCGTTGCCCAACACAATGTGATCAGCTTTATTGCGCCCGGACAATTGGGCGACCGGCTGATTGCCACCGCAACCGAGCTGAGCCTGACCGGGCGCAGCGGGATTTATGATGTAACCGTGACAAATCAGGACGGCCGGCAGATCGCCGAATTCCGGGGCTTTTCCCGAGCGATCAAAGGCTCCTTATTTGATGAAGACTAAAGTGTGGAGGACGCCATGAAGGACCTGACCCCGAACCAATCCGACCTGGACCCGATCGAAATCGCTTCGATCGATGAAATCCGCGCGACACAGCTGGAGCGGATGCAGTGGTCGGTGCGTCACGCCTATGACAACGTGCCGATGTACAAAGACCGGTTCGATGCGGCGGGCGTGCACCCCGATGACCTGCAAAGCCTGTCGGATCTGGCCAAATTCCCGTTCACCTACAAGAACGACCTGCGCGACAATTATCCTTTCGGCCTCTTTGCTGTGCCGCGAGAACAGATCATTCGCCTGCATGCCTCGTCCGGGACCACAGGTAAGGCGACAGTGGTGGGCTATACCGCCAACGACATCAACAATTGGGCCGATCTGTTGGCCCGCTCCCTGCGCGCCTCGGGCCTGCGCAAGGGTGATATGGTTCACAACGCCTATGGCTATGGTCTGTTCACAGGTGGCCTTGGCGCGCATTATGGCATCGAACGTTTGGGCGCGACCGTGGTGCCCATGGGCGGCGGCCAGACCGAGAAGCAGGTCGGACTGATCAACGACTTCAAACCCGACGGCATCATGGTAACGCCGTCCTATATGCTCAACATCCTGGAGCAATTCCACAAGATGGGCCTCGATCCGCGCGAAAGCTCGCTGTCGGTGGGCGTCTTCGGCGCCGAACCCTGGACCAACGCCATGCGGCTGGAAGTCGAACAGGCTTTCGACATGCATGCCGTCGATATCTACGGCCTGTCCGAGATCATGGGGCCGGGCGTTGCCAACGAATGCGTTGAGACCAAGGACGGCCTGCACGTCTG
>FYBJ01001721.1_pt1 | contig 16409 bp, 12 predicted proteins | sample 1134611 | NCBI WGS metagenome assembly FYBJ01 (sample SAMEA104116008, study PRJEB20421) | marine metagenome | isolation source: marine | reverse complement strand
TGGAGAATTAGTTTGATCAATAAGTTCTTTGTTGCTGCCATATTTGTTTTGCTGCCTGCCCTTGCCTTTGCCGAAGCGATCCCGCGCGGTGGTCCAAATGACAGCCGCGTGCGGCTGGCAACATATCAAGAAGGTCAGGTCTACCGCCTCAGCGTCTCGCTTACCCATGTCACCACGGTCGAATTCGGCGAGGGTGAAAGCATCCGCTCGATCATCGCGGGCGACACCGAGGGCTTCGAGATCGATGGCGTGCCCGGAGGCCAAGCATTTGCAATCAAGCCCGTCGCGCGCGGTGTCCATACCAATGTGACCGTCTACACGAACAGGCGCAGCTACTATTTCAACGTCGAGGAGGTTCGCAGCCCGACCTTCTATGTGGTGCAGTTCCGCTATCCTGATGACGCTGGGCGCCCGACTCGAGCCATCGCCGCCCAAGCGCCAAACTACAATTACGGTGCCAGCGCGCGGACCGAGTTTACGCCAACTCGCATCTGGGATGACGGGACGTTCACGTATTTCGCGTTTCCAAGAAACGCGCCTGTGCCCGCGATCTTCCGCTACGCGGGCGGCCGCGAGCGCACGGTCAACACGCAAACTCCTGAAGACGGCGTGATCCGCGTCAGCGGCGTAAACCGCCAATGGGTCCTGCGACTTGGCGAAGAGGTGGTCTGCATCGAGGCGATCCCGCCCGCGGAGGCCACCTCATGAGCGATACCGAGAACACCGAGCTGGAAAGGCGCCTCGCCGCCCTTGAGAAAGGCAGTGCCCGCGCGCCCATAGCGGCGCAGCGCCGGTCGCCTCTTCTCGCGCTGGTCGTTGTCCTCGTCATCGGCGCGGGTGGTGCCCTGCTCTATCTCCTCTCACAGCCCGAAGAAGAGGAAGCCTTGCCGACGGCCACTCCGGACGTCTTCCAAAACGAAGGGGATGGCTTTGGCGCTATCGAGACCTTGCCCCCGCCCGCGCCCGAGGTTGTGTTCGTCGGACAAGACCCCGTCGAGCCCAACGCGGAGCTTCTGGCGCAGATCACCGCCCTGCAGGCCCAGATCGAGGAGTTGCGCAACGCCCCTGAACCAGTTGTCGAGGAAGACACCGCCGCCGCAGAGGCAATTGACGCGCTGACTGCTCAGATTGCGGCGCTACAAGCCGCCTCGGAAGCAGCACAGCAACGATTCCAGGACGAACTGACGGCGCGGGATCGCAGCCTTGAGCAACTCCGCATGGATCTGGAACTGGCCCAACTCGAGGCCAGCCGACCGCAAGCCGCGCCAGCGGGCCCCACGGAAGATGAGCTGCGCGCACGCGAGCAAGAGCGACTGCGCCGCGAGGAAGAAGCCCGGCGCATGGCCGAGCTGGAGCGCCGGGCCGCGGAGGAACGCGCCTTCCAGGAGCGGCGCATCGCCTCGCCCACCATCGCGTTTGGCGGTGCCTCAGGAGCGAATGAAACGGCTCTGACCGAACGCACTTTTGGCGAGGTGACGGATTTCGTGCTGAACGGTGCGTTGCCCGCCACCGTGACGCAGGCCGAGGTGATCGCCAATCCCTCCAACACCATCGTGCAGGGCACCATGATCCAGGCCGTCATGGAAACAGCCCTCGACAGCTCCCTGCCCGGCCAGACCCGTGCCGTGGTCTCGGAAGATGTCTACAGCGTCGATGGTGCGCGCCTCCTGATCCCCCGCGGCTCCCGTCTGATCGGACGCTACCGCGCCGGTGTCGATATCGCGCAGCGCCGCGTCACGATCGCCTGGGACCGGATCATCCTGCCCGACAACCAGACCGTCCAGATCAGCTCCTTCGGAGGTGATGAACTGGGCCGTTCTGGCGTCACCGGCCTCATAGACACGCGCTTTGCCGAGCGTTTCGGGTCGGCCGCCCTGATCTCGCTGATCTCCGCAGCACCCAGTGCCGCCGCCTCCGAGGTCCAGGATGAGACTGCCGCCGACGCTCTCGAAGACGTTGGCGATGATCTGGCAGATGCCACGGACAGCGTCATAGGCGATTACCTCTCCATCGGCCCCGTCATCTATGTTGACCAGGGCGCCCGCGTCACGGTCATGGTCGACCGCGATCTGGAGATATTCTGAGCCCATGTCGCTGAGCTATCTCGAAACCTCGCTTGACCGGATCGACGCCGCTGCTCGCGACGATGTCATCGAGATCTGCATCAACCCTGATGGCACCTGCTGGGGTGAATTCCAGGGCGATCACTTCATGCGCCCGCTGGACCAGAGGCTGACCGGCGTTCAGGTCAGGGACCTCGGCAACCAGATCGCCTCCTCGGCCAATACAACGATGAGCAAGGACCGCCCCATCGTCTCGGTATCGATCACCTACAAGGGGCGCCCGATCCGCGCACAGGTCATCACCCCGCCCGCAGTGCTCTCGGCCATGTCGATCAGCCTGCGGTTCTTCTCAAGCCTGCCACTCGAGGGCATTGCGCTCGATTTTCTCTATGGCAAAGAGCGCAAGCTCGAAGACCTGCGCGTCGAAAAGAAGCGCGCCTTGCGCGCCGTCGTGGCCGCGGGTTTGATCGATGATGCGCTGGCCTTCTGCGTCGAGAACAAACTCAACATGATCGTCTCGGGTGGCACCTCCACCGGCAAGACCGTCGCCGCGCGCAAGATCCTCTCTCACGTACCGGCCGAGGAACGCATCGTCACCATCGAAGAAGCCGCCGAGCTTCTGCCGACCCAACCAAATGCCGTGACCCTCATCGCCAATCGCGACGCAGAATTCCAGACCGCCGATGTGCTTCTAACCGCCACGCTGCGCATGCGCCCCGACCGGATCATCCTCGGCGAGGTGCGCGGCAAGGAGGCCATGACCTTTCTGGAAGCCATCAACACCGGACACGGCGGGTCCATGACCACGCTGCATGCCGAAACCCCGCAACTCGCCGTACAGCGGCTCGCGATCGCCGCGCTCAAAACCGAGATCCCGATGACCTATGCCGACATGATCCAGTACATCGAGAATTCCATCGATGTGATCATCCAGGTCGGTCGCCATGACGGCAAACGCGGCATCACCGAATTCTACCTTCCCGGCGCAACCGAGATTGGAACTTCTCCATGAAGACCTTTGAATACGATATCCTGTCCTTTCAGGTGAAAAAGCAAAAGGACTACGACGCGATGCGAAGCGCCTTGAATGAGCGCGGCGCCGAGGGGTGGGAAGTCATTACAGCTGAAGCAGGTGACTACGGCTACACCACGTTCCTGAAGCGAGAATCTTCAAGAAAGAAGGCAGGTTCAGAATGATGCGGGTCGTTGCAACGGCAGGCCTGCTCGTCGTTCTCGGCGCAACCGCTGGCGTGGCCGAGCGGAACTTGGTCCCAACGCTCGACAATCAGCCGGATGTCTGCCCAGACCAGCCTCCCGAGCCACAGTGGATGCAAGACATCGATGTACGCGAGTCCTACAAGCGCCTCTTGATCCAACAGATCTACCGAGCTGAAAGCATGAAACGCATCGTTGACGCGCAAAGCTGTGACTGTCCCGTACGGTATCCGACTTGGGAGGTCGCCGAACGCGTATACGTTGAGCGTTTCGCCTCGTCCGAATACTGGGAGATCGTGGAAGCGACGTCCCAATACCGGCGCCAAGCAAATGAGCTTCGACGCAAAGCCATGCCAATCTGCGAAGCCGCTGGAAACTGGTAGGGATCCATGAGTGTCGTCACCTACTTCGTGGAAACGGCCGAAGGCTATCTCAATACCGCTGCCGAGACACAGTTTGGCGCGGTCGCGGCAACGGTCGGCACGCTACTGGTTCTAGGTACAACACTGGTTGTCATTCTGGTCTTCATCAACATGATCTACCAGTATCGCGCCATGGACGGTCGAACTGCCTTTTGGCTTGCCGTGAAGGTCGGGCTGATAGGAATCTTCGCGGCCAACTGGGTCCAGTTCAATGCGCTTGCCTCAGCAATACTGAATGGGATCGACAGCATTGCCGGTGCCCTTGTGGCTTCTGTTGGCGGCGGATCACCAGGTCCGTCCGGTACCTTTGCAGAGGAATTCGACGATCTGATCGCAGCCCTCGGGGACTATCTGAATGCTGCGGGATCTGAGTTGAACTGGATGGCCGGCGCCTTGCTCGACACGCTTGGGGTACTGCTGCTCTCGATCCTTGGCGGGTTGGCCGCGTTCATTGTTGTAGCGTCACGGCTCATGATCGCCCTTCTGATCGGCATCGCGCCGGTCATGATCTTCTTGACCCTGTTCGACGTGACCAAGGACTATTTCGCGCGCTGGCTTTCGGCGCTGATCTCCTTCGCGATGTATCCGATCGTAGTCGCCGGCGTGTTCGCGACGATCACGGGGGTCTCTCGGGCGCTTCTTGCCGAGCTTGGCGACCCAGAGGGGGCCTCAAACATAGGGGCCCTTATCCCATTTTTCATGATGGTGCTGATGGCAAAGGGTTTCATCATAGCAACGCCTTTCTTGGTTCGTGCGATTTCCGGAAACATCATGATGCCAGCACTCTCGGCCGGGTTCGGGGGAAGCTATGCCTTCGCCAGAGGGCTTGCCGGCAGCCAGCAGGTCTACAACCGCTACGCCATCGGTGGCGCCACCGGGGCCGAATACGCAGCTCTGCGTGCCCGCCAGTTCTTCGGTGTGCAGGCCTTGCCACACCGTCCAAATACTGCTGGGGGGCCAACCCCAGCTCCTCCCGGCGACGCGACTGGCACAGGAGCCAGAATGCTTGCGCAGCTTTCAAGGTTGGGACGCCTTGGCAGGCGGTGACGGTCAACTCATAGCACTCGAGGAAGGTGGAGATCACCATCGTGAAGTACAGTTAGCGGAATGACGTGCGACTGTCAGTTAGAGCCATGCTACCGCGCCAGAATAGCAGCTTCCTAGTCAAGGTTCTCGCGCATGCGTTCCGGTAGTAGAGGATGCTGCAGTCCGGCCAGTTTGCCACGATCAATGAACTGGTCAAACGCGAGGGGATTGCTGCTCCGTATTTGGCACGAACGCTGAGGTTATCTCAGCTTGCTCTAGGCATTGTGGAGGCGATCCTTGCTGGCCGTCAGCCGCCCGGACTGACATTGGAGGTACTGCGAGGTAACGTTCCTGACGATTGATCACAGCAAGTGGGGAGTCTGATGCGCCGGGCCGAATAGGGCTTGCAGGCACTGTCACTGAAGCTGTAGCCTCCGTGAGCCATTGTCAGGTGAAAGAGCAGCCAAACCAAAGAATTGTGCATTTGTTTAAGCTGGGTTCTTTGACAAGCCGTTTACTTCGCAATGGCATGTCGAAACCGGGCGAAATAGATTACGCATGAACGAAGCTGATACCTGCAGAAAATTCGTCGTCCCAAAGCTGCAGGCAGCAGGCTGGGACAATCGTCCGCATGCAATCAACGAACAGAAAACATTTACCGATGGTCGGGTAGTTTTCATTGGCGGAAAAGCCCGCCGGGGAAAACAGAAGCGCTCAGACTATTTGCTCCGCTATAACCCGGATTTTCCAATTGCCGTTGTTGAGGCGAAGTCCCGATATAAACACGCAGCTGAGGGACTTCAGCAGGCAAAGGAGTATGCTGAGATTCTTGGGCTGCAGTTTGCGTATTCGACAAACGGCATCGAAGTCGTTGAATTCGATTACACAACCGGTGTTGAGAGTATCATTGGGGATTTCCCGGCGCCCGATGATCTCTGGGCTCGGCTCCGCCGCGCCGAGGGCATTTCCGACGATCAAGTGGCCGAACGGCTGTTGACGCCCACGTTCCCAGACCGAGCCAAGCCTCTTCGCTACTATCAGGAAATCGCTGTGAACCGCGCCGTTCAGGCGGCGCTTCAGGGCCAGAAGCGAGCACTACTCACACTGTGCACCGGAGCAGGCAAGACTGCCGTCGCCTTCCAGATCTGCTGGAAGCTCTGGTCTGCACGCTGGAATTCCAAAGGGGTCAACCGGAATCCAAAGATCCTGTTTCTCGCGGATCGCAACGTGCTGATTGATGATCCGATGGCGAAGGATTTCAGTCCATTCGGCGATGCCCGACACAAGATCGCAGGTGGTGTCGCTGTCAAAAGTCGTGATGTTTATTTCGCAATCTACCAGTCCATCGCGCGCGACGAAAACCGTCCTGGCCTCTATCGCGAATATGCACGCGACTTCTTCGACCTGATCATAATTGATGAATGTCACAGGGGCAGCGCGCGCGACGACAGCAATTGGCGCGAGATTCTCGAGTGGTTTGCACCAGCGACCCAGATCGGAATGACAGCGACGCCGCGGCGCGAGGAAAACCTCGACACCTATAACTACTTCGGCGATCCGCTTTACGAATACAGTCTCGCGCAGGGCATCGCCGATGGTTTCCTCGCCCCGTACCGCGTTCACCGTGTCATCTCGGACTATGATGCCGCCGGATGGCGCCCGACACGTGGCGAGCTTGACCGCTATGGACGTGAAATCCCCGACTCCGAGTATTCCACGCGAGATTTCGAGCGAGTCGTGGCGCTTCGTGCAAGGACGCAGGCCATCGCGAAACACCTGGCGGGCTTCATGGCGGAGACTGATCGTTTCGCCAAAACCATCGTTTTTTGCGTCGACCAGGAACACGCGCTCGAAATGCGCCAAGCGCTCGCTGCCTTAAACACCGATCTGGTGAAGGATCACCCCGACTATGTTTGCCGCGTCACGTCTGACGAGGGTGATATTGGCAGCGCGCACCGAGCCAAGTTCCAGGATGTCGAAACCCAGACGCCGGTCATCCTCACCACCTCGCAGCTTTTGACCACCGGCGTCGATGCCCCGACCTGCAAGAACGTTGTGCTTGCCCGGGTGGTGGGCTCGATGCCGGAGTTCAAGCAGATTATCGGACGCGGAACGCGCCTCAGGGCCGACTATGGGAAGCTCGCCTTCAACATCATCGACTACACCGGCACTGCAACACGAATGTTTGCTGATCCAGCTTTCGACGGCGATCCCGTCCGCGAGGATGAAGCGGTGATCAATGCAGAAGGTGATGTCGTTGAAGAGCGCGAGATAGAAGAGACGCCACTGGATCCCGACGACTACCCTGATTTGCCAGATGGACCGGTCGAGCTCGACGACGAGCCAGAAGCCGGCCCCCGGAAATTCTACGTCGATGGCGGTGAGGTTTCGATTGTCCGGCACCTCGTTTACGAGCTTGATTCCGACGGCCGTCAACTCGCCTGCCGCCAGCTGACCGACTATACTGGCGACAAGGTTCGCACTCTCTATCCCAACGCCTCGGAACTTCGGACAGACTGGCTTGACCCCGAGCGCCGGGCCGAGATCGTCGAACGGCTGGAGGAGAAAGGCATCGAGCTAGACTCCCTTGCCGAGGCGGTCGGAAAGCCGGAGGCCGACCCGTTCGACCTACTTTGCCATCTCGCCTACAATGCGCCGTTGCGCACACGTCGTGAGCGCGCGGATCGCCTGCTGCGGGAACAGGACGACTTTCTGGCCCGCTTCGGGCCTGATGCCCGCGAAGTTCTGGGCGCTGTGCTTGAGAAATATGCAGAACACGGCAGCGCTCAGTTCAAGTTGCCTGACATCCTGGAAGTGCCCCCATTCAACGAATGGGGCAATGTAATCGAAATTGCCGCCCGCTTCGGCGGGGGCAAGGAGCTGCGCAGCGCCGTCACCGAATTGCAGCGCCTGCTCTATACCGCTTGAATTGAAGGAGGCCTAGATTGGCAAAAACCGCCCGCAAGAAGGCAGAGCCGAAGCAACTGACCACTGCCCAGCGTCTCGACAGCATCATCAAGTCTGCACGCAAGATCATGCGCAAGGACAAGGGGCTGAACGGCGACCTCGACCGCCTGCCAATGCTCACTTGGATCATGTTCCTGAAGTTCCTAGACGACATGGAGCGGATTGAAGAAGGACGCGCGGACCTGGCGGGCAAGGACTATCGTTCGATCATCGAGGCGCCGTATCGCTGGCGCGATTGGGCAGCGGATGCCGACGGAATCACTGGCCCGGACCTGCTGTCGTTCTTGGTCGCTGACGAAGCCGAGCGGCCGGACGGCAGCCGTGGCCCCGGCCTGTTCGCCTATTTGCGCGGCTTACGCGGTGACAATGGCCGACGTGAGCGGCGCGACGTGATCGCGACCGTTTTTCAGGGCTTCGCCAACCGAATGGAAAGTGGCTACCTTCTGCGTGACGTTGTGAACCTGATAGATGGCATCCACTTCGACTCGTCCGAAGAGGTCCACACGCTTGGCCGCCTTTACGAGACACTGCTGCGCGAGATGCGCGACGCCGCCGGGGACTCTGGCGAGTTCTACACGCCCCGGCCGGTGGTGCGCTTCATGGTTGAAGTGACAGACCCGAAACTCGGTGAGACCATCCTCGATCCAGCCTGCGGCACGGGGGGCTTTCTGACTGAATCCTACCAACACCTCGAACGGCAGGCCGACACGGTCGAGAAGCGCCGCACCCTGCAGGAAGACAGCTTCTTCGGTGGCGAAGCCAAGTCGCTGCCATTCCTGCTGTCTCAGCTCAACCTGCTGCTGCACGGTCTTCATGCCCCGCGGATCGATCCTGGCAACGCGCTGCGGTTTCGTCTGGCTGAAATCGGCGAGGATCAGCGGGTCAATGTCATCCTGACCAACCCGCCCTTTGGCGGCGAGGAAGAGACGGGCATCCTCAACAACTTCCCCGACGATCGCCGTACAGCGGAAACTGCGCTTTTGTTCCTTCAGCTGATCATGCGCCGATTGAAACGTGCAGGGCGCGGTCGAGCGGCTGTTGTCGTCCCGCATGGCACTCTGTTCGGCGACGGCATCTCGGCACGGATCAAGGCCGACTTGCTGGAGAAATTCAATCTACACACGGTGGTGCGACTGCGTGAGGGGGTGTTTGCGCCTTACACGGACATCCCGGCAAACCTGATCTTTTTCGACTCCAGCGGACCGACCAAGGACATCTGGTACTATGAACTGCCCCTGCCGGAAGGTCGCAAGAAGTACTCAAAAACCGCACCGATGGCTTATGAGGAATTCGGCGGCTGCCTTGAATGGTGGAATGATCGCATGGAGAATGACCGCGCCTGGAAGGTTTCCGCTGCCGATCTGATCAAGCGTGATGAACAGAATCGTGTCACATCCTGCAATCTCGACATCAAGAACCCTCATTCCGGCGAAGTCGCGGACCACCGCGCACCCGCCGAAATTGTCGACGCGATCATCAAACAGGAAAAACGGATCCTTGGCATCATGGACGAAATCAAAACTGTCCTTGCGGAGCGCTCTTGATGGCGAAGACGATCAGCATTGATGAATTCCTAACCAAATCCGAGGATTGGGTGCCCGTTCAGCCGGATCAGCGATACAAGCAGATCACCGCCAAACTATGGGGGAAAGGTTTGACGTTGCGCGGCGAAGTGCAGGGCTCAGCGATTGCTGCGGCAAGGCAGTATAAAGCTAAAGCAGGACAGTTTCTGATTTCGCGAATTGATGCACGACATGGCGCCTTTGGCATCGTTCCTGCCAATCTCGACGGCGCTCTGGTTAGCAACGACTTCCCTTGTTTCGATATCGATTCATCAAAGGTGCTGCCGCACTTTTTTGAATGGTATTCGCGCACGCCGGAATTCGTTGATCTCTGCCGTCGCGCAAGCGAGGGTTCGACCAATCGAGTTCGCATGAAGGAAGATAAATTTCTAAAAATGAGCGTACCGATGCTGCCGCTCGATGAGCAGCGTGACATAGTTCGGAGGCTCGACGATGTTTCAGCCTTGGTGGATAGGCGTCGGCGGGCAGTCGAAGCTTCTGAACGTGAGACCCAGGCCATGCTGCTAAAGGCCTTCCAGCGAGTCATCGACGGCGCACCACTCCGCCCAATGGCTGAAGTCGCCCCGCTTGTCCGCCGCCCAGTCGAAGTGGAACCCGACAAAACCTACATGGAGTTGGGTGTTCGTTCGTTTGGTCGAGGAACGTTTCACAAGCCAGGTCTGTCGGGGATGGAGGTTGGCTCCAAGAAACTGTTCACCATCGAATCTGGGGATTTGGTGTTCAACATAGTTTTTGCATGGGAAGGTGCCGTCGCCATCGCAAAGCCTGAAGACGATGGCCGGGTTGGTTCGCATCGCTTTTTGACCTGCGTGACAAACCCCGACCAAGTCGCAGCTGAATTTCTGCTATTCTACTTCCGCACAACGGAAGGTTTGCAGAAACTTGGCGAGGCATCACCAGGCGGAGCGGGAAGAAACCGCACCCTGGGACTAAAAAAGCTTGAAGTCATCGAGGTTCCTGTGCCGCCTATCGAAACACAACACTGGTTCAGTCGTATCCAAGCTAAGGCTCAGGAAATCCGAAGCATCCGGATGCGAACGACGGAAGACGTAGATGCCCTTATGCCAGCGTTGCTTCATGAGGTTTTCAGATCAGAGGCCAGTGCGGCATGATTCCACACGCAGTATTGACTCGGATTGACAGAACCGCTGCCAATGGCCGCACGGCGCCGGTGCTGGCCGCCTGCGAAGCCGTTGGCGGAGCAGCAGATGATGATGATGTGGAAATGTTCGTGAAGCTTTCGGCCGGGTGCGATCAAGCCGAGATCAACCTTGCACGCGAAGCAATCGCGGCCTGCCTTGCAGCCGATCTCGGGCTGCCTGTACCCAAACCCTGGCTTGTAGAGATACCGCCGGAAATTATTCCTGTTGTTTCAGATACCCAGATCGCAGACAAACTGCGCCGCAGCAGTCGCATCGCGTTCGGGTCAACCCGAACGTCGGGGTTCTCGGCTTGGGCGACCGGCCAACGGCTGTCAGATGCCATGCGACCAACAGCATCCGGTATATTGCTGTTCGATGCCATCATTCAGAACCCTGATCGGAGGGTAGACAACCCGAATTGCCTGATATGCGGCAATGAGCTTCGAATTATCGATCACGAGCTCGCATTTATGCATAGAATGGTTCTTTTGTAGAAAGCGCCATGGATATTGGGCGGAATGAAGGATTTGGAAACGCCCGGCAAGCATATATTCGTGCAGGAGTTGAAGGGCGCACCGATCGACTTCGCGTCGATCAAATCTAGATGGACCGCCTTGTCGGATGCGCGTCTGAAGGAGTATGAAGGAAGCATCCCGTCAGAGTGGGCAACCGCCCAAGCTGATATAGATGCTGCGTTGAAGTTGATCGCTGACGCTCGGGACAACATCGACGACTGCATCAGGGAGTTAGGGAGGATACTGACATGACCACGAAGGAGCCGTACAGCTACGTCGTCTTACGCTACGTCCACGATATCCTAACCGGCGAGTTCGTGAACGTCGGCTTGGTCGTGGTTGTCCCGGGCCAGCCGCTTATCCTCACGAAGGCTCGTAAGACCTTCGGAAGGATCAAGAATATATTTCCAGACCTCAATAGCGATGCTTACAAGCGCGCCATCGAATCGATCGAACGCGGCATGAAAAGCGTTGAGCGCAGCCTGAAATCCGAAGGCCTGTTCAAGGGTGAAAAGACTGCTGGCGACTATGCGCGCATCGCTCTTCCGCTTGATGACAGTTCGCTGCAATGGTCACCCGTAGGGGCGGGCTTGACGTCCGATCCACAGAAAACCTTCGATCAGCTCTATCACCGGTTCATCACTCGCTATGATCGCCCTTCGCAACGACGCAGGTCTGATGAGGATGTTTGGCGACCAGTCGAGGCGAAGCTGAAGGAGCAAGGCGTGCAAGTCTCGTTGGAGTCCAAGCGTGTCCACGGAAGCACCGATACTGTCGATTTTCGGCATGCTTGGAAGAACGGTCGCTGGCATGTCTACGAGCCACTATCCTTCGATCTCTCGGACGCAGACAACATCAAGGACAAGGCACGCCGCTGGCTTGGCCACCTCTCTGCTGTAAAAGTTGGTGCCACCGAAGACGTCCAGGTGCATTTTCTCGTTGGCCGCCCGCAGAGTGCGTCTTTAGTTCCGGCGTACAAGAATGCGGTCGATATCTTGCGACAGGTGCCTTTCGACAATCGCGTTTTCGAAGAAGACGAAATCGACGATTTTGTCCATGAAATAGAAGACGAAGTGCGTCAACATCAAGGTCGTGTCCAGTAGCTGCCCACCTTGTGTTCAACGCTTCGATTTCGACTCGCGTCTCATCCGGCTTTCGGTTGAGTATCCAAACCTCGCGTACGCAACGAGAAAAATTATCGCATAATAACAAGCGCATGTGCGCTGACGACCGTAGTGGGTCGGTTAACAGGTCCGGAGAATATATGCCCTGAGAAACCGTTTACGGGCCTCCTGATGAAGAGTCCAGTGCTCAACTCCTTCCCGCATACCCCTAGAAAACAACGGAAAAATCCGGTCGTATCTGGAGCGTGTGAACATTTTCGCTAGGGTATATGGCGGTACGGATGAGATTCGAACGTCCGGTTTCGCCGCCCCCCTGCAAAAATAACACTCTCTTCATCCTATCGAGCAACCAGATTTTCGCTGCCGTCTTCTCGCAACATCGCTTCCATCTCATCCAAGCCTTCGACAGCGGAGCGCATCTGCATCTCATCACTCGCGCCCGCTGTTTCGACATCCACAACCTGGCTACCAAAATCCAACTCCATCTGTCGTTGTTCCTCGGCGATAACGGCTTGGACGACGGGCGCGGTCTTCTTTGGGGCGACGTCGATTTGCCCTGACGTTTCGCTGCCAGCATCTTGGCGTGCGGTCTCCACAACGGCGTCAGACCCACCTGCTCCACTCGCTGGCGGCGTCATCGGCATGGCGCGCACACTCAGCGGCAGGTTCCCCCGCGGCCCCCCTCCCCCCGGTTCCGGAAACGGCAACTCGCCCGTCTGCGCCGCGTGGATCGCCTTGAACAGCCGGTCGTCAAAGTACTGAATCCGTTTGGCCCGGACAGGCATTTGCGCATCGATCACCATGACGATCTCGTCGAGCGGCAAGCGGCGCGCCTCGTCTTCAGGCAACAACGAGCTCTCTTCGGTCCGGGTCGACTGGCTGCGCCCTTCAAAGGGGTTCTTGCCGATGGATTGCGAGCGCGTGACAACGGTTTTCGTGGTCTTGCCGACAGCCTTACTCAACTCTTCGACTGTCTTTTCATCGGAGGGCGTCAGATAGAGCTTCACGCCCGCATTCCCCTGCAAGGCGCGGCGGGTGTTTTCGCCGTAGATTTCATCGAGGGCGGGAATGGTTTGGGTGACCACGGCCAGGTGACCACGATAGGTGCGCAGTGTCTCGATGCTTTCGACCACGATGGGCATTTTGCCGAGGCGATTGAACTCGTCGAGCATGATCATCACGGGCCATGGCTCATCCGGCCCGGGGTCCTTTTCCTGCATGGCGGAGAGGAGATCGGAGAAAAACAGCCGGATCAGCGGTGCGAGTGGCTTTACCATCAGCGGTTGGACCACGAGATAGACCGAAAAGGGCTTCTTGCGGATCGTCCGGAAATCAAAGTCCGACACGGACGTCGCCTCATCGATCGCCGGGTTCTGCCATTGATCGAGCCCCGAGGTCATCAGGAGCGAGACATAAGAGGTCAGAGTATCGTTGTTGGTGGAAGCGAGCCGCGTGAAGATCAGCTTGGCGGCCCGGTTATCCACCTCATGGCCCCGCGCGAAATACTCCTTCTGCTTGTTCCCGCCCGAGGCCGCGATGCGGTAGATCTCGCCCAAGGTCGGACGCTTGCGCTGGAACGCCAACAGGCCTGCTGCCACAAAGAGATCGATCCCGCCCTTGAGCAGCCCCTGCACCCGGTCATTGTCGCTCTGCAGGAAGAGCGTCGCCAGGAGCTGCAATTCCATCTGCTGGCGCGCGGGATCTTTCAACTCATAGATGCGCAGGAGCGGGTTGTAGCGATGCGTGCGCTTGCCCTCCCAATCGGTGGGGGCAAAGCGATAGACCTTGTCGCCTTGGACTGCGCGGTGGCGGGCCGTGGCCTCGAAACACTCGCCCTTCACATCGAGCGTCACGGCGGAGCCTTGCCAGGTCAGCAGGTTCGGAATGACAAAGCCCGTGGTCTTGCCGCGGCCCGTGGGGGCCACGATCAGCGCATGGGGGAAGACCTTGGAGCAGATGTAGTTGGCGCGGGAGCCCGGCGGCCCCAGCTTGCCGAGGATGAACCCGGTGCCCGGCGCCCCGAAGAAGCCATTGGCCTTCATCTCGCGCGCGGTCTGCCAATGGGTCTGGCCAAACCGTGTCAGGGCGGACCCCGAGAGGGCGAGGCTCAGCATGAGGCCGGCGGCGGCGAAGCTGCCGATGATCAGGTGGATGAGTTGGGCGTCCTCCGGGCGGCGATCGAGGATCGCCATGTAGTTCTGCGCGATATAGGCAAAGTCGATCTCGGCCCCGAAGCCGAGATCCTGGTAGGTCAGCACCGCCGAGGCGATGGTATAGCCTATGGCCCCGGTCACCAGCGTTACCAGAAAGACCCCTGTGGCGATCCGCGCTTTTCCCATGGAGGCGCTCAATGGACCTGCCCCCGCTCGGTCTCGCCATCCACGTCAGCGGTGCGGTGTTTTTCGTATTCGGTATCGGCAAGATCATCGACCACCTGGCGCAAGGCCTCCGTGTTGGCCGTCGCGGCATCGGATTGCAGGTAAACCTTGGCGACATAGAGCCGGTCGAGACGGTCCTCGAGAACCTTTTCCAGCGCATCGGCATCGCCGGATGTGAGCCGCTCAAGTTGACGGTTATCAAGCACCCGCGCGATCTCGTCGCGGAAGGCGTCCCGCTCCGCCTCGGTCTCGAAGGGCGCGGACAATTCCCCGGCCCGCTCATGGTCCACGACACGCGCAATCTCGTCTGCAAGGCGGTCGGCACGGTCAGACCGCATCGGCGTTCCATCGCGGGTTGCGAGGATGTCGTCGCGCGTGCCAACCCCAAGCCCGTCGCGCATCTCGGTTTCGCGGCGGACCTGATTGATGGCCTCCGTGTCCCGGATCTCGACGACAGCCGCATAGGTCGCGCCGAGCCCGCGGGCGAGGTGGGACGGCATGTCCGGATAGCGCTCCCTGAATTCATCCGTGACAGCATCTGCAAAGGGCGTGCGGAGGTCGCGTCCCTCCATGATCCGGTCGACCTCGCGGGTGATCTCGCTGGCGCGGGCCGCATCGGTGATGGTCTCCCTGTAAGGCTCAGACCGGTCAATCACATCGCCAGGGCGTGCGAGCAGATCCGGGTGTGCCTCGAGATACGCGCGCTGCTCCGTCTCGATCCGGCGCTCCGCCTTTGAGACAACCTCCCAATCCCGGTCCTCGATCTGCTGCGCGGTCAGGCCGTCGGCGCGCATCTCCTGACGGATTGTTCCTTCCATCGCCCGCACCGCGCCCTCATGATAATGGAACCGCTCGCTGACCGCTTCCGCTTCCATGACACCATCCCGGCGCAGCACGTTCTCCCGTTCCAAGAGCGTGCCGAGCGCGACATGCACATCGTTGAGACTGTCGCGCGCCTGTTCCAGATCGGCGCGGCGTTCGAGATTCAGATCGCGCGCCTCGGCCACCTTCGAGAGATCATCGGCGATCCATTGATGCTCCAGTGCAGCGCTCGAGGCCCCGGTCTCGATCCGGGCCACCACTTCGGATGTGCTGATGCCCGTGCCCCGTAGTGACGCGTCAATGCGCGATCTCAGATCGGGCTCTGCCAGACGCTCGCGCTGGCTGGCGTCAATATTGGCTTCGGAATAGATCCCGCCCTCCGAGGGGGTCTCTGACAGTGTGGATGATCGCAGCCCCAAGGGCTGCATGTGCTGGACCTGCGTCTGGATCTCGATGAGGCGCTTTTCCAGCACGGGACGTTCCGCGTCAGACTTCTCGGCGATCATGCCCTGCACCCGCGCGAGCTTTTCCGCATAGAGGCTTTTCAAATCCTCAAAGCTTTGATCCTCGGCCATATACACATCTCCTGTTCGGTCCACCTGCCCGCCATGCGCCAGCACCTCGCCCGCGCGAAAGAGGGCTGCGGCAATATCCTCGCGGGCCTCGCGCGAAGCCTCCGCGGCAAGCGAATGGTAGACGGTTCTGGTGTTGGCGATTTCCGCCAGCGTCCGGGTCAGGTCGGTCCCCACACGTTCCCGCTCGCGGGGTGCGCGCCCCTCTTCTTTCGCGGCGTAGACCTCGCTGGTCCGGGCTGGGTAATGCACAACCCCGCGATCCACCCGGCGCGTGGCTTCCAGCCGCACGCCATACTTCTCGGCCTCCTCGACCATGGCGAGGCGGAAGTCGTCATAGTTGAAGCGGTGATTGCGGCCGAGGAAGAAGAACTCGCCTTCTTGCGAGCGGCGGTTCAGCACCAGATGCGCATGGGGGTGATCGCGGTCCTCATGCACCGCGATGATGTAGTCGAAATGCCCCGCGTCGGTCTGGAAGAACCGCTCGGCCACATCCGTCGCGATGTCGCGCACATCCTCCCCGCGCGTGCCGATGGGGAACGACATGAGCATATGGGTCGCCTGGCCCAGCTTGGGCTTG
>FYBJ01001686.1_pt1 | contig 16434 bp, 15 predicted proteins | sample 1134611 | NCBI WGS metagenome assembly FYBJ01 (sample SAMEA104116008, study PRJEB20421) | marine metagenome | isolation source: marine | reverse complement strand
TAGATCGTCGGCAGCGTCAGATGTGTATAAGAGACAGGTGCCCCTCCTCCCGCGCAGACTATTTACTCTTGATAATGTGAGTTATCGCGCCTGAGGGCCCCCAGGAGGGCCATTGGCGGCGCTCCGTAATGGTAGCGTACGGGCCGGCGGGGGTGCGGCGATGGTCAGGCGAAGGGGGCAGCGGGGCCGGAGAGCGATCAGCTTCATCGCCCGTGCAGGCCGCCTGCCCTGCCGCCAGTGGCGCCCGCCAATCCTAGCAGGGGCGGCGTCCTCATCCGCGAGAGCGCATGGTCCTGGATCAGCTCGTCCGCATCGCTGCCAGCGGTAACGGCCGGCCCATGAAGGGGATGCGCGCGGCCCAGAGAGATCTCCAGGGTGCACTGGCGGGTTGCAGCGCCCGATCCGTTCGAGCACGGATGCGATGCGAGTGCATCGCCGACGCCCGCTTCTGACAACCCAACCATCGCTATGGCCTTACCCAAAGCAACATCCCTCGTGACCGTCATCGCGGCGCTCATGCTCCCGGCAATCGCCGTCGGACTCACCCAAGGCTCGGATCCGATCGACCCTGAGCCGGTGAAGCCGACGGAGGTCGAGTGCGGGGAGGAGACCGGCATCGACTACGAGTACGACGACGACTACTTCGCCTTCAATTACCCGAGCGGCACCGCTGCGTGCCGCGCCGCCCTCCAGGGGCTGCGCGACGCGCAGGTCGCGGCGGCGAACGTGAAGTGCAAGGACGACGGCTGCGATCCCGGAACCTGCATCCCGAAGATCCGCTGCGACACCGCGGACTGTGACGAGCTGACCTACGGGCCCGCGGTCGAGAACCCGCCAGGCTCCAACCAGTGGCAGTGCACGGCTGCCTACGACGGGAAGTACGGCGTCCTCTGCACGGACTGCAGCAACTGACCCATCTCCGCGGGAGCACCCCGGGGGTCCAAGCGCCGGGGTGTTCCCCGTCGCAGTCAACGCCCAGCCAGACCGACTATGAAGCCGCATCCCGCACTCCTTGTCGTCCTTGCCCTGGGGCTCGCGCTCCTGGCAGTGAGGGCGCTGACCCCGTCCGCAGATCCTGAGACGGAGCAAGACCGCTCGAGCCAGCCTGACAGGGGCGGTGGCATGGACGCGCTTGCAGAGCCCGACCTCGTCGAGATGGATCCCGGGACGGCGGAACCCCATCGGGAGCCGTCGCAAGAAGCCACGCCTGAGCCCACCCCGTCCAGCGAGCGGGAGCCGCTGAACGGAACGGTGCTCGTCTCGGGGGTCGACGGAGGCGCTGTATTCCCAGAGCGCGGGTACATCCTCTGGGAGGTCCTCGATGCGGAGGGACACGTCCTGCGCGACGGCCGCACAAGTATCCGTGGGGGCGCATGGTCGCTGGACCTCGACCTCGACGAGAGCGCCCGCCCGGTCGCCCTCGTGGCAGGCGTCCGCGCGAAGACGTATCCGTGCGACTTCGACATGGCGCAGACCTACGGCCACGATGAGGAGGATCGAACGATCGAAGCCTACATGCGGCTCGGAGCCACGATCGAGGTGGTGGATGCGGACACGCGCGAGCACCTCTCGGACGTCGTGATCTGTCAGGCCACCAGTGCATGCGGCGACTTCAGCGAGACCTTCTGTGTGCCGCCGGCGTGCATCGCAGAGGCTGAGGCGATCCGCGGCCAATCCCCGCTGTCGATGCCCGAACGCAAGGGCGTCATCGCGTGCTGGGCCGGCGCCCCGGGATACCAATGGAAGGCGTTCGCGGTCGAGGCCCAGACACGCTCGGCGACCGTCGAGCTGGCGAAGGGTGCATCGATCCAAGTGGTCGTCGAGGGCATCGACCCGATGTACAGCGATCCGGCTGTGATCCTCTTCCCTGGGGGGTACAACCCGAACGCCCCTGATGGGGGGGTGCCGAACATCCCCCTCGCGGTGAGGGACGTGTCGGAAGGACAGCCCACGATGATCCAGGGCCTCCCGACGGGCCCCTGCGTTCTCCGCATCGGGTACACCAAGAACGCTCGCTACATCGGCCCCTGGATGGCCCAGGTGGACCTGGACCTCGAGCCGGGCGACAACGGCACCGTCAAGGTCGACGTCAGGGACGAACAATCACAGCGCGGACTTGCTCGCGTCGAGATCCTGATTCCACGGGATATCCTGGGGGAGAAGATGCCGCGGAACGTGTGCGTGGTGCTCGAACGCCCAGGCAGCGCGCTCAACCAGAAGTACTCCGGGCGGGCACTCGAGCGCTACCTAGGAGGGGAGGACGCCTTCGAGGGCGGAGTCGGCACAGTTGAAGCGCAGGGGCTGCCGTCAGGAGACTACCTGGCGACACTGCTTCCGCTCGGAGTCACCAAGCGGGCGGAGCTTCGAAGCGATGAGATCAACGTCATCGACTTCGCTGGCTCGCCGGGGATGATCCAGTCATCGGTGCGGGTCACGAACGAGGAGGGGCAGTCGATCACGACGGCGACCGTCAGCGTGGGCCACCCGGAATCCACGGCTGGCGTGACCATGCGCGAGGTCCGCGACATGCTGGGATCGGATGGCCTCGCGACCTTCTGGTGGCCCCGCGGCCCGCTCCGCATCGTCGTCACGGCGCCCTCGCACGAAGGGGTCATCTTCGACACGCAAGCCAAGCGGCACGGCGAGCAGCACGAGGTCCGGCTTTCCAGGATGGACGACGACCGCTTCTCGATCGTCGAGTTCCATCGGAACGGAGAGCGCCTCACGCTCCCGCTGCCGTTCTGGACCGGGATCGAGGTCGAGGGAGTGGATGGAGCGAGCGAGGGGCGCCTTGTGAGGCTGCAACCACTCGGCCAGCAGATCGGTGGTCTGCAGCTGCACGATGGCCATGGGCTGAAGCTCCACGTCTCCAAGCGAGGAACATACAGGGTGCGCTTCCCGCGCTTGCCCGGCTGCCCCGTGGTCGAGGACCAGTCCGTCGAGCTCGGGGGCGGCGAGACCGTTGCATTGAAGGTCCTCAGCGTTCTCTGAGTGGCCACCGGCCTGTTGCTGTGCAGCTCTGCGCCTGCGAGGCACCGTCGCTTGAGCCGACCGTCCTGCGCAGGAAGCCTTCGCGGACCCGGAGCCTGTCACGGGCATGAGCCCCAAGGCGGATCAGTCCGGCGCACCGGACCTCCAGCGATCCGGTCATCCTCAAGGTGCGGCATCGGGCCACCCGAGAATGGCGCCGGAGGAGAGGTGCCCCGCGGCATGGATGGAATGTTCAGCGGAGGCGCCAGTGTCGGTGTCTACGTAGGGGGCAGCAGAGCAGCTCTGCCTGGCCTGCTGGGGAGCGAGGCGGTTCGAAGAACGGCTGCGCGCTGCCCCCTACACCCTCCTGGATCGTCCCCTTCAGAGCTTCTGGCGCTGAAAGGCCGGCAACCGCTCGATCTCGTCGTGCGCGGCGTTCGATGCGAGGATGACCATGTCAGCCGATCCTCGCCTCGACTTCGTCCCTGCCCCGATCCCAGCTCACGACCGGGAGCGCGTCGCCGCGCTCCATGACCTCGGTGTTCTCGACACCGCGCCGGAGCCACGCTTCGACCGGTACGTCGAGATGATGCAGGCGATCTTCGAGGTTCCGATCGCCGTCATCTCGCTGATCGACCTCGATCGGCAGTGGTTCAAGGCCAAGGTCGGCGTCGACACCTGCTCCACCGGTCGCCAGGAGTCGTTCTGCGGACAGCCCGTTGCGGAGGACAGCAGCCTGGTTGTCTACGACACGCTGGAAGACGAGAGGTTCGCGCGGAACCCCCTGGTCCTTGGAGAGCCCTTCATCCGCTTCTACGCCGGTGCAGTCCTCCGCGCTCCCGGCGGTGAAGCGGTCGGCACGGCGTGCGTGATCGACACGAAGCCTCGCCTCTTCGGTACCCTGGAACTCCAGAAGCTCGAGGGCGTCGCCGAGTTCATCGAGTCCGAACTCCACTCCCCGGTGATCTAGCGCGCGGGCCGCCAGCTACAGAGAGGGCCCCCACACAAGGTGCAGGGGCCCTGATCCGCCCGCGGGGGCAGAGGCTCTCCTTCAGAGCGCTAGCAAGTGCCTTCGGCACGCTCGATGAATGGACCCAGCTCCGGCTTATCCGATGCCTCCAAGGACCGGATACACGTCACGGGGCCACCTCGATAATCCGCCCCGTCACCGGCGGTTACCAACGGAGCTTCCGGAAGGAGTTCCTTGCGGGCACGAACGGAGCACAAAGCGGGGCCGCGAGCCTGCCAGCCGCGGCCCCTTCGCGCCTCGCCAAAGGCGCGCAATCTGCCGCGCGCACCTTACCAAAGGTAGCGGACCGATGGATCAAGCACGCTGCTGGTGCGCCGAGAGAAAAGTCCGCAGCCGGTGGATCGCGCGGTGATAGCGCGTCTTTGCGGTACCGGGGGGGAGGCCAAGGACCGACCCCACCTGCTCGAAGGTCATCTCCTGCCGTACACGAAGGTCGACGAGCTCGCGTTCGCCCTCCGTGAGCGCGCCCAGCCCCTCCGCAAGGTCATGGAGAAGTCCTGCGCCCATGCGCGAGCGCTGCCAGACGCCATCCCACGGGCCCCGTGCTGCGCGCACCGGCCCGCTAGCCCTCGAACCAAGACCTCTCGCCCGGTTGATCGAGCAGCCAGCCAGCTGCTCTGCGCGCTCCCGAGCCTGGAACCGCGCTCGCTCACGCGCTCGGAGCGCCTCGAGCACCACCAGTTCCGCGATCCGCGCCACCCATGTCTCGAGCGTCGCCCGCCCCTCGAAGCGCCTCAAGCCCTGGAAGACGCGAGCGATCGTCTCTTGAGCCAGATCGTCGATGTCTGACTCCCGCCAGGGTGATCCCATCCTTCCGTTGCGGGCCGCGATCACCCTCCGGACAACGCGAAGGCGGCCCAGGAGCTCCTTCTCCGCGCACAGGTCACCGCACAGGAAACGAGCGACGAGGCGAACATCGTCCGCACCACGGTTGTGGAGTCGACGGAGCTGGCAAGGCTCGCGCACCAGACAGTCAACGCATGCAAGCGGGGCCACCGGAGCGATCCCTCCCAGTCAGGCCGCGGCGAGCGGCGGAAAGAGACGGCGCACCTAGGACCACGGGTCGGCGGCAGGCGGACCAAACCTAGAGCGCGTCCCTCGAGCGTACTCGCTTCCCGGGAACACAGCGGCGAAGGCTGCGACGGAGCGGCGACTTGTAGCGTTCCGCAACGGCGCGGGAGCCCGGTGATCAAAGCGACGTCAACGACGTTGCGCAGATGAGCCGAGAGAAATCTCGCGGAATGCAGAACGCCACGGGCGGGCGTCGTCACCAACGAGCTGCACTCATCCGGAGGATGGCCTGCGCGCACACAAGGTGCACGGCCCAGGCCGCCCCACGCAGCCCTGGAGGTACTCCATGTCCGCCGCTCTTCCTCGCGCAGCACGCGTCGCGGTGCTCGCCCTGCTGGTCTCACCTGCAATTGCACAGGTGACCTACACACCCGCGGAGCTCAGTCGCGCGGGCCACGTTCTACGTCGCACCCAGCATGGCGCGGCGTTCACTGACTACCCGTTGGTCCTCGCAGACGGTACGAACTCGCAGATCGACAACATCGTCACGTATCTGCAGTCGAAGCTGACCCAGACGCCGCTCGCCGTCGGCGCCGAAGCCAGCGACCTCCTGAGCCTCTACACCATCCCGACGGTGGTGGGGGCCTCCGACCCCGCGGACCCCGCTCACGTCACGCAGCCGAACGCGGACTGGTCGATCGAGGACCTCGTGGACGCGAACGTCACCCGAGCGATCTGGTCCGAAGACACGCTCCGCGAGGTGATGACCCGCTTCTGGCAGGAGCACTTCAACACCAACTACTGGAAGGTGCGCGGGCACTTCGTCGGCCGGTTTCAGGCGCCGCCCTACTCGATGACCCCGCAGGCGGCCGCCGATCTGGCTTCCCAGTACGCCGCTTGGTTCGAGTGGGAGCAGAACGACAAGTTCCGAGCGAACGCGACGGGCAACTTCTACGAGCTCCTGAAGGCAAGCGCGCAGGGCGGGGCGATGCTCATCTACCTGGACACGGTCGGGAGCGAGTACCCCGTCGCGAACCAGAACTACGGCCGGGAGCTCCTCGAGCTTCACACACTCGGGATCCAGTCACCGTTCCCAGGCCCCGGCGGTCAGCCGGTCTTCTACCCGAACTACACGTTCCAGGACATCCAGGCGGCGGCCGAGATCTTCTCGGGCTGGACGCTGTCCGACGTAGGCGCGACCGGATCGCCCGACTTCCAGTTCTCGTTCAAGCTAACGACCTGCACGCCAGCTCCTCCTTCGGGCCACATCACACCGTGCCCGTTTCCGACGCAGATCCCGAACCGCGACCTGTTCACGTCGCCGTCCATCAATCCGCTGGTCGGTGCGTTCCAGACCCCGATGGACCCGATGACGGAGTCCGAAGGGGTCGCGCTCCTACAGCACCTTGCTGACAGCCCGGCCACGGCGTACCACGTCTCCAAGAAGCTGTACCGGCTCTTCATCGAAGATGTCGAGCCGGACCCCTTCGACCCGCTGCTCCTCGACTGTGTGTCTGCTTGGGGCCTTCAGCCGGGCGGCGACATCAACAGCGTCCTCGCTGTTCTGCTCGGATCCGATCGCTTCCTCAACGACACGACGATCCGCTGGAACGTCGAGCGGCAGCCGATCGACGTGGTCGCGCAGGCGGTCGATCTCTTCCACGGGCGCGCCTACCTCGTGGACACCTCCCTTCCGCCGAGCCAGCAGGACGTCCAGAAGCAGCAGAGCCGCGATCGGATCCGCCGCATCAGCCGCCTGCTCGATGTGCATGGCGGCCAAGAGCTGTTCCGCTACCCAGCCCCTGACGGGTTCCCGCGGGGTGACTGCGAGCTGTTGACCACCTTCCGATTCATGGGGGCGGCCCAGCTTCGCCAGGAGCTGTACACGATGTTCTCGGCGTTCACGCCCGGCTACACGAGCGTGTTCATGGACTACTTCAACGTCCTCGCCTCAACCGGCGCGGTGGACTTCACGAGCGAGACGAGCATCCGCGACTGGTTCCGTCTCATCGCGTTCAACGACGAGACGTCGAGCGGCGACGACCTCGCGATGATGTGGTTCCTCGCGAGCGATCTCCAGGGCCTGCCCGGGCCGACGCTCGCGTCGGACTTCGCCACCAACCTGCAGCTCGCCATCGAGCGGGTCACGTCCAGCCTCGCCTTCATCGCCAACCACACCCTGAACAACGTCAAGTGACGCGCACCGACATGAAGAACGATCGACAACTCACGCGGCGGGCGGCACTGAAGGCAGGAGCAGTGGGTGGCCTTCTCGGCGCCCTGACCCGGACTTCGTTCGCTGCAGCACCGTCCTGGATGATGCCGGGGGACACGAAGCTCCTGAGCATCTTCCTGAGAGGGGGCTACGACGCGACCAACTCGTTCATCCCCGACGGGGATCCGGAGTACAACAGCAACCAAGACCGACGACCGAGCCTGTACATCGACCCGATGTACTCGCTGCCCGTCAACGGGTCGACCTTCACGCGCCTGAACCCGGCTCTGGCGCCCCTGCAGCCGCTGCTCAACAGCGGACGCGCCATCGTCGCGCATGCCGTGGGGAACCCCGCCCGCACGGGGTCGCACTTCGAGGACCAGCGGACGTGGGAGACCACGGTGACGGGGTGCGCGCCAACCTCGACCGACCCCGAAGAGGGCTGGATCACGCGCCTGGTCAGTGAAGTCCTCCCCGGCTCGGGCTTCCGGGCAGCTAGCGTCTCGAACGGGATGCAACAGCTCTTCAGGACCCGCATCCGGAACGGGAGCTTCAACCCCGGGCGCGTCCTGCCGCACATCAAGGCGGTCCGCGACTTCCCGAACGATGCCAGCGCGCTCTACTCGCTGGACACCGCGTTCCCGGCCCTCGACACGAAGCTCAGGGGCACGACCGCCGGGGCATACCCTCACGGCCTGCGAGCGCTCTACAACGGAGGCTCGCAGCCCACCCATGACAAGGACGCCTTCGCGCGGGCCGTGGGGGAGGCGATGCTCGAGAGCGAGGCCGCGATCTCAGGGCTTCCGGCCCAGTACCAACCGACGGGCGGCGCGGTGTATCCGTTCGGACATCCGTCGAACCCAAACTTCCCGATGCCGACGTCAGCCGGGCTCCTCGCGAACAGCACCAACGTCCGGCGCTTCTTCATGTACCTGCGCGACGCGGTGATGATGCTGCGCTCGATTCCGGAGGTGAAGGTCATCGGAATCGAGATCGGCGGGTGGGACACCCATGCTGGCCAAGGAAGCCTCGACAGCAACAACAACCCGCAAGGCCAGCTCGCTGAGCTCTTGCAGGCGGTCTCCTTCGGGCTCGCGCAGGTCGATGCCGAAGCCCAGGCAGGCGCGTTCGGCACCTCCGACCTGACCACGATGGTCGTCAGCGAGTTCGGTCGGACCTCGAGCGAGAACTCGACGGCGGGCACCGATCACGGCGGGGCGACATCGCTCTGGCTCGCAGGGCCGCGCGTGAAGAAGAACGGGGCGAACCCCTTCTACAACGACAACACCAGCTGGCCTGGGCTCTACTCGGCGAACAACCAGGACTTCGGCTGCAACCCGACGTCGACGCCGAACAAGTACTTCGTCAACATGGTGACGGACTTCCGCGCGATCTTCGCCGAGGTGCTGCGCGATCTGTTCAGTGCATCGCAGGCCCAGATCGACAGCATCATCCCGGGCTACTCGGGGCTCGGCCTGACCGAGCTCGACTGCCTCACCTGAGCGCTCTCGCCTCTCCCACCGCGGCGCAACCGTCTCGTGGTGGGGGAGGCAGTGCTCTGCGCACCATTCTGCCGCGTGAGGCGATCACGTGCGCGCTAGAATGCGCCCGCCCGGCGGGCGCGCACCTTGGCGCGCTCCGAAGGCCTAAGCGCCCGATTCGCCTGCCGAGGAGGAAGCAAGGAGTGGCAGAGATACCGGCATCGAAGGTGACGGTCCACATGGTCGCGAGCCTGGACGGCTTCATCGTCGACAAGGACGGTGGAGTGGGTTGGCTCGAGACCACTGATTGCTACGAGAGAGGTGTCGACCCAGAGGATCCATCGAGGTTCTTAGAATCTGTGGGATGCTGGGTGATCGGCTCCAGGACCTACGAGAATGCGCTGCGGCTGGGATGGCCGTACGGCGACAAGCCCACGTTCGTTCTGACCAACCGAGAGCTCGCCGCGGAGCGCACAAGCGTGAAGTTCCTCTCGGGCGACCTGGGTCCGCTCTTCGAAAGAGAGCTGAAGCCGGCCTTCAGCAGCATCTGGGTCTGCGGGGGGGCAACTCTAGTGAAGGCGCTTCTACAACAGGGTCTTGTCGACGAGATCTGCATGACCGTAGCCCCGGTCATCATCGGAGACGGTCTCTCCTTCTTCGATCGTGTCGGTGTCGAGCTTCCGCTCCACCTCAACGACGTGAAGGCCTACAAGTCTGGCATGGTGGAGCTCACCTACCAAGTGGCGAAGCAGGGGCAGCGGATTGGTTCCCCACGCTGAGTGTCGAGCCTCAGCCCCGGCCCGTCATCGGGCGTGTTGCCAGCGGCTCGTACACGACGCCCTCGACGAGACCCGACGCGAGCAGGTCCGTGAAGCCGAGAGCAAGGAAGCGAAGGCGGCGCTCAAGGGAATCCGATGGGCGCCATATCGGCGTGCGCTCCCCATGCTGCGGCTTTGACTGTCGTATTGATCCTCGACACCAAGATCACGTGGCAGCCGGCTCCGCCCGCCCGCAAATACAACATCCGGTCATACCCACTGAAATCTGCTTCGCGCACAACGGTGAAATATACGTACCAGACCGCTCGCGCCCGACGACACAACGCTCGCCGCGCGCTCGATCGGGCACGACGCAAGAAGGCTCATATTGCATGGCGTCGCAGGCGCAACGAAGAACGGTCGCGCGGAGCCTTCAACGGCGCCGCCCGCGTAATACACGCGCCGAGCCACATGACGTTCATCTACGACATCGGGGCGTTTTCCCGGTTCCTTGGGCGCCTGTTAGACCATGCCCGCCGAGCGCGTCCGGCATACGTGAACCTAACGCGCGTCACCGACGTCAGCCAAGGCGCGGTAATGGCCATCATTGCGGCGCTTGAGACAGCCAAGCAAGAATTCCACCGCACACGCATCAGCGGCAACTGGCCGGAAAATGAGAGATGCCGACGCCTAATGGTGCATTCTGGTTTCCTCAACTACCTCTACCGCCACAGCTTTCTCCAGAGTGACACCCCAGAATTCTTCCACGTCCGCTCCGGAACGAACGCAGACAACATTACCGCACGCGAGCTCACTGACTTTTACCTAAGGGCCGCCGGTGCGTCTGCCTCGAAACGCAGCCGGAGCCGACTCTATGCTTCGCTCATTGAGTGCATGACTAACACACGCGAGCACGCCTATGGCAACCTATCACGTCGCGCATCTGGCCGCTGGTGGCTGATGGCACACCGTGACGCCGAGCGCTCCTGCGTCCAAGTCTCGTTCTTCGACAACGGAGCCGGAATACCAACAACTGTTCACAAGCGGCGCCATGAAACACTTCTCGGCGCCGCGGGCCTAATGACACCCTTTCTCGCCTGCAAACTTCTCCGGTCAGCAATGAACGGCGAAGAGCGCACATCCACTGGCCTGCCAAACCGCGGCAAGGGCCTCAACTGGATCTACCGCAGCCAGGTCGAAGGTCACATCAACTCACTCCGCGTGATCTCAAACCACGCCGTATTCAACGGCAGCACGGGCACATCGCAACCCTTGAGCGCTCCACTGCACGGCACGCTACTCTCTTGGACTATACCGCTCTATGGAGCAGATGGCTCTGCAGCATGAATGAAAAGACAATACGCATCTGCTCCGACTTCACAGATGCGCCAGGAGCCCGGTATCGCAGCGACGGCCCGCGCTCAGGCGAAGAGTTCCGGCAAGAGCACTTGGAGCCGCTCTTTTCCGGACGTGGGCCGGCCCCTCGCGTACGCGTCATACTCGACGGCGCATATGGGTACGCTACATCATTCCTAGAGGAAGCTTTCGGCGGCCTCGCGCGCATTATTGGTCCAGGACAATTTCGCGAGCACGTCGAGATCATCTCGGAGGACGACCCGGACCTCAAGGGTGAGATCGAAGCCTACATCGCCGCGGTAGCGAAAGAGAACGGCGGGAACGGAGCGCGGACGTGAAAGATCGCACGATGCTCTGGGTCGCTCTATGCTCGCCGCCAGTTGCATTTTGTGCAGCAGTGGTTTTGGTTCCCGCGTCCCGTGCCTCCGAGTTCGGCGATATCTCCCTTGAGACTTTCAGTTCCATCTGCATCACGACATATACGGGAATCTTTGCAGTTCTCTTGCTGCAGAAGGCGGACAGGGAAGATGAGCGCACCCACAGGCTCCTCGATGAGGCACTGAGGGCCCTCGAGACGCGTGTCCTGGAAGCGCGTGATGCCAGCCTCCGCTTCGTTGAGCACCCTAGCGATCAACAATTCGCTGTAATCACGCGCTCGCTTCACGACGTTGGCCTTGACTTCACGCTTCTCGCGGATCTTTGGCCAGAGACAAGCTCGGTTCCGGACAGCTTGAGGATGGCGCACCGGAACTTCCGGGCGGCCGCGAGTTGCGATGTGCGGCGCGATGCTGTCAGCTCGATGCGTGTGGAGTTGGTGTCGCGCATCAACGCGTCTTTTCGTTCGTACCGAAGGTCCATTCTGCGTCAGAAATCAGATCTACTTTGCAGGTGATGCGTGCGGCATGACCTAGCCTAGGCAATTGAGGCGCAGTGCCTGGGGCCGGCCCCGGGCTTTTGGTCCAGACGCTATGAGAGATCAGGGGGTTGATGGAGCCAGCCACCTGGACGGGGGGCCTGGTAGCCAGACTGCTCGAACGAATCGAGCTGCAGAGGAGACGGATCACCCGTCGTAGCGCCGACGGTATCCGACGGTACCAATGGACAGCACTGTCAAGGCTCGCCCGTTCGGTCCCACTTCCAGCTCGTCCATGCGGTCCCACCTCAGCTCGGGCAAGCGGGCCCACTGTCTCACGCCGTCGCCGCTCCAGCCCGGTGGCCGCCCCAGGGGGCCGAGGGCGTCGCGGCCACCGGGCCGGAGCTCCTCTCTCGCTCTCCAACTGAACGAAGAGTGGAGCCGAACGCCATCAGAGCGGCGAGAGCGGGTCACGCACTCGCGAGTCCGCGACTTGGCGGGTTCCGGAACGAGTTTCCTTGCATCTCGACGACGTGCGCGTGATGGAGCAGCCGGTCCATCGCTGCTGAGGCCATGAGGTCGTCGAGGAACATCGGGTACCACTCCGCGAGCGCCCGGTTCGAGGTCACGATCATCGAGCCGCGCTCGTAGCGCGCGCGGATGACCTCGTAGAGGTCGATCGGTTCGTCCCGATCGAGAGGGCGAAGCCCGAGGTCGTCGACGATCAAGAGATCGGGCGCGGTGAAGCGCAGCATCCGCTTGTCGAGTGAGTCGTCTGCTCGTGCCCCGCGAAGCTGGGCGAGCATGTTGTGCGCGCTCACGTAGCAAACGGTGTGGCCAGCGCGGCACGCCCGCTCGCCGATCGCCTGGGCGACGTGGGACTTTCCGACTCCCGTCGGCCCGATCAGGAGCGCGTTCTCGCGCCGCTCGATGAAGTTGCAGGTCGCGAGATCGATGATCTTCGACTTGGGGACGTTCGGATTGAACGACCACTCGAAGTCTTCGAGGCTCTTCGCGCCGTCGAAGTTCGCGCGGCGCAGCCGCAGGTCGAGTTGCTTCGACTCGCGCCGCTCGACCTCATCGGCGCAGAGCCGCAGGAGGAACTCGGAGTGGCTGAGGTTGTCGTCGACGGCTTCTCGTGTCCGGAGGTCGAGGGACTGGAGCACGCCGGATAGGCGGAGCTTCTTGAGAAGCGGAACGAGGTCGTCACTGAGTGCCATGGCTGGGCGGGTTCGGAAAGAGAGTTGGTTCGGGAACTCGCGAGTACTGCGATCCCCTCGACCACCGACGCGGTGGCTGTTCGTCGTCGAGAGGCCGCAGGTCGAGCCCCTTCAGCAGGATGTTCTTGATCGCTCGGTACTCGAGCGTCTCGTAGAACAGGGCGCGCTTCGCGGCTCGGCACGCGCGCCGCGCGGGGTACTGCTCCAAGAGCGTCACGATCTGCTGAACGCGTCGGAGCTGCAGCAGGACGTCGTCGCCGTCAAAGATCGCGGTCACGAGGTCGGAGACGTCCGTCCCGATCGCCTCCGCCTTCGCCTCCCAGTACGAGCGCGAGCGATGTCGAAGGTCGCGGCGGCCCTCGGGGAGGTGCCCCTCGACCGTGTAGCGATGTCCCGCCAATCCGCGCGGATGGCTGTACAGGAGCCGATCGTCGGCGATGAGGCGGAGCTCGCGGCTGGTACAGCGTGCCCAGATCTTCTGGTGCATGTACGTCCATGGCGCGGAGTACAGCGCGCCGTCGATCTGGACGTGGGAATCGCGGTGAACCGTCACCTCCTTCCACAGCACGGGTCGCCAGCGCGACTCCGGCAGAGCGCGGAGTGCGTCGCGCTCCTCGCTCTCGAACATCTCGATCGGGGCGCGCCTCGTCGTTCCATGGACGCGCTTGTCCGCAACCTCGACGAGCCAGAGCAGGAGGAGGCGCTGCGACTCGTGGACGTCGACGTCTGCGAGCGTCGGGAGGAAGTTCCGGCCGATGTACTTCGCGTCCCGCTCGACCTTGCCCTTCTTCTCAGGCGAGCGGATCGGCGTCGGGTCGATCTGGAAGCCATAGGCGCGCGCGAGCTCGCGATAGTTGCGATTCAGGACGACCTCGTCGCTGCCGCAGAACGCGCCGCGGATCACCGCGGCTTTGAGGTTGTCGGGTACGACGACCTTCGGAACGCCACCGAAGTACTCGAACGCGTTCACGTGCACGCGGAGCCAGGTCTCGACCTTCTGGTCGAAGACGAACTCTGCATACGTGCGCCGCGAGTGGCCGAGCGTCATGACGAAGATCCACGTCCGGCGCAGGACGCCCTGGGACGGATCGAGACGCTTGCCGCCGTACAGGAAGTCGACCTGGGCGACCTCGCCCGGCTCGGTGACGACGGGAACGGCCACGTCCGTGGGGCGAGGGCCGCGCCGTCGGTCCAGGCGGCGGCAGAAGCGCTTCACCGACGAGACGCTCGCGTCGTAGCCGTCGACGTGTAGTCGAAGGTAGTCGTGGATCGCCGTGGGGCCGGCTCCAGCGGCGCGCTTCTTCTCGATGATGTCCGCCCACCGCTCAACGGACGATGTCGTCTGCGGCGGCGGCTTGCGGTCGACGCCCTCGTCGACAGCGCTGCGGAGCGTGGCTTCGTCGGGGAGCTGCTCGGCGTGGCCCTCGAGGAGGTGCGCGGCATCGAGCGCAGCGAAGTAGCGTCGCAGGGTCGGTCGACCCATGCGGAGCATGCTCGCGACAGCTCGTTGGCTGTTGCCGAGCCGGTGGAGACGGACGGCTTCTTGAAGGCGGTGCATGTCGATCTGGCGTGCGGGCATGCGCGGCTCGTCGAGGTCACGGGGGACCTCGCGAGAGCGCATCACGCAGCTCAGACCGAGCTCATCTCAGGTCGAGACAGTGGGACCGCTTGGGCGAACCGGCCGTGGGACCGCTTGGCCGACCTGAGGCCTCGACCCACTGGGGGACGTGGGACCGCTTGGCCGAGCTGCGGGTGGGACTGATACCCCGAGCTGTGACAAGCACCGTATTGGCGGTGGTGAAGAGCGAAGCGAGCAGCGCGGCGACGCTCAAGGGGGCAAGAGCTCTCCTCGCATCGCGTGGCGCGGAGTTCGCCAGGCTGCGCGACGAGAACGCTCAGCTCCGGCGCGACAATCCCCTACAGCGCCCCGAAGAAGCCGCAGTGCAAGGGCGGCCGCCGAAAGAAGTTTCCCGAGCACACGCCCGAGATTGCGATCCTCTATCAGATGCCCGACAAGCAACGCGTTTGCACCTGCGGCGCGGCGCTCCACGGGATGGTCGTCGAGTCCGTGGCCGACGTCCGCGGCGTGCCCGTGCGGCTAGATCACGATCAAGCAATGCCGATTCTCCCCGATTCTGCCCCGGGCGCCGCGCACTTCGGGCGCACGGCGACGTGAGTGCCGCAAATGGTCGTCCAAGTTCGGCCGGTAGCGCTTGATGGCGACGGGTGCCGGGCTAATCACGGTCCAGTCGATTTTTGCGGCCATGCCCATGTTCTACGATCTCATGCTCCGTGCCCTGTTGCTTGGTCTTGCGTTGCTGGTTCCATTCAGCTCTGCTTCCCGCAGCTCGTCGAGTGCAGAAGAACACGCTCTCGAGGATGTTTGTACGCGAATCGCGATTGGCATCGTCGAGCTCGAGTTGTCCATGCAAGAGCTTCGGTCCCTAGCATTACATAAGAGCGGCCTTTGCGACGCCCACATCGCGTTGCGAGTACGCCAACTGGTGCCGCCGCGATCGGCGGCTGGCGGCGGAGTGAGTACGTATGGGGCAGGCGCTAGACTGGCCGGCGTTGCGTCGCCACTAGTGGCGCCATCTCGTGCCATAGCGGAGAACTGGAGACCCGTTATTGTCTATTGCTTCTCTGAAGCGACCATCCAGCAAGCAAAGATTGTGCGCACGACGCAGATTGCGAATATGACGAACGTGCTCTCTCGTGCTGACACTGCGGCGCGCGCCCGAGCCGCGCGCAGGCTTTCCGCTTCAGAAATGAGACTGATTGGAGGTCTGCCCGAGCGAATGGGGTCGAAGGGCTGGGACCGCCTTGGTCCAGCGTTCCTCCGTATGCGAGGGCGTCTCAGGCAGGCCGAGGCGCTCATTCGGAAGTCGGTGTATATCCGCGCATGCGGAGCCTTCGCGGCCGTGACACTGCAGTCTTTTACGGAGGAGGCTTTGATCGCGAATGTGACGAGCAGTGATGATGACGGACTGCGGAGGGTAATCGAAGACATGAAGAGTCTCGAGCGAAGGCTTAAGATGGAGCAGGCGCGTATGGATAGTAGCATCCAGGATCTTCGCGCGGACATCCGCGCGTGCGTACGCGTCCGATGACCGCACCTGGCGCGCGCCCGCGACCTCGCCGAATCTCTCGGAATGAGTTCGCAGACAACCGATTCGCCGCTCGCCGCCTCCGCGGCCGAGGCCCGCGAGCTTGTCGAGGTCCGCTGGGACTTCGACGAGGTCGCCTTCTTCAACCGTCGCCGCTCGATGATGAAGGCGCTCGTGTGGGAGCCGTCGGGTACTAGGTACTCTCGAATCGCCGTTCCATTTGCTCTTGATAATGTATTTTATCAATAGTAAAATTCGACCTCAAGACCCCGTCCCGTACGATCATTCGGAACCTGTTCGGGTCGCACATCGGAGGAACCGCGCGCCATGGATCATCACCTGCCCCTCGAGGCCCACCCTGTCTCTTATACACATCTCCGAGCCCACGAGACGGACTCCTATCTCGTATGCCGTCTTCTGCTTGAAAAAAAAA
>FYBJ01000797.1_pt1 | contig 16439 bp, 19 predicted proteins | sample 1134611 | NCBI WGS metagenome assembly FYBJ01 (sample SAMEA104116008, study PRJEB20421) | marine metagenome | isolation source: marine | reverse complement strand
CGGACCCGGCAAACAGCCCAAGTCGCTGACCGCGTACTACGGGCAGCATGGTGTTGAATGTCGTCATTCCCGTTTCAATACGATCCCCCAGTCCCCGCCGCTGCGCGGGTGGGGGTGGGCTGGCCTTCAATTCCCGTGATTCGGAGCCCGGCAAAAGCGGAGCGCCGTCAAGCGGTTGCCCAAATGGATCGACAATCCGTCCGATCCAGCCATCCGTCGGGGCAATCCCCGTTCGGCTGCGCAGCGCGACCCGATCACCTATGGAAACACCGTCCGGAGGCATATCCGGCAACATCGTTACCTCCTCGCCATGCAATTGGATGATTTCGCCTGTCAAAACAGGACCTTCACGCCGCCAAACCCGAACGAGATCTCCTATTCGGCAGACGGCCCCCAAGCCCAATACGCGAACAAGGTTGCCCTCAACAGAGCTGACGCGCCCAATATCTCGCACCCGTTGGGCATAAGACAATCCCGCACCGATCGAGGCTATGTCAATTGCAGCCATCGTTCTCTCCCTTTGGTTTCTGAAAACAATTTCTAAAGGAATCAGGGTTAAGCCTTGATTTATGTTGCTCGAGGGAGAAGCCCCGATGTTCAAATCGCTGGAAATATTCCAGGTTTCATATGCCATGGCGACCCACGCCGCCCGCCGCCAATCATTGGTTGCGCAGAACATGGCAAACGCCGACACGCCGGGATACGTGCCGCGTGATCTGCCAAAGTTTCAGGATGTGGTGTCCACAAGTTCCGCGGCGAACAGCATGCGCCGTTCACGCGCCGGTCATTTTGAGGCCACCGCCCCGGCGGACAATTTTCGCACCCTTTCGGAACCCAATCAGACATCTCCCAACGGCAACGCGGTGTCGCTGGAGGAAGAAATGATGAAAGCGGTCAACATCAAGCTCCAGAACGACCGCGCGCTGGCGATCTACAAATCATCGCTCAATGTTCTGCGCGCGTCCCTGGGGCGCGTTTAGTCGACCTCCATCAATCGGTGACTCATGACAGATTTCTCTTCAGCACTCTCTCTCAGCGCCAGCGCCCTTCGCGCACAGGCCGCACGGTTGCGCCATGTTTCTGAGAACATCGCGAATGCCGATACCCCGGGATACCGGCGCAAGACAGTGACATTCGAAAGCAACCCGAGCTCTGCTGACGTATCCGTGTCTGTTGGGCCGGTACAGCTGGATCAAAGAGAGCTCAAAAGCGTTTTCGACCCGGGTCACCCCCTGGCCGATGAAAACGGCAACTACCAGGGCTCCAATGTGGACCTGATAATTGAAATCGCTGACGCCCGTGAAGCGCAGCGCAGCTACGAAGCCAATCTGAAAATGTTCGATCAGACCCGACAGATGTCGGATTCCCTGTTGGAACTGTTGCGTAAATAAGGAGACCCAGAATGGACATCCGATCAGTCACAGCCGCGCAGAACTACGCGGCGGCGAAACCGGTAACAGAGCCTCTGCCCGGTGCTGGCCGTGAAAGTTCTACACTTGTTGATCTGGCAAGCGACTTTGCCAGTACTTTGTATGAGGGCGAGAAAATCGCCATGCAATCGATGACCGGTGACGCCAATCCTCATGCATTGGTCCAGGCGCTGGCGCAGACCGAACTGGCCGTCGAAGCCGCCGTAACCGTGCGAAACAAGGTGGTCGAGGCATACCAGGAAATACTGCGAATGCCTGTCTGATGATGAACGAGGCCATCTTCTTTGACACGTTGCGGCAGGGTTTGTGGATCGCAGTCATCATTTCCGTGCCGATTCTCGCCGTTGCCTTGATAGCCGGAATAACGGTGGGCCTGTTCCAAGCGCTGACTTCGATCCAGGAACTGTCCCTGACCTTCGTTCCCAAACTCCTGGCAATTGTCGTCGTGTTCTGGGCGTCCATGGGCTTCATGAGTCAGTCCCTTGTCTCATTTTTTCAGGATCAGATCGTTCCACTGATCATCGGAGGATAACGATGGAAAACGCGATCTACACAACGCTTGCCCGCCAGTCAGGACTGACCCGCGAGATGAACGTTCTTGCCAACAATATCGCGAACGCGAACACCACGGGTTTTCGGCAGGCAGGCGTCACCTTCACCGAATTTGTAAAAGCCTCATCGGGTGCGGCGAGCCTGTCCATGGCAGTCGCCAACGTGCCAAGCATTTCAACGGCGCAGGGCACGCTTACTCAGACCGGAGGAGCGTTCGACTTCGCAATCGAAGGCGACGGGTATTTCATGATCGAAACTCCTGCCGGAAATCGCCTGACGCGCGCGGGCAGCTTTGCGCTAAACGGAGCAGGCAACCTGGTAACGGCCCAGGGATACCTTGTCATGGACAGCGGAGGCGCCGCTATATTCATTCCTCCTGACGCTGGCACGTTGGGGGTATCCGCAGACGGAACGATCAGCGCCGAAGGTCGGCCAATAGCGCAAATCGGCCTGTTTCAGCCTACCGACCCCGCGGCCATGGCGCGTGTCGGTTCCGTCATGTTTGATCCCCAAGGGGATACCGAGCCAAGCGAGGCCGGACGCCTCGTTCAGGGGTTTCTTGAAGACTCGAACGTCGATGCCATTTCGCAGCTTTCCCGAATGATCGAAGTACAACGGGCCTACGAAATGGGGCAAGGGTTTCTCGACGCCGAAAACGAGCGGGTACGCAACGCGCTGAAAACATTCATTCGCTGACAAAAAGGAGGCCGCCATGCGTGCCCTGAAAATTGCCGCAACCGGTATGAGCGCCCAGCAATTGCGGGTTGAAACCATCTCGAACAACCTCGCAAACATGTCGACGACCGGTTACAACGCCCGGCGGGCCGAATTCGCGGACCTTCATTATCAGCAAGTCTCGCGGGCGGGCGCGATCAGCGCGGCAGACGGCTCCGTTCTGCCGACCGGTGTGCAGGTCGGTCTGGGCGTACGCCCGTCCTCTATCACTGTGCAGTTGGCTCAAGGCTCTCTATCACAAACAGGCGGAGATCTGGATATCGCTATCGAGGGCCGGGGTTATCTCGAAATCGAGCTTCCCTCCGGCCAGTCTGCCTACACCCGCGACGGTGCCCTAAAACGCAGCGCGGACGGATTGATCGTAACATCCGAGGGCTTTGCCGTTGCGCCGGAAATTACCATACCAACGGACGCCCGGCGCATTTCCATCAATGCCGACGGAGAAGTTTACGCCTATTTTGCGGAAACCGCCGAGGCGCAGTTGCTTGGACAGTTCGCGCTTGCCGGGTTTACCAACGCCAAGGGGCTCGAAGCGATTGGCTCCAACCTGTTTCTGGAGACCGAAGCCTCGGGTGCACCGGTTGTTGCCAGTCCAGGCGAGGACGGGCTTGGCACGCTGCGACAGGGGTATCTCGAGGACAGTTCGGTGGACGCCGTGCGCGAGGTAACGGAGTTGATCGAAGCGCAGCGGGGCTATGAATTGAACGCCAAGGTGATCTCAGCAGCCGATCAGATGTTGGCCGCCACCACCCAGGTACGCTGATGCGCAGTCTTGTTCTGCTTCTGGCCTTCGTGGCCGCCCGGCCCGCAGCGTCGGAAATTGTCGTCGCCACTCAGGTCATCCGGGCGAACACGGTGATCTCGGGCGCCATGATTTCGGTAAAACAGGGCGACCTACCCGGCGTGTTTTCCGACCCGAACGACGTGATCGGGCTTGAAGCACGCAGTTCGATCTACCCCGGCCGCCCCATACAAACCGGGAGTATTGGCGCACCCGCGCTGATCGAGCGAAATCAGATTGTTCCGCTCGTCTACACCACCAATGGCCTGACCATAAGCACCGAAGGGCGCGCCCTGTCACGCGCGGGTGCGGGCGAACGTGCGCGCGTGATGAACCTGTCTTCGCGCGCCACGGTGTACGGAACGGTATTGCCCGACGGTTCCATCAGAGTTTCCAATTGAAAGGACGGCGCATGAAAAGACTTGGAATTGTTGCCTTGGCAAGCACCCTTGCGCTAACGGCCTGCTCCAGGCTGGACCATGTCGGCAAGGCTCCGGATTTCTCGCCGGCCGTAAATAATCAAGAGCATTACGCAATGATGAATCCTCCGCTTCCGCCTTCTATTTTGGGTCGGCGAACAACCGAGGAAGCCTCGCTTTGGAGCCGCAACCGTCAATCGCTGTTGGGGGACCGGCGCGCCATGCGCCGAGGAGACATCATGACGGTCGTGATCGAAATCGACGAAGAAGCCAAGATCAAGAACGAGACATCCCGCAGCCGGAGCGGGTCTGAAAACTTGAGCGTTCCTGATCTTCTGGGGCTTCCGCAGCGTATCAATCAAAACCTTCCGGCAGGCGCTTCGACCGACCCGGCTGTGGCGTTGAACTCGACCAGCAGTAGCGCGGGGGATGGTTCCGTGCGACGCAGCGAAGAGCTTACGCTTCGGGTGGCCGCGACGGTCGTTGACGTATTGCCCAATGGGGTACTTGCGATAGAGGGTAGCCAGGAGTTGCGCGTGAATTTCGAATTGCGCGAGTTGCTTGTGTCCGGCTTTGTGCGCCCCGAAGATGTCTCGCGTCAGAACGAGATCACCTATGACAAGATTGCGTCCGCGCGGGTCTCCTATGGGGGGCGCGGACAGATCACGGATGTTCAACAGCCGCGCTATGGTCAGCAAATTCTGGACGTGATTCTGCCATTTTAGACGGAGATTCAGATGAAGCTTCTTTTCCCAATCATACTGGCAGCCATTGGCGTCGGCGGTGGCGTCGGTGCCGGTCTTGTACTACGCCCGCCCCTGATTGACGCAGAGCCGGAAGCCCCATGTGCGATCAGTCAGACATCACCGGACGACAGCACCCTGAACAAAACCGCGATCTCGCAAGAAACAGACCGAGAATATGTCAAGTTGACCAATCAGTTTGTCGTTCCTGTCGTGCGTGGTGAAATGGTAACTTCTCTGGTTCTGATGTCGCTCAGCCTTGAGGTTGGAGAAGGTGATCGCGAGACTATTTTCGCGCGTGAGCCGAAGTTGCGCGATGCCCTCCTTCAGGTCATGTTTGATCACGCCAACGCTGGCGGCTTTCAGGGTGCCTTTACCAATTCCAGCAAACTTGACGCATTGCGCAAGACGTTGAGTGACGTTGCCCGGACAATCTCCGGCAATCTGGTCAGCAATGTCCTTATCACGGATATCGCGCGCCAAGATGTCTAGCGGTAAGTACTTATGAACGCAGAAGGTGAAGCTCCAAAATTTGCGCCATGGCTCTCTTTTGCGAGTTCCGTACCGATTTCAGGCGGGCATCTCGGACAAGTGTCTGCAATATATCGACCCGGCCAAAGGTTGCCTGAGCCTCTCTGAAAACAGCTTCCTTGCGGGCCAGAACAGACGCAAGCTGCATGTTTAGCAACCGCCTGTTTCGCCCAACCCAACGCAACCATGCTTCGTCCCCTCGAACGGAACGAATGGCCATGTCATGTTCCAGAGTCAATTGTCCGACTTCTTCGTCTTTTGCAAGATCGCCCAAAAGCTTTCGCAATCTTCGCTCCTCGTCAATGACGGGCTGTAGCTTGGCTTGCGCCGCGTCATGACGGGCACGTGCGATTTCCAGCAGTGATTCCAGATCGTTTGGAGTCACACCAGCCCCTTTGCCTTTTGACGCATCATCTCGGCAAATCGAATGGCTGCGGCTACCGAGCGGTAAAGATCAACCGGGATTTCCGAGCCGATCTCGACAGAGGCGTTCAAGGCTCGTGCCGTGGGTGGATCATGCCTGATCGGCACACCGAACTCCTGCGCGCGCTCGCGAATTCGGGCAGCGATCTCATCTACACCCTTGGCCACGCAAATCGGCGCCTCGCCTGGCAGACGGCTCCATTTCAGCGCCACCGCAAAATGCGTTGGATTTACGATCACGACATCCGCCTGAGGAACGTCTGCCAGCATCTGTGCCGAAGCAATTTGCTGACCCTTTTGTCGTCTTTGCTGCTTTACATGAGGATCACCTTCCGCTTCTTTCGTTTCATCCTCCATTTCTTTTCGAGTCATCATGTTGCGGCGCAAGTAATCCTGGCGTTGCCAGAGAAAATCAACGGCGCCGATGCTTCCGGAAACCAAAGTAACGATCAACAACAACTCCAGCAAAAGGCGCGCCAGAGTCGCGGCCGCCATCGCCGGTTCTGCAAGAAGAGCGCCGACCATGACGTTCATACGCAGCTTCAGGAAAACACCCAGGCAGATGGAATAAAGCAGAAGTTTGACAAAGCTCTTGGCAAATTCGAACAACCCCGACCTGCCGAATTTGTTCTTGGCGTTCTGGATAACGCTGACCCGGCTTGCTTTCACTTCAAGCTTCGAAGGGGTGAACACAAACGCGCGTTGTGCAAGAATGCTGGCAACAACGGCAATCGCCGGGGCGATCAGCCAGGACGAAAGCCCCCGCACCAAGGTGATCGTCATGCCGCCAATCGGCGCGGATGGGTCACCTTCAAATATCAGTGGCGCAATTTCATGAGCCTGCTCCAAAAGCACCGAGAATAGAGTGCCAACCTGCGATACCGACGCGCCGCCGGAAACTGTCAAGATCACCAAAAGGCCCAGATAACTGGCCGTGACCGACAGATCCATCGACTTGGCGACTTCCCCCTTGCGCCGGGCCTGCTCAAGCTTGCGCGGCGTCGGCTCGAAAATCTTTTCGCTTTCGTCCTGGGCGCCATTCATTTGGTGCCCACCGGGACGGAAAGAAATGTATTGAGCGCGTCCACCCATACGGTAAGCGCGACTGGCGACACCAGCGCCAAAAGCACCAGGCCACCCAATGTGATCACCGGGGCCCCGACAAACGCAACCATCAACTGCGGCATGGCGCGGTTGATGACACCCAATGTCAGATTGTACAGAGCCGAAACGATCACAAACGGCGCCGCCAGTTGAAAAGCCATCCCGAACGTTCTTGCGACCTGCGCAACGCCCCATTGCGACACCCAATCCACGCCCGGCCAACGCCCGAACGCAAGGGTTGAGTAGGACATGACAAGATATTCCGCGACGCGCAGGTGCAATCCGGCTGTCACAGCCAGGGCAAGACCGGCGATCACGAGGATATGGCCGATAGCTGGCAAAGGTTCGGCCGCGCTATTGCCCAAAAGCTGCGAAAGCGATGTGGACTGTGCGGCAATTGCGCCTGCGGTCTGCATTGCCAACACGAACATTCGAACCGCAATACCCAAAACCAGGCCATTGGCCGTTTCCGCGAATACAAACCGGACCATCAATCCAAGTCGAAAGTCGGAAGGCCCGGCGGTATCCACTGCGGGCGCGACAATCATCGTAAACGCGAATGCCAAACCAAGCTTGACACGTAACGGTACAGTTTGCTCGCCAAATGCCGGCAACAAGGAAACCGCGGCGCCGACACGAAGAAAAACTAGAAATGAATGCCAGAGCGCCTGCTGGGACAGCCCGAGAAGCTCTTGCGCCACGGCAATCACGCGGCCACCAGGCCAACAAGCGAAGGGCGCGCCTCCAGGCCGATTTCTTCGAAAGAGAACACCGGATTGGTGATTCCCTTCGCGCTCATGACCGTTCGCAGGAACCGGCGCCGGCGCGTCGACGAAACCAGAGCTGGGTATATCCCGCGATCCGCTGCTTCACGCATCCGATCGCCAATGGATTGAGTCAGCGTATTGAACACATCTGGCGGCAAGGCCACGTCAAATGCGCCGTTTTCACCATCGATCTGGTACGTGGTGAACGTTTCTTCCCATTCAGGGGCCAGTTGCACGAGCGGGATTGTTCCATCGTCGCGTTTCAGGTCGGCAACCAGTTGGAAACCCAACCGCTGCCGAACTTGTTCGCAAATCGCCTCTGGCAAGACATGCACTTGCCGTGCTTCCGCCGTGGCTTCGAGAATCAGTGACATGTTGCGGATTGAAACCTGCTCGTTCAGCAGCAACCGTAAAACCCTGTGCAATAAATCCATTGGCACCTTTTCGGGAATCAGTTGGTCAAGCATCTTGCGGTTTGCCTCTGCCCGGACTGGATCGCTGAGATTTGTCATCTCATCCAGAATGCGGCGCAACGCTTTCAAAGTCAGAAGCCGACCGAAATTGGCCTTGATGGTTTCCAGAAGATGAGTTGCCAGTACCTCGCCTGGCGCAACGATTGTCGCGCCGGCAAGAGCAGCGGCTTCCTGGTCTCGTTGATCAATCCATCGTGCCGGGGCGCCGTAGACCGGTTCGTTCACATCCGCGCCATCGGGCAGCGCATTGTTCAGTTCAGGCTTCAGAACCAGCATCTTCTCCGGATGCAATGTTGCGCGCGCCTGCATGACACCCTGAATGCGGATCACATAGCTTCCCGATGGCAAGGACGAGTCATCCGTCAATCGTATCTCGGGCATGACCAAACCATAGGCGCTTGCAATATGCGTGCGCATGTTTGCGATCCGCGCATCCAGCCCGGTGCCGCCGTCCAGCACGAGCGACACCAGATCCTGGGAAAACTCGACATGGATGTCGTCCAGATCCAAAACGTCTGCTATCGGCTTCTCGTGTGGAACCGTGGTATTGGCGTGATCATCCTGTGGCTCACTTTTTGCCGAATCGCGGGCCCGGTGCATGAACAACGCAGAGGCGCCAAGGATCGCGCCGCCCGCAATGAAGGGAACAAATGGCAGACCCGGCACAAGGGCAAACAAAACCATGAGCACCGATACTGTCGCCAGTGCCGCCGGGTAGCTGCCCAATTGCCGGATCAAGGTCAGATCGGTCGAACCTGTCGCCCCGCCGCGCGCCAATAGCAAGGCGGATGCGATCGAAATGATGACGGCGGGGATCTGCGTTACCAGACCATCGCCCACAGTAAGAATTGCATATGTTTCAAATGCCTGCCCCATCGGCATCCCATGCACGACGACGCCCATGATCAATCCCATCACCAGATTCATCAGCGTTATCAGCAGACCGGCAATTGCGTCCCCCTTGACAAATTTTGATGCCCCGTCCAGCGAGCCAAAGAATGTTGTTTCCTGTTGTTCACGTTCTCGACGAACCTTGGCCTCGGCGTGATCAATCGCTCCGGCCGACATATCACTGTCGATGGCAAGCTGCTTTCCCGGCATTCCGTCGAGCGCGAAACGCGCACCGACTTCCGCCATGCGTGCTGCCCCTTTTGTTATCACCATGAAGTTGACAATCAGAAGGACGCCAAACACGACCAGACCAAGAAAGACGCTGCCCCCCATGACGAAATCGGCGAATCCTTCGATGACATTGCCCGCGGCGGCGGTTCCGGTGTGACCCTGCCCGATGATCAGCTTTGTGGACGACACGTTCAGCGACAGCCGGAGCATCAGTGCCGCGAGGAGAACCGTGGGAAATGCCGAGAAATCCAATGGCCTCTCGATGAACAATGTGACCGTGAAAATTAGGATGGCGAGCGCAAAGGATCCCGCCAAACCTATGTCTAGGACCCAGGCGGGAACCGGCAAAATCATCATGACGATTATCGCCATGAGGGCGAGCGCCAGAAGGACCGTCGGACTGAACAGGACTCGGATTGTCGAAACAGGCATGTCAACCCTCCGATCTGAACATTGGCCGTGCCTTCCGGTTGGCCAAGGGCACCAGCGATCCGAACCCGGCAGGTTTCCGGCCGGTCAGAAGAAACGGAAACCGATTGTCGCCCGCTTCGATCGCAGCAGTCGGCGTTGCATTGCCCGGCGAAGCGCTTGCAGGAACCAGGCCGTCCGGCAACCGCGCCAAAATCCTGTTGAAACGCGCCAGATAGCGATCCGCATATTTCGGCGTGCGGGAGTGATACGATGCGGCCGCCTTCGACCAATCTCCTGTTTCTGAAAATAGCCGCGAAAGGAAGTCAGCGGCATATCTGGCATTTTCAATCGGTTCAAACATTTGGCCGATATCGGCAAAATTTTTCCCGTGCCATCGATAGTTGAGTTGAAAACAGCCAACGTCAAAATTGCGCACGCCCGCATCAAAGCGATCTTGAGCAAAGTTCAGCGCATCCGCCTTTTGCGGAAACCACGCCCCCTTGCCCTCCATATTCACCGTCCACGGCCACGGGACGAGCCGCCCGTTTTCCGCACGTCCCGTTTCAGCGCGGGTGATCGCCAAAAGAACATTGACCGGAACGCCCGTTTCGGCGGCCGCTATGCGCGCAGCACGATCGCATGCCGGCGCTACTTCGCCCACGGCTGTACCCTGCCATGCCAACCCAAAGACCAAAGCCGTTAACACCTGCAAACCGGCGTGCAAAAAAGCCTTGCGTGAACATGTAACGCCCTTCTGGCGTCCGCGAGTTCGCTTCATGAGACTGCCTTTCGCTATCCGATCTCGACTCTAGCCGTCAGCTATTGAGATTTGGTAAGCGTCAGTTACTCTCCAAACCGGGGCCTCTGTGCAGTTGCAGCAATTCGGTCAGGGTCGTTCTTGTGTCTGCGCTGACATCCAGCATCCCGCGATTTCGCGCCAGAACACCCGACGACAAAGGCTCCGCCAATCCGGGTGCCACAGACACCCCTGGCGTGTTGGTCAATCGGGACACATCACGATAGATGACTGTCTCTGAATTCGCCAAGGCTGGCCAATCTGATTGCAGCCAGGCTTGCCTGTCTGCTTCTGCCGTATCCCCTAATTGCCTATAGATCTCCATTGCTTCAGAATGGTCGCCTGCCCGGCGTCGCGCTTCGGCTCTCAGACGATTTGCAACATCGCCTTCCAGTCCCAACAAGGCCGCCTCGGCCCGTCGGGGAAAACCGTCTTCGATTGCAATTTTCGCCAGCAGAATTCGCCGATCCGGCAAACCAACCAGCTCTTGCGTGGATTGCAGCATTTGGCGCGCCTCTTGCAAAAACCCTAGATCGAAAAACCGTGTTGCAAGCTCAAGGGAAACCTGTGCCGAAAAGCGTTCAGGCCTTGTCAGTTCATTGCGCACCAAGAGCGCGACAAATTCGAAATCACTTGCCCGCTCTGCCAATCGAAGGCCGAATATGTCGCGCAATGTTTTTGCCTGTTCGGCCCCGTCCTTGGCCTGAACTTCGTCCAAAACGTTCAGTGCTTGCGCGAATTGAGCCCCTTCCAGACGGGCCAGGAAATGCGCGCGTCGCAACTCTATGCCGATCGGCGCAGCGCCATGCTCAACCGCGAACGCGCCCACAAGCGAGATTACATCCTTGTCGGGCGGCAACTGACGCTCGACATGAAGATCAATCAGGTCAACCAAAGCTTGAGGAGTGATGTCCGAATTTCCGCTGGTCAACTCTGACAGTGATTGAAATGCCGTGTCGGGATCGTTTTGGATACGTGCGACATTTGCCTTTGCCAATTGCACACTCGGCTCGGGGTCGGGAGTTACCCGTTCGACCGCATTCAGCACCAACTCTGCGGCCTCGACATGTCCCAATTCCGCCAGTTTTACAGACAGTCGCGGCGCGAAAACTTCCCGCAAATGGCGTGGAAACTCATTGAATGTTCTGACAACGTCCTGCACGTTTTCGTCGCTAAGTGCATCCGCATTTGCCAGAACTGCCCAGAAGGTACCTGTTCCGGGACACCCGGCCTGTTCAGCCAGGACAGACGAGTCAAAAGGGCCACCGTCCACAACATTTGACAGATCGCGCAAGGTTGCCTCGTCTTCGAAACTCCCTAGAGAGAGAACCTGCCGGGCCTCGGCACCAAATGTGTAGTGAAGGTAAAGCCGCGCCAGCTGCCGGGCGACCGCCCCGTCGATCTGATCGAACTCTCCGTAAAGGCGCGATCGCAGGGGCGCTATTTGCTGCGACACCGGGGCATCATCTGCCCAGGACGCAATGTCCAACTCTTCAGGCGGCACACAGTCTCTTTCAAGTCCGCTCAAGGCATTGACCCGGAGGGAATTATCAAAATTTGTAGTCGAATACGTTGTCATGTTTGACGGAGCCTTTTCCTGCGCAACGCTCGCCGGCTCCAATGTCGGCACTGCCCTTTTTGTTGAGTCACTATTCGCCGGTGGTCGGCGGTTCTGTTCGTTTTTCAAAACCGGCTGCAAGCATTCCTGGGAAACCGCCCGGCCGAGCTCTTGCAAAAGCTCTTGTTGACCTGTTTTGAGTGACATCACCCGCTTGAGATAACGCGTGGGCGACAGTGTTTCATCTATCAATACTGCCGTCGGTTTGCCCAAACGAGAAACCACGTCGTCGCGCTTGGGCGAAAAGCGAAAACGCATGTCTCTGGACGGTACGACAGGCTTTAATCCGAACGAATATTGCCTCGTTTGGAATTCTTTAGGCCCTTCCGGCGCATCGACAATATCCAGGATAAGGTAACGCTCGCCAAACGGCTGAGTGCGAACGCGGCATTCGCAGTTCAAATCAAGGACCAGTCTATTTCGGCGTTTCGTTTGGACAAGAGCGGCAAGGCGCGATCTGGAAATCCGGTTGAATACTGCATTTGTGACATAATCTATATCTTCGCCATCCACGACGATTTCATAGCGCCGTCCTTGACCTGATATCGCCCAGGGCGTGGTTTTTTCGGGCAGCTCGAACACCAGTCGGGTAAAGCCGTCATGCTCGCCTGACTGAATCTTTACCGGCACGGCAAAGGCCGGCGTTGCCGGCAAGAGCGTCAGTATCAGCAACAAAACGCGCGTCATGCCGCATCCTTCTTTACCTGCTTGATTGCCTCTTCAAGTTCCGAATAATCAGGTCGACAATGCGCTGGAGTGTTCTGCCGCCCAACTTCGATACAGTTATTGGCCGAGTGATTGTGCAGGTTCGCAACCAGCACCTCCCGGATGAGTTGATAAAAGTGGCTGTCCTCTTCAATCACGGCTTTCACCTTGGCCGCAAACGGCCCGACCAAACCATAGGCGAGGAAAACGCCCAGAAAGGTTCCAACCAGCGCGCCTCCAATCATTTTCCCCAAAATTTCAGGAGGTTGGTCGATTGACCCCATGGTTTTGATCACACCAAGGACGGCCGCGACGATCCCCAGGGCTGGCAGCCCGTCCGCGACGGTTTGCAAGGCGTGGCTGGAGTGCATTGCATGGTGCAAATTGGCCTCCATCCGTTTTTCCAGAACTTCTTCTACCTGGTGCGGATCGTCATAATTCATGGACGCCGATCGCATTGTATCGGCGATCAGCTCCACCGATTCCCGATCGGCTTGAATGCGCGGGTATCTGGAGAAAATCGAAGATTCCAGCGGTGACTCTACATGCGTTTCGATCGCGATCGGGTCTTGGCGGGCAAGCCTGATCAACTCGTACAGGAGGCACAGCAAATCCCTGTAATCCTCGGATTTCCATCTCGGGCCTTTGAACACTTTTCCAATGTCGCGCACCGTATGCTTTACCGCCGCCAGATCATTGCTCAGCAAGAACGCGCCCACGGCCGCTCCGCCGATCATGGCCAGTTCGAATGGCAGCGATTTCAGAATGATGGCCATCTTGCCCCCGGCGGCGATATAGCCGCCAAAGACCATGACAAAAATAACACCGATGCCGACAAAACCTAGCACGTTGAGCCTCCTGATTCAGCTTGCCGCCATACTGGACGCAAGGGGTTAACAATCCCTCATTCGGTGGGCACTTCCGCGTTTCGGCCCGCCAGAACGACGCTGATCGTATAAGCGGCAGGCGGGCTAAGCCCGGCCATTACGCCTGCTGCGATCTCCGGGCGCATCCTGCCGATGAATCCGGCGGCGAATTCCGGGTCCATCTCTTCAAAAAGGGCGGCGGCATCCTTGGGTTTCATGGATTCGTACACCGTTGTCAGGCGCGACAGGTCATCTTCCGACGCGGCCTCTGCCAGGGCGATGGTGTCGCGTAATTGCTCTTCGGCAGCGATCAGCGCCGCCAGTTTCTGCGACACTTGCTCGTCCGCGACCGTCAATGCCTGCATTCGATTCTCAATCTCGATCTCCTGTCGCGCAATGCGGGCTTCGCGGGCGTCGAAAACCTCCATCAACCGCTTCAAGTCCGGCGGCGGCTCGCACACCTGCGGCGACATGGCCGACGGCCCGGAATCGGGAAAGTCCGCGTCTGGCGACGTCACCTTGGCAAGGGCCTGGCCCGCTTCTCCGCCAAGGCGCAAGACCGCGGATCCGATCAGGAAACATGAGATCACCAGCAAGCTCCCCCGAGCGGGTCTCTTGCCGCGCCGCGAAGTTTTCATCCTGTCGCCCCCCTATCAGTGGGGTGGCGGCGGAAAACCGGCTCGACAGGCTCGGACGGGGGCTTTGAATCCGGCAAATCGTGCATGGAGGCCACCAGTAGCTCCAGCCGCTTTGCCACATCCTCTGCCCGCCCGGTCAATCCCTCCAGTGTTTCGGTTGATGCGCCAGCGGTTTCCTGCGCCGTCTGCAACGTCCGGGTCAGATCATCCACCTGCGCAGACAACACGGCCACGGCGCCTCCGATGCCGGTTTCAAGGTCGTTGAAACGGGAAAGCCGCCGGGCCAGAACGAAACAATACAGGCCTGCCCCCAAGGCACCGGCGACCAGCAAGATATCCGCAATCAAATCCATTTCTCTTTCCTCAGTTCAGCACGTATTCCATGACCAGTAAGTCGCGTATGCGAGTCTTTCCCGTCACGATCTGGACGCGCCGCAGCATCTGCGCGCGCAATCTGACGAGGGCATCCGGCGCTTCGATATCGCCCGGCTCCAACGCGCGCAGATAGCCGTTCAGGACATCCACGATCCGGGGCAGGATATGCTCGACATCCTTCGCGTATTCTCTAGGTACCTCCAGCTGTGCGCGAAACCGCAAGTAGTTACTGCTCCCGCCATTCGTCAGAGATACGACAATCGGCTCTATCGGTACGAAAACCACATCCGGCAGCGGCGCGTCGGGCTTTTCCACCTCGGCCTGCTCTTCGGCCCCGGTCGTCTGGCTCAGAAGCAGCCCGGAATACACGGCAAAAAAAGTACCACCACCACCGACCAAGGCCAGGATCAGGCCAAGTACCAGCGGCAACCTGGAAGGTTTTTTTGGCTCCGGGTCCGGCACATCTGCGGCTTGTGTCATCGCAACACCCGTCTATTTCGATCCTCTCTTCTATAGACCGGCAGAAGCTAACCGATTGTTAAGCCTGATGGCTCAAACATGAGCCTGCAGCCGGGCAGAACGCACGGCGGGACGGAGGATTGTCTTGCAAAACCTACTCAGCATCTGGAATGGCCTGGAAATGCGCCGCAGGGTTATCGCCGTGCTCGCTGCAATCGCCATGGTCACCACCGTTGCAACCCTGGCAAGTATGGCGTCCCGGCCCGGAATGGCCCTGTTATACAGCGGCCTTGAAAACGGCGCCGCCGGCGAGGTTGTGCGCGCCCTGGAACAACGCGGCGCCGGCTATCAGGTGCGCGGCGGCGCGATCTATGTCGAATCGGGACAGCGCGATGAATTGCGAATGACCCTGGCAAGCGAGGGGCTGCCCGCCAACACGACACAGGGCTACGAGTTGCTTGATTCGCTCTCGGGGTTCGGGACCACGTCCCAAATGTTCGATGCCGCCTATTGGCGCGCCAAAGAAGGCGAATTGGCACGCACCATCGTGGGCAGTCCGCAGATTTCCGCAGCGCGGGTTCACATCGCCAACGCCGGCAGTAACCCTTACCAGCGGCAACTCAAGCCCACAGCGTCTGTGACAATTACGGCCAAGTCCGGGGGGTTGTCCCCAAACCAGGCCCAGGCGCTACGGTTCCTCGTGGCATCCGCGGTGGCTGGCCTGTCGCCCGACGATGTGGCCGTAATTGACGGAGCAACCGGGCTGATCGGAGCCAGTGACGAAAGCGCGCCGCAATCGCTTGATGGCAGGAGCGAGCAATTGCGCCAGTCAGTACAGCGGTTACTCGAAGCACGCGTCGGCCCGGGCAAAGCCGTGGTCGAAATCAGCGTCGACACAGTGACCGAGACCGAATCCGTGCGTGAGCGGATCGTGGATCCTGGCAGCCGGGTCGCGATCAGCACCGACACCGAGGAGTCAAGCACAAGCTCGCAAAATGGGGCTTCGGGGCAAGTCACCGTCGCATCCAACCTTCCCGATGGCGACGCGGCAGGCCGGGATTCCTCGAACAACAATTCAGAGTCCAGAGAGCGGGTGAACTACGAAGTCAGCGAAACTCAGCGCGAAATCCTGCGCGAGCCGGGCGCGATCCGCCGCCTGACAGTGGCTGTCTTGATCAATGGATCGCTTGTAACTTCGGAAGACGGCGAGTCTGCAATGCAACCGCGCACAGACGAAGAGCTCGCCTCTCTGCAAGAGCTGGTGGCGTCTGCGGTTGGCTTCAATGCCGATCGTGGCGATGTCATCACGCTGAAATCCATGCTTTTTCAACCAGTTGAGGTATTGGGGACGGCTGCCGAATCCTCGCTATTGGCGGGTGTCAATCTGGATGCGATGACCCTTGCCCAAATGACAATACTCGGGCTGGTGGCAATCGCACCTGTCTCTTATACACATCTCCGAGCCCACGAGACAGGCAGAAATCTCGTATG
>FYBJ01001968.1_pt1 | contig 16479 bp, 16 predicted proteins | sample 1134611 | NCBI WGS metagenome assembly FYBJ01 (sample SAMEA104116008, study PRJEB20421) | marine metagenome | isolation source: marine | reverse complement strand
TTACACGGAAAATTTCGCGTAAATTTACACGGAAAATTTCGCGTAAATTTACACGGAAAATTTCGCGTAAATTTACACGGAAAATTTCGCGTAAATTTACACGGAAAATTTCGCGTAAATTTACACGGAAAATTTCGCGTAAATTTACACGGAAAATTTCGCGTAAATTTACACGGAAAATTTCGCGTAAATTTACACGGAAAATTTCGCGAAAATTTTACACTCGGTGTAAAATGAAGTCTTCAACTTTAAAAATTTCTATTTTTTATTTATTTACTCTATTTATATTTTTAATCGTCGTACCTATATTTTTATGGTTAATTTATATTATCTCTTTTCCTCCTAAAATTCAAATACAAAGTGTGCAAAGTGCTACTTCCCTCAAATCCGTAATTTCAAAATTCAAATCAGGAGATCTTTTATTCTTTTCAGGAAATCATATAGTGGAAAAAGCCATAAAAACTTGTCAAGGTGGACCATTTTCACATGTGGGAATAGTTATATTTTTTGGAAAAATACCTCATATACTAGAAGTTGACAATCATCCCAAAAAACTAAAAAGAGGTGTTCATCTCATTACCCTCAGTGAAAAACTTCAACTTTGTTCTAAAGGTAGAGATGTAAATTATTTTGAGTGGAGCTCTATTACAACTTCTAAAAATATAGACTACAATAGAGTACAAGAACTTCTCACTCCATACAAAGATTACGAAAGAGATTTAACTTTTTTTTCTTGGTTGGGAATTTTTGAAAGAAGAGAAAAAAAGAAAAGTATATTTTGTTCAGAGTTAATAGTTATTATTTTAGAAAAATTAAATTTAGTAAATCTTTTACACTCTCCAGAATGGTACTCTCCACAAAATTTAAGAGATTTTGCGGGTATTGTTCTTGCCCCAGACACTTGGTGGACTAACCAAGGCTTGGTGACTTTTTAGCCAGCTACTACTAAAATTTTTTAATAGTTACATAGCCTTCACCCTGCAAGTGTTTGTGAATATTTGGAATTTTATGAGTGGTTGATTTGATCATTTTATGATAGTTGTTCTTCATAAAATAATTGTTGTTTTGTATAATCAAAGCAGCAAAGCCGGAAACATGAGGAGCTGCCATAGAAGTTCCAGATAATCTAACATATTTGTTATTATGGGTGCAAGAAATAACTTTGTAACCATCAGAACAGACATCCACCTCTCTGTTTGTTGAAGAAAACCACGGGGTCTCCGGGGTTGTAAATTTATTTTTTTTAGAATTGTATTCTACAGAGCCAACTGATAAAGATTCTTTATAAAAAGCTGGGTATGAACGAGTATCTTTTCCAGCATTACCGGATGCACAAACCACCAAAATATTTTTGGATCTAGCATACTGTATAGCATCTTCTAATTTAGGGTAACCGTGTGCTCCTCCTAAACTTAAATTTATAATATGACAACCGTCTTTAACAGAATCATAAACAGCCCGAACAACATTACCATATCGACCACTACCATTCTTGCCCAAGACTCTATAATCTATAAGTTTAGCATAAGGTGCCACTCCAACCATATTACCATTGGCAGCAATAATACCAGCGACATGAGTCCCGTGCAAATTGTATTCTTGAGGAGAGGCTCCATCATTGACATAGTTTCTTTGCTTAATAACGGAATTTTTTAAATCTCTATGGGTATTGTTTATACCAGTATCAATAACTCCAATTTTAATTTTCTGACCAAAGATATTTTTCTCCCAAAAGATACTAGCACCCATAGCAAGAAAACTATCATTAATTATAATATCATCTGATTGTGGTGTAATGATATATTTTTTATCGTATTCAAATAGGGTAACAGCAGTATCACTTTCTGGATCATCAGGATCAGTAGACGAATTTGTGCTACTTCGTTTTGTTACCAGAGGAATAATAACAGCCACAGTAACACCGAGGACTACTATTATTCCTAAAATAATTACTACAAATACAGACCATGGCATAACATATTTTCGTAACATTTATTTATACAATTAAATTAATAATTTAATTAAATTTAATCAAGTTCTTCAACAACTTCTTCAATTTTTGGTCCAGCTTCACCTTCTGTATTTTGTTCTTGTGTAGAGGCATGAATTTTTTTAGCCAAATCCTGCAATTCCTTCATTTTTTCATCATAGACAGAAGCTTCCTCTGAAGGATGGTCACTCAACCAATTTTCCAAGTCTCGACAAAATTCTTCCAGCTCAGCATTCTTTTCTCCCTCGCTTTGTTTAGTGGCAAAGACCAGCGCTTCCAAATTATTGTGAGCTTCCCTATTTCGGCGAAATTTTTCGTCGTCTTCAGCAAACTTTTCAGCAGTCTTAATCATTTCATCAATTTGAGCAGGCGTCAATCTATTACTGTCATTAGAAATTTTAATTTTTTCGCTCTTACCTTTACTCTTTTCTAAAGCAGTAACCTCTAGTATACCATCACTATTTAATTCACAAGTAATTTCAATTTGTGGTTGGCCACGAGGCATTGGAGGAATACCATCTAAAGAGAACTTTCCCAGAAGCATATTATCTTTAACAGCACTACGCTCACCCTCATAAATTTTGACTTCAATTCCGGGTTGGTTGTTAACATAAGTCGAAAAGGTTTGTGTTTTTTTAGTAGGAATTGTTGTGTTTCGAGGAATCAAAACAGTCATTACTCCACCAGCAGTTTCAATTCCCAAACTCAATGGGTTAACGTCTAATAAAAGTTTATTTTCTAAAGACTTAGATTCCTCGCCAGATAAAATCGCTGCTTGTACACAGGCACCATAGGAAATTGCTTCATCTGGACTAATAGACTTATTGAGTTCCTTTTCATTAAACATACCACTAATAAGTTTTTGTAATTTGGGAATACGGCTCGTTCCACCGGCCAAAACAATTTCATCAATTTTGCTCTTGTCAATTTGAGAATCTAACAGAACTTTCTCAATGGGTTCTAAATGACTTCTTAAAAGATCCCCGCACAATTCTTCAAATCTAGCACGAGTAATGCTAGTGTAAAAATCTTCTCCTTCTGCCAAAGAATCAATTTCGATGTTGGACTGCGTTGCGGAAGAAAGTGTTTTTTTAGCACGCTCACACGCAGTGTACAAACGACGAACTGCTCGTTTGTTACTCGTGATATCAATTTTAGTTTTTCGCTTGAACTCCTGTACAAAGTGTTGTCCCAAACGAACGTCGAAATCTGCCCCTCCCAAAAACATATTTCCGGCAGTTGCCTTGACTTCAAATAAACCGTCGTCAATAGAGAGTAAACTGACATCATAAGTACCAGATCCTGCATCAACAACTAAAATATGTTGTTCTTTTTTATTGGTTTTGTCTAAGCCATAAGCTAAACTTGCCGCGGTGGGTTCTGAGATGATTCTTGAAACATTGAGTCCCGCAATTGTTCCTGCATCTTTAGTGGCCTTTCTCTGTAAATCTGAAAAGTGAGCAGGGACCGTGATGACAATATTTGAGACAGTTTCTCCTAGATAAGCTTCAGCTGTTTCTTTCATGTAAGAAATAATCATAGCAGAAATTTGTTCTGGTGTAAATTCAATTTTTTCGCCTTTGTGTGTGACTTCAATTTTAATACTGTCACTAGTACCTTGTTTGATTTTATAGGGATAGTTTTTAATGATACTTTGAACATCAGAGTCAGAGAACTTTTTGCCCATAAATCTTTTAATTTCATAGACAGTATTTTCTGGGTTCATGGCTTGTTGGTTACGGGCGGCATCGCCTATTAATCTTTCACCAGCGGGTGTGAAAGCTACCATACTGGGTGTGATACGATTACCTTGACTATTAGCAATAATGGTAGGCTGGCCGTTCTCCCAAACTGAAACAACTGACATACCTGTTCCTAAATCAAGAGCGATAATTTTTTCTGATTTTACCATTTAAAATAAATAATCTTTTAAGTATTTTTTGTTTTACTTTTCTATTTTTGTAAAAAGTAAAATGGATTTCAAATTAGCTTTTGTTTGTCGGCTTTGTCAAGGTCATTGTGTCTTTATGGAAAAAAGAGAGCACGATATTGCACAGTACTGTGTTAAATGTGGCCAAGCACAGCACGGTTTTGAAGCTTATGCTTGTATGAACTGTTACCCATATGCTAATTGTCTCAAGTGCAAGAATAATATTAAAACGGGATTTAATTCTTAGTGTGGATGTGTACTCTCGCACTTATTGATCATTTTGCACCGAGTGCAAAATACACAAAATAATTTAATTTGCGCTGCAACCTTCTCCTTTACAAACAGTCCATTCGTATTTTTCTGTTTTTTTTAATACTGTACTGACAGGTTTTTTTGGACTCCGAGCCGAAGCATTCCTTTTTGTTTTGTGAGTAATATTGTCAGGCTTGTGATCAGCAGAAATTTTTATAATTTGAGTTTTACTTTGAGGCATGTTTAAAGATAAATTTATTTTTTTAAATTTACACAAAATTCACATACCTTTTTTTTAGACTGGTGTGTAACTTTGATTTCGGGAGCATGATAATACAAAAAACCAGGAATTTCGCGCGTACAGCGATAAGAAATAAAAGACATCTTGTCATTAACATAATATTGACGATATGATTGAAAGGCATTGTCAGATTTGTAATTGTCAGGCATAGCCTGTGGTGGAAAATTAAACAAACCACTGGCTGGTAAAAAAGGTGGATGCTCTGCCAAAAAAGTAATGTGTGAAAAGCACTTGTGAATCTTATGACCAAAGTGATCATAATAAATTTGATGCAGAGCGGAGACATGCTTGATAAGCCAAGAATAATGAGAGATGTCAGAACGAACCCAAATACTGGACGGATGATTGAAATGAGTTTTTTTGTAGGGTCGATCACTATCAAGCTCGTGTAAATAGGGTTTGAGATGAGACAAGTTGGGACTGACAGAATACTGTGCAGCCCACAATAATTGCACAGATTCCAGAATCATTTTGATGACATGTTTGTCACACATCATCAAAGCAGCAATAACAGGGTTAGTATGTAAAAAGAAAATATTCATTGTAAGTACTACTTAGGTGTAAGTCATTTAAATATAATTCGTTTTTGGTAAATGGCAGAAGTAACCAAAAGACCTTGAGGTGAATTTCAAGTTTTGTTAGATGAGTCTTATACAAAAGTCAAGCTTTTAACTATACATTCTGGACAGAGACTCTCTTATTAATATCACAACAAAAGAGCGGAGCATTGGATAGTTGTCAAAGGAAATGCCCATGCAATTTTAAATGGTGTGGAGTACGTCATATTAGAAGGAAATTCATTGCGTGTGCCTGTCAAAACCAAACACAGATTGTGGAATAAGTCTTCCGAAGATGTGAAAATTATAGAGGTTCAAACAGGTGAATATTTTGGAGAAGATGATATAGTTAAAATAGAGGATGATTACTCTTGAGTATAACGAGAGTGTATGACGAGTTTTAAAGAAGTGTGAGAGAGTAAAAATTAGAGTAAAAATAATCTTTCTTTATAAAACAATGAAAAGTCAAGAGACTGATAGTATTTCATCAAATTCAAGTTCATCAAGTTCATTCGAGTACGAACAATTTTGGACTCTTCATGTAGACACAAAACCTGAATTGCCAGATGAAATTTTTTATATTAAAAATGTTTATGATGATCAATCCGTTAGAGATTTTAAATATGTTATCTGCAAAATCATCAATAGAAAAATTAAAGACACTCAATTTTTTTATGAGGGGCAAATGCTTTTGGACGAGCACACCCTCTCCTTTTATGGAAAAAATACTTCAGATGTTTGTATTCAACATACTATAAAAAGGCCTTCTAAAAAACCAATAAAAAGATGGTTTGATGCCTTATCACAAAAATGAAAAGTTCTTTTAAAACAGAGATTATTTTAAATAATGTCTGTCAAAGTTATCTGTATTGGTGATCCACATTTTAAAGATAACAACATCCCTGAAATTAAAGAATTTATACACAAGTCTATTCAACTAACAAAAAAAGAAATGCCAGATTTTGTGGTTATTTTAGGAGACCTCCTTGATAAACACGAAAAATATTTAGAAGAGCCTTTTAATTTGGCTATGCAATGGTTGTGGGATTTACAAGAAATTACCTATGTTTTTTTAGTTATCGGTAACCATGATTTAAGAAATAATAAACAATTTTTAACTCCAACTCATGCCTTTAATCCCTGCAAAACTTGGAAAAATATTACTGTTTGTGATAATGTCGTTATTAGAGACGTTAATGGTATGAGATTTACATTTGTTCCCTATGTTTATCCGGGAAGATTTTTAGAAGCTTTAGAATCAAGTCAAGAGGTTTGGGAAACTTCCGAATGCATCTTTGCTCATCAAGAGTTTCGAGGTTGTACATTGAGTGGGACACAAGTTTCTACTATGGGAGACGTCTGGGACTCGTCGAACCCTCGAGTCATTAGTGGGCATATTCACGATTCGCAGATTATCCCTCCCAAAGATGAAAGTGACAGTGGCTATATTTATTACCCTGGAGCTAGTATGCAGCACGCCTTTGGAGAAGCAGATAACAAGGCTACTTGGTTGTGTAAATTTTTTGAAGACGAAGATTTTTCTTATCAAAAGATGGACTTGGGTCTACCTAAAAGAATTATTCATAGGATGGATATAAACTCTTTAGATAAAGACTTCGTAGAAAAATTAACTGAAACGAGAGACAAACACAAGTTAAAATTAACCGCTTCTAAAGAAGATATAACTTTGTTTCGTAAAGGTTCTCTCTTCAAATTTATAAATAAACAGAAGAATATCGTCTTAGATTTTGAAGTTATTGGTTTACATGAATCTTTATTGAGTCAAAAAATAGACAAAAAAATAAAGGGAAACTACACTGAAATTTTACACTCTTTGGTTAAACAAGAAAACAACAAGGAATTAAATGATTTATTAGAAGATATTACTAGAGGACTTTAAAAGTTTGTAAATTTAAAATTAAAATTTTAAATACTTTTCTTCAGAGTACTTCACATTTATAACCTCTATTTTTGACAATCTCTGCAAGTTCTGTAAAATGTTTTTTATCGGAATTTTTACAAACTATTTTCACCGCAAGTTTTTCGTTTTTGTATGTGTTTAAAACTTCTTGAATTGTCCATGACATAATCACTACAGAATTCGAAAATTTATGTTGCATAATTTTTAAATTATCATTATTAATTTCCCGCACTGTCTCATCACAATAATTAAATGTAGCAAAGGCAATAACTTTAAATTTCTTCCAACACTTCTTTTCTATATTTTTTAAATTTTTTGAATCAAAGGTTTCGCCTTCTAAATCTATAAAAGATAATTCGACTGTGTCTGAAGATTTGATATCCTTAGGGACAAAAGTCGCTGTCTTATATTTAACTTTGCCATCATCATTGAGCTTAATGATTTTCTTTTCAGAAGCCAGTTTGTTTAATGTTTTAATGATTTCTCTCTTTTGGGGTGTAGATTTTAGGCCTTTAGTAATAGTCTCCAAATCATAAGATAAAGTAGGATCTTCGTCTATAAATTGAAAAATTTGTTCATGAAGTGGAGCATGTGTTTGCATTTAAGTAGTTTTGTTGTTTAAATAAAAATTTTGTTTTTGCTTTTTTAAAATATCTTCTTTATTTTTTTGTTTAAGTAACAATTTTTCCATATCATAAGCAGACAATTCTGTTCCATTAGCTAACATTAAATTTATAACGTGTTTTTTAATTTTTTTAATCCGGAAAGGTTAACATTTCGTGCTAGAGAAAATTCATTTATTTATTGCTACTGGTGTACGTTTCGAACGATTTTTTTAAAATGCCTTGAATATAAGAATGAGAAGGATTGTATATTCTTTCTTTGTATTTTCTTTGTATTATACGAGCAGCATAATTTTCAATTCTAGCATCGAGGATTTTATTGTATTTTTTAAAAGAGTTTTTTGACATTTTATTCCAATTTAAATTATCTTCAAATTCAAATATATCTGCCAAGGTTATGTTTTCTTTGCCAGAAAAGTACCACATATTCCATGCAAATTGAGGATTATTTTTTACATCTTGCATAGTAATACTAGGATTCATAGATAAACTTATACTACACCATGCAAAATTCGGATTATTCAAAACATCCTGCATAGTAATATTTTTGTTATTAGATAATTGTATTATTTCCCATGTTTTGTCGGGATAATTCAAAACATCTTGCATTGTAATGTTAGGGTTAGAAGATATATTAGGCCATGAAAATTGTGGGTTATTTAGTATATCTCGCATAGTAATATTAGGATTTTGACACATAGTTTGTTCATCCCATGGTAAATCCGGATAATCTAGTATATTTTGCATAGTAATATTTGAATGATAAGATAACCAGCCCCAACCCCACTTGACTTGCGGATTATCAACAACATCTTGTATTGTGATATCAGAATTTAAAGAACCAAAATATCCAAAATCATTATTACACCCTTTCTTTAAAATTTTAAATAAATATTCCGATGAAGTATTTGGATTTTGAATCATAGCTTGATAAACCCAATTTAAAGAGGGATTATTTATAATATCTTCCATTTTTATATTGGGATTTCTAGAAACGTTCCACATGTCCCACGCTTTGTTTGAATATTTTAAGAGATGATCTATACGTAAATTTTTGTTAAAAGAGAATGCGCGAAAGTTCACCTTGTCAGGGAAAAAATACAGAGCATCTTCTAATGTCAGGTTTGAATTGGTCGTAAGGTCAAACCAGTTCCAGTCTTTTTCTGGAAATCTCTGCAATAAAAAAACAAACCATCTTTTTTTAAATGCTTGCGAAAATTTTAAAAAAGTATGCAACATTTAAACTAATTTCTTTTTAAGGAGTTATTGTTTTTACCGCAATAGACAACCCCTTACCTCCTGTTGAAAAAGGTGAGCCATTACCCGCTGTCCAATTTTGGCCATCTGTAGAGTAGTAAATATTTTCTGATCCAATGCCATCTTCCCCACAAGCCACCCAAAAGTTGTTATTAAAGAATACATCATTACCTACTCCGGAAGAAGTGAAAGGTGTAGACTCAACCTCCTGCCAAGTTTCACCAGTTTCAGAGTACCAGATATTTTTTGCTGTACCAATACCATCTCCCACTGCTACCCAACGATTGTTGCCATAGTAAACTTTGTTACCGCTTCCTCCTGCTCCAAATGGATTTCCTGAGGAGGCCTGCCAAGTAATTCCATCAAAAGAGTACCAAATATTTTGCGCAGTACTAGCATGCATGCCTACTGCCACCCACTTATTATTGGCATAGTGTATATGATTAACTTGACCACCAGAATCAAAGGGACTACCCATAGATTCTACCCAAGTTCCAGGATTTAAAGGCTCCGGTGAATACAAAATATTACTAACAGTATCACCGCTACCAGCAGCCAGCCATAGGCCATTATAGTAACCCAGTGTATAAACTTCTATGTTGATACTACCTTGTCCTACTAAAGACCATTGAATACCGTCTAAAGAAGAAAAAATTCCTAAAGTTGTACCGGCTAACCAAGTATTTTTAGCATAGAGAAGATCATATGTATTTTGGTTATAAATCTCGCCACCCACAACATTATTTACATCATTTGTATAAGCGGTTGCCCAAGAAAGTAAATTTGTGTCTGTATAAACTCCGGAATAAAGTAAATCTTCACCCATGGTTATCCACTTACCATTTCCATACTTTACCACACGACAATTTCCCGGAGTATCAGGATCGAGATTTACAGAGCAAGGGCTGCTAGAATTAATCCAATTTATAGCGTCATAAGAATAGAAGGCTTTTTGTTGTTGTACAGAACTGGGTGATGTATTACCAACGGGAAGAAAAACCCATTTATTATCTCCATAAGTAGCATTAATTGGTCCTGTTAAAATTGTAAAAAAATCTGCATCAAGATAGTTTGGAATATTAGTTTTAGCTTGGTAAAAATTTGTACCATCATTAGAATAAAGAATACCACCTACAGTAGTAAATTTAATACTAGAAACCCATGTTTTTGTGGAATCTTCATAGATGATAGATCCAATAGAAGTTATAGCCTCAGTATAAAAAATAGTAGGAGATTGTTCTGTCCAATTTTCTCCGTCACTTGAAGTCCAAATTCCATTGTTACCTGTGGCTACCCATTTTGAATCTCCAAATCTTACACTAAAACCGGTACCCGTTCCAAATGGATTTCCGCTTGTTGAAGCAGACCAATTAGCACCTTGGTCTGCTGAAAAAACAATATTTCCGGCAGCGGTATCACCTTTACCAACCGCAACCCATCTGGCAGTAGCACCTTCACCTCCATAGTAAACATCATTTCCAGATTGTGAACCAAAGGGGCTACCAAGAACAGAAACCCAACTAGTATTTGGAGTACTAGTATTTCTCCATATATTAATAGAATCTCCTCCACCAACAGCTACCCAAACACTATCAGCATAGTAAACTCTATCAGCAAAACCTGCACCAAAAGCGTTGCCTGGAGCAACTGTCCAGTTTGAACCATTTTCCGCAGAAGTAGAATACCAGATATTTTGACCAGATGTTTGTCCATCTCCTACAGCTACCCAATAATCATTTGCATAATAAACATCATAACCTACACCTGTATTTCCAAAAGGGGAACCACTTGCCTGAATCCAAGTTTTACCATCATCAGAATAATAGATTGGACCACCTACAGTTTGAGAATTTGAAACAACAACCCACCTATTATTTGCGTAATGAACTTTGCCTGTATCGCAAGTAATATATGTGTCATAAACAGGATTTAAAGATGGGTACCATGAAATACCATCGTTTGAATAATAAAGTGCTGTAGCCGATTCACCAAAATTAGTAAAAATTATTTTTCCAAAGAGACCTACCCACATATTATTTGCATAAACAACAGAAACTCCGTATGTTTGTCCGGGGTCAGTGGAGGCTTGTGAAGTCCAAGTCATACCATCAGAGGAAGACCAGATATTTTGCCAATTTAAGCCGCCACCCACTGAAACCCACTTGTCGACTTCTGAAGAATAGTGGACAAAATTTCCTCCAGAAGTAGCGTCATTTCCAAAAGGTAAACCTGTACCGGCTGTCCAATCAACACCATTAGCAGAGTACCAAATGTTATTAAAAGAGCCTGCTGCTGCTTGACCTGAGACTACCCAAAAAGAAGAATCTTCCTTTACTTCTACAGTTTCTGTTTTTTTGAGAGCCAATACTATAGAAACTACTATTAAAGCTACCAAAGAAAGGAACAATAAAATTGATAAAATTAAAATTACAATATTTTTTGTTTTAAGCAAAAGCATATTTATTCAATGTGTAAAATTATTTTTTCTTGGACACAAGGTCAAAAATTATATTTTAAATTAAACATTATCTATATATAAAATGGATAATAATCACGCAAAGTTATCTGCTCAAGGGCAAATAAGATATATATTAGAAATTAATACCAACCTAAGATTCATTTCTTCCCTACAACCAGGGGATAAATTTTACACTTCGGACAGGAGCATATGTAAACCGTCTTTTTATAGTCGAGTTGTGCGCTCTTTTTCGGGAGAAAATAGAGAACTAATTTTTCGTTATGTAGATAGGCATGTAACAGACGCTATTTCTTTTATTGAATCAGTTTCACCAGAAGATAAATCTGTTTTAAACGAGTACATGAAAGACACTGTGGATTGTTTGATTGCGGTCCTTACAGGTTTAGAAAGTTTAAAACAAACTTATGACGGAGATAGGATTTTTTGTTTGCGTTTGGATAGCATTGCCACTGTTATAGATAAAGTAATTAGCCGACACTCAGAGCACACGGAGAAAACAGAAAAAACAGAGAACATGAGTAAGAAAAATAATGAACACACAGAAGATAAAGAACCTCTACCTAAAAGTAAAGGTAGAGGTCGACCACCAACACCTCCACCAAGGGACTAATTTCTTTGTGGAAATAAAAAAACTTAGTATCTTTTTTCGTACAAATGTACCAAGTAAGTACCTTGACCGGCTTTACTGGGAATTTCCCCATCTGCTAACACGTGTCTATCACGAATTTTTTGTTCTTTGGGTTCTAAAACTACAAAGACATCATTCTCTACCAATACTGAGTATTCGTAGTAAAAATCATAATTTCTGTAATACAACTTATAAGCGGCGTTACCAGTCATTCTAGTTACGTAACCAATCAAAGCCCAGTTTGGTTTTTTTAAAGAGTCTTCTTTAGAAGGAAATTTAAAAGGAACATCGGAAAGTGACTCCGTACTTTTAACGGAATAAGCCGTAGTACTTAATTTTAAATTTTCATCTGTATTCACGGAAGAAGGAGAAATTTTATATTCATATCCTAATTTTTGATATGGTTGAGAGTCCATTTATTTTGATTAGAAAAAAAAATAATACAAAGTTAAATATTATGGGAGTATTCAATTTGTTAGGAGTTATAGTTATAACTTTATTATTGGGATTAGGTGGAGGATTAATGATAGGCTCCTTTGTCGAATTAAGAAAAAATGAAGAGACCGATCCAGGTAGTCGAAAAAAAGGTCGGCAACTAGCAGCTATAGCTTCTAGTGTATTGTTTATAAGTACTGCCGGACTTATTTTAATAGAATTTTTTACAGGCGGCAAATTTTAAATTTTACACAGAAAGTGTAAAATTAATACTCACACACACTCACAAAGAGGAACTGTCTCTATAAAGGTCCAATGTTCTGTACAGACAGTCCTTAATTTATAACACTTTCCACAAGCATTAACAAGTTTTCTATCAAGTCTTTCATTTAAATTTAATTCTCTGACTTTCTTTTCTGTGATGTGACCTGGGCAAGTACCACACATAAAACATCCTACGAAATTAGGAGTTTTTTCTTCTTTTTGACAAATTATACACTTGAGAAAAAAACAACCTGGTGGATGACACTCCACTTCTGTGCCGCATTTTATACACATTTCTTGATGTATTTGACAAGATTCTACATCCTTAACAACCGGGACTGGATAATCTTTCTCTCCACATTTTTTACATTTTTTTCTTCTAACAGTTCTAAATATTCTAGTCCATAAATCAACGGTCAAAAGCTCAGAGCCTCCTGTAAATTTATTAATATCAACACGACAAATAGGACATTCGATTTTCAAGGACATGTTTTCCGCTTCATAAACAATCGAAGACTTAAAAAAACAATCTCGACATACAGAGTGTGGACATTCTATCCAAGAAAGAGCATTGTCTAAGGTTAATTTTTCAAAGCACACTGGACACTCTCGGGTGTTTTCGTTCATTTTTTTATAATGAAATCGTTTAATTTAATTTTCCAAACTCGACTTATATAATAACTCAAAACAATAAGAACAATTATTAACAAAACTACTAAAGCTATTAGTACAGATCCTGCAACCATCCAGCCTAAATCTTTTCTATAGACAGTAATAGTAGTTTCTTTAATTTTCTCCCCTAGTTCTTTTTCTTTTTTTATCACAAAGTTAGAAGAAACTTTAGGAGGAAGTTTTCCATCATTCCAACAAACCTGCCAATAAAACAATTCATTTTCTTCGTTGCTTAATTCTATTTTTCTAGGGTAAGTCCACTGCTGATACATTTCATTTGAACTATACAATTTTATTTTATCCCCATAACAAACAGGCTCTTGTTCACCTTTTATATCTTCTTTCCACCTCGTAATATACCATCGAGTTATCCTCTCTGGCTCATTCTCAAAAAATCCCTTTATAATCACATACTGATTAGTAAACAAAATATCATCAGAAATCACTATTAAATTTTTAATCATTCCTTGATTGGAAACCAAAGAAAATAAATGAGAGTATTGTAATGATTCTTCTTTTTTTTGTGTTACTATAGCTTGGTTACAATCATGTTCATAATCGATGTTAGTTATAGGAGTACACATTTATTTAAATTTGTAAATTTAAATGAGTTTAGTTTAATTTAAGGAGGTGAGTATAAAATTTATTGACAGCTTATACATCCAGACTCTCTATCCAAAACACACATTTGAGGTTTCGCTTCTTTTTTTTTGTTTAGCTTATCAAGCTTGTTATTCTGATTCATATTTTCTGTCACCGGTTTACCTCGGAAATAATACATACCAGTCTTCAATCCACTTTCCCATCCACTAAAGTGAAATGCCGTAATATAATTATAATTTAGTTTCTCTTCCGTGCTATCACAAAAAAAGTTAAAAGACTGTGCTTGATCAACAAATTTCTGTCTATCAGCTACCATCTTAATTTGCTGAGCCATAGGAATTTCAAAAGCTGTCATATAGACCTCTTGCAAACGAGCATATTCCCGTGCTTTTTCTTCAGTCCACCAATCGTAGACTGTACTATCAATTTCTAGATTTTTGATAGAGCCATCATTTTGCTTGAAATGTTTTTGAGTTCTAGTATCCCAGATTCCAAAATCAATTAAATCAGAGACCATCTTATCATTGACAACTAAAAATTCACCACTCAATAAACTACGTAAATAACAGTTTTGTGTCCATGGTTCAAAAGCTTCATTAGAACCAGAAATGTGAGCACTACTAGCGGTAGGCATCAGCGCTAAAAAGAAAACATTCCGCAGTCCGTGCTTTTTAATTCTTTGCCGAACCTTATCCCAATCGTATCTAGAAGAGGACCACTCTATATAATTTGGATTTTTTCTTTTCATCATTTCGTTGTGTAAATCAAATGGTAATTTGCCCCTACCCCAAGGACTTTCTTGCCACCTATCAAAGGGTTGTTTTTCAATTGCCAAATCAATACTTTCATTAACACAACCATACAACATTGTCTCAAAAATGTCCTCATTCAATTGTTCTGTTGCTTCGTCAGTCCAAGCAAGGCCCATCTCTTGTAAAAGGTTAGCAAAGCCATTAACACCAATACCCATTGGACGGCTTTTCATATTTGGTTCCCTGATTAATTCAAGCAGAGAAGAGTGAATATATGTACGGTCAATTACTTGGTCGATATTTCTAACAAGTTGCCGGCAGGCTCTCTCTAAACCAGCAAAATCAAAGCGTTTTTTTGGAGTGACGAATGACTTTAAAGTTACAGAGGCAAGATTGCAAGTTGCCGCAGTATTGTCGTCTGTGTATTGAACGATCTCAGTACAGAGATTTGATTGTTTAATAACCCCAAGATGGTCTTGATTATTGCAATAATTTACTGTATCCTTATAACACACAAAAGGCCCACCTGTCTCCACCTGAGTAGAGAGAATGTGATACCACAAGCTCTCTGTGGGAACAACTCTCCGAGCTTTTCCTTGAGCTTCGAGTTCTTCATATCTCTTTTTGAATTCTTCTCCATAGATGTGGTGTAAAGTTTTTCCATTTTCATCCTCAGTATCTTTGGGGCAAAAGAGAGACCAGTTCTCCCCATTTTTTAATCTTTCCATAAAGAGATCATTCATCCAAATAGCATAAAAATTGTCTCGTGCACGCTGAGAATCACTACCTGTAGCCTTCTTCAAATCACAAAATTCAAAAATGTCAATGTGCCAAGGTTCTAAATAAAAAGCACCGGCTCCTGGTCTTTTTCCGTTCTGATCAACGTATTGAAGGGTCGCATCAAACATTTTGGCTTGTTTAACTACACCACTACTCTTACCAAGAGCACCAATTTTTCCATGTCGAATATCTGATTGACTGAAACCGAGACCTCCTGCAACAGAAGAAACTAAACCGGCCGCTTTATTGGTGTTTAAAATACCTTCCATATCATCGGGAATCTTTATCAAAAAACAACTACTTAAACCAGGTTTGCGAGAGAGTGAATTGAAAAATGTTGGAGAGGCGTGGCTATATTTCATAGTTGACAACTCTTCATAAACTTTTTTAATCATTCTATATTCATCTTCAATATTTTCAAAAGAATTCATGTATTGTTGAACAGCAGTTCGAAGTAACATCATTTGGGGAGTTTCATAGACGTGTTTTTCATTTTTTTTAATAAGATAAGACTTAATCAAGGTCGAAATACTCATATAATTAAAATTCAAATCTCTTTCAGGTTTAATAACAGAGTTCAAAAATACAGAGTTTTTGTATATGTAATCTTTAGCTTCTTGAGAAAACCATTTGGGAATTTTTTCAGGGATGTCACTAAATTTTTCACAGGAAGTTAGGTACAGCTCTTGCAACTTCAAGCGTCCGGCCAATAATCCCCATTGAGGAGATCTTTTGTAAGAGCGTAAAATAGCCCAATCAGCAGCTTGAGACAACTGCTCGGCTTTGCTCTGTATAGAGTTTAAAAGAAAGAGGGAATGTTTATCTTTTTTAGATAGAAAAATATTTAGATCTTGAGAGAGGTTTTCGATTGTAGAAAACAAATAGTAATCTTTAAAACCTTGAATCATATCAACGAACTTGGTACGAAATTCTTTATTTTTAAAAGTGACAACGTCTAAAATATCCAACATTTGTTGGGCATCTTTAACCTCATATAAAAAATACAATTCTGAAAAGAGTTTGTCTGTATTAATA
>FYBJ01001227.1_pt1 | contig 16500 bp, 14 predicted proteins | sample 1134611 | NCBI WGS metagenome assembly FYBJ01 (sample SAMEA104116008, study PRJEB20421) | marine metagenome | isolation source: marine | reverse complement strand
AGACAGGGACACGCCTTCAGCCTGCCGCTGCCCGTGGGCGCCGCCGGGCGGATGCCGGAGCCCGGGACAGAGGTGGACGTGGTGGTTGCACATCTTTCCTCTTGCGAGACGGTGCCTTGACCCTGCAAACGGGCTGGACATATCCCCGATAGGGCCGGCAGAATCCGGCAGGCACTTACGAAAGGACACCCAATGGCCGTCTCGTCCGAACACCCCCGCTCCCTGCCGCTTGTCGCCGCTCTGGCGGTCCTCTTTTACCTGATCGCGGCGGCGGACTATCTGCTGACCATGCTCGGGGTCCAGGCCTATCTCGATCTTTTCACGCCCGAGCAGGTGGCCTATCTGACCACGCTGCCCCAGTGGGTAGAGGCAACCTGGGCCGTGGGCGTCTGGGTCGGGCTCCTCGGAGCACTCCTGCTGGGGATCGGGCGCGGAAGCTCCCCGATCTATCTGGCCATCGGCACCATCGCGCTGGGAGTTGTGATCATATTCCTCTACGGCTTTCGCGGGGCCTATTGGCTTACCGGGATCCCTGGCGTGGCGCTGATGGGCGGCGGCTGGCTCCTGGCGCTGATCTTCTATCTCTACGCGCGGCAGATGCGCGCGGCGGGCCGGCTGGGCTAGGCGATTCCGTTGCCGCCTCCCTCCGGCTTGGTTGTGGCCTGAAACGGGGCGGCCGCGCGGGCCCGGCGCCAGAGTTCCCAATCCCGCGGCGTATCGAGATCGGTAAGCGCATGGCGGCCGGGCAGCGGCACCAGCCGCAGCCGGTCGCGGTTGGCCGCGATCAGCTGGCGCGCGCCCTGATCGCCCGAAAGCGCGGCAAGTTCTGAAAAGAGGCTGCGGTGGAAAAGCACCGGATGGCCCGGAACAGGCGCCGCCGCCGGATCGTCGGGCCGCAGGGCCGCACCCCGCCATATCAGATCGCCGTCGGATGGGTCGAAGGCGGCGAGCATACTGGCGAGATCGGCCGCCGTCAGGTCCGGCATGTCGGCAAGCACGACCATCGCCCCCGCCGCATCCTCTGGAAGCGCGGCAACCCCGGCGGCCAGAGACGCGGACATCCCCTCGTACAGATCGGTGACACGCACCGGCACCGCCGGAAGACCGGCCAGCGCCCGATCGCGCCCGGGCCGGTCCGGCGGCAACGTCACATAGACCGGGCCGGGGCAGCTCAGGCAGCGCAGAACCACATGGCGCAGCAGCGCGATGCCGTCGATCTCTTCGAGCAGCTTGTCGCGTCCCAGCATCCGCCGCGAGCTTCCCGCCGCCAGGACGAGAATAGCGATTTTTCCCGGATCCGCGGTCACGCCCGCATCCTCCGGCCTTCGGGGTCGAACCCCGGGCCTTCGAGCAGCCAGGCGGGCCGCATCTCGCCCAGGATTTCTATTTCGGCTTTCAGCCCCTTGCGGACCAGTGCCTGCGGGATCATCCCCAGCGCCAGCGACTGGCCGCTGTGGTGGGCATATCCGCCAGAGGTGCAAAAGCCCTCCACACGTCCGTCGATCCAGATGGGTTCATAGGCGGTGACATCGGCATCGCCGGCTTCCACGGCGAAGGCGCAGAGCTTGCGCGCAGGCGGATTCTCGCGTTCCGCCAGGACCGTGTCACGGCCGACAAATCCCGGTTTGTCGAAATCGACGAACCGGTCGAGGCCGGTTTCGGCCGGGGTGTAGTCCGGAGAGTATTCCCGCAGCCAGGAGCCGAAGTGCCGGTCGAGGCGGAGCGACATCATTGCCCGCATTCCGAACGGTTTCAGGCCGAAGCGCTGACCGGCCGGCCACAGAAGTTCCCAGAGCGCCCGCTGCTCCATGCTGTCCACATATATCTCGTAGCCCAGATCGCCGGTATAGCTCAGCCTCTGGACGGTGGCCTGCATCAGCCCCAGATCGACCCGGCGTGTTTCCAGGAACCGAAAGGCATCGGCAGAGACATCCGGGCGGGCAAGCGAGGCCAGCAGATCGCGGGCACGCGGTCCGGCTATCTGAAAACCGCTGAGCCGGTCGGAGAGGTTTTCGACCCTCACCCCGGCCGCGCCATCGGGGGGCAGATGCCGTTCGAACCAGCGCATGTGATAGGCCTGGGCGCCATAGCTTGCGGTCAGCTGAAAGCTATCCTCTTCCTGCCGTGCGAGGGTGAAATCGCCGATGATCCGCCCGCGCTCGTTGAGCATGGGGCTCAGACTGACCCGCCCCGGGGCCGGCAGGCGCCCGGCCATGATCCTGTCGAGCCAGGCGGCGGCGCCGGGGCCCGTGACCCGGTATTTGCCGAAATTCTGCAACTCGTTGATCCCCACCGCGCCGCGGACCGCGGCGACCTCGCGGGCAGTGGCCTCCCAGGCGCTGGAGCGCCGGAACGAGGGAGTTTCGTAGCGCGGCTCGCCCGGCGCGGCGAAGTAATTGACCACCTCGAGCCCGTATTGCTGGCCCCAGACCGCGCCCATCGCATCGAAGGTGTCATACATGGGCGTGGTGCGGAACGGACGCCCGGCGGGCAGCTCCTCGTTGGGATAGGAGACCGAGAAACGGTGCCGGTAGTTCTCTACCACCTTGGGCAGAGTGTAGCCCGGTGCGATCCACGGCCCGTAGCGTGCCACGTCCAGGGCAAAGCTGTTCTGCTCCGGGCTGCCTTCGATCATCCATTGGGCCAGCGTCAGCCCGACGCCGCCCCCCTGGGAAAAGCCGGCCATCACCCCGCAGGCCGCCCAGTAGTTCCGCAGCCCGGGCACCGGTCCGACCAGCGGATTGCCGTCGGGGGCAAAGGTGAAGGGCCCATTGATGACCCGCTTGACGCCCGCCCGGGCCAGGACCGGAAAACGCCTGGAGGCGAATTCGACGCTGTCGGCGATCCGGTCGAGCTTGTCCTCCAGCAGTTCGTGGCCGAATTCCCAGGGGGTGCCCTCCACGGCCCAGGGTTCGCACTGCTGTTCGTAAAAGCCGATGCAGATGCCGCGTCCCTCCTGGCGCAGATAGCTTTCGCCGCCGGGGGGCATCACATGGGGATGTTCGCTCGGACGCTCGTAGATTTCGGGCAGGTCCTCTGTGACGATATACTGATGTTCCATGGGGTGGAGCGGCAGATAGACCCCTGCCATCTGCGCGACTTCCCGTGCCCAGAGGCCCGCGGCGTTCACCACATGCTCGGCCAGGATGCTGCCTTTTTCGGTGACGACTTCCCAGCTGCCGTCCTGACGGGGCAGGGTGGCCAGGACGCGGTTGCGCAGCTCGATCTGCGCGCCGGCCATCCGCGCCGCCTTGGCGTAGGCGTGGGTGGTGCCCGACGGATCGAGATGCCCGTCGAGCGGATCGTAAAGCCCGCCCAGCACGTTCGAGGTATCGGTGATGGGGGCCAGTTCGGCGATCTCGGCGGGGCCGAGGATTTCGGTCTCCAGACCCATGTAGCGGTGCTTGGCCCTTTCGGCCCGCAGCATGTCGAGCCGTTCGGGCGTATCGGCGAGCGTGATGCCTCCTACGTGGTGAAGCCCGCAGGACAGGCCGGTGAGCTCTTCCAGTTCACGGTAGAGCCGGATGGTATAGCCCTGGAGCGCGGCCATGTTGGTGTCGCCGTTGAGCGTGTGAAACCCTCCGGCGGCATGCCAGGTGGAGCCGGAGGTCAGTTCGGATCGTTCGACCAGCATCACATCCGTCCAGCCGAGCCGGGTCAGATGATAGAGCACCGAACAGCCGACGACGCCGCCGCCGATCACGCAGACCTGAGCCGATGACTTCATGAAAACGCCCCCTTTACCTGGGGTAAAGCATTCCACGCCGCCGCGGCTTTGTCATGGGTCGGGAACGACATGGTCTGTCGCAGACGGACCGCCCCGGTCCGGGAACGGCCGGCCGCGCCGCTCGTGCGATCTAGCGTTCCGGGATCAGCCCTCGCGGGCTGAACCGCAGCACCAGCAGCATGATGACTCCCATGGTCAGAAGCCGCATATGCGCCGCGCTTTCGATCAGGCGTGTGCGCAGGCCGCTGTCTTCGGCCAGGCCGGAGGTCACCAGATCGATCAGCCAGAGGCCCATGGGTTCCACCTGGACCCAGAGAAACCAAATCAGAAAGCCGCCGAGGATCGCACCCCAGTTGTTGCCCGATCCGCCGACGATGACCATCACCCAGACCAGGAAGGTGAAACGCAGCGGCTGATAGCTGCCCGGTGTCAGCTGCCCGTCGAGCGTGGTCATCATAGCCCCGGCGATGCCGAGCACCGCCGAGCCCAGGACGAAGACCTGCAGATGCCGGGCGGTGACGTCCTTGCCCATCGCCTCGGCCGCCACCTCGTTGTCGCGGATGGCGCGCATCATCCGCCCCCAAGGCGAGTTCAGCGCCATTTGCGCCAGCCACAGAAGGATCAGCAGCACCACCGCAAAAAGCCCGGCATAGGCGAGTTTCACGAACAGCGAGGACGCCGTCACCGGGTCGAGGTCGAGCGCGGCGGCGGAGCGCACGAAGCTGTCGGAGCCTTGCAGTTCGACCTCATAGGGAACAGGTCGGGGCAGGCCGATGACGTTCTTGACGCCGCGCGACAGCCAGTCTTCGTTCTTGAGCACCGCGATGATGATCTCGGCGATGCCCAGGGTCGCGATCGCCAGATAGTCGGAGCGCAGCCCCAGGGCGGTCTTGCCGATCAGCCAGGCGGCCCCCGCGGCCAGCAGGCCGCCCAGCGGCCAGGCCAGCAGGATCGGAAGCCCCGCGCCGCCGAGATAGCCGCTGCGCGCCGGATCGATCGCCTCGACGGCACCGACGCCGGCGTCGAGCAGCCAGCGATAGATCACGAAACCGGCGAGCAGCACCGCCAGCAGCGCCCATACCCGGCCGCGTCCCAGGTTCCGCCACACCCAGACGGCGCCACCGATCGTGGCCGCACCGGCCAGCAGCGCGACGAGGATGCGCAAGCCCCCCGCGCTCCAGGCCCCCGGGGTCGGGGGCATTCCCGTCAGCACCGCGGCCAGCCCGCCCAGGGCGACAAATCCCATCACCCCGACGTTGAAGAGCCCGGCATATCCCCATTGCATGTTGACCCCCAGCGCCATGATCGCGCTGATGAGCCCCATGTTGAATATCCCCAGCGCCACGTTCCACGACGAGGTGAAACCGGTCAGAAGGATCAGGCCGAAGACGGCGGCGAACAGGGCGAAGACACGCATCAGACGGCCTTTCCGCGAAACAGGCCCGTGGGCCGGAACAACAGAACGATGATGAGGATCGCGAAGGAGACCGCGAATTTGTAGTCGGTCGACATCAGCTGCACGAGCCCCTGCGGCTCCAGGGTCTCGGGCAGCAGATAGCCCAGAACCTTCTTGAAGGCATAGGTGACCGTGACTTCGGAAAAGGCGATGACGAAGCCGCCGACGATCGCGCCCAGCGGCGAGCCCAGCCCGCCCACGATCGCCGCCGCAAAGATTGGCAGCAGCAGCTGGAAATAGGTGAGCGGCTTGAAGGATTTGTCGAGCCCGTAGAGCACGCCGGCCACCGTTGCGAGCGCCGCGACGATCAGCCAGGTGTAGACGACCACCCGGTCGGGGTTGATCCCCGACAGCAGCGCCAGGTCCTCGTTGTCGGAATAGGCGCGCATCGACTTGCCGGTGCGCGTGCGGTTGAGAAACCAGAATAGCAGCGCCACAACGATGATCGCCGTGACGATGGTGATCCCCTGCGAGGTCTTGAGCACCAGCGCCTCGTCGAGCCCCGTGGCCTGCCTGAACCCGCGCGCCGAGATGATGAAGCGCTCGCCGTCGGCGAAATTCTGGTCGTCCGGCCCGATGATCAGCCGGACCAGCCCGTTCATGATGAACATCACCCCCATGGAGACGATCACAAGAATCACGGGTGCCACGCGCTTGCGCCGGTAGAACCGGTAGACCGCCCGGTCGGTCAGCAGCAGCAGCAACCCGGTCGCGGCGATCCCCGCCGGCAGGGCAAGAAGAGCGGTCGGAAGCGGCCCCAGCCCGATGCCGGCCCCCTGCAGCCACCACGTCAGAAGAATGGTGCTCATCGTGCCGAAGGCCATGGTATCGCCATGGGCGAAGTTGGAAAAGCGCAGGATGCCGTAGATCAGTGTCACCCCCAGCGCCCCCAGGGCCAGCTGGCTGCCGTAGGATGCGGCGGGGATGAGAACGTAGTTGGAAAGCGCGACAATCGCGTTGAGCACGTCCAAGGGTCAGCCTCCCAGAAAGGTGCGCCGCACCTCGTCGTTGGCCAGCAGCGCCTGGCCGCTGTCGGTAAAGGCGTTGCGCCCCTGCACCAGAACATAGCCCCGGTCGGCGATCTCCAGCGCCTGGCGGGCGTTCTGCTCGACCATCAGGATGGAGATGCCGGTGCGCGCCACCTCGATGATCCGGTCGAACAGCTCGTCCATCACGATGGGCGATACGCCGGCGGTGGGTTCGTCGAGCAACAGCACCTGCGGCCGCGTCATCAGCGCGCGGCCCACGGCCACCTGCTGGCGCTGCCCGCCCGACAGCTCGCCCGCCGGCTGCCGGCGTTTCTCGGCCAGGACGGGAAAGAGCTCGTAGACCTGCTCGATGGTCTTCGAAATGTCGTCGCGGCGCAGGAACGCGCCCATCTCCAGATTTTCCTCGACGCTCATGGAGGTGAAGATATTGCTGGTCTGCGGAACGAACCCCATGCCCCGGGCCACCCGGTCCTGGGGCGAGAGCGCGGTGATATCCGCGCCATTCAGCCGCACGGTGCCCGCGCGCAGCGGCAGCATGCCGAAGACCGCTTTCATCGCCGTGGACTTCCCGGCGCCGTTCGGCCCCACGATAACCGCGATCTCGCCGCGGTTCACCGCGATGGTGCAGCCGTGCAGGATGTCGGCGCTGCCGTAGCCGCCGGTCATCTCCTCCCCGATCAGGAAGGGGGCGCTCATCTGGGGCGCCCCGCGGCGCCCGGCCGCGCGCGGCGGTCTTCCGGGTTCCGGAAATATCTCCGCCGGAGGCATGAAAGTTCTTTCTTCACGTCGCAGCCTCCGCCGCCTTGTCCTTGTTTTTCAACCCGGTTCCCAGATAGGCCTCGATCACGGCCTCGTTCTGCATGATCTGGTCGGCCTTGCCTTCGGCCAGCACATGACCCTCGGCCATGACGATCACCGGGTCGCAGAGGCGGGCGATGAAATCCATGTCGTGCTCGATCAGGCAGAAGGTATAGCCCCGCTCGCGGTTGAGCCGGACGATGGCGTCGCCGATCGTGCCCAGCAGCGTGCGGTTCACCCCGGCGCCCACCTCGTCGAGAAAGACGATCTTGGCATCCACCATCATCGTCCGGCCCAGTTCCAGGAGCTTCTTCTGCCCGCCCGACAGGTTGCCCGCCTGTTCCTCGGCCAGATGCGAGATCGTCAGGAAGTCGAGCACCTCGTCGGCCTTGCGGCGCAGTTCGGCCTCTTCGCGGCGGACGCGGCCCCGCGCGAACCAGGCGCTCATCAGCCCTTCGCCGGCCTGGCCGGCCGGGACCATCATCAGGTTCTCGCGCACGCTGAGCGAGGAGAATTCATGGGCGATCTGGAACGTGCGCAGGAGACCCTTGTGAAACAGCGCATGGGGCGCAAGGCCGGTGATATCCTCGCCATCCATCACCACGCGGCCGGAGGTGGGTTTGTAAACCCCGGCGATGACGTTGAAGAGGGTGGATTTTCCCGCTCCGTTGGGCCCGATAAGCCCGGTGATCGATCCCGTCTCGATGCGGATGGTGGCCCCATCCACCGCACGGAATCCGCCAAAACTCTTTACGATATTCTCGGCAAGAATCATCTTCGGTTCCTGGTTAAGCAAACAGCCCGGGCTGACCCGGGCTGTTGCATCGTTCTGTTTGCGACGCCGCGATCAGCGATAGCCGGTCGTGGTCATTTTGCCGTCCTTGAACTCTATCTCGCGATAGCTTCCGGCCGACTCGCCCGGGCCGATCAGTTCCACCGCCGTGGCACCCACATAGTCGATATCGCCGCCGTCCTTGAGGATCTGGAGCGCTTTTTCAAGCTCTCCGGGAAAAATTTCTTCCCCGGGGGCATTGGCAACGTCCATGACCTTATCCTTGTAGTCGCCGGGCTCCGCGGAACCGGCGGCCTGCATGGCGAGCATGATCAGCGCCGCGGCGTCATAGCTTTCAGAGGCATAGGGCGAGGTGGTGTCGAACTTGTCGCCTACGATTTCGGCGTATCTGGCGGCGCCGGGGCTGTCGGTGCCGGGGTTCTGCCCGGTGGAGCCGTCGAGTTCGGAGCCGAAGTTTTCCTCCAGCCCGGCGCCCACCATCCCGTCGGGGAAGTGGAAGCGGTCGAAGGCGCCCGAATCAAGCGCGGCACGCACGATGCCCGCGCCGCCCTGGTCCACGTAACCCGCCACGACCAGAAGTTCGCCGCCCGCGGAGGCCAGCGCGCCCACCTCGGCCGAATAGTCGGCCTTGCCGTCCTCGTGGGCGGCGCTGATCGTCACCTCGCCGCCGAGTTTCTCGTAGGCCTGCTGGAAGCTGTCGGCGAGCCCCTTGCCGTAGTCGTTGTTGGTATAGGTCAGCGCCACGCTTTTGACCCCGCGCTCCATCAGTGATTCTGCCATGACCTGGCCCTGGCGGGCGTCGGAGGGGGCGGTGCGGAAGAACAGGCCGTTGTCCTCGGCGTCGCTCAGACCCGGCGAGGTGGCGGAGGGCGAGATCATCACCACCCCGTTGGGCACCGCCACATTGGCCAGAACCGCGCCGGTCACGCCGGAACAGTCGGCGCCGACGATGCCTTTCACCCCTTCGGAGGTGATCAGCCGTTCTGCCGCGGCCGTGGCCGCGCCGGCATCGATGCAGGTGGAATCGGCGCGGACCGGTTCGACCGTGGCACCGTTCAGGAATAGCCCCGAGGAGCTTACCTCTTCCATCGCCATCTCGGCGCCCGCGGCCATGGTGGGGGTCAGCGATTCAATCGGGCCGGTGAAGCCCAGGATCACGCCCAGCTTGACCGTCTGCCGATCCGATGCCGCAAAGGCCCCCGTCGCCGCAATCGCGGTCGCGGCCGTGGCCAGCAACCGTTTTTTCATTTTGTTCACTCCCTTGGTGGACTCGAAATCCGGGCCGCAAGGTAGAACGGGACGGAGAGGAAGGAAAGGCTCGGGCGCGGCTTACGTTGAATCATCTCGGGCGCGCCGGGCGCCCGAAGCGCGGCGCGACGGCGGGCGGGGCGGGACGTAAATGTCGCTTTCGCGCCTGACATGACGGAAATTATGCAATGTGCCCGCGGGTGGAGGGCTAAGACCGGCGCAAGCGTTAAGGGCGCAAGCATTGAGAGGGATCAGCCGATGTCAGAGGTTCAATCCGCCGCGCGCAGGCGGTCGAGGGGCGGAGGCGGTGCCGCCCGCCGGGCAGAGCGCACCGCGGTCCGCATCGAGACGGCCCGTTTTATCGAACGCAATATCCCCAATCTGGAGGTTCTCGACGAAGAGGCCCTCCAGATCATCGAGCATAATGCGGAAACCGTGCTCGAGGAGATCGGCGTCAATTTCGTGGAGAATCCCGCGGCGCTCGATCTGTGGCGCGCCGCAGGTGCCGACGTCCGGGGAGAACGGGTGCGCATTCCGCGCGGACTGGCCCGCAAACTGTGCGCCACCGCGCCGGGCCGTTTCACCCAGGCCGCGCGCAACCCCGAGCGCAATGTCGAGATCGGCGGCAGGTCTCTGGTTCTCGCGCCGGTCTACGGCCCGCCCTTCGTGCGCGACCGCGACGGCGGCCGGCGCTATGCGACCATGGCCGACTTCGAGAAATTCGTGAAGCTGGGCTACATGTCCAAATGGCTGCATCATTCGGGCGGCACGGTCTGCGAGCCCACCGACATCGCCGTGAACAAGCGGCATCTCGACATGCTCCGCGCCCATATGACGCTGAGCGACAAGCCCTTTATGGGGTCGGTGACCGAACCCTCGCGCGCACAGGATTCGGTGGAGATGTGCGAGATCCTCTTCGGCAAGGAGTTCGTTCAGCAGAACACGGTGATGACCTCGCTCATCAACATCAACTCGCCGCTGACTTTCGATGCGACGATGATGGGCGCGCTGGAGGTCTATGCGCGCAACAACCAGGCCGCGATCATCTCGCCCTTTATCGTCGGCGGAGCCATGGCGCCGGTATCGGTGGCCGGCACGCTGACCCAGGTGCTGGCCGAGGTTCTGGCCGGCGTGGCCTACAGCCAGCTTGTCCGCCAGGGTGCGCCGGTGATCTTCGGCGCCTTCGTCACCTCGATCGACATGAATTCGGGCGCACCCACCTTCGGGACTCCCGAGGCGGCGCTCATCACCTATGGCGCCGGGCAGCTGGCGCGCCGCCTCGGGCTTCCCTATCGTTCGGCCGGATCGTTCTGCGGCTCGAAGCTGCCGGATGCCCAGGCGGCCTATGAGACCGCGAATTCGCTCAACATGGGGCTGCTGGCGGGGGTGAACTTCATGCTGCACGCCTGCGGCTGGCTCGAAGGCGGGCTTGTATCCTCCGTCGAGAAATTCGTGATGGATGCCGATCAGCTCGGCACCTTGCACAGGCTGGCCGGCGGCGTGGACGTCAGCGAAGAGGCCCAGGCCATGGATGCCATCCGCGAGGTGGGCCCGGGCGGACATTATCTTGGCTGCGCCCATACCCAGGCCAATTTCAAATCCGCCTTCTGGCGGTCGGAGGTGCTCGACTACAAGCCCTTCGAGACCTGGGCGGACGAGGGCGCACGCGATACAGTGGCTCTGGCCGCTGCTCGGGTGGACAAGCTGCTCAACGACTACCAGCAGCCCGCCCTCGATCCCGCGATACGCGAAGCGCTCGACGACTACGTGCGGCGCAAGAAGGACGGCGCGCCCGACGCATTCGCCTAAGACGGGCTCCTCAGCCCGGCCGCAGCCGCCGGATGAGCCGGGCCTCGGCGATGAGCGCCACCATGATTTCTATGTGCCGGCAGACGTTATACGAGGCGTCCCCGGCCTTTCGGTCCTGTTCCATCCGGTCCTCTGCCGCGATCAGCCGCTCCAGCGCCTGACCGATGGACGGTGCCCGGTCCCGGCCCAGCAGCCGTCTGAGATCGCGATCGCGGTTGTAATCGCTCAGGCCGAAACGGGCCGCGCGCAGCAAAAGCCGCGGCCGCCGGAGCGATCGGAAAAAGCTGACATGATCGGTCATGGAGTCACCTCTGGAAAAATCACGAGAGGCGACAGATTGTATATGGTATTACAGTGCGTTGCCCCATATTGGCCGGGCCGGCCGCACGGTTAATCACTGTTTAGTAAAAAGAAACAATACCTAATAATCCTATCTATTTAACCATTATGTAACACAATCAACCATAGATTGTGGTCCGTTCATCCGAACGGGGGCATTCATGCAAGAGACTTCGCTGTCGGGCGCGGACCGACTGGCCGCGCTGCCGTCGTGGATACCACCTGCCGTGGGCCATTACCTCGCCCACACCGAGGCCGGTGTATCGCTGCGTCAGCTCGCGCGGGAGGAGGGGCTGCACCCCTCTACCGTGCTTCGCCGTGTGCGCCGGATCGAGGCGCGGCGGGACGATCCGCTCGTCGATGCCATCTTGGCACGGTTGCGCAGATCTATGCCCCGATTGCCGCAAGATCCCACAATAAAGGAGCATGGCTGCATGACCCTACAGCCCATCTGTGGTGCCGCGCCTGATACGGACACGATCGAAGCCGAGGCGCGGCGCATTCTGCGCCGTCTGTGCGAGGGGGACGCTCAACTGGTCGTGGCCGCGCATATGCACAAGGCCGCGGTGCTGCGCAGCGGTCCGGACGGCGAACCCATGCGCATTGCTGTTCTCGAGCGCGACGTGGCGCAGGCATTTGCACTGCGGGACTGGATCGTCTGTCTCTCCAAGGAAAAGCTGGCACGCTATCGCATCTCGCATGTCGGACGCGCGGCGCTCAAGCGATTGCTGGCCGCGCAGGAGAGTGCAACATCGCACGGTCGTGCCGGAAACGTCGGGGACGGCTTTGCGGAGCAGCATCGCGAATGGGGACCGCGGAGCGAGACGGCGGGCGATGGGCCGAGCCCGCGCTGCAACCTGGCCGAATCGCCGCTGGCATCGCTGGCGCGCCGGCGCGATGCGCGCACCGGGCAACCTTTTCTTTCCCGCAGCCTGGTAAATGCGGGGGAGCGGCTGCGCGAGGATTTCGAGCTCGCGCAGATGGGCCCGCGCGTCACGCAGAACTGGGACCGGTTCCTGACGGGGGGAGATGGCGATCTGGGGCGCCCGCGGGAGCCGGGCGGCTCGGGGTCGTCCAGCGCCCGGCAGCGGGTCAGCGCCGCGCTCGGCGCTCTGGGGCGGGGGCTCGGAGATATCCTGCTTCGCTGCTGCTGCTTTCTCGAAGGGCTGGAGGCGGCGGAAAAGCGCATGGGCTGGTCTGCGCGGTCGGGCAAGATCGTGCTGCGCATCGCGCTGCAGCAGCTCGCCAACCATTACGACGCCGGGGATACCGCCCGGGGGCCGCGCAAGATCTCCTGATCCTACGTCGTTGCGGGGGGCCGGGCGCGTGATCCGGGCAGGGCGCAAGGAGCGACAGGAAAAGGGGCGCCCCCGCCAGGAGGGCGCCCCGTCATCGTCGGCCGGCGGCACGATCAGGCCTCGGTCTTCGTGTCCTCGGTCACCGGGATCGCATTCACATCCGTGTCGCTCGCCTCATCGGCGGCGCGCACGCCAGCGGCATAATCGGGGTGCACCTTTTCCAGCACGGCGAGCCAGCGATCCTTGACCGCGCGGGAGCAGGGACCGAAGGCGGCCGCCATGTTTTTGTGCAGCCGGTCACGCTCTTCGTCGTTCATCACTTCGGCGTAAAGTTTGCGCGGCTGCACGTAATCGGCATCCGCCTCTTCCTGGCGATAGCGGTCCGCGTCGCCGTCGATGCGCAGCGGCGGTTCCTTCACCGACGGATCGGCAACGGGCCCGCCGAACTGGTTGGGCTCGTAATAGGCGTCCGGGTTGCCGAAATCATTGGTAAAGAACCGCATGGTGCCGTCCTTGTGGTAATGATTGAGCTTCGCCGCGTCCCTCGGCGCGTTGGCCGGCAGCGCCTCGTAGTGGGTTCCGAGACGATAGCGGTGCGCATCCGCATAGCTGAACACCCGCGCCTGCAGCATCTTGTCGGGGCTGAAGCCGATGCCAGGCACCTTGTTCGACGGGGAAAACGCCGCGTTTTCAATCATCTGAAAGTAGTTTTCCGGGTTCTTGTTGAACTCCAGCTCGCCCACCTCAATCAGGGGATAATCCCCATGCGGCCAGACCTTGGTCAGGTCGAAGGGGTTATAGGAGGTCTTGGTGGCCTCTGCTTCCGGCATGATCTGCACAAAGAGCGTCCATTTCGGGTAGTTGCCCGCCTCGATGGCGTTGAACAGATCCTCCTGGTAGCTTTCGCGCGTCTTGCCGATCAGCTCTTCGGCCTCGGCATTGGTGTAATGCTTGTGGCCCTGCTGTGTGCGAAAGTGGAACTTGACCCAGAAGCGCTCTCCCGCCTCGTTCCAGAACGAATAGGTGTGGCTGCCATAGCCGTTAATATGCATCGGGTTCACGGGAATGCCGCGGTCAGACATCAGGATCGTCACCTGATGCACGGATTCGGGCTGGGCCGCCCAGAAGTCGAACATCGCTTCGGGGCTGCGCAGGTTGGTTTTGGGGTGACGCTTTTGCGTGCGGATGAAGTCCGGGAACTTGAAGGCGTCTCGGACGAAGAAGATGGGGGTGTTGTTGCCCACCATGTCCCAGTTGCCGTCCTCGGTGTAGAACTTCAGGGCAAAGCCGCGCACGTCGCGCTCGGCGTCGGCCGCCCCGAGCTCGCCCGCCACGGTCGACCAGCGCGACAGAACATCGGTCCGGGCGCCCGGCTTGAAGACCTTTGCGCAGGTGTATTTGGTGATGTCGTGGGTGACGGTAAAGGTGCCTTGCGCCCCCCAGCCCTTGGCATGAACCACACGCTCGGGGATGCGCTCGCGGTTCTGATGGGCGAGCTTTTCGATGAGCTGATAATCCTCCAGCAGAACGGGTCCCCGCGGTCCGGCGGTTTGCGAGGTGTCGTTGCTCGGGACCGGAGCGCCGGCCGAAGTTGTCAGGCGAGGTTTGTCGGACATGGGACCACTTCCTTTCTGAAGGTTTTCAGGATCGTTCGGTCCTGTATGTGCGACCGCAAACAGATAAATGAAAATTGCAAATTTTTCTGTTGGTGATAAGATTTAGTTATGAATGTCACCTTGCGCCAGCTTTCCTATTTCGTGGCTCTCGCGGAGCAGGGCGCCTTTGGCCGCGCGGCCGAGAGCGTCAGCGTCAGCCAGCCCGCCCTGTCCGTGCAGATCCGCGAGCTCGAATCCCAGCTCGGGGTGCTTTTGGTGGAGCGGCTGCCGCGGGAAACCCGATTGACGCGTGCAGGCCAGGAGGTGCTGGAACGGGCGCGGCAGATCCTCGGCGAGGTGGAGGAACTGGGCCATGTCGCCCGGCGGCAGCAGGGTCTAAGCGGCCGGCTGCACCTCGGGGTGATCCCCACCGTGGCGCCCTATTTCCTGCCGCGGGCGCTGCCGCTTCTGCGGGCGCAGGACGTCGCGCTCGATCTCAAGGTGCGCGAGGCCCAGACGCATACGCTGATCGGCGATCTTCTGTCCGGCCGGCTGGACGCGGCGGTGATCGCCTTGCCCTCCGGCCACGAGGGGCTGGAGGAGATTGCGCTGTTTCGCGACCGGTTCCTGCTGGCCGGCTCGCCCGCCCAGCTTGCCGAGCTGCGCGCGGGCGGGTCGATCAAGCCCGGCGAGCTTGCTCCCGAGCGGCTGCTGCTGCTCGACGAGGGCCACTGCCTCGCCGATCAGGCGCTCGCCGCCTGCGCGGTCGAACGGGCCGCCACCCGTGTCGATCTGGGCGCCTCATCGCTGGGCACGCTTTGCGGCCTGGTGTCCGAAGGCTTCGGCATGACCTTCCTGCCCGAGATCGCGGTAGAGAGCGAAACCGCCTCGGCTCCGCAGATGGCGCTGATGCCCTTTGCCGCGCCCGAACCCTTCCGCACCATCGGGCTGGTGCGGCGGCACCGGGCTGCGGACGGCGACTGGTTCGAAACGCTGTCGGCCGTCCTGCGTCAGGCGGGGGCGGAACTCGTGGACCGCGCGCGCCCGTTTTGCGACAGCCTGATGCCGCAGACGGCGGGACCGAGCGCGATTCCAGGTTACAATCCCGGCCAGATCTCATAGATATGCCCAGACAGCGGCCAGTTTCACAGGAGGCCCCTTTGCGCGATCTGAAGATTCCCGACCAGCGCCACCCCGAAAAGGCGCATCGCCCCGACAGCAGCCAGCCCCGCAAGCCCGACTGGATCCGGGTGAAGGCGCCTACCAGCGCCGGCTACAAGCAGACCCGCGATATCATGCGCGAGCACAAGCTCGTCACCGTCTGCGAAGAGGCGGGCTGCCCCAACGTCGGCGAGTGCTGGTCCCAGGGCCACGCCACGATGATGATCATGGGCGAGATCTGCACGCGCGGATGCACCTTTTGCAACGTGGCGACCGGACGGCCGGACGCGCTCGATGTCTTCGAGCCGGGCCGCGTCGCCGATGCCGTGAAGAAGCTGGGCCTGAACCATGTGGTGATCACCAGCGTCGACCGGGACGATGTCGAAGACGGCGGCGCCGAGCATTTCGCCCAGACCATCCGCGCCGTGCGCCGCCAGTCGCCGGGCACGACCATTGAAATCCTGACGCCGGATTTCCTGAAATGCGATCCTTCGGTGCTGGAGACCGTCGTGGCCGCCGGACCGGACGTCTTCAATCACAATTTGGAAACTGTCCCCGGCCTCTATCCGCAGGTGCGCCCCGGCGCGCGCTATTTCCATTCGCTGCGCCTGCTCCAGCGGGTCAAGGAAATCGACCCGGCGATGTTCACCAAATCCGGCATCATGGTGGGCCTGGGCGAGGATGCGCAGGCCGTTCGCCAGGTTATGGATGACATGCGGGCGGCCGATGTGGATTTCCTGACGATCGGTCAATATCTGCAGCCGACGCCGAAACATCATCGTGTCGATCGTTTCGTCACGCCGGAGGAATTCGCCGGATACGAGCGCGCCGCCTACGGCAAGGGCTTTCTGATGGTCTCGGCCACGCCCCTGACCCGGTCGTCCTATCATGCGGGGGATGATTTCGCCCGCCTGCGCGAGGCGCGGCTGCGCAAGCTCGGACAGGCAGGAAGCTAGAGGACGCCGGCGCCGGTCCGATCAGCCTTCGGGCGGCTGTTCGGAGGATGCCGGCGCGGGTTCCGGCGCCACGGGCGCGATCGCCTTCAGATAAGCGGCGATCGCGGCGACGTCGGATCGGGGCAGCTGCGCGAGATTTTCCACCACCGAGGCCATCGAGCCGCCTACCGTGTCATAGTCCGGCGTGAAACCGGCCTGGAGGAAATATACAATATCCTCCTTGCTCCAGTCGAGCGTCGCGGGGGTTAGGCCGGGTATCCTGCCGCGCCCCTCTGGGTCGGGCGCACCGGCCATCCAGCGACCGCGGTCGAGCCCGCCCAGGAGATTGCGC
>FYBJ01001163.1_pt1 | contig 16500 bp, 10 predicted proteins | sample 1134611 | NCBI WGS metagenome assembly FYBJ01 (sample SAMEA104116008, study PRJEB20421) | marine metagenome | isolation source: marine | reverse complement strand
TGTGCCCCGTCTCGCAACGCGCTTGCCAGTTGCAGACCCGCTTTTTCAGTCAGTGAAGCAGGATACCGAAGCAAGTCCCCCAAACATTCGTGAACCAGGGCAAAGCTACGCACCTTGGAGCGCTTGGCTTTTGAAACAGATGCAAACAGCACATCCACAGCGTCCGATACGCTGGAAAACACCCCCTGCCCGGCCGACAGAACAGCGATCCTTCCTCGCTCGTACGGTGTCAGGTCGGCCCGCACCTCGTTCTCTTCGACCATTGACACATAAGCGTCCTGTCCAGCATCCGCGTCTCGAACGTAAGCTGGAATCAACCCATATTTGGCGTCTTCGGCAGCAAGCAATTGAAACGCCTTTAGACGCCTGTAGCCCGAGATCAATCCGAAGCCTTCGAGGGTCGCGGCGACTTCAATCGGGCTGCGCAGACCCGAGGACCGGATTGAAGTCAAAAGTTCTGACATCATCTCAGGTTCATCGTTCAAGCGGTCTCGACGGATGAAATCCGCGTCAATCAAATCCAACGCGATGGGCTGTGCCACAAGTCCCGCGGCCTTGGCTTGACGGAACTGTTTTGCATCCACCGCATCCCGCGCGTGTTCAGCACGATCCTTGACCGTTGTCATGCCCGCAAGTGCAGCCGCTTCGCCTGCGACTTGCGCGATTGGCGGGGTCATTGACGGCATGTCTACCGGTTTCGCCGCGAAACCTTCATCCAGTTCGCGTAGCGTATCCGCATCCGGTGCAGTCAAACGTCTACGTTTTGCCATCAGTCATTGCCCTCCAGGTTCACATCTCTCCACCAGCAACCAATCAACAGCTCTTTGAATTCAGCATATGTCCGGTCGAACGTTTCCCGTCCGCGGACATATGTCTCGCGGTTGAATTCGCGGTAATCCGCTTCATAGATCCCGTTGACCTGTTCACCCGCTTGCCCGACGAGAGCCGTATAATCCTGTCGATACGCGTTCATGAAATCGCCAAAGTAGGCCTGGATAACGTTCGCCATATCTGTTTGCTGAGACGCATCAAACCTGGTGACGATTGCTCGGACCACGTCCCATTCAAATTTCATTTCTGGCAGATTGGCGGCGCGTCGCGATGCATTTTCGCCATCTTCGATCGAGGCAAATGTCGAATAGAGCATGTCAAAGAAACGGCCGGTGGAATCAAACTCCAGAAAGGACGCGCCAAGTGGCACCAGCAGAATATCGGCCGCAGCCAATGCGTTGATCGTCAGATAGCCAAGGGCAGGGGGGGTATCGAGAAAGACAATGTCATAGTCATCGAGAACGCCCTCATCTTGAAGAAAGTTTGTCAGCCCGTCCCATAGTGGCCAGGACCGCAGCCCCATCCGCCAAACCGGGATCTGAAATTCGGCCCAGTACAGATTCAGCTGCGCGCCGATCAGATCGATATTGGGCCAATGCGTCTTTTGGATGACGTTTCGCGACGAAACCTCGAGCGCCTCCTGAAGAGTTTCGTCCAAGGGTATTTCAGTCTGGCCACCTGCGCGCCTTACCTGATTTTCGGCTGTTACAGCCTTTGCAAAATCTTTGGCGATCAGCGGAAAAACAGTGGACCATTCATCAGGCACAGTGCCCCCAAGGATGGATGTCATCGAGCCCTGACTGTCCAGATCAATGACAAGAACCTTGTAGCCATCCAAAGCCGCTGACATGGCCAGGTGCGCCGCGGTGCTGGTTTTGCCGACACCACCTTTGAAGTTTGCAACAGAAACGACCTTGGCCTGGGCATCCTTAGGACGATAGGGAAGATACTCCTTGGTGCTGACACCTTCGCTAGCAAAATGTTGGCGCAGGGTCAGGACCTCTTCCAACGAGAACCATTTCGCGCCCCCTTCACCTTCACCTTGGGGCAGATCAGGGTTGGCTTTCAGAACACGTCGTAAATGGGCCGGCGCAACAGGGATCAGGTATTTCGTAATCTCCCAGGTCGAGAACTTGCGTAACCTCTTTTGACCATCTGGGGCATACCCGCGACGCGCCAAATCTTCCCTGCCTTTGGCACAGAATGCGGCGGCTTTGGCGAATCGCGTGGTGTCTATAGGATCAGGTAGACGCGATGCGGCCGCCTGGGGGTTGAGGTTCAGATAGGGTGGAACCGTCTGTGTGGGTTGTTTGCTCAATTTCGTTGCCTCACCGTATGTTCGCCTTTTCAGCGTATGTGGATGACATTAGCGAACATGGATGACTTAGACTACCATGAAATTGCCATTTTGCGGGGGGATGGCGTTGGCCCGAGGGGTTTCGCCGCGAAACTCAACAGAAATCAAAGATATCAGCACATCAAACTGTTTAATTCTTTTAGTAGATTTAGAAAGTTTGTGAGTATTTGATTTAATGAAACCAACAAGATACAAGGCCCTGGGTGCCAGAGTACGGGATAAATGGTACCAATATACAGTTCTAAGGGTACCTGAATACGGGACCGAAGGCACCTGTGTACGGGGTTTAAGGCACCGATTCTCGGTTTGCCCAAAAACGGCCAATTAGAGCCTGTTTTCATCCATTTCTCACCCAGTTTGGTCGGTGTGTAGGGTACCTGCAATGCCAAATCCGGGGATCCTATGCGATTTCCGGCGTTGGGGTACCCAAATACAGGAGCCAGCTAAAGAACCCGCGTGGACTTGATCCGGGGTACCTTTTGTGCGAGGACTCGGCTGGAGCAGAAAGAAAAAATGACAAGCGCACAGATTGATATGGACCAATTGACCGGCGCCTTGCGTCGTGAAACGGTTAAAAAGAATGTGGCGGCCATCCACATCAGCGGCAAGCTCACCTTGTTGCAGAGAAAGTTGTCCAACGTCCTTTTGTTGAACGCGTACGATGCCCTTACCAACGCGCAAACTCACACTATTGATGCCCGCACTTTGGCGACGATGGTCGGCTACAATTCAAACGACATGGATACTTTGCGCGCCAGCCTGCGGGCCCTCGCCGAAACCGTGGCAGAGTGGGACATGCTGGATGAAGAGGGGCGCCAGGAATGGGGTGTTTCGTCTTTGTTGTCGTTTGCCAAGCTGAAGAATGGGATATGCGAATACTCCTATTCTCCGGCTCTGGCGCAAAAGCTTCACGATCCAAAAATCTATGCGTTGATCAATGTCCACATCCAACGAAACTTTACCTCGGGGCATGGGCTGGCGCTCTATGAAAACTGTTATCGGTTTGTGCGCACGGGTTCGACCGGTTGGTGGTCTCTCGAGATTTTTAGAAAGCTGATGGGCGTCGATGGATCAAGCTACTATGAAAGCTTCAAGCACCTCAACGCAAAGATCATCAAGCCCGCAGTGGCCGAAGTGAACCGTAATTCGGACATAGTGATAACGCCGGAATTCAAGAAAAAGGGAAGGGCGGTCGCGGACGTTCGGTTCCTGATCAAGGAAAACCCGCAACTGGCCATGTTCCAGATCGGGGACGATGACGGCATTCGCAATCTGAATGTGTACAAGAAGCTCGTGGATCAGGGCGTTTCCGACCGCCTGGCGCGTCAGTGGATTTCCGAGCATGGTGAAGATTACGTTGCCGAGAAACTGGACTATGTCCGGCGACAGCCGGATGTGAAGTCTGCGGCGGGCTATCTGAATGCGGCGTTGAAGCAGGATTTTGGCACGCAAGAGGAGAAGACGCCCCCCCCAAGCCCGGAAGCCTTGAAAATGGCCGAAGACCGGCGTGATCGGGAACGTGCGGCAGAGGCCGAGTTGGACTCGCGATTGGCCGAGCGCGCAAGGCGAGCGCGCAAGTTCGCAATTGTTGCGGACCTGGTTTCGCGGCGAAACCCCACCCAGAGAGATGCAGACAAACGGCTGTTTTTGGCCGGGCTTGACGATGATCTGGAACGGATGGAATTTAGAAACCATGGGTGGCAATCGGCGTTGAATGCCAATGCAATATTTACGTTCTGGTCAGAGATGGAGCCTGGTGCCTTTGACGAGGTTTCCGTCGACTAGCGTGGCGTCCCGTCCATGTTGAAGGCGCAGATCTTGTTTCCATCCAAATCGCGGAAATACGCGGCATAGAATTTTTGACCTCGCAGACCCGGTCTGCCTTCATCGTCTCCTCCGAGTTCCAGAGCTTTGGTATGTAATGCATCCACAAGTCTGGGGTTTGGCATGTGCAAGGCGATCATGGAGCCGTTTCCCGCCGTTGCTCTATTTCCGTCGTTGGGCCGGATGATGCCAAAGGCGGGTGCTCCAGGAGCGGACGTCCAGGCGACGAAATTATCTCCGTCTATATACCTGTGTGCTCCAAGTTCCAGGAACAGCGCGTCATAAAATTCAGCGGCTCGCGGCAAATTGTTGCTTCCGACTGTGGCGTAACCAATCATGCAATAGATCCGAAGTTTCGAACACATGCGTGTCCGGGGGTTGGATTGGAATCTTGAATGACAGAGACATAAGAATTGCCTGGCGAATATCGCGGGGACAAAACAGGCGACTTTCCCATATGCAGCAACGAACAACCCTAAGTTGTTTTCGGATACTGGTGTTGGACGAGACCAAAGTGTCTTTTAGGGCACCAAAGTGAAGCCTTGATCGCCGATCGAGATGATGACCACAGCCAACAAATCGTTGAAGTCATTACTGGAAGCGACATCCTCGGCTTCCAGTTTTATACCCATGGCAGAGAAGAAAGGAGAGTTGGAGATCGCGGCTGCAATCTGTTGTCCGGCTACCCACGAGATATTCTCCAAAGTGGAATTCGGTGTGAAACCACCATCTTCTAGACCGGAAATGCAGCTCAGTGCTGCCGTGACCTGAGGCCACACATCGGATGCGACGGAAAGCGTTGTGGCGGCATTGAGGGCGGGCAGGGGAGGGGTTGCATTTGAGACAGGCCAAACTTTCCGGTTTTGAGCTTCGACGTCATCGATCAAATCGTCATAGCCGGCCATGCGAATATTCAACCGGCGTGAGATTAGTGACATGTGACAAGCGACGATTGTTTCGCCGTCTGTCACCTGAAGGCCAACGGCCGCATCTTGATCCGGATCATACCACAGAGCCCCAATGCTTTGCGGAGCGCTTTTGTCTTTGCCCGAAGCGCCGTCCGGCGAAAGACAAAACCCACGGGTCCAATGGCCAGGGAACGCTCTTGTTTCACGCGCATCTCCGACCCGATAAAAGCCGATGCCCTCGACGGTCGCGGTTGTCCGCGGTGAACATTGTGTAGACCTGGTCAGCAGATCACCCAGTGACACGTCTCTGATCGACGTGATTGGATTGTTGTGGGTGTGAACCACAGGCAGCCAGCCTCTTTCGCCTGTCAACAAGGCCAGGCCTGCCAGCCCATCCAGATCACAGACCGAGCGAGTTCTGGACGCAACACCATTTGTTTGCGCGGATGGATCTGAAGCTACGGGTTGCATAATCCGGGTTTGCAGAGGTTCATTCGGGCCTTGCAGCACATGTGCACTTGTCAGCAGCGAGGGCAGACCAGAGATCTCGTCAATGACTATGGCCGCGATGGTTCCTTGAAGACCACCTGCCACGCTGCATGTCTGACCAGACATCAGCAATGGAAAACGATCAAGATGCTCGTCGGGCGGAGCTGTCGGGCTTACCGAATAGCCATCCTTTATCAGGAGAATTTTTGCGTCGTTGTTCGTGACAGTTTTTGCGATCGGGTCGGGCAACGCCGGCGACGAGTCCTGAGCGCGAAGATGAACCCGCAGTGCTGGCTCTTGGTGATTCCCTTTTCTCTGGGCGACATCGACCCCGCACACCGTCAATTCATCCCGCAGCGCAGCCCACGCTGCGTGCAATTGTGTCCAAAGTTCCGGCTCGACGTTCAAGGGGTGTATGTCCTGCAATCCAAGATGGTTTCTGACGGTTCCGCTGAAAGCGGAGTTGCCTGAAATTGGCATGCCATCGTGAGAGCATCGGGAAAGACAGAAGAAAAAATCGTGAAAACGTTCCCTCATGGCCTTTGCGTACAAACGTTAATAATCGCAAAAAAATCGTGAATCCCACATCGGGAACTGTACTTGCCTGCCAGTTGTGCCAAATTTCCATGCGTAAGTGGGAGGTGTGGATATGAACATCATCTGGGATGAGCCAAAGTCGATGGTATCGGGACACAAACCGGCGCACATCGTTGAACCCTATGAAGATTGGGAGCAGGCGACACGCAACCCCAACATCGCCGATGGTGCTCGGATCTGGAAACCGGTCTTTGTTGAACTGACCCGTGGCGTGCATGGCGACTACACCTCGTCGATCAAGGCACTGGTCAAATTTATGGTTCAGACGGACAAGGGCCAGACGATCCAGCATGATCCAGACTTTTTGCCTGTCGTGGTCAATATCATTGCGGGCGAGTTGACGGGTGAAAACGTCGAACGCTTCACCCGCTTCTTTCTGTATCGTCCCGAGGGGCAGGCCTATGAAACGGTGCCGGAATGCGAATCCCTGCACATTGGCGTCGGATTTCCGATTTCCGACTCGCTTGCTTCGGCGACCATGGGCGCTCTGGACACTGTGTTTCGGGGCGCCAAGCGGTATGCGCGCAACTCGACGTCCGGGGAAATGCCGTCTGAGGTTCGCCATCACTATGTGCTCGACCGCTCCTTGGGAGACATGGTCGTCACCGGGATTGTTGACGATGTCGTGGCCGTCGCCAACGAACGCTTCCGTATTGAAACGGGCGACGCCAATGCGCCTTTTGCGTCGCGGTTTGAGCACTACTGGCAACAGTCCTGGGATGTCGCACGCAACGGCTCGGCTATCGAGTTCGGGCGAAGCCTGAATGGCGCCGACCTAAGCGCGGACATGAACGATGTTGTCTATGACGGCGCGGTGGACGAGATCGAATTCTATCGTCGGCTGCATGCAAACAGGGGCAAACGAACTTTGGCTGTTGGCAACCTGATAGACCCGAATTTCGCACGACCTTTGGGGTTCAACTCCAGCCACGGCACCCAGGTGACAGATCTGGCGGCCGGTTGCCCGATCGAAGAGGCCGATGAATCGCGCCCGATCATGTTCGTGCAACTGCCGCAATTGGCCAGTGCCGAAACCTGGGGTGGCCGCCTGGAACTATTTATCCTGAGTGGGCTGATCCGGATGCTTCGTTGGGCAGACAACTGGAAGGACAGCAGCGGCGAAATCCGCCGGGTCGCCGTTGTGATCAATATCAGCTACGAGGTTTTTGCCGATGCCAAGGATGGCACCGGATTCCTGGAGCGTGAAATTGGACGGTTGGCACGTCAGCGCAATGCTGAAGGCGTTGCTACGGCTGTTGTCTTGCCCAGTGGCAATGGGTTCCGAGAACGTTGCCAAGCGTTGATGAAGTTGCCACGCGGAGAACAGGATTACGTCAGTTGGCAGATTCAGCCCGAGGATCAGTCCATGTCCTTTATTGAAATTTGGCTGGATCAGTTGAACCGGGCAACTTTGACTGTCACCGGACCGGGGGGGGAGAAAGCCGACCTGAAACTGACCCGCAGCGAATACACGGAGGACAACGGGACGGTTATGTTGCCGTCATACACGATGGATCGCAAGCGCCAGATAACCGGGCGTGGGGACTTTCTGATCGCGCGGGCCTATGTCCGCCGGTTCGAGGAGACGTCGAAAACCCGGATCGTTTTGGCCTTTGCGCCAAGTCTGAACCATGAAAACAGGGGGCAGGCGGTTCCTGCTGGGGCCTACAAACTGCAACTGACAAACGAGGTCGGCGCTCCCTTGCATGCTGCTGTTACGGTGCAACGTGATGACACGCCACGAACCTTCCCGCGCTATGCGCGGCAGTCCTATCTGGATCATCCCGGCGTCGATGGAGTGGACCCTGAAACCGAAGTGCGCGACATGCCGTTGTGGACTGTTGGGCCGGTCACTCGACTGGGAACCCTGTCGGCCTATGCCTGTGGCAGTTCGGCGGATGTTTATGTCGTGGGAGGTGCTTATGACCGTGACTCGCGTTCGACGGCTGCGCTTTATTCGGCTGCGGGCCCGACAGACGGTCGTGAAGCCCCGGACCTGTCGGCCATAACCGAAGAGACCCGTGCCCATGGCGGACTCATGACGGCGGGAACCTATTCGGGGTCCACAAGCCGGTTCCGTGGCACCAGCGCCGCAGCACCACAGGTTACGCGCCAGGTCGTCAATTCCCTCGCCAGTGGAAGCCATCCGGACCCGGATTTTTCAAAGCACAGCAAATCGCAAGCAATGGAAGACATGCATGGGTCGCAGACAAGATCCAGCCCGCCGGACACGCGTTTGGGTGTCTACACCTTGCCGTTGCGGGCCGAAGCCGGCCGCAAGCCGCGCCGGGAGTTCCGCAGCTGATAGATTTTTGTAACGAGTGTTTGTATTGAATTAACTCCCCGGAAAATGAGCCGGGGCCTGACGGGAATCTTGTCAGGCCCCGGCTTACGTTCGAGTTGGGGACTCGAACAAAACAGGCGTCACGGCCACTCAGCGCGAGCCTGTTTCCAGAAATTGCCAATTATCGTGCTTTCATCCGGCGTGGTCGGCGCCGAGTAGTCCTGGGCGGGATCACCAAGCGCTTGCTCCAACCAATCCAGGCTGAAATCCTCGGCGTAGTCGGCCAAGGTATCGAAGTTGAGCTTGGTGCGGTTGGTCTGTCCCATCGCCAGCGCAAAAACATGTTCGCCCATGGCGCAGCCCAACACCGCTCCGGCAGCACTGTCCATTGGGAAATGAACGCCGGCAATTGTGCGGTTCACCGCGATCCGGGTTGCCAGACGGAAGACTTGAGCGCCCGACTTCACCCCGTTGCGTGGCCCTTCTCCTGTCATCAGACGATGCATCACAGTTGCCACAGCAAAAGCTTCGGTGGCGTGACCACTTGGAAAACTACTGTGATCCGGGGTTTGGATCATGGGCTGCACGCGTGTGTCCAGATCGACAGGGCGCGCAAAGCGGCACAGATGTTTGACCTGCATTTCGACGAAGATCAGAAATCGAACAACAGCGCCCAAAAGTTCAAGGCTCCGCAAACGGCGTTGTTCATCCAGCAAGGAGATCGCGCCATAGAACGACAGGATGTCATCCTGTTGGATCTGAATTTCGGCCACTCGGTCAATTCGCAGGTCGGCGTAACTGCGCACCAGCTCAAGCTGTCCGCGCATCTGCTGCGCATCCAGTGTCTGACGATGAATGTCGACCAGGCTGGCAGGCTCAATGTTAGCGGTGCCGTCCCATTGCGGGACAAAGGAAACGCCGGCACCGCTGGTGGTTCCGTTGTCCGTCAATGCGCGCACCTGCGCGCTGCTGGACAAAGCGTGATCCAGCATCTGGGCTCGCAGTGGCAGTCGCAGGTAAAAGATGTCCTTGTCTTCGGGTTTGCCAAGGTCAGGAACGGGGTCGGTAACTTGGGTGTTCCAATACCCTCCGATACCATCTCGCGTGGACACCAGCGCCGCGTTCATCAAAGAACTCGACGGTCCGCCAGCGTGAGCCCCCAAAGAGCCGCCGCCCGAATAACCGGAATAACCTGAATACCCAGAGTAACCTGAGTAACCAGAGTAGCCTGAATAACCCGAATATCCTGAATAACCCGCTGCACCCATTCCGAAACCCTCCCAGTCAAATTTTCGGTAAACCGTTCGTATTTGTGTGAACGACGTCAACATTCTGTCAAACGTGAAAGGAAATTTGACGCTTTTTTCACGCATTGAGGCGAATTCGTTGCAAAAAACATGGACTGTTGGATACAGTCGAGGCGCTCACGGAGAGAGTTATTCCGTAGCGTGAGGATTGGTGGAAGGTGAAAAACGACGTGTTGAACGCAAAGATCAGAATTCATCTTTGCGGCCGTTTCCGTGTAGAAGACATGAATGGTCAGGATCTGACTCCTCGCAGTGCCAAGGCGCAGGGGCTTTTGGCTTTGTTGGCCGTGCAACCCCATCATTCCCGCGCGAGGATCTGGTTGCAGGACAAACTGTGGAGCGACCGTGCCCGTGAACAGGGGGCCGCCAGCTTGCGCCAGGCACTGACGGAAATCCGCCGCAGTTTCGCGGATCATGCCGAGGTTTTTCAATCTGACCGGCGCATGGCGTCTTTGGCTTCGGAGCAGATCGACGTGTTGCGGTCGGGCGACTGCGAGTTTCTCGAGGGCATCGACGTTCGCGACCCGGAGTTCGAAGAGTGGTTAAGGATCGAACGCAGCCGCGACGAGCGGGTGCCCGCCGAACCAATCCTGCAAGACCAACTGGGGTTTTCCGCATTACGTCAAAGGTTTGTGGTTACACTGCCTCAGGAAACCGGCTCCGAAATGGAACGGCTGATGTCCGAGGTTTTTGTCGCCAACGTTGCCTCAAATCTGGGCGAGCAACTTTGCGTTGGTACGGCGCCACCGAACAACGATCGCAACAGCGGCGACAAGATTACGTTGCGGGCAAATACGGTGTTTCATGACGGTCAAGTGATCTTGCATTCGGTGTGCAGCGCGGGCCCGGCCAACAAACAGATCTGGTCGGGGCGCCGGGTTCTGTCGGCTCGTGGTGCTCCGCCAATCAACGATGACCGCGTGTTGCAAATGGCAAGCGAGGCAGTCGGGATCATCAGCGAGCAGCTCTCGGCAGAGGCCCGCACGCTGCGCACGGATATCGAAAATGACCCCGGTGTTCTGGCAAGCATTGCAGTGCAGAAAATCTTCTCGATGCGGCAGGACGAACAAGCCGATGCAGACGATCTGTTGCGGCGCGCGTTTGGAGTCAGTCCGCGCGGCACATTTCTGGCCTGGCGCGTGTTCCTGAGAATCACCCGCTTGTTGGAACGACACAATTATTGTCCGCAAACGACGTTGGATGAGCTCAAGCAGCTCTGCGCCAAGGCACTGGAGCTTGAGCCAATGAATTCGCTCGTGGTGTCGATCGTGGCCTATGCCAAACTTGTCGTAACTGGCGAGGTTGGTGAAGGGTTCGAACTGTCCCGCCGCGCGTCGGCCTTGAACAATGCAAATCCGTTTGCGTGGTTGGCGCTTTGTACTTCTAACCTCTATTTGGGTCAGGTGAACGAAGCACACACGTACATGATGCGGGCACGCACCATCGGCAGTGCATCACCGTTCAAATTCTGGTGGGATACCGGCGCATGTTTGACGGCAACGGCGACCGGCAATTTTGATGCGGCCGCCTCTCTGGCAAACTCGGCACGTGTAATGTCGCCAAATTTCCGCCCTCCATTGAGGTACCTGGTCGCCTTGAACCTGCGCGCCGGAAATGTCGAGGCGGCGCTGGAAGCTGTTGGTCAAATTCGCCAGTTCGAACCGAACTTTCTGGCCGAACAGCTAACCGAAGACGGGGCTTATCCCTCTGCGACCTTGCGGTCGGCAGGAATTGTCTCGAATGCCCAACTGCGTGAATTGAACTGACATAAGGGATGTGAAAGCCGCCATCGGCGTCAGTTTTTCTTATAAGCATCCAAAAGAGCCGCACCCAGGGCGCCAGTATCGGTTCCTTTTGATTTAGGTTTGGCGTGATGGGTGGTTTTCTGCGGCCGTTGCCCCTTGGCGTTGGATTTGCCGCGCGGCGCGGATGCGCGATTGCCCTGATCGTTCCGGGTCGACGCGCCGCCATCTTTGCGCATGCTCAAGCCGATACGTTTGCGGGCGACGTCCACTTCGGTGACTCGCACCTTGACCACCTGGCCGGCTTTTACCACCTCATGTGGGTCCTTGACGAACCGGTCGGCCAGCTGGCTCACATGCACCAGCCCGTCTTGATGCACTCCGATGTCGACAAAGGCCCCAAACGCCGCAACATTGGTCACTGTCCCCTCCAGTGACATGCCGGATTTGAGGTCTTTGATATCTTCTACGCCGTCCGCAAAGGACGCAGTGACAAAGCTGGGGCGAGGGTCACGGCCAGGCTTTTCAAGTTCTTCAAAGATGTCCCTCACGGTCGGAAGGCCAAAGCTGTCATTGACAAATTGCTCGGCGCGCAGCGATTTTAGCGCCCCGTCATCGCCCATGATCTGACGAATGTCGCGCCCGCAGGCGTGAACGATTTTTCGAGCGATTCCATAGGCTTCTGGGTGAACGGACGAGGCATCAAGTGGCTCCGCCCCATCCCGAATGCGCAAGAAGCCGGCACATTGCTCAAATGCGCGGGGACCCAAGCGGGCCACCTTCAACAGATCCTTGCGCGAGCCAAAAGCACCGTTCAAATCCCGATGCGCCACAATCGCTTCGGCCAGTCCCGGACCCAGACCGGACACATGCGCGAGCAGCGGGGCAGAGGCCATGTTCAGATCAACCCCAACGGCGTTCACAACGTCCTCGATCACCGCTTCCAGCGATTTGCTCAGGCGGTGCTGATCCACATCGTGTTGATATTGGCCGACGCCGATCGACCTGGGCTCGATCTTGACCAGCTCGGCCAGTGGATCCTGCAAACGGCGGGCAATCGAAACCGCACCGCGCAGTGACACATCCAGATCGGGAAACTCGCGTGCGGCCAGTTCCGATGCGGAATAGACCGACGCGCCTGCCTCAGAAACCACAACCTTGGTCGGGGCCTTTACCCCCCTGGGCAGCAGTTTCAGCGCGTCGGCCACCAACCGTTCCGTTTCACGGCTGGCGGTGCCATTGCCAATTGCGATCAATTCAATGCCGTGGTTTGCGATCAGCTTCAGAATCGCAGCCTCAGCGCCGCGCATGTCGTTCTTGGGTTGAAATGGATAGAGCGTATCCGTCGCCACCAGCTTGCCTGTTGCATCCACGACGGCGGCTTTCACGCCGGTTCGAATTCCGGGGTCCAATCCCAGCGTGGGTCGCGCGCCAGCCGGGGCGGCAAACAGCAGGTCCTTGAGGTTTCGGGCAAAGACAATGATCGCGTCCTCTTGTGCGCGGCCGCGCAGGTCAGCCATCAACTCGACCATCATTGACAGCGATAGTTTCACACGCCAGGTCCAGCCCGCCATCTTGCGCAGCCATTTGTCACCAGGTGCTTCGCTGCGGGTTTGCAGCTGTGCCGCCACAATCCCTTCGGCCCGCTCGGCTCCGGTTTCGGGGTCGGGGGCCACGTCCAATGTGACAATCCCCTCTTTTGAAGCGCGCAGCATCGCCAGAGCCCGGTGTGACGGCACATCGGCCCACCGTTCACGGTGATCGAAATAGTCCGAGAACTTCGCGCCGTTCGCCTCTTGCCCATCGATGAGTTTCGAAGTCAGGACCGCCTCGGCATGCATGAACTTGCGCAACTCACGCAACAGGCCCGCGTTTTCGGTCAACCCTTCGGCAATGATGTCGCGGGCGCCATTCAGGGCGTCACGGACCGTTGGAACGGCATCTGAAACATAGGGTGCCGCCAGTGTTTCAGGCACTTGTGTGCGGTCGGCCAGGATTGCTTTGGCCAGTGGTTCCAACCCGTTTTCCCGCGCGATCATCGCTTTGGTGCGGCGCTTGGGTTTGTAAGGCAGATAGATGTCTTCCAGTTCGGCCTTGGTGCTGGCCAGCGTGATCGATTTGGCCAGAACGTCGGTCAGCTTCCCCTGATCCTTGATCGAAGCCAGGATGGTATCGCGCCGCGCATCCAGTTCGCGCAGATACGTCAACCGGTCCGACAGCTGCCGCAGTTGCGTGTCGTCAAGACCGCCGGTCGCCTCTTTTCGGTAACGCGCGATGAACGGCACGGTCGAGCCTTCGTCCAGCAGGGCAACAGCGGATCGCACCTGTTCGGGGCGGGCGCTGATTTCGGTTGCGATGGTCTGGGCGATGCGGTGTCCGGTGTCCAATGCGGCCTCCCTCGGGTTTGGTCGGACACCCTTCATACTCAGCCCGCCAGGGCGCGCCAAGGGGGAATGGAACTTCAGCTGGCTTTCGTTGATCGCGACTGCAGTGCATTGGCGATGTGCGCATCTACCGCACACGCCTGATCTGCGGTCAGACGCAGCCCCAGCTTGGATCGGCGCCACAAAAAGTCCTCTCCGCTGCGCACCCATTCATTGTCAATGCACCAGTCCAACTCATGTTCCGTGATCGTGGCTCCAAAACCGGCCCCAAGTGCATCCACTGTTGTGGCCTTGCCCAGGACCTCTGGGACTTCGGTTCCGTAGGCGCGGACCAATCGCGTGGCCCACTCCTGATCCAGGAATGGATATTGCGCACGGATCGAGGCGATCAGGCTATCCAATCCATCAACCGGAAAATCCCCGCCGGGCAGGGGGACGCCTGCGGTCCAATCCGGTTTGGTGTCGGGAAAAACCTGGGCGACCTGTTCCAACGCGGCTTCGGCCAGTTTGCGATAGGTGGTGATCTTGCCGCCAAAGACGTTGAGCAGCGCGGCACCCTCTGATTGCTCCAACTTCAACACATATTCCCGGGTCGCGGCAGTGGCGGATTTGGCGCCGTCGTCAAACAGGGGCCGTACCCCAGAATAGGTCCAAACCACATCTTCCGCGCTCAAGGGTGTGGCGAAATATTGCGACGCAAAGTCGAGCAGATAGTCACGCTCGGCCTCGGTGCATTCGGGTTTGGTGTTGGCGCCGATGTGATCTGCGTCCGTCGTGCCGATCAGGGTAAAGTCACCTTCATAGGGAATTGCGAAGATGATCCGCCCATCGGTGCCTTGAAAGAAATAGGCCTTGTCGTGCTCAAACAACTTGCGGGTTACAATATGGCTGCCGCGCACCAGGCGCACGCCATCGGTGGAATTGCTGCGCAGCGTATTCTGGATGATGTCGCCGACCCATGGCCCGCCGGCGTTGATCAACATCCTGGCCTGCACAGATTGCCGCTGACCGGTGGACGTATCTTCGGTCGTGATGGTCCACAAGCCAGCGTCGCGTTTAGCACTCATGACCTTGGTGCGGGTCATGATTTTTGCGCCTCGGGCCTGAGCATCACGGGCGTTCAGTACAACCAGGCGGGCGTCCTGAATCCAGCAGTCAGAGTATTCAAATGCCTTTTGAAACTTGGCCTGCAAGGGTCGTCCAGCCTGGTCAGTCTTCAAATCCAGGGTGCGGGTTGCTGGCAGAACCTCGCGACCGCCCATCGTGTCATACAAAAACAAACCCAACCGCACCAGCCAACTGGGGCGGCGGCCTTTCATCCAAGGCATGACGGAGCCCAACATGCGCGACACCGGCGTGTCACTTTCAAACCGCATGTCCGGGTGATAGGGCAGGACAAAGCGCATCGGCCAGCTGATGTGGGGCATCGCCTTGAGCAGAACCTCGCGCTCGATCAGGGCCTCGCGCACCAGACGAAACTCCAGAAATTCCAGATACCGAAGGCCGCCGTGAAACAGTTTGGTCGAAGCAGAAGAGGTGGCCGAGGCCAGATCGTTCATCTCAGCCAAAGCGACCGAAAATCCGCGCCCTGCAGCGTCCCGTGCAATTCCGCAACCGTTGATGCCGCCACCGATGATGAAGATATCCAGCGGTTCGTGGTCGTTGGAAAAAGCGTCAGACAGCATTCAATTCGTCCAATACCAAAATTTCGGTCTGCCCGGCGCGGGCGGCTTCGATGAAGTCAATCGGGGGAAGCTGGTCAGTCACGACATAATCCAGATCCTGCACCGCACAGATGCGGATCGGGGCAGAGCGTTCAAATTTCGAACTGTCGCACACCAGGATCTTTATGCGGGAGTTTCGTAGAATTGCGCGGGCCACGGAAACCTCGCGCGCGTCGAAATCCAGAACCGACCCGTCCACGTCCAGAGCAGAGGCTCCGATGACCGCATAATCGACTTTATAGCGTTCGATGAATTCGACGGCGTCTTCGCCAACAATCGCACCATCGCTTTGGCGCACCGCGCCGCCAACCAGGATAAGCTCCTTGGACTGGGTGCCAATCAGGATGTTGATGATGTTGATGTTGTTGGACAGAACCGTCAGGTCCTTGTGATGGCTGAGCGCCTTGGCCACCTGTTCGGTCGACGTGCCGATGTTCAGGCTGACTGAACAGCTGTCTGGGATCAGGGACGCGGTCAGCCCCCCCATTGCCTCTTTTTCCTGACCTTTCAGCTTGCGCCGCTCGGCATACTCGCGGTCCGACACCTGATCGACCCGCACCGCGCCGCCATGGGTTCGCGTGACCAGCCCGGCGTTGCTCAGGTCTCGCAGATCGGCGCGGATGGTCTGGTTCGATACGCCAAAGCGGGTCGACAGATCGTCCACGTTGACGCGCTCCTTCTCGCGCAGAAGCTTAAGGATTTCGCTATGGCGTTCCTGGGCATCCATGATCGGCAGCCTTTGGTGAGTCAGTGAGTGCTCCTTAGACGCCTATCGATTGAATGTCATCCCCAAATTTTCGAAATACTTTCGGAAATTTTCGATTAGGCCAGAATCATTTGCGAATCTGGGCAGCTTATCCGCAGGAGTGGGGCCAACTCAGGTTACTGGAGTTGACATGGCAACAAATCTCCGGCTTGTTCTGTCCACAGCCAGAGGTTTTTGTCATCAAACATGGAGGGCATGACGCATGGGGATTCGGTTCTTTTCGGATCGGGACCGACCGGTTCACATGGGATCCTATCCGCTGGAAAGGCTTGCCCGGCTGACAGTCA
>FYBJ01000363.1_pt1 | contig 16688 bp, 18 predicted proteins | sample 1134611 | NCBI WGS metagenome assembly FYBJ01 (sample SAMEA104116008, study PRJEB20421) | marine metagenome | isolation source: marine | reverse complement strand
ATCCACAACAGATTCGGTAGATTCAGATCAACCCTTTGTGTTTGTCGATCCTGGCAGCGCCCGTGTGTTTTCCATGGCCACCAGAGTGGCCCTGACCAATGTGCCGGTGTTGATTTGCGGACCCACAGGTGCCGGTAAGGAGATCGTAGCCAAGGTTGTGCATGAGGCGTCGCCACGCGCCAACGCGCCCTTCGTGCCGGTCAACGCGGCGGCTATTCCGGCCAGTCTCGCCGAGGCCTTGTTCTTTGGCCATGAGAAAGGAGCCTTCACGGGTGCGCAGTCGGCTAGCGCGGGCTATTTCGAGCAGGCCAATGGCGGCACATTGTTTCTGGATGAGATCGGCGAGATGCCGCTGGACTTGCAGCCCAAGATACTTCGGGCCCTGCAGGAGAAGAAAATTACCAGGCTGGGTAGCACACGCGCGATCGATGTCGATGTGCGTGTTGTCGCGGCGACCAATCTTAACCTGCGGCAGGAGATGGAAGCCGGTCGCTTCCGCGAAGACCTCTATTACCGATTGAGTGCTTTCCGTCTGGCACTTCCCAGTCTTGCTGCCCGGCCCCTGGACATCAAGCCGCTGGCGTTACTGATGCTGCAAAAATACGGTGCCGCCGCGCGGCCTGTGCAATTGGCGCCAGAAGCCCTGAATAAACTGCTCGGGCATAGCTGGCCGGGCAATGTGAGAGAGCTGGAGAATGTGATGGCTAGGGCGGTGGTGTTGTCCCAGGGTCAACTTATTGAGTTGCAGGACATTGTGTTTGACGAAGAAGAGCTGCATGCAGACATCGGGTTTACCCCGAAGGCTGAAGTCGCGCCCGTGACCATGGCCCAATCGAGGCTGGATCCTGAATCGTCGGATGAGGCGAACTCCATCGTCAAAGCCCTGCGCAGTGCACGTAACCGTAAAGAAGCCGCCAGTAGTCTGGGTATTAGCACACGCACCTTGCGCCACAAATTACAGCAGTTGCGCAGCGATGGCTTCGATGTTCCCAAAGCTTACTCGCGCTAATCAGGAGGGAAACCAGTGAATAGTAATGCCATTCAAGAAGGCGGTGCCCTGTTGGCGCAGATACGCGCATACCAGAACAAGATTAGTGATCTGCGCCCAGCCGAGGTGAATACGGAGTCTGTCACAGCGGCAGCCAAGCCATTCAATGCGCGAATGGTGGATGCCATGATGAGCTCCATAGACCAGGTCAACACGATGCAGGCAAGGTCTGCCGAGATGATCTCCCGTTATGAGTCAGGTGAAGACGTTCCTCTTACAGATGTCGTCTTGGCCATGCAGAAGTCGTCACTGGCCTTCGAAGCAACGGTGCAGGTTCGCAACAAAGTCATTAAGGCTTATGAAGACATCATGAATATGCCTGTGTAATAGCGAGAGATACTGAACATGGAAGCCATACAGGATAACAGCATGACTACTTTCCAGCCGCAGAGGATGGAAAGTGCTACCACGATGCCTGCTCCCGCCAATCAGGAGGGCGCAGCAAACAACGCTAATCTGCCAACTGCCGAATCCCGCGAGGGCGCATTCCCCACCGTCACCGAGATCGTTTCCCAGCCGCTGGTGCGTAAATCGCTACCTGCAATCATGGCGGTCCTGATCATGGCGGGATTCGCGCTGGTATTCCTGTGGGTGGACGAGGGTGATTACCGTGCGCTCTACCCCGGCATGTCCGATCTCGATCGGGGTGAGGCGTTTGAAGCGCTCAGCGCGGCCGGTATCGACGCGCGAATCGATACCAGCACCGGCTCCATCACGGTACCGGTAGATCGCTACTACGAGGCACGCATGGCGCTGGCCTCAGCGGGTCTGCCGCGGGAAGCATCCAGCAGTGCCATGGAGTATTTCAACAACCAGAGTTCAATGACCACTAGCCAGTTCATGGAGCAGGCCCTTTACGCGGCGGTTATTGAAAATGAACTGACCAAGAGCATCGTGCAGATCGCTAGCATTCAATCGGCACGTGTCCACCTTGCCACACCAAAGCAGAGTGCGTTCATTCGAAATCGCGCACAAACCAAGGCATCGGTTGTAGTCGTGCCTTATGCAGGTCGGAGTATCAGTCCCGGCCAGGTTCAGGCCATCACTCATCTGGTTGCTTCCAGTGTGCCCTATCTGTCCGCCAGCGATGTGTCTGTCGTGGACCAGCAGGGCAATCTGTTAACCAGCACCCTGTCGCCACTGTTGACCGAGGCGTCCATGCAATCGAATTTCGAGCGCTCTGTGGAAGAAAACTACAGAGAGCGGGTAGAGAGCCTGTTGGCACCCATGGTAGGGATGGAGAATGTGCGAGCAGATGTTGATGTGCAGCTCGACTTCACTGAGCTGGAAACCACCTTCGAAGACTTCGATCAGAATGAGCAGGGACCGCAAACGCGTTCCGAGATACTGGTGGAGGATCGTAGCGAGACCCTGACAGCCAGCGGCGTACCTGGCGCGGCAAGCAACGTCGCACCAGAGAATACAAATCTGGCCGATGCCAACACCGCCGAATTCGGTGCTACGGCTGGCGCCGACAGTGGCGTGCGTAGCTCCCGTACCACGCGCAACTATGAGCTGGATCGCTCGATCCGCTATGTCCGTAACCAGCCAGGAAGCCTGACCCGACTATCTATTGCGGTGGTAATCAACGACCAGGCCTTCGCAGATTCCGAGGCCGGGGGTGACGAACCGCGCGCCGATCTCGAGGAGATGCGTACGGAAATGACTGAACTGGTTCGTGCCGCGGTTGGGTTTGATGCCAATCGCGGTGATTCGGTGACCGTGATTACGGCGCCGTTCCGTCCGGAACAGGAGATTAGCCTGGTAACGCCCTGGTATGAGGATCCGGCCATTCTGTCCCTGATCAAATATGGCTCCGGTGTGCTGGCATTCCTGATCATCGCCCTGTTCGTGATGCGGCCAGTCATTCAATTGTATCTGCCGCAGAAGGCTAATGAGGTCGAGGAGCGGGCGAAGGCGCTGGCAGATGGCGAACTGTCGCAGGAGGAGCTGGAAATGATCAGTTTGGGCGAGGGTGAATCTCTTGAAGAGATCAAGGCCAAGTTGAAACCCAAGAAATCGACCATCTCTGCGGACATGCTCGATACCGCAAATACCTATGACGACAAGGTAGCACTGATTCGTTTATTGGTTGCCGAAGACTCGGGCCGGGTCGCGAACGTATTGAAGAAGATGATCAAGCCCGCCTAACGGGCCAGGTGTTGACGATATGGCTGAAGAATCCAACATTGAGCTTCCAGTAGCAACTGAAGAAAAGGAACTGCCTGACAACGTCCGGCAGGAACTGGAGGTAATGACAAATACCGAACGTGCAGCGGTCATCATGTTGCTGTTAGGTGAACAGCAGGCAGCTGACATCATCAAGTATCTCTCGCCCCGAGAAGTACAGGCACTGGGAGCGAGCATGGTTGGTGTGGCAGACCTGTCACAGGAGACGGTGAATGTGGTTCTTGATGATTTTGTTGCAACTATCAAGAAGCAAACCAATCTTGGACTCGGCACAGTCGACTACGTTGAAAGTGTATTCAAGCGAGCGCTGGGAGCAGAAAAAGCAGCCACGGTGCTGGGGCGTATTATGCCGGGCTCCTCAAGCAAGGGTCTCGAAATTCTGAGATGGATGGATGCGCGATCAATTGGCGAAATGATCCAGGATGAACATCCTCAGGTCATCGCTATTATTTTGTCGGTCCTCGAATACGACGTGGCCGCCGATGTTCTGAATTTCCTGGAACCCGAAATTCGCCCTGAAGTGATTCAGAGAGTGGCCATGCTCGATACCGTACAACCGTCTGCAATGGAAGAGCTGGAGTCGATCATGAAGGAGCAGTTCTCCAACAGCTCCACAGCCAAATCTTCCAACTTCGGTGGCATCAAGGCGGCGGCCAAGATTATGAACTTCACCAAGGTGGAGCTCGAGGGCAAGATCATGGAAGGCGTAAGCACCATGGACGAGGAGCTCGCACTGAAGATTCAGGACAATATGTTTACCTTTGAAAATCTGTCCAGTCTGGACAATCGCAGTATCCAGACCCTGATGCGCAGTATTGAGAATGATATGTTGATGACGGCGTTGAAGGCCGCCGATGAAGCGGTCAAGGACAAGTTCCTCGACAATATGTCGCAAAGGGCGAAGGTTATGTTCCTCGACGAGATGGAAGCCAAGGGTCCGATCCGCATCACGGACGTTGAAGAGGCCCAGAAGAATATTATGCGTATCGCTCGTAAGCTCTCCGACAAGGGCGAGATAGTGCTTGCCGGACGTGGAGACGATTTTGTCTAAGCCTCAAACCAAGATTGACTGGAAGCTAAACGAGCTGTTGGCGGCCGACAGGCGGGCCCGAGAGTATGCCCGTCAATCCGGGCAGCCGGGGCTACCGGCCGCGGACAGTTTCGCTCCCTGGTCGCCTTTGCAGTTGGACATAGAGCAGCCAGGGCCGGTAACGCGGGATATCGATGCGAGTCAGGAGGAACCGGAAGCGCACTCTGGTATTGAAGAGGCGTCATCGACGGATCCAGTCGATACAGAGCAGGAACCCGTAGCAGCTGATCCGGATATCGAAACACTCGTAGCCAACGCCAGGGCTGCAGGGGAAAGTAGCGGCTATGCCCGCGCCATGGCGGAGCTGGAGCAGGGCTATGCACAGCAGCGGCAAGAGCTGCAGTCCGTTCTCGAAGCAATCTCCAGTGCCCGGGTTGACCTTGGCACCTATGTTGATTTTACGCGAGAGCTGGCCGTGCTATTGGCCGAGCAAGTCGTGCGAGCGGAGCTGGTCCATTCTGCGGACAAGATCAGGAAACTCGTCGAAGACGCGATTGCGCGCCTCGGCCCCGATACCGAATCCGAAATTGAGATTCGTGCCAATGCCAGAACTCTGGAGGTATTGAGGCAGGCAGTGATGGATGAGGAGGCCATGCCAACACTACTGGAAGATAGGCATCTTGGCGACGGAGACTTTGTGTTCAGGATGGGAGACACAGAGGGAGTTGAATCGGTGAGCGAAAAAATCCGCAAGCTTGCGAGCGCTCTGTTCGATCATCCGGCTGCCCAGGCTGATATGACTGACACAGACACAGACACAGACACAGACACAGAAACAGAAACAGAAACTGATGCTAATCGAGATGCAGCGAGTAGGCCCGATGCCCTGTCTGTCCCGTTGTCGGCGACAACGGATAACTTGCACGCTGAAGACCAGATGGAACCAGCCGTTTCGACTGCACCTGAAGGTGATCCCATGCCACTTCCTGTGGCGGATACGGATGACATGAGTTCGTCCGCGCAAGACACGCAGGGGCCGGGGGAGTCTGAGCCTGAACTCGATGAGGATCTGACGTGACCAGTCAACCGCCTCTTTACTGTGACTGGCGTGAACTTTCGAGACACGGAAACCAGCTGTCTCACTGGTTAGCGCAGAACAAGGGTGAGCTGGAACCTGTTGAGTCCCCGGTTTTTGGAAAGGTAACACGGGTTACTGGTGCTGCCATAGAAGCCAGAGGCCTGACCGCACCTGTGGGCGCGCTTTGTTCAATCGAAATTCTTGGAGGCAAGGAGCAATTGCCGGCCGAGGTCGTTGGGTTCGTGGGAGACACCACACTCCTTATCCCGTTTCAGGGTGTCGGTGGGCTCAGTCCCGGCGCTCGAATAATCATGAGAGATGCCAGCTCAACCGGGAGGCTATCGGCTGAGCTTATTGGCAGGGTAATAGATGGATTTGGCAATCCTCTGGATGGCAGGGGTGAGATTAACTACGCAGAAAAAGCCGACCTTGACGGGGTTGCGCTGAATCCAATGGAACGAGGGCCGATCAAGGAAGTACTGGATACAGGTATCAAGGCGATCAATACCGCGTTGACCATCGGTAGAGGTCAGCGTATTGGCCTGATTGCCGGATCGGGGGTTGGTAAAAGTGTTCTGCTAGGCATGCTGACACGCAACACGGAAGCCGATGTGGTCGTAATCGCGCTCATCGGAGAGCGTGGACGTGAAGTCAAAGACTTTATCAGCGACACCCTGGGCAGAGAAGGCATGGCGAGGGCGATAGTAGTCGCCGCGCCGGCCAATGTCTCACCGGTAGAACGTATCAAGGCCGCGAAATTGAGTCATCTGATCAGCGAATACTTCCGTGATCAGGGCAAGAACGTTCTGCTGTTGTTCGATAGCCTCACCCGCGTCGCGCACGCACAGCGGGAGATTGGCCTGGCATCGGGAGAGCCTCCAACGACGAAGGGCTATCCACCCTCGGTCTTCAGCTTGATCCCCAATTTTATTGAGCGGCCTGGAGTCGGGCGAGATGGCAAGGGTTCTATCACTAGTTTCTATACGGTGCTAGCGGAAGGCGATGACAGGAGCGATCCGATTGTCGATATCAGTCGCGCGTCATTGGATGGGCAGATCATGCTGACCCGGGAGCTTGCTGATGCGGCGCATTACCCTGCGATCGATCTGGCGGGTTCGATTTCCCGGGTCGCAAATTCATTGTTGCAGCCTGCACAACTTAAATTGGCCCAAAAGTTAAGGCGATTGTGGACCTTGTATGCTCAGAAGGAAGATTTCATCAATGTTGGGGCTTACGAGACCAACAGCAATCCGGACCTGGATGAGGCTATCCGCTACCGACAGGACTTGTCGCTCTTTTTGCAGCAGCTAGACGAAGAGAAGTTTTCTTTCCATGAAGGCTGGCGACAGCTTGATTTATTGCTCGGTGGTGATCGATGAGTCCTCAGCTATGGCAATTAATGGCCCTGCGGCAAGAGAAACATCGTCAGACCGAGCTTGCCCGACAGCAGGAACTGCAGCGCGATCTCGATCGGGTGCAGCATAGGCGGCGGTATCTTGAGTCGGTCATTGCCGACAGCACGAAGGAAATTTCCGGGATGGCGTTGAATGGAAATCATTTGTCGACGCAGTCGGGTTATATGCGGCAGTTGCTGACGATGAGACATCAGTTGCAGCAGGAAGAAGATCGACTGCATGCAGAACTTCTCGAGAGCAATACCTGTCTTCGGGCATATGCGAATGAGGAGCGAAAGTTCGGAAAGCTTGAGGAGTTGGCGCGACAGAAGCTGCAGCGCCAGGAAGACAAGCTACAAGCGAAAGAGTCGGATGAGCTGAATATTGCCCTGTTTAATCAGTCCCGACAGTGTGAAACATGAAATGGCGCGTTAATTGCAGCGTAATACCTGGCTAGTTGCCGAAGTTGCCACATTAGTAGTCAGGTACAAAAGATATGACCATACAAACCGATTTCAATCTGAAATCCATAATTAGCCAGTTAGCGCCAGGTGGCCCTGTCTCAGGGGCTTCTGCAGAGGCTGTAGAGCCGGCAGGCACGGATTTTGAAGCGCTGTTCCGGCAGCACAATGAGCGCCAGTCCGGGTTTGCCGCTTTTGCCACTTTAGCCGCAAGCGGCAAAAGTGGCGATGATATTGCTGAGCTGGAAGATGAATCTGCAGCAGCAGAAGTCACGAAAGCCGAAGAAGAGTCACCCATGGAGTTACAGACCCTGTCCCTGTTGAACGGTCGACTGGTACTAACGTCGCGCTTTGAGGTGGGCATCGATGAGGTACTGCGCGCCTGGTACTCCGATTTGCAGGAGGATGAGGTGAGCGCCCGCATTAACAGTCTGGAGATAGATCAGTCCGTGAGCGCCACAAGGGCTGCAATTCAGGATTCGATCCACAACGTGATTCAAGAATCATTTCAAGGTCAATCTCATGGATCATCGAATAGCCTGGTCCTGGAGCAGATGTCTGGAAACCACCAGAGCGCCACTAACGCAACCTTGCCGGGCGTGGGCACGGCGATACCAATTGATACAGCTGGTCGTAACATTATTGCCGATACTGGAGCCCTGACAGGTGAGGATAGCGGTACCGAGTCAGGTCTTGCGTTTACAGGCAGCAGCGCATTGGCGGCACAAGAGCATGCCAGGGCACGGTCCAGGTCAGACGAGGCTCTGCCAAAGCTGGCTGGCAGCAATGCGGAGTCTACCAGTCCCGCAGCGACAAGCGCTTCAAGCATGTTGCGGCAGGCGGAACTCACTACCGCGATGGAGCAGGCAGAGAAGCAGGGACAAGTTTTGGCTGAGGCAGATTCGCAACTAAAAGAACGGCTGGAGGATACGCAAAGATTGCGAGAACTGCTTCCTGCCTGGAAGCACAGCCACCTGGATACACCCACTCGAGCTGCTGAACGCATGCAAATGGCTGCCTCCGGGCAGATCAAGAGAACCAATGAGAAATCGGAACTGCTGGCGTCTTTGGATTTGAACGACCCTGCGGATGGGCTTGAATCAGACACAGATTTTCGCGGACAAGCCCTGGAAGGCAGCTCGCGTGTTGTCGAGAAGAGTTATCAGACGTTTCAGCAGGCAGTCGTGAGCTTGTCGGATCCGGGATTGGCGCATAGCGCTAGCGAATACAGCGACGGGCAGGCCACTGATCGATCCTTTGCCAGCCAGATGGTGCAGGAAAGCAGGCTGGCGGGAGGCCCTGCTCTACAAGCGGCTGATACCGCCGCGCCGGCGACCCCAAGCAGCAGGGATATCACCTACAGGTTTACGGACGCCGCGACATTCTCCAGGGATATGCAGGAATTTGTTGCAGAAATAATTCGCGACGGCAGTGGCAGCGTTGAAAAGCAGATACGTATCCGTCTCTTTCCGGAGAATCTCGGTCAGATTGATGCAACGATCAGCGAGACCAACGAGGGTCTTCATGTTCAGCTGGTGGCCGAGACAGCTCAAATTGCGCGGCTATTGCGGGATGGCAACAGTCTTCTGAAAGACATGCTGGCTAACGGAAATGAAGTGCAGGTCCAGGTTGACGTTGCAGGCGAGCAACAAGCAGGGAATGCATCTGCCGGTGGCGAAAATGAAACCCAGTCCAATAGCGCTCTCTCAGTCAATGAAGAGGCTGAGAATACTGATAAGTCCAATCAAGTGACGGTGTCTTCCACAGGTGGACTGGACACCTACGTTTAAGAGGTTGAATCATGGCTGAAGAAAAAACTGCAGAATCGGGCGAGGAGAAGAGCAAACTTCCCATAGTTCCTATTTTGATCGCTGTCCTGGCATCGGTATTGGTGAGTATTGGCGCAGTGTTTGCGACATTGTATTTCACAGGATTCTTCGAAAGCGAAAGTGAGTTAGAGGCTGAGTTGGCCAGGATTGAAGCCGAGGAAGTTGCTGAAGAGCCGGAAGAGGAAGCTGCCCCCGAATTGCTGGAGACGCCCAATCCTTCCCGTCTGGACACCTTGTATTACGAAATCGCCAGACCACTCACTGCTAATGTGTCGGAATCTCGCAAGGTAATGCAGATAACCGTTGCCGTGATGACCCATTACGATGAAAGTGTTGTGGCGAATATTACCAAGCACGAGCTGTCTGTGCGGTCCGCAATGCTGTCGGTGTTGACGGGTACCACGGAAGATGACCTGACGAATCCTGCCTTTAAGGATGACTTGGCGGAAGATCTGAGGATTGCGATTAACTCGGTACTGGAACAATACGAAGACTTCGGTGGAATCGAGAAGGTTCTGTTTTCCGAATTCCTCGTACAGTAGAGGATAGATGAGGTAGACATGTCTGACTTGGATAACAAGATCACCCCAGAGGAGCTGGAAGCGATAAGATATGAGACGCATGAGACCGATTTAGCTGGGCAGAGTGAGCGCGAATACATCGTCGTCAAACATGATCTGGCTAGTGAGGAGTCATTTCTTGGCTTCAATGAATCTTCTATAGACATGATCAACGAAAGGTTCGCGCGTCAGCTGCGTGTTGGACTTGTTGATGTGCTGAGGTCGACACCCCGCTTAAGCGTCGAGAAGGTGCGAACGCTGCGTTATCAGAATTTTTTGCAGACCCTTAAGCCGCCATTGTCTGTCAACACGGTCAAGGTGGATCCGCTGCGCGGCTATTCGCTGATTGTCATTGAGCCCAATGTCATATTTTCTTCATTGGATAACTTTTTTGGTGGATTTGGCAGCTCCAATGTGAACATACCTTCCGGGCGCATGTTTACACCTACCGAGAAATCGATAATTCGTATTCTCTTGAGTCTGGTTTTTGGTGCCATGAAAGAGGCCTATGCGCCCATACTGCCCATTGAATTTACCCAGATTGCTTCGGAGATAAATCCTCAATTTGCGCAGATTGCTGATGACAACGATCTCGTGCTTGTGAGCAAAGTGACACTTGCCTTGTCGGAAGGGGTTGAAGGAAGCATCTACATAGTCATGCCCTTTGTGTCCTTGAAGCCTATTCGTGACCTGTTGCGAAGCCGCGTACAAACAACTGAAGAGAACGACGAAAAAGACAAAAAGTGGCGCGGTGAGATGCGTGAAGCCTGTCTCGATTCCAGGCTCGATATCCGTATAAATCTCGCCCAGATGCCTTCTTCTATTCAGGCGCTAAAGGCCATGAATGAAGGCGATGTTCTGTACTTCAACAAGCCTGAGGATGCGTGGGCTGAAATCAATGGTCTGCCGGTATTTACGGCGGAGATCGGCAGTGTTGGCAAGAACGTTGCCGTAAAAGTAAACGATTTTATTGAATTGAAAAAACAAGACAGGGAGAACGCCAGTCATGAGCGAAATTGAGAGTGATGTATTGCTTGAATCCGGATCCGCTGCTTCTGGAGCGGCCATGGCCGGAGCACCGCGGACTTCCATTAATAGCGAGCTGCTTGACAATATTCCAATAACAATCTCTGTAGAGGTGGGTCGTACTTCGCTCAAGATAAAGGACTTGATGCGACTAACACAGGGATCTGTCGTTGAGCTCGATCGACTGGCGGGTGAACCGCTGGATCTGCTGGTTAATAACACGCTCGTGGCTCAGGGCGAAGTGGTACTGGTCAATGAGCGCTATGGAATCCGACTGACGCAGGTGGTTCCGCCAGCGGAAAGAATCAAAGACCTTTAATAGACAATAACCGCTGAAGACGTATTCATGAATAGCGTGGTGACTCTGGATTCGGTGCTCGCTTTGCTGCTTGTAGCAGGGCTGCTGGTACTTTTTTTTTACGGGCTGACTGTTTACCGAAATCGTTTTTTACTGCGTAGTCAGGGGGATATGCAGATATGCGAGCAGCTACCAGTTGGGCCGCGGCAGCGGCTGATGGTGGTGAAAATGGCTGAAAGGAAACTTCTGCTGGCGATCAGTCAGGAGCAAATCACACTGCTGGAGTCATGGAATGATGTCGGCAAAACCGATAGCTAAGGTCCCTCAGTCCAAGCCAGTATGTAATTATTCAGTGGCAGTAGGCACAGTAATTGCTGCCTTGCTTGTTGCATTCTTGCCCATTCCGGCCTTTGCGCAGGATGCTTTGCCCATAGTCAGTGTCAGTGAAACGGCTTCCGGTGAAACTGAATACAGTCTGACCCTGCAGATACTGCTGTTGATGACGGTGCTAACCTTGCTGCCGTCATTCCTCATTATGATGACCTCGTTTGTACGAATAATCATAGTGCTGTCACTCTTGCGGCAGGCAATCGGTACTGCCCAGACTCCGCCTAATCAGGTGCTGGTCGGCATTGCTCTGTTCCTTAGTATATTTATCATGAGTCCGGTATTGCAGAGCATCTATGATGATGCACTGACCCCCTATATGAACGACCAGATTGAGGCGACCGAGGCAGTAGAACTGGCTGCCGACCCGTTGCGTGAATTTATGCTGGCGCAGACGCGAGAAGAAGACGTGGGTGTCTTTCTCGATATTTCAGATACTCAACTGGAAGGGGACTATAGCACTGTGCCTATGTCTATACTGATTCCTGCCTTCATGACTTCGGAATTAAAGACGGCCTTCACGATTGGATTTTTGCTCTATATACCCTTTGTGATTATCGATCTGGTGGTGGCGAGTGTATTGATGTCCATGGGTATGATGATGTTATCACCCATGATGATTTCGATGCCTTTCAAGTTAATGCTTTTCGTGCTGGCAGACGGCTGGCTGCTGATCATGCAATCGATAACGGCGAGTTTTACAGGGTAGCTCTATGGATACGACGATGGCACTCACCATAGGTCGCGAGGCGCTCTGGACGGCCAGTCTGCTGGCGGGACCTCTCCTGCTGGTGATACTTGTAGTGGGGGTAGTGATTGGTGTCGTCCAGGCCGCAACGTCGGTGCAGGAAATGACATTAAGCTTTGTGCCAAAACTTATTTGCCTGGTATTAGCTATCGCACTGATTGGAAACTGGCAGATAGTAACGTTCATCGATTACTTTGAAAGATTGCTGGAGCTGATTCCAGAATTGATGCAATGATCTCAACGGACTTCATAACCTTGTCAGAAGTCCTGGCTGGTTTTCTCTGGCCGTTCCTGCGAATTGGTGCATTTCTCATTGCGGCGCCATTGTTTTCCATTGATGCGGTTCAACTGCGGGTAAGAATCCTTTTTGCGGTGGGATTAACCCTCATGACATACGGTGTGGTAGACGCGCCGAGTATTGACCCCTTAAGTCTGGAGGGGGTTGGTCAGATAATTCTGCAGATTTATCTCGGGTTGATGATGGGTTTCGTTCTACAGATAGTGACTGCAGCGGTAGCCTTGGCTGGGCAGGCCATCGCCAATTCGATGGGCTTGGGTTTCGCCAATCTGGTGGACCCGTCAATGGGCAATATTCCGGTCGTTTCGCAATTTCTGGTCATCATCGCCACATTTATCTTCTTGAGTGTGGGCGGTCATCTGCTGGTCATTGGTCTGTTACTTGAATCTTTTGCTCTGGTACCCCTTGGCAGTGTGCCGCCGTTTCAGGATTGGCCGGCTACCTTGATGAGCTGGCTGCCCATGCTGTTTATCGCGGGCCTGAATCTTTCCTTGCCTCTCATCGTATCGATTCTTTTGGTAAATATCGGACTGGGTATCGTGACCCGCTCAGCGCCTGCTCTGAATATTATCTCCGTTGGTTTTCCTGCAATCTTGTTGGCGGGGCTGGTGCTATTGAATTTTGCTCTTCCTGGGATGATGCAGGCCATAGAGATGCTGTGGTCAGATGGCTACCAGGTCATGCGAGGATTAATGGGAGACTAGTTTGGAAAGCGATCAGGATCAGGATAGTAAAACCGAAGAACCTACCACCAGGCGACTGGAAAAAGCCCGGGAGGAGGGTCAGATACTGCGGTCCCAGGAATTCTCAGTAGCGGTAGTACTGATCGCGGTAGCCGCGAGCTTTTGGTTTCTCGGGGGCTATTTCGTCGAACTGCTTACCCGGGCGTTCCGCTACAATCTGACATTCGATAGTGACGTCACGGTAAATACGGGCGAGATGATGGAACGCCTGTCGGGGACGGTCGGCATGCTGTCGCCCGGTGTATTGTTGATCATGGCGATCACGGTGCTAGGCGCTCTGCTGGCGGCGGCTAGCTTTGGAGGTATTGGCTTTACCTGGAAGGCGATAGAGCCGAAGTTCAACAAGCTCAATATTCTCAGCGGAATTAAGCGCATGTTTAGCACCCGAAGCCTGTTTGAGCTCGCCAAGAGTCTGTTTAAGTCGGCCATTATCGCAGGGTCTATTTATCTGACAGTTAGCTACTTCATTGAGCGATTGGGCAGTTTGAGTGTACTGCCATTTGGTCCGTCTCTGCTCAGTAGTGGCGAGATTGTGATGGTCGGCACCCTGGCCATTGCCCTGTCCTTGGTTCTGATCGCTATGATCGACATGCCTTTTCAATTACATGAGCACCGTAAAAAACTCCGCATGTCCAAGCAGGATATCAAGGATGAGTTGAAGGAGTCAGAGGGCAGGCCGGAAGTGCGTCAGCGCATACGGCAGCGTCAGCGTGAAGTGGCAATGGGGCAGATGATGGCCGCCATTGAGACAGCAGATGTGGTAATTACCAACCCGGCCCACTTTGCCGTGGCCCTGTCTTACAGCCCCGGGTCGAGCGAAGCACCTAAACTGGTAGCTAAAGGAAAGAACGATATAGCATTCAGCATCAGGCGCAAGGCAGAGTCACATAACGTTCCAATCTTCGAGGCGCCCATGCTGGCGCGCGCTCTGTATTTCACCACGCCCGTTAATGGAATGATTCCTGAAGATCTCTATCATACCGTGGCCGAAGTTATAGCTTATATTTTCAATATCAATACCTTCAGGCGGCACAATCGCCCATTGAAGAAACCTGATCCCCGGCTACCGCGCTCAATGCACTTCGATAGCGACGGCAAGCCGATTGAGTAAGGCGTGATACATTTCAGTCAAGAAGAAGAGACATGAACTATGAGCACTGAACGATGGAAGTTGGCCAATCATGTAATTGGTCGTAATCTTTTTCTCACCAAGGGACACCTGCAGGTGGTGAAGAGCGTTATGAGAACACTGCGCAGTGCGGATCGTTGTATTGTGCGGTGCGAGAACCAGGCGTTACTGAATTACTATGTGCGCATAATCTCAAAATTACTCATGCTGAGTAATGGCGCAGATGATCATGCCGCTATCGATGTCGAAATCGTGCCGGCATCCAGCGGAGACGGCTTTTTGGACGCCATTAACCGGCAAATAGAGGACGTTGGACTGGAGCAGGCTGTTTCCCTGACGGACTCCTCGGTGTCAAGGCGATGCTTGATCGTCACCGATGTCGAGAACCTGGGGCGGGAGAATGAAGAGGCACTTCGCTATCTGTTGAAAGACTTCCCGGCCATTAATCTTGCGTGTTTGTTCAGTACAAGTTTGCCAACGGCTGCGGCTGACAATGTGCTGCCCATGTTCAAACCTGCTCTGGACGAGCATGAGATAGAGATTCCGGGCGAGCAGATACTGGATCAGATCAGACAAGCGGCCGCTGGTTCACGTAATGGGCCATCGATCATCAAGTTGCTGGATCGACTGTTTGCTGCACCGTAGCTTAAACAGACGAACTACAGATCCACGCTTTCCCTACTCGCTTTCCCCGGTGGCCATGTACTCACCTGATCTCGAATACTGAACCACGCTGGCGTCGGTTTCGTCAGCGGTATCAGATCCACTGTCGGCCCGAGTAGCCTCCAGTTGGGCGCGCATCTGTTCGAGATACTTTTCCTGCTCGAGCACAACCAGGGCATCAAGCGCTTCCTGGACCCCCAGTAACTGCTCTGCTTTGCTCGATGCAGCCACTACCTGGTTACCCAGATTGCCTATGGCATCCGAAGCCTGTGCGAGGCTCTCGTTGGTCGCCTGGTACTGACTTTCGGCCGCGGCGAATCGATCCGATATGTTCTGGGCCTGGGTTTCCAGTTGCTCATTGAGGGCGGCCAGGCTGCTATTGATCAGATTTCGATTCTCGGCCTTGAGGTTTTCGTAATCATTTCGCATCAACTCCGAATCCAGTTGGAGTGCTTCGATCGATTGGTTCATGAGGGCAAGATTGGAATTAATCTGCTCAAAGGTAGCCAGACCGCTACTTACCTCGCCGATGCGCTTGCTCAAGGCGAGGGACATGGCGTTCATATTATTGCTCTGTTTGCCATAACTCACGGCGGTAATGCCGATTAATCCGGAACAGATTACGAGCACGGCTATGCTGACACCGAGCATGATGGTTACCAGCTTTTTTTGCTGCTCTGCAGCTGCTTGATAGCGTCGTATTGCCGCGTCTGTATAGGCTCTGGTCTGCTCCAGCTCGTCCCGCAAATCCCCATTCAACTCTGTGGTTCGCGTGACGTGCTCTGTCAGGTCGAGAACGGCAGGCACCAGTGACTGTAGTTGAGACTCGACCTCGGTGAGGTCGATATCGTCTGCTGAGAATTCGTGTACCCCGGACTCGGGTATCGCGCCCGGTACTTCACCCTGCACAGGTTCATTGCTTGCAGTCTGGCCGTCGTCGGCGAGATCGGTCTCGTCGGCTTGAATCTCAACAGGCTCGTCATCAGAAGACTCCTGCGCGTTCTGGCTCTCTGGCTGTTGTTCACTTGTGGCTGATTGCTCCTCTACAGGCAGCTCTTCGGCGTCCGTTAAGGGCTTCTCTGTGCCAGTTTCCTGTTCGTTACTCATGGTTGTCCTCAGAGGCTTCTCGGCCTGTAGGTTGGGTTTTAGCGCTTATCCGGGCTTCCAATGCTTCCAACCTGGCCCGGAGCTGCTGTTTGTAGTTATCAAGTTGCCTGCGATATGTCCGATCCAGCGCATGGCTATAGATTCTCACGCCCATGATCGGGTCGCGTGGTAGTGTGAGCCGTTCTGGCGCCAGCGTCTCGCTCGCTGGGAGAGTGGCCGCATCAACATCGTCCGCGTAGGCGCTGTTGTCCTTCTTTACCCTGGGTGGATCGAGTTCGGACGGCGAGCGTTTATGGTGATCTGTGTTCTGATCTTCACCGCTGCTGCCGGCGGTCTTGCCACGGGTGTTATAAACAAGCTGCTCCTCAGTCACGGTGATTTTCGGCCTGCCAGAAAATGGTCACTCTTCATTACACGCCAATCGACACACCACCTCGGCAGCTTTATGTGATTGCGGCATTTTTTTGCTGGCTGATGTGTATTCGAGCCGGTGTATCTGGCTCAAATAAAAGAGAGAATGTTTCAAATAAAGCCAATGTAACTAATGTGTCTTCTTAATAGATGCCCAGCATCACAACTAGCTGCCAATCGACTCTACTTTTCTCCTGAATTGTGATATTGATTTCACCACAATTATCAGGGCAGTTATGAAACAAAATAAAACAAGTAAGATTGAGTGGTGCTACTAAACGTGTATGG
>FYBJ01002344.1_pt1 | contig 16831 bp, 18 predicted proteins | sample 1134611 | NCBI WGS metagenome assembly FYBJ01 (sample SAMEA104116008, study PRJEB20421) | marine metagenome | isolation source: marine | reverse complement strand
CGTCAGATGTGTATAAGAGACAGGTGCGATTGCACCAGAAGGTCGACGAGCCCGACCGGCATCTGCATCCCGACCAGATTGACCGGCTGCTGCGCCGCTACGTGAAGCTCGCGCTCGGGGACGAGTTCAAGGACGGATTCTCGGCGCACTCGATGCGCGCCACCTTCATTACCACCGCGCTCGACAACGGTGCGCCGCTTGAGGACGTGCAGCGCGACGTCGGACACGCGGACCCCTCTACCACCAAGCTCTACGACCGCCGCGGTCACAACCCGGAGAAGTCCGCCAGCTTCTTCGCCAACTACTGATCCCGGCATCCTGCGATGAGCGCTCCTGAGATCGAGAAGATCGCGGCCTACAAGGACATCTGCCCGTACCTCGATGGGGCGCGGCAGGAAGAGCTTGCCCGCGACCTCGGCATCGACGCCGCCGATCTTGATCGGCGCCTAGAGGGGCTGCGGAACGAGGACGAGCTCGTCCTCGTTCTTCACTTCCTCCGTTGCTGCAAGCACATCATCCGGTTCGAGGAGGGTGCTGCGCGGTTGACCGGAACAGCGGCTCCCGACCTTCTCGTGCAACTGCGCTCAGGAGAAACACTGCTCATCGAAGCCAAGAGCAGCCAGGATGACTTGCTCAAGCTGGGCACCGGTCGAGTGAAGAAGTGCATGGGAGTCGCCCAAGACCTTGGGCTTCCCCTCTACTTCGCTCTCAAGCAGCGGGGTGTCTGGGGTTTGTTCTCGGCCGAGCACGTTCTCGCGCAGACAGGGAAGCTGCGCCTCGTGAACGACTTCACCAAGTCGGAGTTCGGCACCAAGTTTGGAAGCCAGTGGTTCGCGCTTCCGCGCGGGCTGGAGTTCCGCCACCTGTACGACCGCGATGGACACGGCCTCGTTCAGAGCAACCACGGCCCATTGGTTCGGTGCGACGTTCGCTTCGGTGGACGACGCATTCTGCGGGCCACGCGCACCGACTCGAACATGTTCGCCGTCCATCTCCTTCGCGGCGTCGTCATCCGGGGTGAGACCATCGGCCCGGAGTCGGGGCGCCGCCGCGGAAGCCTCACGAGGGTTGTGCATCGGCTGGCGTTCCCGTTGATGTTGGCGGACTACCACCTCTACCTCCACTTGATCCACAGCACCGGCAGGAAAGGCGGAGTCAAGTACGACAGGACAGCCTACCTGAAGGCGCTGCAGGGCCGAGAGGAGCCGGTCACAGCCGATGTCGTCCGAAGTGTGTTCAGGCTCCTCGAGTCGGGTGGCCTGACGGTGCTTTGGGTCGCTACGTCCCCTCCTGTGCCCGATGGAGAAGGCGCCTTGTGAGGGTCCCTTTTTGGTGCGAGTGCGGGCCTCGAGTCCGCAGTTGAGGCTGCCGTGGCCTGGGCCGAAGGCTTCGTTCGGGAGTTCGCGGATGCGCAGACCGCGGCGCTGCCCTGGTTGAGCCCGTAGACCGCGCCTTGCGTTGGTGTCGACGCTCCATCCCCCAGGTGAAGTGCCGGATTTGCGTGGCGCCCCTCTCGCCCTCGTGTGCTGCCGTTGATCCTGCCTGACGCTGGCCCAGCTCGTTCGCTCCCGCAAGGGCCCGTGTTGTCCGCGTCCGCGGACTGCCCGCGCCGAACCCTTGCACTCCCCCACGACCCGGGACCGGTCGCTTGGCATCTCAACACAGACACGAAAGGAGCATGAGATGACCAACAAACCAACAGCCACACTGCGAGACGGGAGCCTCAAGGCGACCATCTGGCACCAGAAGACCGACCGGGGAGGCTTCTACCGCGTGACCTTCGTTCGCGGCTACCGCGACGACGAAGGCAACTGGCACGACAGCGACAGCTTCAGCGGAGCTGAGCTCTTGCGCCTCGCGAACCTGGCTGCTCGGGCCTACGACGAGACCTGTGAGCTGCGCGCCGAAGATCGCGAAGGTGGCGACCAACCCGCAGACGGGAGGCGCTCATGAGCGCCACACTCGACTTCGAGCAGCTCGACGCTGAGCTTCGAGCTCTCGCCTCCGGCGACACCCGCTTCCGTTGGTGGAACCCGCGGGTGCTCGTCACGCCAGCGCTGCGACACCTGGCCGAGCGAGCCGAGCTCTTCTGGCTCATCGACGCGATCGCCAGCTACTACGGCTCCGCCGAGATGCGTGCAGCGATCCGAGCCGACGAACGCCTTGCTTCTCTCCAGTTCTGGACCTTGGCCGTCGCGAACGGAACCGCCACGCTCACAATGGTGGCCGATTCTGGCGAAGAACCAGCGATCACCCAGGCGATCGCCTTCACCGACTGTCCACTCGACGAAGTACGGATCTGGTCCGGCTTCGACGGCAAGCACTGGACGCTCTACCTCCCGATGGAGCACTGAAACCCTCGCGCGGCGATCCCCTCCTGGGGTCGTCGCGTGCGGCGTTAGCCCGCTCCGGGGGCGTCGAGGTCCTCGTCTGCAAGGTCGACCATGGGCCGGTACGGCTCCCTCCCGAGCAGCCGCTCGGCTTCGCTGCGGTGATGGGTTCCCGATGTGACTGTCTCGTCCCACCACTCCTCGCCAGCGCGCTCGAGGACTTCGTCGATGTCCTGAAGGAGATTGCGGCATGCGGCCTCGAGGTCGTGCGTGCGTCCTGTTGGCATGGAAGGCGCGGGCGGCCGAGTCATGGCGTCCGTCGACTGCGTCAGCACAGCACCGGCGCTATCGCAGTAGAACCGTAGGGACGGACCGACGATCAGCGCGTCGAGGAGTGGGATGCCCAGAACATCTCCCGCGGTCTTGAGCCTCTCAGCCACGCGTTGATCCTCGGGTGATGGACTCACGTCGCCGGACGGGTGGTTGTGCCCCACGATCACTGCCGCGGCGTTCGCGAGAACCCCAGCCTTGAAGACCTCGCGCGGATGAACCGGAGCGTTCGAGGCTGTGCCGGTGGAGACGATGTGCGCGTGGGTGAGCTGGTGTCGGTTGTTCAAGTAGAGCGCGGCGAACTGCTCGCGGTCCGAGGTGCCAATCATCCGCTGAAGCAGCCTCGCGGCATCTTCCGGGCGAGCAAGGGTGCCGCTACAAACATGCGCCCAAGCATCAGATAGCTGCGTCTCGATCAGGCGCACGGCCGGTCGATCGACAGGGTCCGCGATCGCTTCAGAGGCAGCGTAGGCAGGCGGTTCTTCTTCGCGCGCGCCGCCTGGTCCCTCGCGCATGGCGTCGAGCTCGCGGCGGACCTGGCTCAGCGGCCGCGGCGAGAAGTGCTGGTCGCGCTCGACTCGCAAGCCTCCCGGCCCTTCCAGTGACTCGAGCTCGGCGAGGCTGATGTAGCCCAGCTCCACCTCGTGGCCGCTCACCAAGCCGAAGAGCGTGTCGTCGCCATCGAACTCGGTGATGAACCACGTCCAACCGGCCCAGGGAGTGAAGAGCTTCGCGTGAACGACGGGGTCAGCCACCTGCTCGGTCGCGTAGAGCCGCGGGAGTGCGGCCCGGAGCTCCTCTGACAGCAGTGGCGGCGGATCGGACATCGTTCACCGATGCCACGATTCGGCTCAGGGCGTCAAGCCCACCGAGCTTCTCTCCCTACTGCCCCCGCCAGCGGAGCGTGATGCTCCAGAACGGACGGATGGTGAGAGACCATCGTGCTTCTTCGCGAGACCTCGTGCGGGCCGCACAGCGGCCCCAACCAACGGATCGATGCTCGTGAGCATCGATGCCTTTTCATGGCCGGCCCAGGGCCGAGCGCTGCGCGTCGAGCGGGCCGGCGGCGGGTGGCTCAGTGTTCACGGTCCGTTCACACGTACACCCCCCGCCAGAGGCCCGGAACGCGATGTAGGTTGACAGGCGATGCCTGGTCATGGCAACTTCGACGAAAACGAGGAGCCAGATATGTTGTTTGGCACAAACAACACCCCTTCGGGGCCGCCTACGGCGGTCTGGATGGGGGTTTCGACCCCATACGACGACCCAGTGACCACGATCGAACGCTGCGCGCCGTCTGGTGTGGTCACTGGCCCTGGTCCCATCCCTGCCGGGGATGGAACGACGGGCAAGGGCGTCGCCCTTGGAACCCAGCGAGGGGCGTGCCTGCCCCTCTGCACTCCCTGCCCAACGCTTCGCCGTTGGATCACGCCCAAGGGAGACTTCGCTCTCCCTCTGGACACCCATCGACCAGGATCAGGTGAGCCTTCGAGCTCCCCTCCTGGACCAGACCCCATGACGAACCCTGCGCGGGTTCGATGCGCGCCACCGTTTCGCCGGTGGATCACGACCGGCTTCCAGCCTGGACCTGGGGCGGTAGGAAAGAGAAGAGGATCGGCCGGTGAGTGACAAGCGGGCGAACAAGGGTGGCCGTCCGAAGGTGCAGCCGGGCGAACTTCGCAGCTCGAAGTACCGCGCTGTGGCTGCCTTGACGCTCGCCGAGAAGCAGGAACTCGAGCTCGAGGTACGCCTGCAGGGCTTCGCGAGCGAGGCGGCCTACATCCGGTCTCGCCTCGGCTTTGGCGCACCGGCTAAGAGCATCTCCCCCACCTCTTCGATCGTGAAGAGCCTGGAAGAGCGCGGCGTCGATGTGCCTGCTCTGCTCCAGCAAGATGCGATCGCAGCCTTCGCCCAGGAGGCTGGCCTGGAGCCTGCTGTCTTCGTCCGTCGCATGCTGGAGTTCTCGGGGGCGAGACCCGAGAAGCGCGATCGATCTGCGCTGGTGAGCGAGCTGAACAGCCTCGGCGTCAACATCAATCAGCTCGCGCGTGCCGTGAACCGTGGCTCGGACTTCACCGACCACTGGCAACAGCTTGCGGCACGCGTCGAGAAGGCGCTGGAGAAGGTCCTGGAGCCGTGATCGACGTCGTTCACTCGAAGCACGGCAAATCGTTCGTGGGCCTGTGTGCCTACCTCATGGAGGGCGCGAAGGGCGAGGAGAACCCGGACCGTGTCGCATGGACATCCACGCGTAACCTGGCCTGCAAGAACCCCATGACAGCCGCACGAGCCATGGCCGCGTGCGCCATGGATCAGGCCCGGTTGAAGGAGAACGCAGGGCTCTCAACACGTGGTCCGAAGTCCGCGAACCACGTCTTGCACTTCACGCTCTCGCCCGGCCCGGAGCTCGCCAAGAGGATGACGCGCGAGGATTGGGAGCAGGCGGTCGATGGCGCGCTGGCCGCGATCGGAGAGACAGCAGGGAAGAAGGGCGGCAAGAACGGCAAGCGCGGACGGACGGCCGTGCGTGACCAGTTCGCGAGCGAACACCAGGCCCTCATCGTTCTCCACCAGGACACCGGTGAAGAGAAGCAGCACGTGCACGTGGTCGTGAACCGCGTCCATCCGCAACACGGTGTCATGCTACCCACGAGCCGTGACTACCTGAAGCTCAGTCGGTGGGCGCAGCGCTTCCAAGACCAGCACAACGACCACACCTCAGCGCCGGAGCGACGAAGGAACAACGCGGATCGCGACGAAGGACGAAGGGTCTACGCCAAGAAGCGGACGCCCCGCGACATCTTCGAGCTCGAGCAGGAAGCCCGAAGGAGCCACCCAGAAGCCGTCGAGATCAGCAAGCAGCAGCGGGCGAAGGATGCTGCCTTGGCCAAGGAGAGCGCAGCCCTCCGGTCCCGTTGCCGCGCTGACTGGCGCGGCATGGATGCCAACCACCGTTCGCGGATCGCTGGGCTCTCCGAGCACACGGCCAAGGCAATCAACACCGAAACCCGAGCGATCCACGAGGCGTTCCGGGAGAAACGCCGTGAGCTCGAACTCAAGCAGAACCGCGACGCAGACGAGTTCCACGGCCGGGAGAGAACTCTCCTCGGGAAGGCACGCAACGCCCTCTCGGCTGTTACCTCGCTCCGCGGTGGCGCCAACGTGCTCTGGTCACAAGGGGCGCGTGAAGCCGCCTTCGATGATGCCCAGAAACGCGAGCAGGTCCGGATCAAGAGCGAGCAGGCTCGGCTCGAGCGGGAGACCCGGTCCCGACTTCTTGCTGAGCAGCAGAGGAAGAGGGTCGAGCTTGGACACCGCTACCGGATCGATCGCGCCGAGACGATTCTTCGTCACCAGATGGATAAGGCGGCAAACCGTGCTGCCTGGAAGACCCGCGTCGAGGAGCGGAACCGTGCCTGGGACGACTTCCGCGAGCGCATGGCCACGCGACCACCGACCAGGAGCTACGGACGCCAGATGATCGAGCCGGATGAGAAGGCGCAAGGCTACCTGGCCTCCTACAAGAAGCTTTTGGCCAAGCGAGAGCGTGATCGAGGTCGCGGCCTCGATGACGACGGTGGCCGCGAGCGAGACTAGAGGGCGTCACCGGAGCTCGCAGAGCTCACTTTCGTCAGGTCTCAGCTCACCGAACTCCACCTCCGCCCTTGTAAAGGCAGCCTGGAGCCCAAAGACCAGGGCCTCAGCGACGTCCGCCCTGCGGGTCGTGAACAACCTGTGGCGCTGCCTCCCGACCAACATCTCGACAATCGTCGGTGCGTTGCCCGGCACCGCCTGCTTCGACCGCCCCGCTTCAGAGCGCTTCATAGCTTCGAACGTCGGCTGGTAGCGCTTGTCATAGTACTCGATCGGGTCAACCATGCGGAACGTCAGCATCTTGCCCGTCCGCCTGATCCTCTGGGTCCCCCACCACCGCTTCACCCGCACAGCTTCCGGGTCGATGTCGACGCATACACAGCTACCAACGACCAAGAAGAGCAAGCCCGTGACCAGCGGAGTGACCCACTCCGCGATGCGCCGGTTCAGCACCGCGATGTGGAGGCCCACAAAGGCGACGAGGCCGTCATCGAGACCGTCATCCAGGTGCACCCATGCACCAAGCCGCGGGTACAGCTCCTGCTCGAAGACACGGTAGAGCCACCAGCAGATCGGTTCGAACGACGCTTCCTCGGAGAGCATCGGGGACCAGAACTCGACGGTGGCCGCTGCGGTCACCCAGACTCCAGCAAGGCCGACCACGAGGCGTAACATCCGCCTCACCCACAGCCACGGCAACGCCATCAGGCACATCCCCTCGACTCGGAACCCTCTTCCGTGCTGCCTCACCTTCGGCCAGCCTTGCAGAGCACGGCGCCTCACGACCTGTTCCTGCGCTGCTCAACCATGAATTCGCGATACGGCGCAAAGAGCTCGTGCTGATCCAGGAGGGCGCGCTGAACGATCGCAGGGCCGATGGAGGGCAAGAACACCAGCATCCGCGCCAGATGGTCGTCGCGATCGAAGAACTGGGCGATCTCGCTCTTCGTCATCAAGGGGTGTGTCTGCGAGCTCGACGAGACTCCCCGATCTCCATGCTCAAGCGCGGACTGCAGGGACGGATCGGACTGCGAGAACGAGCGGATCTCCGTCGTGCCTAGCCTCTCCTCGATCCACTTCAGGGTGCGCACGTCCGTGTTCCCAAAGCACGTCACCAACCCGGCGTTGGCCGCAAGCGTCTCCCAACGCTCACCGTGAGTAGCAGCCAACTGACCAGCGTCCTGGGCCGCGATCGTGAGTCGTGCGCCCATGCCAGCCAGCTGCGCCGCAGCGACCTCGATGACCTTCAACCGGCCGATCACGGCGTACTCGTCGATGATGATCTGGCAGGTGTGCTCACCGCGCTGATCCTGATGGGCATGGCGCTTCGGGTTGCGCTCGAACCCGCTGATGGCGCAGGACAGCACCAGGCGTGGTAGTGCGGCACAAGCGCCCATCAGGCGCGCCGGAAGCGACACATAGAACGACATCGGCTTCGAGAGGAAGTCGTCTGTGTTGAAGTCGCTGTCCTGCAGCGCATCCTGCATCGCGGGCATTCCGATCCAGGCTAGATGCCGCCGTAGCGTGCTTAGGATCGAGCTCCGCTCACGGTCCTGCACCGTGAAGAAGGCAGACCCCGCAGCTGCGACGAACCCTTGGACGGCTGACGAGCCCACCATCTCAAGAGCCAGGTCACTCTTGTCGTCGCCCGCTTCCCCCATCACGAGCTTGAACACCTCGACCAAGTTCCGCCTCCCCTCGAAGCGGTCGCTGGTCATCACGTGAGCGCAGATACCGCGGAGGAAGTTCGAGGATGACGCGTTCCAGTGTTCGTCACGCCCTGGACCTTCAGGGATCACAGCTCCGTCCGAAATCTCGGCGCAGCGCTCGTAGACGGCGTTCGGGTCGCTCCAGTCGCCGTGCTGCATCGGGTTGAAGGACACCCGGTACTCGTCCGCCCAGCTGCCAAGCTCTCGAGCTGGATCGAGGACGCCGCAGGTTTGGCCGTGATGCGCACGCCACTCCAGCGTCGCTTCGGCGTGCGACCCTTTCGGGTCGACGGACAGGAGGCTGTTCCGCGTGTCCATGACCATCTGCGGAAGCAGGATCGAGCGACCCTTACCAGCGCGAGAGCCGGCCAACAGCAGGCGATGGCGGTCGTCATGGACACCAAGTGGCGTCCCGCCCTGAGCTGAGTAGCTGCCAACGCGCTGAAGTGGCTCTGTTCGGGCCCCCACCACCCCGACGAAGGTCTTCCCCTCCGGGTTCTGCGGGTGGAGGCGTAGCCGTTCGTCGCGCATCAGGTCATCGACGGACGGGAAGGCGCGTGATGCCGACGTCCCAGGGGTCCGCGAGCCAGGGACTCCCCGAAGAACACCATCGAACAGGTCCTGACGAGTGATGACCTTCTTGCGGCGGCTGAACATCTCGACTTGCACGAGGAAATCGCCGCACCTGAAGCCGGTGCGGCGATCTCGCGCCGCCTAGCGGTCTTGGTTCTCCACGTAGCGGGCGGGTGGAGACGCTTCGCGATACGCGTCAACGCAGCCCTTGTAGAAGAAGAGGAAGACGCCCGCGATGATCAGCGAGAAGACGAGGTTCAGTGCGCCGTTCTCCTTCTTGCGGTCGTTCTCGAAGACGATGCCTTTCGGCTTCCAAGTCATAGTTGCTCCTTGGGTGGTAATGGGGGGTGATTTGCTACGGCTTCTCCAGGCGCACGTATCGCCGGGCGATCGTGCTGGCGAAGGTCGGGTCGAAGTCCACGGCGATCAGTGACCCGTCCTGCTCCAGGCGGAATCGCGTGATGCTCTCCCAGGCATGGGCCTCGACCGGAACTCTCGGATCAACGAACCGCGGCGGATACGCCAGCGCGAAGTCGGAGACGTACAGGTGTCCGTTGCGCCACTCGAACGCGGCCTTCGCCAGCGTGCCAACGTCCTGGCCTTCGTCTGCGTGGTAGAGGCGCTTCACCTCGGCGAACGTCGGGAACTGGCCGCTGCCAGGGTCCGAGGCTGCCCTAGAGATGGTGAAGACGATCAGACCATGGACGGGGTCCGTGGCGATCACCCTCGCGCGGGTGTTGTGCTCACCGAACCAACTCGACACGTACATGCCCGGTTCAGGCGCTCGAAACGGCGCAGGCGCTGGAGCCGCGTTGGTTAGCACCTGGACGGGGTCGACGTCGGGAAGGCCCTCAACGATCAGCTTGCGAGTGGCCCTTTCAGCGGGACTGAGAGTCCGCCGCTCCTTCCAAGGAGCGCCGTGGGTGAAGAAGTAGGCGTTCCAGAGAACCCCAACCACGAGCACGAGCATCCAGGACCTCACGGCTCGCACCTCTCGTTGCCGGTCGGCGTATCGGCCCCATCATCCTGCTCCGCGCACTTGGGGAAATTCTCCTCCAGCCACTCGTCGATCAAGCGCTTCAACGCCCGTTCCGCCTTGATGTCATCCAGGCGCTTCTTGATGTCGAGGTCCGGCGGGACCTCGATGGGCTTGCCCACAACTGTGATCCGGATCGTCATGCCGGCCTCCTACCGAGGCCGAACACGCCCCCACTCTTCTTGCCGGCTTCAGGCGCCGGTTCATCGCCCGAGGAGCTCGCCTGCGTTTCGGGCGCGCGAGGCTCCTCGGTCTGCGGTGCTTCTGGCTCCTTCTTGGCCTTCCGCTGGCGCTTGAGCGGAGGAAGAGCCTGCAGCCGGATGCCATGCCTGGCACACGTCGCCACCACCGCGTGGGCGAACTCGGCTTGTCTGGCCCTGAGCACGTCCCGATCAGCGCTCTGCAGGGCCTTCTTGGCCTCCGCGACCTTCTTGGCGCCAATGAGGCCTCTGAGGGCCTCGATGCCGTCTAGGGTCTCCCGGACGCGTTCAGAGGCAGGAGAGGAGGATTTGCAGTGTGTGGCGGCCGCCTGGTCTAGCGCCGACATCGCCTCGTCGAGAGCATTCATGAGCCTCTTGTAGTCCCCGGGACTACAAGAGGCAACCCCCCGACCTTGCTTCCCGCCGACTACGGCTCTCTGGGGGGGTCGATCTCTTGTTCAGGACGTGGCGCGAACTGCGCCGGCTCGGCTGCGACAACCTCCACCGGGTTCTTGCGGAAGCTCTTCCCTCCCCGCCTGGGGACAGCAAGCTGGATCGAGCCGTTGCGCATTGCGATCTGGACGGGCGTACCGCTGCCCTTCAACTGCAATCGAAGCCCCCCAGCTTCCAGCATTCGCCGTACGTCGCGCACGAACCCCTCCTTGTCGTCGGGAAGGCTTTGCTGCGCACTCCGGATCAGAGCTTCGAGTGCGGCGACGTCCTGATCGGTAACTGTTGGAATGAGGCGGGATTTGAGCGCAGCGACAGCGTCGGCAAACGTTGCCTTGACGTTAGGTGATACTGCTGGTGGACCATCGTCGATCCGCGCCTCCTTTTTGTTGGCCCCGACATCCCTATAAATTCCTACTTCTAATAGGTTTACATCATCCGGAGATGAGCTGTCAAACTGAAAGGTCGGCTCGACAACGATGATCCCGGAGCCGATGCGTTGAACGTTGTCCTCGACCTGGACGGGTTGACTTGGAGCACGACCCAGCCTGAATCCTGGCAGCGCTCCCCGCTGCTGCATCTCGCGATACTCCTCCCTCGTCAGGCACTTGACCGGGATGGCGAGGCCAAGCTCAACGCGCGCGTAGGTGAAGTTCTGCGGCGTCAACGTCACGTCGAGACCCTGCGCTATCTCTTGCGCGGTCTCTACTGTGGTCCCGCGGTCGTTCTCGAGCAGCCAGAGCGCAAGGGCCGTTGCTTGCCGTTCTGACAACGGCATCTTGGCCACGCTCGCGAAGCGCGCGCACACGCTCGGCAGGATCGTATCCCTCCACTCGTCGAGGCTCGGCGCTGCGATCACCTCGCACCTCCCCACCGCCGTTGACACCTCCGCTCGAACCGTGCGACTGTTGACCAATGACAAGAAGGCTTGACGAGCTCGAAGACTTCAAAATCGCGATCGACCTGCGAGCGTTCGCAGCGCACGCCTTCGCCTACGAGCTCGATCCTCGCGGTAGCAGTCCGAATAGCGCCCTGATGCACGGCCCCTCCGGCGACAAGATCATCATCGCCCGAGGCCGCGACGGCCATCACGTCTACTTCTCGGTCTCGGACCACACCGACAACGGCAGCATCGTCGACTTCTGCCAGAACCGCGGCGTCGGCTCCCTCGGCCAGGTCCGCAAGACGTTGCGCCCCTACCTCGGTCACGCTGCCACCGCGCTTCCTGAGCGTGTTCGCTTCAAGTCCCCTCTGCAGCCGATCGCGCGCGACATCGCGGCCGTTCGGGCTGCCTGGGAAGGCATGGAGTTCCTCTGGCGCGGCCAGCACACCTACCTCAACGAGAGGCGAGCCCTCTCGCCCGAGCTCCTGCAGAGCCCGCGCTTCGCTCCTCAAGTCCGAACCGATGCCCGTGGGAACGCCGCCTTCGCGCATCTCAACCGCGAGGGGCTCTGCGGCTTCGAGCTGAAGAACGCCGACTTCACCGGCTTCTCCAAGGGGGGCGCCAAAGGCCTGTGGGCCTCCACCATCCAGGAGACCGACACTGAGCTCGTGATCGCTGAGAGTGCCGTCGACGCGCTCTCGCACGCTGCGCTCCACCCCTCCCTCACCGCGCGCTACGTCAGCCTTGCGGGCCAGGTCAGCCCCGACCAGGTCGAACTCGTGCGAGCAGCCATGATGAAGCTGTCCCGCGGCGCGATCGTCTTGGCCTTCGACAACGACCAGGGCGGCCGTGAGCTCACGGCCAGGTTCGAGGCGGTCTTCAGGGCAGTAGGAAGAGAAGAGCTGGCCCTGCGGGTGGACGTTCCGGCTACCGAAGGCGCGGACTGGAATGACGCCCTGCGCACCCCCGGAGGGGACCACTCCCCTCCCCCACCGGGTCCCGGCTAGGCCGCTCGCAGGGTTATCCACAGGAAACTGCGCCCGCGATGGCGGTTTGGGTTTGGGGCAACGGTCCGACACGCTAGCATGCTAACGTGTCAACACGTTCGAAAGAACACCAGGAGGGACGCTCATGCACACGATCTCGATCATCAGCCAGAAGGGTGGCGCCGGAAAGTCGACGCTAGCCGTTCACCTGGCCGTTGAGGCCGCCAAGAGCGGCAAGAATACCGCGATCATCGATCTCGACCCGCAGGCTTCCGCCGCAAGTTGGGGCGATCGCCGGCAGGAGGACCTCCCAGTGGTGATCTCGGCCCACGCCTCTCGCCTCCCCCAGCAGATGAAGCACGTGGAGGAGAACGGCGGCGAGCTGCTTGTCCTCGACACGGCCCCGCATGCCGACTCCGCCGCGCTCGATGCCGCCAAGGCATCCGACCTGGTTCTCGTCCCGTGCTTGCCCAACATCTTCGACCTCGAGGCAGCGCTCAGGACCGTCGAGCTCCTGCAGACGACCGGCACCCCTTTCTTCGTGGTCCTCAATGAGGTCGCTCCTGTAGGCACCTCCGAGGCCGATGAGGCAGCGGCAGTCCTCAGGGAGCGCGCTGCGCCGGTCTGTCCCACCCGCATCGCGAAGCGCGTGGCGTTCGCCCGCTCACTCGCCTACGGCCAGGTCGCCGGAGAGTTCGAGCCCGGTGGCAACGCCGCTCGCGAAATCCAACACCTCTACGTGTTCGTGTGTCAACACCTTGATACGGTGACGCGTCCAGGGGTCAACGCATCAACCGAAGAGGAAGCCCATGTCCGCCAAGCCTGACCGCAACAAGTTCGCTGCAGCCCTGAAGCCTGCTGCGGCTGCGCCTGAGCCCCACGAGGAACACCGAGGCTCGTCGGACGCCGCCGTGGCAGAGAGGCCTACCCTCAAGCATCCGCGGCCGTCCCGCGCCGGCACCAAGATGATCGGCGGGTACTTCGATCCAGCCGTCTCCAAGCAGCTCCGGCTGATCGCCGTTCAGGAGGACAGCACCGTCCAAGACCTGGTCGCGGAAGCCCTCGACCTTCTCTTTCAGTCTCGACGGAAGCCGACGATCGCAAGACAGCAGAAGGAGGCGTGAACATGCCCGCACGTCAACGCGTCATCGGGCACCGGCGTTGGCTGGCAAGCACGCCAGCACCTCAACGCTCTGACTCGTGGACGTGTCAACACGTAGCGCGCGAGAGGCTCCAGCCATGAGTGGGGGAGGGGAGAAGATGCGCCAACCGCCGGCCGTGCCCCAGGCCAGTCGCCAGCTCGAGCTCTTCCAGACCTTCTACGGCGATGACGACTACTCCAACACCGCCGAGGTGTGGGACAGCATCCCGCGTCACTCGGTGACCCCACGGCGGCAGAACGCCATGCGAGACGAGAACGGGCGTCTCCCGGTGCACGAGCACCGCTACAAGTTCAAAGAGAAGATCTGGCGCATGGAGGTGCTGCCGGCCCTCATCAAGGACAAGGACGGCAAGCGCCGCGACTACTACCCCTCAGCGGACGAGGAGCTCGTCGAGGAAGTGCTCCGGAAGTTCTTCGCGGAAGAGCACTTCGGCCTCCACGATGAGCGCCGCACCGAGAGCTGGGTGCGCTTCACGCTCGGCATGGTGCGCCGCGAGCTGAAGAAGCGGGGGAGGACCCGCAGCATCGACCAGATCAAGCGCTCCCTCGACATCATGGCACTCGCGTCCGTGCGTCTGAACGAGGGCGAAAGCGAGCATCCGGCCTACACGGCCTCGATCCTCTCCGACGTCGTCCGGGTGACCCGGCAGCAGTACCTGGAGGATGGAAAGGTGATGTGGGCCGCTCGCCTGCCCGCCCTGATCTCCCGGAGCCTCGCCGATCACACCTACAGGCAGTTCAACTATCGCGTCCTGATGAGCCTCGACGCGCAGTTCGCCCGCTGGCTGCACAAGCGCCTGTGCAGGCGCTTCGACTACGCCGGGATGGGCAAGAAGCACAACCTGAGCTTCCGCTCGATGCAGCGGGACAGCGGGCTCCTCACGGCTAACCGGGACGCGAAGAACCTTGCCACGGTGGAGGAGGCCCTGGATGCCCTCGTAGCAGCCGACGTCCTCAGCCACTGGACCAAGGAAGAGCGGCGGGGGGAGCGCAGGCAGCTCGACGACGTCGTCTACGACCTGCATGCCTCCTTCACCTTCAGCAGCGAGCAGCGGACCGCCAACAAGCGGAGCAGGGACGCCCTTGACGAGCTGCGCGGCACGCAGCGCCCGGCCATCCCGTCGGGACGCCGTTGAGGCTGTGGATCGAACTGTGGATGCTTCGCGAACGACCCCTGCAGGGTGGTAGCTAGAGCGGACCGAAGTGGTAGACGGAGCGGACCGAAGTGGTAGACGGAGCGGACATGGCGCCATTCTGACAGCCTTCGAGTGGTAGTCAGAGCGGACCGCACGGCTCCAGAGTGGTAGCTAGAGCGGACAGGTCGCTCCAGAAGTGGTAGACGGAGCGGACCCCACTGGTAGACGGAGCGGACCGAAGGGCTCCGAAGTGGTAGACGGAGCGGACAGGTCGCCCCTGGGTGGTAGTCAGAGCGGACAGGTGGGACCCGGTAAGCCCTTGTCCTGCAACGCCTTCCCGGACATCTCGGCCTCCTACCCCTTACCCCTTTCTAGCCATCTCTAACCAGGCGCCTTCGATGTCGCATTTTTGCGAAGCGCGAGCATCGAACTGAGTGGGGGAGGGGAGGAGTCTCCGGCCACCCAACTCGAGGGACCGGCACCCCGCACCTTCCTGATCGGGCAGTAGGAAGAAGAGTGTGGACCTGAGTGCGACGCCGAAGGCAGCGAGCTCGACGAGGCCCTGGCGTGACCCACGCACCCGCGCAGAGGGTCTCTGCTGGCCGAACCGGTTGCTCGAAGCTGAGAGCGATGGATTTTTCAGCCGCCACTTGCCGTCGAATGCTGTCATTTGCTATCACTGCGCAGCATGGCGGAGTCTTGGATAGGCACTGACGAAGCAGCCGACTACCTCGGGATGGGCAAGACCCGTCTCTACGCACTGACGCGTGAGGGGCGCATCCCCGCGAAGAAGGTAGGCAAGAAGTGGATGTATGACCGCGAGGAGCTCGGCGCCTGGATGCAGTCGAGCCGGCGCCTCGAGGACTTCTTCATCGACACCCCCGCGAACATTGAGGGCAACCCGGAGCTCCGCGAGCCGCAGCGCGACGCCTACACCAGGGCCGCCGAGTTCTTCCAGGGCGGCGACCAGAAGGCCCTCATGCAGCTCCCGGTGGGCTGTGGCAAGTCCGGGGTCGCCGCGATCCTGCCGTTCGGGATCGCGCAGGGGCGCGTCCTCGTGATCGCGCCGAACCTGACGATCAAGCAGGAGCTCTTCGATGCGATGGACATCACCAACCGCCAGAAGTGCTTCTGGCGCAAGCGGGGGGTCCTGGCAGACGCCCACATGAAGGGCGGACCCTACGTCTGCTCGCTCGACACCGGCAACCTGTCCGTCTGCGAGAAGTCGCACATCGTCGTCACCAACATCCAGCAGTTCGGCACCAACGCCGACAAGTGGCTGAACAAGTTCCCCGAGGACTTCTTCGACCTCATCGTCGTCGACGAGGCCCACCACGGGGCCGCCGCGAGCTGGAAGAGAGTCTTTGAGCGCTTCCCGAAGGCGAAGGTCGCCAACCTGACGGCAACGCCGTTCCGCAGCGACCGCCAGGAGCTCGAGGGTGAGCTGATCTTCCGCTACCCGTTCAAGAGCGCGAGCATCAAGGGCTACATCAAGAAGCTCAAGGCGAGCTACGTCGCGCCGCGCGAGCTGACCTTCACCCTGAAGGGAGAGGAGCGCACCTACACGCTCGAGGAAGTCCTCGCGATGAAGGAGGAGGAATGGTTTAGCCGGGGCGTTGCTCTCTCCGAGCCGTGCAACGTCTCGATCGTCGACAACAGCCTCGAGAAGCTCGAGCTCCTTCGCCAGACCGGGACCAAGCATCAGCTCATCGCGGTCGCGTGCTCGATCGCGCATGCGCGGCAAATCCGCTCGCTCTACCAGGAGCGCGGCTACGAGACCGCCATCGTCCACAGCAAGCCGGAGAAGCAGGACGACGAACAGGAGAACGAGGACGTCATCCGCGACCTCAAGAGCGGCGTTCTCGACTGCATCGTGCAGGTCCAGATGCTCGGCGAAGGCTTCGACCACCCGAAGCTGAGCGTCGCGGCGATCTTCAGGCCCTTCCGGTCACTCGCGCCCTACATCCAGTTCGTCGGACGCATCCTGCGCGTGGTCGTGCAGAACGATCCGACGCACCCCGACAACTACGGGCACATCGTCACGCATGTCGGGATGAACCTCGACGAGCTCCTCAAGAAGTTCAAGCAGTTCGAGAACGACGACCAGAAGTTCTGGGAAGAGGTCACCGGCGGCAAGGAGCCCGATCCGCCGAAGAACGTGCGTGATGGCGACGCCCGCATGAAGCTGCGCGAGGACATGGTCGTGCAGCACGAAATCGTCGAGCAGCTCTTCGAGGAAGACTTCTCGACGGCCGAGGAGGCTGACATCCAGCGCGACCTCGAGAAGAAGTTCGAGGCACTCGGGCTCGACCCGGCCCTTGCGAAGCAAGTCGTCGCGCAGAACCGGGCCCGGGATCAAGGGCCCGTGACGACAACGGCTGCCGAGCCGTTCAGCCCGATCCCGCAGCGGCAGTGGCAAGAGGCCAAGCGCCGTCTCGACGA
>FYBJ01000221.1_pt1 | contig 17169 bp, 21 predicted proteins | sample 1134611 | NCBI WGS metagenome assembly FYBJ01 (sample SAMEA104116008, study PRJEB20421) | marine metagenome | isolation source: marine | reverse complement strand
ATTACCGAAAGAGGGATTTTAAGGTCTGATTAATTTTATAATCAGACCTGTACAAATTATAGTATTTATAGTATTCAAAGACAAAGAATCATCGCATATTTGCGCATATTGATGTTTAAAATCACATCAGGCGCGGCACGTAAATTACAAACGGAAGCGGCAAATTAAAAGTCGGTACCAAAATTGTGTTTAATTTATAAAATATTGACCCCAGGCCGGAGGTCAATATTGACAAAAATAAATATACCTTTATGATGCGATGAAAATTTGTTCAGGTACTATTCGTGCTTGATTAGGAAAGTTGATGGAAGTCATCTGCACTCAAAAAGGCAATGTTCCAAAAATTTGTAGTCTGAAGTTTGTTTTTTGTCTATGCAGTTTTCGTGGCGAGTAAAATATACCTGCATTTGCCTTAATGCTTCTTATGCGCAGGATATATTAATTAATATCATACTTGTTAAAATATAAACGAGTTACTGTAGTGTTAAATTTCCTTCTTCCCTTGTTTACTATTGCTATTGATTATTAAGGTATTTTCTATGAAATGTATATTGACAAAGATGGCTAGCTTATTATGGATAACCATATTTATATTTGGTTGTACTCCAGTTGCCCAATTAGATGAAAGTGTTCCAAAAGCCAGGATAATCACAAAACAACTTCCGGAATTCAATGATAATTCAATGTTTCTTGTGTATCAAAATTACAGAGACTGCAAGGGCGTTTATCAAAAAATGAGTACAAATTATAAGCTTGACAAACATCACGATGCAACTCTTCTACCTGCAAATGGCCCACAGTCTTTATTACTTCAGAGGGTTGCAGGAAACTACAGAGGAGCCACCATAATCACCTTTATTCCTGAGGCAAACAAAGAGTATGTGTTAGTGTCCCCAATAATTTCGAAAAAACAAAATAATAGAGCAGGATATGTAATAAGGATTTTTGAAATTGATACTCCTTTTGGTGCGGTAAAAGGAAAAAAAATAAAATCAAAACCAGTTAAATTTATAAAAAGAAAGTTTAACCCTAATGGAATATCTTATTTGCCAGAGTGTATACCTGGAGACATTGACGAGCAATTGAAGAAGTTAAAAGATAAAGATTAAACCCTTAAATGGGCTGGTGCTCCGGAACTTGCGCCCTGACGCAATAATTAAAATACAGCTAAATTCGAGATTCGTTTTAGCCTGTCTGGATTCGAATAAACGTAGCTGGCCGTTGTTGTTATACTGGCATGGCCAGCCAGGTTTGATACAGCCTTGATATCTGCCCCCTGCTCTATTAATCTGGTGATAAATGTCCTTCTTCCGGAATGGGAGCTGGCGCTTTTAATTCCGGTTTTGTCGTAAAGTTTGCGAAACCACTTTTGCAATACATCTGGACTGAATTTTTGTTTACGCTGGGTTTTAAAGAGCCAGTCATTATAGTTGAACAAAACATCATTGTCTTTCCGGACAGTGATGTATTCCGTTAATGCTTTGATAATTTTTTTGTTATTAATATAGATGTGACGCTGCTTTTCACCTTTGGTCATGGATCTTGTCAGGTTTATTTCTTCCAACACATTCAGCTCGTTATCAAAAATATCAGAAATTTTGAGTGCAGCAATTTCTTTGGCTCGAAGCCCGAGTCCGAAGGAGCAATAAATGATGGCCACATTTCGCTCAGGCATTTGAGCATCTCTTGCGATGGTCAAGAGGCGTTTGAATTCATTTTCGGTTAAAACCCGAGCTTTCCCTTCTTTTGGCATTTTTTGACCTAAGAGTTCTATAAAATTAATTAATACAAACATAATAAGACCTCTTGTAAAACAAGGCAAGAGTGAAAGTGGTTTTAACCTTTATATTTATTAAAGAGGTCTAACTTTGTGTATTGTTAGACCTCTTCGATGAGGGATGATTTTGTGTCGCAGTTGTCGCAATACGATTCTGTTTAATATGTGTTTTTAACACATTGATAAATAATAAAAATATTATTTATGTCGCAGAAGTCGCATGTCGCACAGGACTGTATTTGTCATAAAAATGCTGATAAATTAACATTTTTGACGTTTAAGGACGCATCATGGGGCGAGAAGCCAGCTGGTATGGGTTAAACATGTTGCCCATTTATGAGGAAATGCTGATTGATCAACTCAACGAATCGATGGCGCGGTTAAATCGTTTAAAAGACATGAAAGAAAATGTAGAAAAACAGTTTGATAGAGAAATGCTGCAGGTTCTTAAAATTCAGGTTAACCAGATCAAAGATAACTGGGTTTTCTTTGATCAATGCAGGGCGTGGCGAGAGCAAAACCCATCCCCTGATGAGCTGAAGTCTATCGCTTCCGTTGAGAAAAATGCTTATGCGCTTGAGAAGGTCAACGATGAGATCATCGCCCTTTCCAAGTTGTATAAAAAAATGGATTAAAGTTTGGCTACAATGACTGATCACAATAAATAAGGGTTTATCGCAAGGCTCGATTTCCCATCTATTTTGATGAGCCGAACATAATGATGTTCCAGTAATTTCTCGATAGCATCGTTTCGCCTGTTTTTATCCCGTAAAGGGCTTAGCCTTTGAATATCCCTGATGGAAATGGTTTCAATTTCCTTATTGATAAGCCATTCTGAGAGCGTTTCAGCATCACTGACATTTTCCCCTGTTGCATAGGTCGATAAAAGCCGCCTTGTTTCCTGCAGGTGCCAATGAATAATTTCAATCGCCTGCTCCATCGATTCTGGCTGGATATCCCCTTCAAATCCTCCAAACAGATGGAAAAGTGCTGCAAGTCTTGCGGTGTTTTCCAGTGCTTTGGAAGCAAAGTCCTTGATTTCGCGCCATTGGCCTTTAGGGGAGATGCCGGCTTCTGTTTCGTTGAAAAAACGAATCCATTTTTGTTTGGCAGTTGGGCTTAACTGAAGGACTGGAAGGTCAATACAACCCTCCCTTGTCAGCTCTTCTGTTTGTTCAAGACAATCGGTCAGTCTTTTGTTAAATGCTTCGTTTTTGTTGTTATCTTCCGGTGGTTCCTGATAGAACCGTTCTCCCATGGCGCTGCCTGGATATGCCACGAGACACCTGGCCAGAAAACCGCTTTGACGGTGAATGCCAAGGGCCTGAGCGCTTAATTGCTTTAACAGCATTGGCTGCATCATGAGATTGACGGTCAGCCGTCTGTTTTGAATGGTAAAGTTCTGGCTTGTTTTCCGGTGGGTGCTGAAGGTCTTCCCTTCCCAGAGGCGGTTTAAGAGGGCAACAAACCGGGTCGGGTTTGACTGCATGCTGTGACTGCCCAGGACAATGCCTGCTTCGTCCGACCATAGTGCAGATGAAGGCCAGCCGTTCGCCAGGTGAACCGCAAGGGCTTCCTGTGTTGCGTCTTCAAAATAAAGTGATGGCAGTAAAGGAATGTCTGGCTCATTTTCAAAGATATAGGCAAGTTCCATTTTAAGGTATGAAGTGTTCTCACCTGAAAAAGAAGCCCTTTTAATCTGTGATAAAAGACCGTCTTTTTCCATCTGCCAGGCATGGTGTAAGGATAGTGCCACCTGGACATCGCGCGCCCTTTTTTTGTGAAATCGGGATTCCCATTCTCTTACTGCTTTGGAAAACATATTGTCAATGGCAGATTTTCTTTCACCAGAGTCTGCGACCATTAAAAAGTAAAGTGAAACAGGGCTTATCAGGCTTCGGTCGCGTGCGACATTGGCCAGTGACTGGCAGGCAAGTGATATGTTTGCAAGCGCGCTGCTGACAATTAATGGTATCGGCTGTCTGCCATATGCATGATAATTTAAAACAGGCTCTTTTATCATTTTAGGTAGTGCTTCAACAGGGTAAGGTATGTCAGGCGCGATTTCTGGGGTTAGCGGCAAGGGGTAAGGCCAGGTTTCTTTTTTTATTTTTATTTCACCAGTAGCATTTTGTGTATTCATGTGGAGCCATTATTAAAATTTTTCAAATTCTATAACGAACATTATTGGAATACCAATTTTGCAAACATGTAAATAGCCATCTTGTCCTGTCACATATTTTTAAATCCTTCTTTTGCGGTAGAGCTATAGTAAATTTTACCCAGTAAAAGACCTAGAACAGCTGCTGCAAAAGAGCCAATTAACACGCCCAGTTTTGAGGCACTTAGCAAACTCGCGTCATCAAAAGCCAATATCGCTATAAAAATTGACATTGTGAATCCGATTCCGGCAAGAAGAGCGATAACAGCTATACTCATCCATGTTACGTCCGATGGCAATTTTCCCCAGCCAAAACGGACAGAAACCCAACTCATAGAAAGAATGCCTAAGGGTTTTCCGATGACCAGTGCCAGGATAATTCCAATGATAATAAAAATTGAATCATCATTGGCGTAAAATATTCCTCCACTTAAACTGACACCGGCATTTGCCAATGCAAAAACAGGCATTACGATATAAGCTACCCAAGGGTGTCAAGCCTTTTCTACGCGAACAATGGGAGGTAATAACTCTCGTTGTGCGTTCTTTATTTTACGAAATGATCGCATCTGCTTTTTATCTTCACCTTGCCCTCTCAGTTCTCTGATTCCGCGCGAAATAATTTCCAATGGATGTTCTCGCATGGGCATCGATAATACGGGAGTCATAAAGCCAAGAACAACTCCCGCCAATGCCGGATGAGCTCCGGTCATCAGAATGCCTATCCATACAATGGCCCCTGGAAGTAAGTAACCAAAGGCAGACCCAATTCCTATCCGCTGAAAGCCTATCACTAGCATCATACCTAAGCCTGCAATTAAAAAACCACTATAATTGAGTCCCCCTGAGTAAAATAGTGCAATGACAATCACAGCAATAATGTCATCAATGATAGCCAATGACAGTAAAAATATGCGGACATTTGCTGGAACAGAACGCCCTAATAAGGCCAGCACACCGACAGAAAATGCAATGTCTGTAGCTGTTGGAATCGCCCAACCTTTTCCGCGTACTGGATTATCGTTAAAGACAAGATATATCAATGCCGGCAGCAAAACGCCACCTAAAGCAGCAAAGGCAGGTACTATTGCCTGTTTAACATTCATTAATGCCCCGTCATGAATTTCACGCCGGATTTCCATCCCAACAACCAAAAAGAAAAAGGTCATTAAGCCGTCGTTAATCCAAAAGTGTAGTGATTTTGATAACTCAAACGGCCCTAATCCAATCGAAAGATGTGCGTGGCACAAATTATAATAACTTTCAGCCCAGTGCGAGTTGGCCCAACTTAAAGCGAACACTGTTGCGATAAGCAGGGCAATACCGCTCATTGCCTCAATATGTAAAAACCGCTCGATTGATTGAAACGCCCGTTCTGCGATATCCTGCGATTTTGAAATATTAGCTTGTATATTTTTTTTATTCATCAGGCATGTTCCTTAAAATGAGATCGAGCTCCGGGATGGAAAAGCGATATCAGTCGAAGCCGAATCTGTTTTTCAGCTTCTATAATGAAAAAAAACACTATACCGATTAAGATAATTAAAATACCATCGAAAAAATGAACCGGTTTTGTTTTAAAAATACCTTGCAGCCATGGTAAATAAGTCATGGCAAATTGTGCAATCGTTATGATAACAACGCTCATCCAAACCATTTTAGTCCCTTTTACTGCCTGCCAGGTTATTGAGGTCCCATAGATGTTGCGAATATAAAACAAATGAAAAATCTCGAGAACAACTAGGGTATTTAAAGCCATGGTTCTGGAAAGTTCAATCGAGTACCCCTTATCAAGGGCGTAATAGTAAATACCGAACACCCCGCAGATAAATAGAAAGGATACCAGGATGATATGCCATGCCAACGTCCCGTTTAGTATTGGCTCGTTTCTAGGTCTTGGCGCCCGTAGCATCGTGTTGTTTTCAGTTGGCTCAAATGCAAGAGATAGTCCAAGGGTAACCGCTGTTATCAAATTAACCCATAAAATCTGGACAGGCGTAATGGGGAGTGTCAGGCCGAGCAGCAGGGCTAATATAATGGTCATGGCCTCGCCGCCATTCGTAGGTAAGGTCCAGCTGATGACTTTCTTTAAATTATCATAGATGGTGCGTCCTTCCTGGACCGCAGCCGCTATCGATGCAAAATTATCATCGGCCAATATTAATTCCGCAGCTTCTTTTGATACTTCATTACCCTGCTTACCCATGGCAATGCCTGCATCCGCCCTTTTGAGCGCCAAGGCATCGTTCACCCCGTCCCCGGTCATAGCAACAGTCAATCCATGAGACTGAAGCGCCATAACAAGACGAAGTTTATGTTCCGGACTGGTACGGGCAAAAACATCATGTTCTAAAATGGTGTTTGCAAGTTCTGTTTCACTCATTCCATCCAGATCGAGTCCCGTTAAAATTTTATCGGGATGCTTTAATCCCATTTGCCGAGCAATAGCGCCTGCAGTGGCTGCGTGATCGCCGGTAATCATTTTCACCTGAATACCCGCCTTCAGGCATTGTGCTACAGCAGAGATAGCTTCTTCTCTGGGGGGATCAATCATCCCTATCATGCCTAACAAAATTAAATCGTTTTCTACGTCAGATAATTCAAGGACAGTATGCTCCGGAGAAATGGGTTTTGTAGCCAGCGCCAGCACACGCTGACCGTTTTTAGCAATGGATTCAACCTGTTTTATCCAATAACTTTGGTTGACAGGTTCTAAATATCCGTTTTCACTTTCCTGTTTTTGACACATGGACAACAGCTTCTCTGGCGCGCCTTTAACAAAAATAAAGGCATGCTGCTGATGGTCATGATGAAGCGTTGCCATGAAACGATGTTTTGCATCAAATGGGATAGTATCCGTACGGGGCCAGCTTTTACGCGTTTCAGTAATAGGCAAGCCCGTTTTTTCTGCTAATGTCAGCAGTGCTCCTTCCATCGGATCGCCTTCGATTATCCAATGGTCATTGCGCTCGTATAACTCGGCGTCATTACAAAGTATGGCTGTTTGTGCCAGACGCTTGAGCAGCGGATGTTGCTTTTTTTCAATCAAATGACCATTAAGCTTTATGCTGCCAGAGGGTTCGTAGCCTGAACCTTCCACATTAAACTGATCCTTTGTGGTTAAAATAGAAACTGCCGTCATTTCATTCTTTGTAAGTGTTCCTGTTTTATCTGTGCAAATCACTGAAACAGCCCCCAATGTTTCAATAGCCGGGAGTCTTCGAATAATTGCATTTCTACGTGCCATCGCCTGCACACCCACTGCTAAGGTAATAGAAAGCACCGCCGGAAGCCCTTCGGGAATAGCCGCAACAGATAAGCCAACGACTGCCATAAATAATTCGCTAAAATCCTGGTGCTGTATAAAATAGCCGTAGAGCAGTAAAAATCCTGCAACCATCAAAATAAAAATGGTTAACCATTTGGCAAACACATCCATTTGATGAATCAATGGCGTTTTCAGCAGCTCAACTTTTGAGAGGCGACGGCTTATTTGACCAATTTCAGTAAATTCACCAGTGGCCACAACCACCGCTTTAGCTTGACCACTGGTCACCAGCGTACCGCTGTAAGCCAAAGATGCCCGATCACCCAGCATGGCATTTTCAGCAACAGGCTCTGAATGTTTTTCTACAGCAACAGACTCACCCGTCAAAATGGACTCATCGACAATCAGCCCATGCACTTTAATCAAGCGTAAATCTGCGGGAACCTTATCACCTGACTCCAAAATGACCACATCACCTGGCACCAGCTCTTTAGCAGGAATCGTCTGACGCTCACCCTGACGAATCACTGTGGCGGTATGGGATAAAATTTCTCGTAGGGCATTAAGCGCTTTTTCTGCCTTTCCTTCTTGTATAAATCCAATAAATGCGTTTACCATGACCACCGAAATAATGACGAAGGTATCTATCCAGTGGTTCAATAATGCTGTAATGACCGCTGCTAACAACAGTAGATAGATGAGAATATGATTAAAATGTCGTAGAAAGCGTAAAATGATAGGTTCTTTTGCTTTTTCAGGTATTTTATTTTGTCCAAATGCCTCTGTCCTTATAAAAACATCTTGTTGATTTATTCCCTGGGTATTGGTTTCAAGTAGGGACATTACTTTTTCAACCGGTTGAGCCTGCCATCTTTCCCGGTAATTTATAAGGCTATTTTTTATCATAGGGTCTCTCTTAATCTGGTTTTACAGGTGATATGAACCCTTGGGGTTTTAATGCCAACAATGAACAATTAATTTTTTGCAGGATATTTTCAGCAGTATTGCCAATGATAAAACCAGATAGTCCGGTTCGAGCGACCGTTCCCATGACTAATATATCAATTTCATGATGCTCCACAAAAGATGGAATGGTTTCTTCAGGAAGGCCTTTTTCTAAGTGAATCCGATACGGTTCGCTAATATGGGATGCTTTAATAATCGCCTGCAGCGCCTTCTCATGCTGATGTTTTTCATTAAAAACCATTTGATCGAGTTCAGAAGAAGAGACAGTTATCCAGATGCTGTCTCTGAGATATTCTTCCAGTCGAAAAAACCAACAAGAAACAATATCCAATTGTCCTGAGTAGTAATGTGTTAAAAAAGATGCGAACTTAAGGAGATTTAAAGATAATTCCTTTCCAACGGAATCCTCATCCCTGGGGTCAACCGCAACGGCTATCCTGATTTCCTGAACACTATGTTTAGGAGGACGGACCATAAATAAAGGACAAGGACAGTTTCTTAATAATTCCATATCCAGCGCTTTAAATCCACTGTGATTAGAGGCTGGTTCTGCCTGTTTTATCAGTAAGTCATGAGCGTGTTTTATCACGTACTGAATAATACGGACATCCGGTGTTGAGCCACACTCTAGTTCCAGATCAATATCCATTTTATCCGGACTGATATTTAAAGCCGATATAATAGATTGGATTGATTGTTTCATGTGGTTAATGATTGATTGCTCATAAGATATTTTATCGTGCTCGAGATCATAAGGAAGTGATGGACATATGATGAGAACCCTTAATGCAGCATCATTTGTACTCGCCAGTTGAATGGACTGTTTTAAAGCATCGTTTTCAGGAACCAATCCATGACTGACAAATAATATATTGTGAAATTTTTTCATAACGTAATCCCTTAACTTATTAAACTTCCTGCTTATTGAAATAACCTGAATGCTTGTTATCTTTAACAATAAACCAAACGCTCGTTATACATCCAAAGGCCACTAAAAATTAAAGATAAGATTGGAGGCCAGATAATTACCCATATAATTTGAATCATTTATTCTTCTTATGTATTGATTTTGATAGCCTACTTCGAATAAAACATTCCTGGTTGGTAAATAGCCTACCCCGATAAAAATTCTATTTTGATCAAAACCAGTATTTGAACCTTGTATTCTGGTATTGTTTAGTTGAACGAATAACTCTTCTGCTATCGCAACGTAGGCTTTGCTGTTTTTTCCGAATGTACGTTCTATTCTGGCAAACTGTCTAAAACGCCAGCCGGTTCTTGTAACAGACTCAATGAAACGCTGCTCCAGGCGCGTTCTGCTGATTGCGCGTCCCCATGAATAGTTATTTACCCACATATACTGTTGCCAAATACGATTTTCATCGACAGCTGCTCGAGTAAATGGAAATTGCGTATTAATATAAGCATAGCCTAACCAAATACTACTGGTATTATTTAAGGCATAACCAATACCGGGGCGAACCAAGAGTTGTGATATACGGGTAGCGTCATCACCAAAACGGCCCTGTCCTTCCAACCAGTAACGTACGCTCCCAGACAGCGGTCCTATGGCAGTAACATTTCCCCAAAATTGGAAATCTTGTTTGGGCAGGTTAGCAGCAATACTGACATCAGTAGCTGTCATAATCAATGTCACAAATAATATTTTGAGTGTTTTTAATTGAATTATTTTCTTCAGCACTTTTATATAAAATTTTAATCTGGTAAACCACCAGTGGAATTCTAGTTTCAATTGTAACAGTAAAAATTGTTGAATTACTATGTGCTTTTAAGAGCTTGCCGGAAAATCAAGGGAAATTAGGGCCAGCAGACTTGACAATAACTCTAGCTGAAATTTAAGGGAGTGAGAATTCGTATATTCATTGATTGGTCGAGGTCGGAATTGAGAGCGGTCAATTCCTGAAGACCTTGCATCATCCATGATGCATTCTCAAATTCTCGCCTCGTGATTATAGAATATCAAAGACAAAAAAAAGATCATTAAGAAAACTTCAGAGCATGTTGTAAGAAATATCTCAAAATGATAATTAGGGCAGTTAACATGGAGTAAGGTCGAGTTGTGTGTCGCAACTCGACCAAGTGGATTGACACAAAGCAATTTAACCTCGCTTTTGTTGGGGGAATTATACCTCTATAGGGTATGAGTTCAATGATAAAATAATTTTTTTTCGGTATTTTAAAGTAAAAAAAACCAGGCACGGGGCCTGGTTGGTAGTTATTGGATAGTAGGTCTCTCATCGTAGACATGAGAAACCTCCCCGTTTTCATTAATAGAAATGAAAGCCGGTGGCGGCTCACCATGAAATTCCTCCAACTTAGTAAGGGCCTCTTTCATATCAAACCTGGTGTGGTATGTCCGCAGATAAATATCCCCTTCGCAATACTCTAAAACCTGCATTGATTGGGTATTCACCCAGATTCCGAAATACCATGCGTCAGATGAGGTATCAAATTGTTGCCACCCTTTTTTATAGTCGAGGGCAAAATCAAAATAATATCTGTCGCAACACTCTGCAAAATACGAAGAAACAACAAAACTATTTGAAGCGGTTCTTACCTGCAGGCAAATATTTTTTATTTGACTGATTAAATCTTCTACTTCACGATGAAACTGTGGAACTTCTTTTTCATTCATTATTTTTCTCCTGAAAATTCAAGGAGAAACCCAAAGGGTTTCCCCTTTGGGTAATTTGCGAAAAAGCCAGAAATACTTCTGGTTGTTTAAGCAACATCTGACAGCAACTTCTCAGCAGCAGACCATAGTTCACGATTTAACCGTATGTTTTGATCGATTGATTTCACTTCACGGCTTTTGGTGCGTTTTAACCAGCCTTGCTCATTACGATATAATCCAGCAATACCGCCACGAATAATGTTTTCCTGAATGACATTTAAAACAGTAAACAAATCATCATTCGTATCATCAACCCTTCTTGGCCATAAGAGCCTTTCCGGTGTGATGGCAAGGGCGGCATTTCCTTCGAATCGTAGCGAGTGAGCCTTTTGAGCCAGAAACAGTTTTTCATCCTGACCTAAAGTGATGGATTGCATTGTATTCACCGCATTCATCAATACATCAAAACATTTTACGATATTAAACGTTCCTTCAATGACATTATCAATGATGTTGCCAAAGTGCTTGACTCGAACTTCATCATATTCACAACCGGCTATCATGCCGTTACTGCATACCAGTCGATAAAGGCCGGCCATTAAACGATACGATGACAGACCATCATGAGAGTTAATTAATACTATCTCAGGGAAATAATCTGAGGTTGCATAATCTAAATCATAACGTCTGAATCGTATCATGTGCTTTGAAAAAAGGTTTTTCCCCTTAATCCTTGAGCTTGTCTGAAAAGCCTTGGTGGGATAAAAACCTTCTGACATAAGCTTTTCAACGACCATTGCTGTTGAAATCGGCTGATATCTATCACTGGTATTTTCATGGCCTTCCCGGGTATACAAGGAAGGAACGAGATGTGCCAGCTGATCTATTGTTAAATGTTGCATGATTTTCTCCTTAAAAATTAAATTAAGGAGCACTCTCCCACAGGGAGAATGCTCCCTGTGGGAAGGTGGTTAAAAACAATTAAACAGATTAAAGTCCAAAAATACTGGAAAGGCTATCTCCACATAGGCAAATAAAGCATTCATCAATTTCAGATTTGTTATTGCTGTTGCAATAAATCTCTTTCAAATAGTCCGATTGCTTTTCTTTGCATTCCGTATCTTCCAGGATATTTTGTGTAATAAGTTCAATTGCGTTCATGATTTTGTCTCCAGATAATACTTTTTAAAATAGTACAAAAAGGAGCATTCCCACGGGGAATGCCCCGTGGGGTTTACACATTTAAACGAATAAATGTTTTTTAAAATGGCACAGAGTCATCTTCCATCACAAAATTTCGCATTTGTTCCAGATGCGTTTTTGCAATGTCTTCCGGCTCTGCCTGTTGGGTTGATTTGTTTTTGGCCCGGCTGATAACCTGAACAGAGGTCACGACAATACTCATTGCCGTTCGTTCGTTATTCTCATTATCAGTCCATTTATTGGTCCGGATTTTTCCTTCAACAAATATCTGATCCCCTTTGTTCAGTTTCTTCGCGGCTTCGACAAACTTGCCGAAAAATACCAGGTTGTGCCACTCCGTCAGCGTTTTCCATTCATCGTTTTGACGAATGGATTCATTGGTTGCCAATGAAGCAACAGCAAACTCGGTATTTTGCTTTGATTGATGAACTTTAGGGATAGAGCCAAGCGCTCCGATGAGTTGAACTCGATTTAATGCAGCCATGATGTTTCTCCTTTTGTTGGTTAAATTTCGCATACAATCGGAGAGAACCCGTGCAATACAGATTCTCTCCGATTGCACGGAAGGGATTAAATGAGGCGCCAAAGTCTAAGCTTTAGCGCACATCAATGAGCGTCTTTTATCTCAAGCAGCCTGTTGTCTGCGGTGGATAATGCCGTTTAAGACATTGACCGCAATTTTGATTTGATGAATGCAATCTGAAGTTAATTCATGTTGATTTTCATGAATATCAGCAGTTGATTTCATTAAGTCAAAGAAAGCCCTATCGATAAAACTATCAACATCAGCAGGGGTTGAATAAAGTGCACTGGATAACATGGTGTTCCTCCTTGAAAAAAGAGAACCCGCATGCCCATCGGGGCAATTGAGTTCCCCGATGGGTGATACATTAAAAAATTAACAATACCGCAAGTATATACAACGAGTACAAAGCTCCTCCCCTTCCAGTGGCCTGCTGTTTGCGGATTCAAGGGCTGAAACACAGCCATTGCAGTCCGCGCATTGCGCTGTATAGGGAGAGAAATCCTCGATAAAACCAACACGCTCCTTAAAATAACGTTCCTCTTCAGCGCTTAAGGCGAAATAGAATAAAAACCATTCGATTTCTTCCTGTCGCCTTGCTTCAGTCAGCTCGTAGTCACACACTGCACCGTAATTTTGATGCCTGATTTTCTGGATAATATAATCCAGAAGTTCAAGTTCCAAACGATTGCCGGAAGCATGAATGTCATGACGCTCTGCTTTCTTTTCGAGATGAGCGACCCATTCTCCAACAGAAAGCGTCACCCATTGGCCATGGAAAATTTCATGGCCATGGTTCGTTAAGTTAATAGAGTCAGTTAGCGTTTTCGGGGTGGAATGCCGTGTAAGGTTCATTGTGTCTCCTAAATTAAAAAAGGAAACCATGAATCCCGAAAGAGGAATGGTTTCCCCTTTGGGTGAACAAATTGAAATATCAGTGACTGATATTGATGATTGTAGATAAGTAAGCGGCAATCCCCATGCCGACAGTAATCACTGTACCGATTAACCATCGCCTGGATGCAACCAGCTCTTTATCTGCCTGAGTCAGTTTTCTATCATAGTACTTGTCCATGAGGTCCAACCTTGCATCAAATTCCCGGCGCTGCTCTTCGAGCCTCCGGTCATTTTTGCTAAAGACTTTTTCAACCGCTTCACTCAGCATAATATCAATCTCACTCTTGCTATAGACATTGAGGATTTCCATTTCAGAAATCATCGATATGATCGATTCCGCCTGGCCTGGTTTAAATCCATTCCGTCTTAATAGCTTAGCATATTTCAGTTCATTGGTTAGTATGCGCACCTGATTTCTCCTTAAAAAAACCGGAGAAAACTATTCATTAACGCTGAATAATCATTCTCCAGCGTTAATGTGCTGCCCAACTGCCATTTTAACGTTACAATACCCATATTTTTAAGGAACAAACAGAATCATACAGAGAAGCCAAAGGCTTTATTGCATGCTGTTTTAAATCAAATAGGGTTTTGTACTGTCGTACAAATAACAATGGGTTCAAAACAAAGATGTTTTGATAATAAAAGGTTTCATTGAATGTTCAATGAATAACAGAGGTTTCCAAACAAAAGTCCCGCCTGAAGGTTAAGGAATAGAGACAGGCATTTACACAAGACCGCTACCGGTTTCATCGGAGTCTCACCGACTCATCAGTTGTGTTTTCTTATCATTCATTATATCAAAGCCCGATTTAAATTTAAACGAATAAATGAAAAATTTTTAATCGATTGTTTAGAGAACAATTGATCAGTGGCCGACACTGATCAGGATGGTCATGTATAAAGCCAGTCCTAATCCAACCGCAAGGATTGCCCCTATCGACCATCGCGTAAACGACTTGATCTCTTCATGAAGGTCTTTTTTGAATTCTTGGGTGTTACTTCGATTTGCAGCCCATTTTTCATCTACAAGGATAAACTCCGCATCAAACTCACGGCGCCTTTCTTGAAGCTTTTTATCCTGTTCTGCAAAAATTTTTTCAATCGATTTGCTCAGCATGGCTTTCTTCCTGAGTTTACTCTATAGGGAAGTTTAGCATAACTTGTTGTCATTAATCGATTTTTCAGCCCAAATAGACCTCAGTAATATTAGGCCTCGAATGCCCCATTTCTCTGGTTAAAATGTGTTTTACTTTTGAGTCAATGGCGCGCTCCGCTTCATTCATCTGATTTTTGTGCTTGCCTCCTAAAAAGGGGCAGTCCCAACCTTTCCCATTTTTATCATAATGAGCTGTTAATTCTTTATATCTCGCCTGGGCATAGGCATGTCTTAACCCGTGGAGGTTTTTAAGACCCATCAGCCTCGCCTGATAAGTGTATCGATTAAGGTGTTTTTTATAACTGTCCCCTTCCGGAATCAGTGACTTGCCCGGGGTAACAAGACTTTGAACCTGTCGAATCCACTCTTTTTGCTCTGCGGTTCTGATAGGGATTCTTCTTCCAACTCCTCCTTTGGTCCAGCTCGGCTTTAAGCGCAAATGAGCTTCATGCACTGCTTCTTTAATGACAATTTTAAGTGATTCTTCACGCCGTAAACCAAACAGCCGCTGACCTTCCAGTGATAATCTGATATAAGGATGGGTACATTTGCTTAAATCAAGCTGATAGATCCCTCGGTTATGCTCCGATTTATAGCTTCTGGCATCAACTTCGTAAGGAGTATTTTCTTTTTTAACGAGTTTCTCATCGCCAAGAATCCGGCCCAGTTCTCTTAATTTTGAAAGGCAGTTTTTGATAGTCCCAGGGCTTTTCTCCTGCGCTTTCCAATGCTCTACCAGTTTGAAAACATGCTTTGCTTTGAATCCTTTAACATGCGCTACTTTAAATCCAAGTTCATGAAGATCTTTCACGCACTTAATCAGGATATGTTTCATGTCATGCCGGCTGGAATGCGATTTGTAGCTTGATATTTTGACAATTTCATTGATGGAATATTCTGCACTTCTTAGCTTAGTTTGACTCATTTAAAAACCTCCTAAGGGTTGCCAGACTGATCCCCATTTCATCGATGATTAACTCTCTTACAAGATTTTTCTTCATATTCTGTGATAATTCTATAAACCGGTTTCTGGCGTAGATAGCGCGGTAATTGACCGAAGATTTCAGCCCGACACGTTTTAAGGCGATTCGATATGACAATCTCACATCGGAATAGCCGAAACGGGAAAGCGCACTTGTGCAGCTGCCAAGGTAAGTCAGCAGGGATTGTATAATCGTTCTTTGCTCTTCGTTATTATATTTAATGGTTCTGTCCAGGCTGTTTCTGGTAATTTCTCTAGTCAGCCAGAGGCCATCCTCATTGGCGTGAATGTCAGGCATAAAGCGAATAGCTTCTGCAAATGTTAATCCAAATTTAATCTGCAATAACAAAATAAGCTTAGCGAGTGGGTCGTGAATTTGTTCTATCGCATCGTCATTTATACGATAGTCAGCCTGATAAGTGGCGACCTTCAAGCCAAGCGAGCGATTATCAAGCCCTGGAACCCGGTGACCGATAACGTCTAAAAAACTTTTTAAATGGGCGATGTATTTTTCTATGGTATTTTCTTTTTTATCCTGCTTTCTCCACACGTCAATCACTTTGATGATGTGTTCTTTATCCAGCGCATACCATTTGGCAGGCACCTGACGTGTTGTTCCCAGCGCTTTAATAAAGCGATTGACCGCCTGGTATCTGGCGATTCTACTGCTGTATGATCCAGTTTTATTCGTTTGTCTTATTTGATCATTGATATATTTTAAATCCGTAATTCTTCCCATAAGTTTGCCTTTTTGTTATTTCTTCACCACCTTTACCCTGCACTTTGTTTAGTGTTGACAGAGCAGGTCATGCAAAGATGAACCTTGACGAGGTCACGTGGCTCTTGGTCGGGGGTAAATCAGTAGTTGTTTCAACTATCGATTTTCCTTTCACACTTTAGGTTGTATGTTTTTTAGCTTAAGTTCTCCTTTGTTATTTCAATGGTTAAAGTTCACGAATTTAAAAATGATTAACTGAATTGCTCAATCAATTGTATTTTCAGCGTTTCAACAGCATCTTCTGTCACCAGCGCATTAATCAACTTTTTAAAGGTCGGTCGCATCTCCGTCACAGCTTCAATTTCACGTTGTGCATTCATTAACAGTTCAAACTTTTCATGATTCAGTAAAAAATCTCTTTTTTCCTGTGCTTCATCACTCGAGTTCACGTTTGATTGTTCAACATTTTCGGTTTTAAAAGACATAAGTCCTCCAGTAGTTATGGTTAAAGTTAAAGGTACATACAATTACAAAATCATTGGATAAACAGATGAATGGCATAAAATAACCCATCACAGTTCAACATGATTCAGTTCAAAAACAACATATTCAAAGTTCAAGTTATAAAGTTCTAACGCTGAAAAATGTAAAATCAACGCTCAAAGGGGTTCAACGAATAAATCATCATTCGTTGATAGCAGTAAATCCACGCAATAAAATTGGGTGGTAACAAGGGGTTCAAAACAATGATGTTTTGATAACAGTAGGTTTCATTGATTGCTCAATGAATAACAGTGGTTTCCAAACAAAATGCCCCGCCTGAAGGTTAAGGAATAGAGACAGGCTTTTACACAAGACCGTTACCGGTTTCATCGGAGTC
>FYBJ01001911.1_pt1 | contig 17172 bp, 19 predicted proteins | sample 1134611 | NCBI WGS metagenome assembly FYBJ01 (sample SAMEA104116008, study PRJEB20421) | marine metagenome | isolation source: marine | reverse complement strand
TCTCGTGGGCTCGGAGATGTGTATAAGAGACAGACGAACCACAAGGACAGCGGCGCCGGCCCGGCCCCCATGACCACGCCCGCCCCCAGTGCCATCCAGCGCAGATTGCGGCGCGGCGCGTCAGACACCGACATGGCCCGGCAGGCGCACCCGCAGACGCTTGATCCGGCGCGGATCGGCCTCCAGCACCTCGATCACCGCACCGGAGGGGTGTTCGATCACCTCGCCGCGCACCGGCACCCGGCCCAGCATCATGAAGACCAGCCCTCCCAATGTGTCGATCTCTTCCTCGTCGACCTCTTCGGCGGCGGTCAGGTCGAGCCCCGCCGCCTCTTCGAACTCATCGAGCTTGGTCTTGGCCTGGGCGATATAGCTGCCCGGCTTCTCCTCGCGCCAGAAGGCACCTTCCTCGATGTCGTGCTCATCCTCGATCTCGCCCACGACCTGTTCGATCAGGTCCTCGATGGTCACAAGCCCGTCCACGCCGCCATACTCGTCGATCACCAGCGCCATGTGGCGCCGTTCGCTCTGCATCTTGGTCAGCAGCACGCCGATGGGCATCGAGGGCGGGACATAGAACATCGGGCGCAGCATCCGCTTGAGCGAGAACCGCCCGCCCGCGCCATTGAACCCGTGCCTGAGCGCGAAATCCTTGAGGTGAACCATGCCCAGCGGCGTGTCCAGCGTACCCTTGTAGACCGGCAGACGGCTGAGGCCGCTGTCGCGGAACACCTGCACCAACTCGTCCTTGGTGATCGTCGAGGGGACCGACACGATCTCGGCCTTGGGTATCGCCACGTCCTCGACCACCTTGCGGCTGAGGTTGAGCATTCCGGGCCTGTCGGCGGCCGGGCTGGGGGCCGTGTCGGTTGCGTCCCCTGTATCGTCCTCGGCGGCGCCCAGCGCCCCGAATATCCTCGAAAGGAACCCGCGACTGTCGTCGTCGCTGTCGCCCGTTTGCGCCTCGTCCGGCTGCGCGCCCCGCGCAGCGTTAGAAGATCCGTCCGTACTGTCGCCCATTTCCCTCATTCCAAACTTCCGGGACACGCGCCCGGGTATCACAGGCAATATGGGTCAGAAAGCCCCATTTTGCCAAGTATCGCCACTTCAACCCCTTCCATCAGCGAGGCATCGCCGTCACGGATGTGATCATAGCCCAGCAGATGCAGAACGCCATGCACCACGAGGTGAGTGACGTGATCGGCCATGGGCCGGCCCGCCGCTGCGGCCTCGCGGGCGCAGGTGTCATAGGCAATGGCGATGTCCCCCAGCTCGGGCTCGGCCGGATCGGGTGGCTCAGGCGCGGCCCCGTCCCGGGACGGAGCGCGTTCCGCACTGGGCCAGCTCAGCACGTTGGTGGGGGTGGGTTTGCCCCGGAAATCGGCGTTGAGTGCCGCGATGCGCATATCGTCGCAGGCCAGCAGGCTGATCCCGAAATGACCCGGATCGAGGGACAGGTGCCGCAGGGTTTCCGCCGCCGCGCGTTCCGCCAGTGCGTCCAGTCCGACATCGGCCCACCGCGCATCCTCGACAAGGAGATCGACGCTCATGCCGGGAGCGCGCTTTTTTGCAAAAAAGCGCGCCGGATTTTTGCAAAAATCCGGTTTGCGCCGGGACTGGCGGTGCTATCAGGTGTCGGCGTCATAAGCTTCGATGATCGCGGCCACCAGCGGGTGGCGCACCACGTCCCTGGCGGTAAAATAGTTGAAGCTGATGCCCTGGATCGTATCCAGCAGCCGTTCGGCATCCGCAAGCCCCGAGGGAACGCCGCGCGGCAGGTCGATCTGGGTGCGGTCGCCGGTGATCACCATGCGGCTGCCCTCGCCCAGACGGGTGAGGAACATCTTCATCTGCATGGTCGTGGCGTTCTGCGCCTCGTCCAGCACGACAAAGGCATTCGAAAGCGTGCGCCCCCGCATGAAGGCGAGCGGCGCGATCTCGATCTTCTTGTCCTCCAGCAGCTTGGCCAGCTGCTTGCCCGGCAGGAAATCGTTCAGCGCGTCGTAGAGCGGCTGCATGTAGGGATCGACCTTGTCCTTCATGTCGCCCGGCAGATAGCCCAGCTTCTCGCCTGCCTCGACCGCCGGGCGGCTGAGGATGATCCGGTCGACATGGCCCTGGATGAACATGCTCACGCCCACCGCGACGGCGAGATAGGTCTTGCCGGTCCCGGCAGGCCCGATGCCGAAGGCCATTTCATTGCTGTAGAGCGAGGTCACATAGGCCTTTTGCGCATCGGTGCGCGGCTCGACCAGTTTCTTGCGGGTCTTGATCTCGACCCGGCCGGCCTTGAACATCTCGAGCTGATCGCCGGTATCGGGCGGTGCATCCGCATGGTCGGTCCCCATGCGCAGTTCGCGGTCGATGTCGCCGGGTTCCAGCCCCTTGCCGCCCTCCAGCCGCTCATAGAGCGCGCGCAGCACGGCCGCGGCCTCGTCGCGCGGGCCGTCCTCGCCGAACACCGCAAGCTGGTTGCCGCGCCGCAGGATCTGCACGCCCAGCGCGCTTTCGATAGCCGCCAGGTTGCGGTCATGCTCGCCGCAAAGATCGATCAGCAGGAAGTTGTCAGGAAATTCGAGGACCTCTTCGCGCATGGCGGTCTGGTCGGTGTCCGGCGTCAATACGGTTTCGGCCAATCAAAGCTCCTGATTCAGAGTGTCCCCCCGAGGGTGCCAAGTCGCGCGCCGGGACGCAAGCATGTGAGTGCGCAAAGGCGATGTTTCGGCAAAGAAAAACCGCAGGCCCGGTGAGGCCCGCGGTCTGAAGGTTTCACACCCAACCCGGATCAGATCGGATCGGGGACGGTCGAGCCCTTTTTGAAGGGGCCGACGGCCGTGTTCGGCGGGGCCACGCCCGAGCAGACCGGCTTGCCGAACTTGTCGAGCCGCTGCGAGAGATAGCCCTCGGCACCGTCGTCGATGATCCAGTGATCGCAGCCGTTGGGGTCGACCCATATCCCGGCCTTGAGCTGGCTCAGGTGTTTGGCGTCGATACCACGGTCCACGGTCTTGTTGCGCTTTTCGCCACAGGCCGCAACCACGAGGACGGCCACAAGGAGGAGCGGAATTTTTACATTTGTCATGTGTCTCGTTTCCCTCAGCGAATGCAGATGATTTCGACGCGGCGATTCTGCTGCATTCCCGCCGCCGTGCTGTTGGAGGCGCGGGGCATACGTTCGCCGTATCCGCGCACATCGGCGATGCGTGCGCCGTTTTTCACGGCCACCCGCGCGACCGAGTTGGCGCGGCGCAGCGACAGGTCCATGTTGTACTCATCGGAGGCGCGGCTGTCGGTGTGACCCACGATGATGTAGGACAGGGCGTTCGCCTGGCGGAAGAAGTTGGCCAGCCGCGCCTTGCCTTTCGGGCCGATGCGCGCGCTGTCGGTGGCAAAAAGCTGATCCGAGTTCATCACGCCGCAGACATTGCCGCGGCGGCAGACCGGAATGCCCTGACGGTTCACGTTGGGCGTCATGTAGCCCTCCCAGCCGTCATCCATGACCCAGTGTTCGCATCCGTCCGGGTCGACCCAGATCGTGGGCGTGTAGTCGCGCCCGGTCGTCGCGGCCTGCTGCGCCATCACCGGCGCGGTGCCCGTTATCGCAACCGCAACAGCCAGAGCGACGGCAGCGATGCCGCTCAGCGTGCTGCGGAATGACTTCATAAGTCTCCCCGTCACAGCCTGTTTCCTTCTATCTGTTCCCCCGCGGGCGGCCCTGAAGCTGGCAGCTGGGCAAGTCCCGCAACCCATCCTTGGACCTTAACAGCTTTGTCCGTCTTGTGAAGGGCAAATACTCGTGAATTGAACGGGATAGGGACTATCCATCGCGCCCCGGGACGGCGCAGCCCCAATATCCTGCGTGCGACGGGGCCCGGCGAGACATGGCGACGGGGGGGACGATTCGGGCCGTCCGGCCCCGGGCCGCGGCTTCAGGTCAGCGCGCCGGCCAGAGAATTCGCGCCGCTTTCGACGATGCGCACCCGCGCGAGATCCCCCGCCCTGAGATTCGCGTCCTTCACATGCACCGCGTGCAGGTGATCGGATTTGCCGACCATCTGACCCTCGAACCGGCCGGGTTTTTCAAAGAGCACGCTTACCTCGCGGCCCACCATCGCGTCCTGATGCTCGCGTTGCTGGCGGGTGATCAGCGCCTGAAGGCGGTGCAGGCGCTCGGTTTTCACGGCCTCCTCCACCTGCGCGCGTTCGGCGGCGGGCGTGCCGGGGCGGGTCGAATACTTGAAGGAGTAGGCATAGCCGTAGCCGACCGCCTCGACGAGGTTCATCGTGGCCTGGAAATCCGCTTCGGTCTCTTCGGGAAATCCCACGATGAAATCGCCCGACATCAGGATGTCGGGGCGTGCGGCGCGGATACGCTCGATGAGGCGCAGGTAGCCTTCGGCCGTATGCTTGCGGTTCATGCGCTTGAGGATGCGGTCGCTGCCCGATTGCACGGGAAGATGCAGGTAGGGCATGAGTTTGGCGCAAGTTCCGTGCGCCTCGATCAGCGCATCGTCCATGTCGTTGGGATGCGAGGTGGTGAAGCGGATGCGCGCCAGCCCGTCCAGCCTGTCCAGTTCCCAGATCAGTCGCGCCAGGCCCCACTCGGCCCCGTCCGGCCCGGTGCCGTGATAGGCGTTGACGTTCTGGCCCAGCAGCGTGATCTCGCGCACGCCGCGATCGACGAGGTCGCGCGCCTCGTCCAGCACCTTTGCCACCGGGCGACTGTATTCCGCGCCGCGCGTATAGGGCACCACGCAGAAGGCGCAGAACTTGTCACAGCCTTCCTGCACGCTCAGAAACGCGGTCGGGCCGCGCGCGGCCCTGGGGCGGGATGTGAGGGCGGCGAACTTGTCCTCTTCCGGAAAATCGGTATCGAGCGCCTTTTCACCCTGCCGAGTCCGGGCCTCCATCTCGGGCAGGCGGTGATAGCTGGAGGGGCCGACCACCAGATCGACCAGCGGCTGGCGGCGCATGATCTCTTCGCCTTCGGCCTGGGCCACGCAGCCCGCCACGCCGATCCTGAGGTCGGGCCTGGCCTGCTTGAGGCTGCGGAAACGGCCCAGTTCGGAATAGACTTTTTCCGCCGCCTTCTCGCGGATATGGCACGTGTTGAGGAGGATCATGTCGGCATCCTCGGGCGAGGCCGTCTCGACATAACCCTGCCCGCCCAGCGTCTCGGCCATGCGCTCGCTGTCATAGACGTTCATCTGACATCCATAGGTCTTGATGTAGAGTTTCTTGTGATCGGCCATGGCACCGCGCTCCGCAGGGGTTGCGGCGCGGGTATACCATGTGCCGCATCACTTGCAATGCGAGGGGTTTTCGACCACCCTTGCGCCTCAAAAAGGACCACGGGCCGATGCAGTATTCGAACCTTGCCGATTTTCTGGCGCGCGGGCGTGACGCGCTGGTCAAGGGCCCGATCGCTCTGGTGTTCTGCGAGGACCCGGTGGAGATCGATTCGACCCTTCGCCACCACCTGGATGCGGGGTTTCGCGCGGTGCTGTGCCTGATGCCGGACAATTTCGATCTGGCCGAGGACGTTGTGGGAGCAGTGCACAGGATCGGGTTCGACCGGGTTGCCGGTGACAGATATGTGGACGCGGTCAACGAGGTGATCAGGGCGGCCACCGGGCAGTGGCTCTATTATTGCTTCAACGCCGAGTACCTGTTTTTCCCCTTTTGCGAGACCCGCACCGTGGGCGAGATGCTGGCCTATCACGCCGAGGAGCGGCGCGAGGCGATGCTGACCTATGTGGTGGACCTCTATGCGGGCGATCTGGACAGGCATCCGGATGCGGTCAGCCTGGAGGAGGCCTATCTGGACCGGACCGGGTATTATGCGCTGGCCCGGCCCGATCCGGGCAATCACAACCATCCCAAGGAGCGGCAGCTGGATTTCTTCGGCGGGCTCAGGTGGAGGTATGAAGAGCATATCCCGGCCCCGCGCCGCAAGATCGACCGGATCGCGCTTTTCAAGGCGCGCGAGGGGCTGGTTCTGCGCGACGATCACACGTTCGAGGACGAGGAATACAACACCTATGCCTGTCCGTGGCACAACAACCTGACATCGGCGATCGTGTCGTTCCGCACCGCCAAGGCGCTGAAGCACAACCCGGGATCGACCTTCGACATTCCGACCTTCAAATGGCACAACTCGGCGCCGTTCGAATGGCATTCGCGGCAGTTGCTGGACCTCGGCCTGATGGAGCCGGGGCAGTGGTTTTGACGGTTTCGGATCGCTGACGCGATCCGACCAGTCGGGGGGCCAGCCCCCCGAACCCCCCCGGGATATTTTCAGCCAGAAGAAGCGGTTTGGGCCGCAGAGGTCAGAGGTTGTCCGCTTGCGGCATACCGAGGACATGGAAGCCGCCGTCAACGCGGATGATTTCGCCCGTGGTGCAGGCGCCGGCGTCGGAGGCGAGATAGACGGCGGTGCCGCCCACGGCCTCGAGCGTGGCGTTTGATCTGAGCGGCGCGTTCTGGTCGCAATGCTTGTAGGTGCGGCGCGCGCCGCCGATGGCGGCCCCGGCGAGGGTCTTCATCGGGCCCGGCGAGATCGCGTTGACCCGGATGCCGTCGGGGCCGAGATCATTGGCGAGGTAGCGCGTGGCGCTTTCAAGTGCTGCCTTGGCCACGCCCATGACGTTGTAATTGGGCACGACACGGTTGGACCCCTGGTAGGTGAGCGTAATCAGGCAGCCGCCCTTGTCGACCATCAGCGGGTGCGCACGGCGCGCCACGTCGATGAAGGAATAGGCGGAAATGTCCATCGAGTGTTTGAAGTTCGCGCGCGATGTGTTGAGAAAGCGGCCCGTGAGTTCGGACTTGTCCGAAAAGGCGATGGCGTGCACGACGAAATCAATCGTGGGCCAGCGCGCGCCGAGAGCGTCGAAGGCCGCGTCCAGCGAGGCATCATCCGTCACGTCCACATCGACCATGAAATCCGAGCCAACACCGGCCGCCAGCGGTTCGAGCCGTTTGCCGAAGGCCTCGCCCTGGTAGGTGAAGGCCAGCTCTGCCCCCGCCTCGTGCAGCGCGCGGGCGATGCCCCAGGCGATCGAGCGGTCATTGGCCACGCCCATGATCAGGCCGCGTTTTCCGGTCATTGCACCCATGGTCATACCCTTACCCGTTGAACTTGCTGAGCAGCATCGAGCCGTTGGTGCCACCGAACCCGAAGGAGTTGGTCATCACCGTATCAAGGCCGGCACTGTCGACGCGGGCCGTGGCGATCTCGGCCGGATCGAGCGCCGGATCGAGCCTGTCCACGTTGATCGACGGGATGATGAAATCATGTTCCAGCGCCAACAGGCAGTAGATCGCCTCCTGTGCGCCGGTGGCGCCCTGGCTGTGGCCGGTCATCGACTTGGTCGAGCTGATGGGGGGCGTGGCGCCCTGGCCGAAGACGCGGCGCACCGCTTCGACCTCGCCCACATCGCCCACCGGCGTCGAGGTGCCATGGGCGTTGATATAGCTGACCTTGCGGCCTTCGGGCAGGGTATCCAGCGCCAGTTGCATGGCGCGGGCACCGCCTTCGCCCGAGAGCGCGACCATGTCGGCCCCGTCCGAGGTGGCGCCGTAGCCGGTGACCTCGGCATAGATTTTCGCGCCGCGCGCGCGGGCGTGCTCCAGGTCCTCCAGCACCAGGATACCGCCGCCGCCGGAGATGACGAAACCGTCGCGGTCCGCATCAAAGGCGCGCGATGCCCTTTCGGGCGTGTCGTTGTATTTCGAGGACATGGCACCCATCGCGTCGAAGAGGCAGGAAAGCGTCCAGTCCAGTTCCTCGCCGCCGCCGGCGAACATCACGTCCTGTTTGCCCATCATGATCTGTTCCGCGGCGTTGCCGATGCAATGCAGCGAGGTCGAGCAGGCCGAGGTGATGGAATAATTGATGCCCTTGATCCTGAACGCGGTCGAGAGATTGGCCGAGATCGTCGAACACATGCATTTGGGCACCGCGAACGGCCCGATCCGCTTGGTGGCTCCGGTGTTGAGCACGACCTGATGCGCCGCGAGCATGGCCGATGTCGACGGCCCGCCGGAGCCCGCCACGAGGCCGGTGCGCGGGTTGACGATGTCGCCCTCCTCGAGACCCGCATCGGCGATGGCCTGGGTCATGGCGATATGGGCATAGGCCGCGCCGGGTCCCATGAAGCGCAGGGTCCGCTTGTCCACATGCTCGGCGACGTCGATGTCCACCGCGCCCGCCACCTGGCTGCGAAAGCCGTGTTCCTTCATCGCCTCGTTGGCGGTGATGCCGGATGTTCCGGCCTTCAGGGAGGCCAGCACCTCGTCGGCATTGGTGCCGATGGATGACACGATCCCCAGACCTGTTACGACCACGCGGCGCATGGGCAGCCTCCCTTAGCGGTTCACCACCGTGTGTAGGACAGGGCTGGCGGGGGGTGCAAGCGGATAGGTCGACGCGAGGCCCATCGTGTGCGGCGCCGATGCGCCGAGGTGAGACAGGAGATGTGACGAGCAATCTGCAAGTCAGCCCGGACGAGGCTCGAAGTGAAGTCAGCCAATATGTGAAGCCAGCCAATCATGAAAAGGCGATCTCGCAGACGCGGCGATCTGTCGAAATATCGAGGGGTCCCAGCCAATCAGATCAAGCGGAAACCGTTTCAAAAACGCGTCCCCCCTTGCGCTCAATTCTCGCTCAGCGCCACCTTCATGTCCTTGACCTCGTAGATCACCTCGCCATCGGCCTCGACGATGCCGTCGGCCACGCCCATGGTCAGGCGACGGGTCTGGATGGCCTTGGTGAAGTCGATCTTGTAGGTCAGCATCCGGCGGTCGGGGCGCACCATGCCCTTGAGCTTGACCTCGCCCACGCCCAGCGCGTAGCCGCGCCCCTGCCAGCCGCGCCAGCCGAGGTTGAAGCCGGTCAGCTGCCACAGCCCGTCAAGGCCCAGACAGCCGGGCATGATCGGGTTGCCGGGGAAGTGGCACGCGAAAAACCACAGATCGGGATTGATGTCGAACTCGGCCAGCACATGCCCCTTGCCATGCGCGCCGCCATCGCCGGAAATCTCGGTGATCCGGTCCATCATCAGCATCGGCGGTTCGGGCAGTTGCGCGTTGCCGGGGCCGAACAGCTCGCCGCGCGCGCATCTGAGCAGATCGTCCCTGTCAAAGCTGGTCGGATAATCGGACATCGGCGTCTTCCTGAAGGTACGGGTCGTTTTGCCCCCTCTAGCAGAGTGCCGCTTGGTCCTGCAAGCACGGCGCGGCGCGAACGTGGCGTTCACCGGTCCGCTCGCGTGAATTTCGTTTGAATTCCGCCCGATCCGGCGCATATATTGACGCAAACCAAGGGAGTCCGTGGCGATGTCACCGCAAGCGATCAACCGAGGCACCGAATGGCTGGCCGATGCAGGGCTGCGCCCGACTCGTCAGCGGGTCGCCCTGGCGACGCTGCTGGTGGGCGACGGGCAGCACCGGCATGTCACCGCCGAGAGCCTCTTTGCGGCGGTGCGCGACACCGGCGATTCTGTGTCGCTGGCCACGGTCTACAACACGCTGCGCGCCTTCTGCGACGCGGGCCTTTTGCAGGAGGTGACGGTGGACGGCTCCAAGAGCTATTTCGACACCAACACCCATGATCACCCGCATTTCTACTGGGAGGACGAGCATCGCCTGACCGATGCCCCGGCCGAACAGCTGGAAATCACCCGGGTGCCCGACGCGCCCGAAGGGGCGGAAATTGCCAGTGTGGACGTGGTGATCCGCCTGCGGCGGAAATGAGCGACGGCGCTGCGGCGCACATCCTCTGGCTCTCTGATCTGCATTTCGACGCGGCCCCCGTGATGGGCCATGACCCGGTTGCGCGGGTGGATGCGGCGGTGGATTACGTCAATCTCCACCATGGCGATGCGGCCTTTTGCGTGATTTCGGGCGATATGGTCGAAACGGCGGCTGAGGCCTCCTATCGGTCCCTGCGCAAGAGGCTCGACCGGCTCTGCGTGCCGTGGTGGCCGATGACCGGCAATCATGACCGGCGCGCGCAGTTGCGGCGGCACCTGCCGCTGCCCGAGGCCGCGATGGACGGGTTCGTGCAATACGCGCTGGAGGCCGGGCCGGTCCGGGTCATCTGTCTCGACAGCCTGTGGGAGGGTGAGGACAGGGGCGTGCTGTGCGCCGACCGGCTGGGATGGCTGGAGGCTGTGCTGCGGGACGCGCCCGAGCGCCCGAGCCTGGTGATGCTGCATCACCCGCCCCTCCCGCTGGGCCTGCCGATGCTGGACCCGGACCGGCTGGAGAATGGCGAGGCCCTGCTGGACCTTCTGGAGGAGTTTCCGGGCGTGCGGCAGATCTGTTTCGGCCATGTGCACCGCCCGGTCGCGGGGCAGGTTCGGGGCATCGCCTATGCCGGGCTTCGGTCCGCGCTCTACCAGGCGCCACCGCCGGTGCCGGCCTGGACCTGGGAGACGTTTCGCCCCGCGCAGGAGGCGCCGCAGCTTGGCGTGATTGCCTGCGCAGAGGATCGGATCGGCATCCAGATGGTTGATTTTTGCAAGGCCGAGCTTGGCCTGTTGGAAGGGAGTATCACTTGAAAACAGTCAGTTACACCGAGTTCGGCCCCGCGGAGACGGTTCTGAAACTGGGCGAGATGGACAGGCCCGCCCCCGGCCCCGGCGAGGTGCTGGTGCGGCTGGCCTATTCGGGGGTGAACCCGTCGGATGCCAAGGCGCGGGCGGGCGGGCGGCCCGGCGTGCCCAAGCCGCCCTTTCCGGTGATCATCCCGCATTCGGACGGCGCGGGCGTGATCGAGGCGGTGGGCGAGGGCGTGGACGCCGCCCGCGCGGGCGAGCGCGTGTGGCTCTGGAACGGGCAGTGGCAGCGGGCCTTCGGAACGGCGGCGCAATACATCGCCCTGCCCTCGGCCCAGGCCGTGCCCCTGCCCGAAGACGTCTCACTGGAAACCGGCGCGATGCTGGGCATTCCGGGGCTGACAGCGGCCAGGGCGGTGTTTGGCGGCGGCGAGGTGGCCGGGCGGACAGTGCTGATCAGCGGCGGGGCCGGATCGGTGGGCCATATCGCGGTGCAGCTGGCCCGCCGGGCCGGCGCCCGGGTGATCGCGACAGCCTCGAAAGGCGGGCGCGACCGCGTGCTGGAGGCCGGGGCGCAGACCTGCCTGGACTATGCCGACCCCGATCTGGGCGCGCAGGTCATGGAGGCCACGGAGGGGTACGGCATCGACCGCGCGGTGGAGGTGGAGTTCGGCCGCAACGCCGCGCTGCTGGGCGAGGTCATGCGCCCCAATGCCACGATCTGCGCCTATGGGTCCGGACAGGACATGACGCCCGTCCTGCCCTTTGGGCCGTATCTGTTCAAGGCGCTGACCATCGAGATCGTGCTGATCTATATCCTGGACGACCCAGCCCGGCAGGCCGCCATCGCGCGGCTGCATGACGCGCTGGCAGCGGGGGCGCTGGATGTGGCCTGCCATGCCATTGTGCCGATGGATCAGGCGGCCCGCGCCCATGAGATGGTGATGACGCCGGGGCGCGCGGGCGGGGTTCTGCTGGATGTGTCGTAGCGCGCCCCCGCGATTGTAGCGCTACAATCGCGGGGTTTTCCATCGCGGTGTTCCGTGCTAGTCTGCCGCCAAATCCTGACTGCGAAAGGCGCGATCATGCCCGTCACCACCTGCGTTTTCGACGCCTATGGAACGCTCTTCGACGTGGCCGCAGCGGCGCGGCGCGTGGCCACCGAGCCGGGGCGCGAGGCATTCGCCGCGCAATGGCCGAAAATCGCCGAACACTGGCGTCTCAAGCAACTGCAATACAGCTGGCTGCGCGCCATCACCGGCGATTACAAGCAGTTCTGGGAGGTGACCGAGGACGGGCTCGACTGGGCGCTGGAGGCGGTGGGGCTGCACGGGGATGCGGGGCTGCGCGACCGGCTGTTGCAGCTCTACTGGGAGCTGGAGGCCTACCCAGAGGTGCCCGCCATGCTCCGTACCCTCAAAAATGCAGGGCTCAAGACCGCGATCCTGTCCAATGGCTCGCCCGCAATGCTGGGGGCGGCGATCCATTCGGCGGGGATCGGAGAGATGCTGGATGCATCCCTGTCGGTCGAGGCGGTGCGCGTCTTCAAGCCCGCGGATGTGGTCTATGACATGGTGGGCAACCATTTCGGATGCCGCAAGGACGAGGTTCTGTTCGTGTCCTCCAATGGCTGGGATGCGGGGGCCGCGGCGGGGTACGGGTTCCGCACGGCCTGGGTCAACCGCGCAGGCGAACCGGTCGACCGGCTGCCCGCGACGCCGGACCATGTGCTGAGCGATCTGACCCCGATCCCCGATCTGGCGGCCGACTGATGCCGTCCTTCGAGGCCCCCGACGGGCTGGCCCTGCATTACGAGGACGAGGGCCGCGGCCCGGCTGTCCTGTGCCTGGCCGGGCTCACCCGTAACAGCGGGGATTTCGAGTTCCTGATGCCGCATCTGGGCGGCGCGCGGGTGATCCGGATGGATTACCGCGGACGGGGGAAATCTGATTATGCAACTGATTTCATGACATATTCCATCGCGCAGGAGGCACAGGACGCCATCGCGCTGCTGGATCACCTGGGGCTGGAAAGGGTCACGCTGATCGGTACCTCGCGCGGCGGGCTGATCGCCATGGTGCTGGCGGCCACCCATCCCGGGCGGCTGGCCGGTGTAGTGCTCAATGACATCGGGCCGGACATTGACGCGACCGGGCTGGAGCGGATCATGGACTATGTGGGGCGCGCGCCGCATTTCGCGGATTTCGAAGCCGCCGCCGACGGGCTGCATACGGTCTACGCCCCCGCGTTTGCGGGAGTAAGCCGGGAGCGCTGGCGGCGGCAGGCCGAGCTGATGTGGTACGAAAAGCCCGGGGGGGGCCTGGGTCTGCGCTATGACGCGCGGCTGCGCGACGCGATGATCGCGCAGGCCGAAGCCGGGCCGGCGGTGGACCTCTGGCCACTTTTCGACGCGCTGGCCGGAGTGCCTCTGGCCATGCTCAGGGGGGCCAATTCCGATCTTCTGACGCCCGGGAGCTTTGCAAAAATGCAAGAGCGGGCGCCGGGCGCCCGGGCCGTGACCGTGCCGGACCGCGCCCATGTTCCCTTTCTGGACGAGCCCGAAGCCGTCGCCGCCATTCATCACATCCTGGAGCAGGCCACATGAGCAATATCGAGATGATCCGCGCCGCCGCCGCGCGGCTGGAGGGCCACGCGCGGCGCACGCCGCTGCTCTCCTCGCCGTTTCTGGACGAGATCGCCGGACGCCGGGTGCTGGTGAAACCAGAATGTCTGCAGCACACGGGCAGCTTCAAGTATCGCGGCGGGCGCGCGGCGGTCTCGGCGCTGGGCGAGGCGACGCGGGCGCGCGGCGTCATCGCCTTTTCCAGCGGAAACCACGCGCAGGGCGTGGCGCTGGCGGCGCGCGAATTCGGTGTGCCCGCGGTGATCATCATGCCCGCCGACGCCCCCGCGATGAAGATCGCCAACACCCGGGCGCTGGGGGCCGAGGTGGTGCTCTATGACCGCGCGGGCGGCGAGAGCCGCGAGGCGCTGGGCGACAGGATCACGACCGAGCGCGGTCTGACCCTGATCAAGCCCTATGACGAGCCGGAAGTGATCGCCGGCCAGGGCACGACCGGACTGGAGATCGCCGAAGATGCCAATGCCCAAGGCATTGAAACCGCGGATGTTCTGGTGTGTTGCGGCGGTGGCGGGCTGACCTCGGGGATCGCCATGGCCTGTGAGGCCGACGCGCCGGGGCTGCGGGTGCGGCCCGTGGAGCCCGAGGGGTTCGACGATGTGAAACGCTCGCTGGTCTCGGGCCATATCGAGACCAACAACGCACAATCCGGCAACCTGTGCGACGCGATCCTGACGCCTGCGCCGGGGCAGATCACCTTTCCGATCATGCAGCGCCTTTGCGGGCCCGGGATCGTGGTGAGCGAGGACGAGGCGATGCGCGCCGTGGCCCATGCCTGGTCGCGACTCAAGGTCGTGGCGGAGCCGGGCGGCGCGGTGGCGCTGGCCGCCGCGCTCTTTCATGGCGACGAGATCGAGGGCGACACAGTGATCTGCACGATCTCGGGCGGCAACGTGGACGCGGATGTGTTCGCCGCAGCCCTGGGCAGGCCGCAGGATTGAGGCCCGCGCATTGACACGGCCATGCCGCGCCGTGAACATGGGGCGGCACCCTGCCCTGCCCCTGACAGAAAGCGCTCCATGACCGATTTCACGATTGCCAGTTTCAACGTCAAGAACCTGATTGGAGCGGACCGCGAATACTACAAGTTCCAGACCTACACGCCCGAGGAATACGCCTGGAAGGAGGACTGGCTGGCCAATCAGCTTCTGAGCATGGATGCCGATGTGGTGGGGTTCCAGGAGATTTTCGAGGAGGAGGCCTTGCAGGCGGTGATCCGCGAGACCTCGACCCGCGCGGACAGTCTCAACGAGGCCTCGGTGCCCGACAAATCCAAGAGCTATCACCGCAAGGTCATTTTCCGCAGGCTGAAGGTCGAGCCCTATCACGGCGCCGCCCTCGCATTCGCCCCCAATGCGGCGGATGAGGGCATCCCCGGCCAGCGGCGGCCCGGGGTCGCGGTGCTGTCCCGGTTCGGATTTGAAGGCACCCCGGAGATCATCCAGGACCTGGAGACGCCCGTGGAGATAGATTTCAACGCATTGCGGGGCCTCAAGGGCGACCGGGATGCCGGCTTCTATCGCCTGCGCCGTCTGAGCCGCCCCATCCTGAAGGTGCGCATCCCCGTCGAGGGCCGGGTGATCACGGTCTTCAACTGCCACCTCAAGTCCAAGCTGGGCGAACATCTCAAGCCCGAGGGGGCCGACTATGCGCCCGAGGAGGACCTCACGGCTTATGACCCGGTGGGCCGGGCGCTGGGGTCGCTGAGGGCCGCCATGCGGCGCATGGCCGAGGCCTGGGTGCTGCGCCGGGCCGTGGTCGGGGAAATCCTCAGGGGCAATCCGGTCATGGTTCTGGGTGATTTCAATGACGGCGAAAATGCCGTGTCGACGGAAATCATCACCGGCGAGACGCCGTTCAGGAACTACGGCTGGATGCTGCGTCATGACGCGCAGGAACGCACCGACCGCTACACCCGGGAAGAGCACGAACAGATCACCGAAGATGTCGAGCGCGTGCGCCTGCATTCGGCGGAAGACCTCTTTGTCCGCAAAAGCCTGCGCGACATGGTCTATACCTCGGCCTTTGGCGGCAAGTTCGAGAGCATCGACCAGATTTTCCTGTCGCGGCATTTCCACCCCGACAACGCGGACCGCATCGCCGACATGCGCTATTTCAGCGTCCTCAACGACCATCTGACCGATGGCAGCCACCCCGAAGCGCCTTACAACAAGCTGGCCTCGGACCATGGCCAGATCATCGCGCATATTTCCCTGACCTAGCGCCGTGGACCTGCATGTCCGCGAGCAAGGCGCGCCGGACGGGCCGCCGGTTGTGCTGCTGGGGGCGCTGGGGACCGATCTGAGCCTGTGGGACGGAGTCGTGGCGCGGCTGCCCGGAGCTCTCAGACTGATCCGCCTGGACCTGCGCGGCCATGGCGCGTCCCCTGCCCCGCCCGGACCCTATGGCATGGGCGCGCTGGTGCGCGATGCCGAGCAGACGCTGGAGGCGCGCGGGGTGCGCGGGGCGGTGCTGGTCGGGGCCTGCCTGGGGGGGATGGTGACGCAGGGTCTGGCGGTCAAGCGGCTCGATCAGGTGCGCGCGCTGGTGCTGACCGGCACCGCGGCCAAGCTGGGCCAGGCCGCATCCTGGCAGGCGCGCGCGGAGGCGGTCCGCAATTCCGGCATGGCCGTTTTTGCCAACGAGATGCTGCCACTCTGGATGGGGCCCAGGGCGCAGGTCGGCCATGTCGCCGCCATCCGCAAGATGCTGTTGCGCGCCGCGCCCGAAGGCATTGCCGCCTGTTGCGCGGCCATGGCGGGCACAGATTTCTACACGCCGACAAGCGGCTTGCGCCTCTCCACGCTGGGGCTTGCGGGGTTCGAGGACCGGTTCACCCCGCCCGATCTGCAACGCGAGACCGCCGAGCTGATCCCCGGCGCGCGGTTCCACCTGATGCGGCGCTCGGGGCATCTGCCGATGCTGGACGATGCCGAGGGCTTTGCCGCCCATCTGACGCGGTTCCTGGCGGATCAGGGCCTGTGCAAACCGGTTGCGGATTGACTCGACGGGTTTGGTGTGGCCCGCAATTCCCGGCGGCACAGGCCCGGGACACATGATGCCCCAGCACCTGCCGATGATCTTCATTCTCGTGACCATCCTCATCGACGCGATGCGGCCCGGCGCGGGCGGGGGCTTTTGGGCTCGCTCAGCGTGATGGCACCCGACCATGTGGTGATGACTCTGGCGGAAACGATCCGGCTGCCCGGCGCGCCCTTCCTGGCCTCGATGGTGCTCTGCCTTGCCGGGCCCGGGCTGTTTCTCCTGCGAAAACTGCCCGCGCCGGGCCGAGCCGGGAAGTTACCGCTTGATCGGGCCTGCAATTTGCGGTCAGGCTGCGCAGGACCCAAGCGGAGTGCCGCCCATGCCCGAAATCCGAGCCGCCGTCTGTCACGACTTCGGAGCCCCCCTCAGTATCGAAACCGTCACCCTGGCCGCGCCCGGGATGGGCGAGGTCATGGTCGACCTGCACGCGGTGGCCATCTGCCATTCGGACATCATCTATTCGGACGGGGCCTGGGGCGGCTCGCTCCCGGCGGTCTATGGCCATGAGGCCGCAGGCCGGGTCGAGGCGGTGGGCGACGCGGTCACAGGCTTTGCGGTGGGCGATCCGGTGGTGGTCACGCTCATTCGCGCCTGCGGGGCCTGCGCGCCCTGTTGCAGCGGCGCGCCCACGCGCTGTGAGACGCCCCATGACGGCGATGCCGGCCCGCTCAGCCTCGCGGGCGGCGGCAAGCTGCATCAGGCCATGGCCTGCGGGGCCTTTGCCGAGAAGGTCACGGTGCATCACAGCCAGATCGCGAAACTGCCCGAAGAGATGCCGATGGACGCCGCCTGCCTCGTGGCCTGCGGCGTTCTGACGGGCGTGGGCGCCGTGGTCAATGCAGCGGGCCTGCGCGCGGGCCAGGACGTGGTGGTGATCGGTGCGGGCGGCGTTGGGCTCAACGCGATCCAGGGCGCGCGGATTGC
>FYBJ01001525.1_pt1 | contig 17180 bp, 15 predicted proteins | sample 1134611 | NCBI WGS metagenome assembly FYBJ01 (sample SAMEA104116008, study PRJEB20421) | marine metagenome | isolation source: marine | reverse complement strand
CGTCAGATGTGTATAAGAGACAGCTGTAGCCATTGTGTAAGAGCGGTGATTGTCTGTTGAAATACGGTATCTGCTGATGCAGTGCCGTCAATCATGATAACATTTTTTCGCGTTTTATAAAGTGCATGAAAGCCATCTCGTACCCGTTGCATAAAGGTTTCATGTTCTTTTTCAAAAGCGCTTAATGCTTCGTTGCGTGCGGCCCATCGTTGCTGAGCAACGGTAACTGGCACATCAACAAAGATCGTTACATCAGGTTGCATATCTTGCATAGCCCACTGATTGATTTGGGTGATCATGTCGATAGAAAGACCGCGAGCATATCCTTGGTAGACAATCGAAGAATCGCCCATGCGATCTGAAAGGACATGTGTTCCTTTGGTGAGGGCAGGCATAATGATTTCATGCATATGTTGCGCACGATCAGCTGCAAACAAAAGGTATTCTGCTTTTGGGCATGCAGCAACATGCCGTTCTTGCAAAATTGTGCGCAATGCGGTGCCCAGTGGGCTGCCGCCAGGCTCTTTGGTGAGGATGGTATCTATCTCTTGTTGTCCAAAATAGGTATGTAGTTTTTTGGCTAATGTGCTTTTGCCAGAACCGTCAATGCCTTCAATGACTATCAGGCGGCCACGTTGGTTTTGCATAGAACCCCTTGCATTCAGCGGGTGAATTCGCTACAACTGCTATATATACGGCCTAGTATACGCAAAGTATGGCCAAAAGCATATTTTTATTGGGGCACAGATTATGCGCAATGAACGCACACGTTTTAATGCATTGATTGAAAGTATTACGATAAATGGGCGATTAATGACCCTCGGGCACTTGCTGGAATGGTCCGCAGAGCGCCACGGCGAGCGCACGGCATTGATATGTCGTGACAAACAAATGACATACCAAGAGCTTTATGAGCGTGCATGTATGCTGAGTGAGCAGCTGCGCGCACAGGGTATTAAAGAGGGTGATGCCGTATTGGTGTGGCTGCATAATTCTATTGAGTTTTACATTGCCTATTTTGCCGTGCTGCAGATTGGCGCAGTGGTTGCACCGCTTAATGTCTATTTAACTGAGCATGAATTGCAGCATATTATCGAAGATGCACGGGCCAAACTTATTGTGACATCTCAAGATTTTATGGAACGTTTGCAAAGCGTGCAGAGTGGTGTGCCTGTCATGCGCGTGGAAGATGTGATTGATCTTGCTGCACCAGCAAAGATGCCTGCATGCACTATCGCCGATCGTGATCCACAAGCGCTCACCTTATTGCTCTATACGTCTGGAACTACTGGGCTGCCAAAAGGGGTGATGATTAGCAGTAACAATGCCTTGATTAATGCTATGCAAGCAATTGCTCGTCAGCCAGAAGATTTGGACGTGAAAAGCGTGCTTTGTGTGTTACCGCTATTTCATAGCTTTGCGCAAAACGCCTGTATCTGGACGCCGCTGTTATATGGCTGCGCCATCATTGTGGTGCCAAAGGTTGATCGCCGTTTGATTCTCGAAGGCTTGGCTAAAAAGCCAACGATCTTTTTGGGCGTCCCTGCGCTCTATGGCTTGTTGTGTATGATGAAGACGGCGCCGATTGATGATGTGTCTCTTTTTGTGTGCGGTGGCGATGCGTTGCCGGACAAGATTCGTTCAGCTTTTGCTATGCTCTATAATCGTCGCATTTGCAATGGGTACGGCCTGACCGAGACCTCACCGCTGATCTCAGTTGACCTTGAAGATCGTGTTGAACCGACCAGTTGTGTTGGCGCACCATGTGTTGATGTGCGCGTTGAGGTTCGTGATGAAAAGGGAACGGTGTCGCCGCAAGGTGAGATTGGGCAATTGTGGGTCACAGGGCCAAATCTTATGCTTGGCTATCATCATGCGCCAGAAGCAACAGCAAAAGTGATAAAGGATGGCTGGTTTGATACGGGTGATCGTGCCTACATCAATGAGCGGGGCAAAATTGTGATTGCTGGTCGCGAAAAAGATCTGATTATCCACAAGGGATTTAATATTTATCCACAAGAGATAGAAAATGTTATCTTAAGCCATCCAGAAGTGATACGTGCTGCGGTGATTGGCAAGCCTGATCCTGCAGGGCAAGTGCCAGTGGCTATTGTGCAAACGCGCAGCAAGGTGGAGAATCTTGAACACATATTGAAGAAAAAATGTCAGGAAAAGCTTGCAGCTTATAAAGTGCCAAAAGAGTTCATTATTGTTAGACAAGATCCACCATTAACGGCGACCGGCAAAATTAACAAACGAGCGTTGGTAAAAGAGCTTTATGAGCAAGAATAAACCTCGCTTGCTTCATGTCACTTCGAGCTTACAGATGGGTGGTGCCGAGCAGGTGCTTTATACGTTGTGTACTGCACTTAATGACGATTTTGAGCAACATGTCATCTTTTTTCATGATGGGCCGTATCGAGCAAAATTGGCAGCACTTGGTATTGCCACCACGCATATAGGCGGCCGATGGCATCGTTATGATCCATTCTTTTTTGTGCGCTTATATCGTGCCATTAAAGCGTATGCACCTGATGTGATACATACGTTGCTATGGGCTGCAAATGTGAGCACGCGTCTGGTGCTTTTGTGCCATCGGACGCCAATTGTTTCTGCCTATCACAATCAATTGGATGGTGAGCATCGGTTGCGTTCATTGCTTGATCGATGCACCATGGCCCGGTCTGAAAAATTGATTGCAGTCTCTGATGCGGTGGCAGCTTCTCTTGTGCGTTGCAATCGTTGGTTGCCTGCTGAGCGCATAACGGTGATTGATAATGGCATTGGGCTGCCAACAAATGGGAGCATAAAAACGCGTGCGGAGCTTCTGTTGCCGGATGATGCGTTTGTGATAGGAGCTATTGGCCGCTTTGTGCCGATTAAACGATTTGATCTTTTGCTGCACATCTGTGCAAAGCTTTTTGCAGCACATAAAGGGATGTATCTTGTTTTGATTGGCTATGGGCAGCTCGAGCAGCAGTTGCGTGCTTTGGCTCAGTCGCTTGGTATTGCTGATCGGGTGCGCTTTGTGGTAGGTGAGCCAGCGCAGCCATATCTGCCGCTGTTTGATTGCTTTGTGCAACCAACGGCCGCAGAGGGGCTTTCTATTGCTTTGCTGGAGGCGATGATGGCCTGCGTGCCGCCAATTGTGATGTCGGTGGATGGCAACCACCCGGTGGTGCAGCCTATGGTGTGTGGGTATGTGATTCCTGCTGATACACCTGATGCGCTTGCGCGTGCTATTGAAGCGTTATCTGCCGATCTGCCATGGCGCAAAGTGCTTGGTGAACAAGCTCGCAGACGCGTTGATGAGCATTTTAGCGCAACGGCAATGTCTTTCAAATATAAAACGTTATTCGATGAATTTGTACATAAAAATTTCTAATAGAAAGCTTTTGGTCGCCAGGGATAAATAAGGGATGAAAATTTGATTTTTGTCTAAACTTGGTATACCATTAATAACGAAATTAATTAGATAACCTCCATTTCCCCTATCCGTGACGTTCTGTCTGGATGGGGGAAAATTCTTCTCTACAACGTAAATGGAAACTGACCGACAGCGCATATATCCGCATATAAAAAATGGCCGTTTTTATAACGTCCCCAACGAAGTGCCCGAGGGCTTTCTATTTCGTTCTTTTTTGATTTACCTTAAATCGCATATTAATCGTCTCTTTTATCATCCTGATACCACGCAATGGCATGTGGATCTCAAGCCGCTACATCGCAGCCAAAAGCCATTAATCACTTGGATAGGCCATTCTACCTTCTTGATTCAGGTCAATGGGGTAAATATCTTAACGGACCCTATTTTTGGTGATTCTACCTCGCTTTTCCCTCGTATTTTGGCTCCTGGTATAACCCTGGCACAATTGCCACCGATAGACTATGTGGTGATATCGCATAACCATCTGGATCATATGGATGCTTCAGCTTTGACGTTCTTAAAGGAGCGCTTCAAGCGGTGTCGCTATTTAGTACCGCTTGGGGATAAGCCTTGGTTTGACAAGCGTGGCTTTACTCATGTGCGAGAATATACCTGGTGGCAGGAAGATCTCTTTGCGCAAGACGGGATTACCTTTACCTTTTTGCCAGCTTTCCATTGGTCGCAACGAGGCATGTTTGATAAAAATCGCTCATTGTGGGGCAGTTGGATGATTCAAACTGATGCGTGCACTATCTATTTTGCGGGTGACACTGCCTATGCACGCCACTTTAAGCAGATTGGTGCGGCGTTTGATCGCATTGATTGTGCGTTAATGCCTATTGGCCCATGTGAGCCGCACAAATGGATGAAGTTTACCCACACCAATGCTCGTGAGGCGTATCAAGCGTTTCGCGACCTTGGGGCCCATCATTTTATCCCTATGCATTGGGGAACGTTCTATTTTGGTACTGATGTATTTGATATGCCTATGCAGCAGTTAGATAGTGTATGGCGTCAATATATGCCAAAAGAAGTGACACCAGAGCAGTTGCATATCATGCGCGTTGGCGAACGTATGTCAGTGCCACTTGCACCTCAGCCGACTATTCAGATGCCAGCATCAGAAAAGCCTGTGCAAAAGAGCGTATAAAAGTTCAATATCTACACTGTCGCTTTTTCTATCAAGTAAGCACATGTCCCAATTATCCCTGTGCCCAGGGCAATGAGCGTTGCCACATTTCGGCAGGTTGCCCAGCTGCACGCAGTTGTGCCTAGCGTTGCATTGCGCTGCATAATAGCGTTAAGTTCTTCTTGTGTAGCTTCTGGTCGGCTCCAAAAGGTCTCTTTGAGCCAATCTTCAGTGATTGGTGTCTGTTGCTGTTCGCATGTATATGCTTGATACGCGCTCCAAAGTGCGGTGCAAGCGGCTAGTGCTGCTGATCCTACGTTGATTCTACGTGTTGCTTTTGCAAGCATGTGTAGACGACCTTCTGCATTGATGGAAAGTGAGCTGATGCAAAGAAATAGCGCTATGTATCGTAGTAATGTCATAATAAACTCCATTTGTTTAATATACCTCCATACTTACATAAATGATTGCGATCGTCAAATGGATCGTCGCTCAATATGCATAGAGCATTGCATTTTATTTTCTATATGAATTAAAATTAAATAAAATGAGAGCATAGCAAGGGCATAGCATATCTGCCCAAATGCATAGGGGACAGTCATGAAAAAAATGGTATATTTATCCTAGGTAGTTGGTTTATTTGTAATGCGGAGTGATGCTTTCATTTATCAAGCAACCGTCCTGCGCAGGTGGGATGCCATGCAACAACGCTATCAATGGTTCATTGGTCTGGGTGACTATCACAATAAAAAGCATCCTATCAATGAGCAACACAAGCAGCAGCTTTTTGATCTGTTGGCGGTGGCTAATCCTGGCAGCACAAAAGTACTCACCGAAGACTTGAGTGTGCCCAATATAGAAGGGCGTTTCTCGTGCGGAAAATTTTACGTGAATTCTCGTGGGGGTATTCTGGGCGGGTTAACTGAATGTTGCCATGATCTTGGGCTTGAGGTAGAAAATCTAGAATATCGCTATTGCCGTGTCTGCGCATTGGGGCCGGTGTTGAATGATCCTCATGCAGATCCATTTACCCATCCTTCTGTGGCGGGTATTTCGGTACAAGAGATGTGTGATGAGGTCTATCATACGTGCGATCGAATTTCGACGTTTGATGATGGCCCGTTATTAAATGCATGGTATCAAGAGCGCGTCAATGGAGTGAAGCAAAAGGTGCAGCGACTTGGCTGGCAGCGCTATGGGTTTGAAAGTGTTGCAGATATGCTCGTTTCTCAAGCAAAACCACAAAATAGGCATGAAGCGGTCAAGACATTGCTCACCTTTGATAGCAGCCTGTTTGATGCGGAATTAGTGCATGCGGTGGCCAATACGCCACATGAGCGGATCTGCGCAATTGCTGGTGGCTCGCATATTGAGCGTGCCAGCGCTATGCTCGAGCGCGTTGGCTTTCAAAAAGTGATGGAAGAAAAACCGTTTTACCACAAAGAAAATGATCCTCAGCAATGCATAGGTTCAGAAATGCGCCAAGGTGGCTATTGCTTGCAACCGCAGCCCATACAGCTACAAACCGTCAGCAAATATTTTTAGGCACAAAAAAAAGGCCCACGAGTGTGAGCCTTTTTTAAGGAAGGTATAGTTAGTTGACGATTACTGCCAAAATTTCAAAGTTGTGGGCAATGATGGCCAAGTTGTGAACCACGATGATTTATTGTTTTTTACTGCGTCTTCAGCTTCAGTTTGTGCTTCCTCACGGATTCTATCCATCAATACATTTGCTTCTTTTTTTCTTGCTTCTTCTGTTGAATAAGATGTAGATGAGCTCGAAGCGGCTGGCGATTCAGGTTGGAGACCCATATGTTGCATCATTGTTATTTGGTTTTTTTCTATAGTAGATAGCTTTGCGTTGGTTTCCACTTGACCAGCTTCTAATCCATCTAACCTATGTTCTACGCCCATAAGTCGTGTTAATAGTTCAGCTCCAAGCCTATTTAGCGTGCCGTCTACTGTTTTTAGGTCGGTTACGATTGTATTAATTTTTTCTCTAAATTCTTCATTTGTGTTATATTGATAGCGCGCAAAAGCTGCTATTGATGCAGTAGTTGCTAATCCACCAAGCGTACCACTGATAAGCTTATGCTTAGAGCACCAGGTGAGTCCTTGTGTGAGCATGCCACCAATTGAACCAAAAGTAGCAAAGCAGTTAAACCACCCTTTATTATCATTACTTTCATTGTTGTTGTTACGCATTTTATACTCGAGCGCTCCAACTGCTTTTTCAACTATCATTGCAATTTGCTCTGGTGAAAGACTTGATTGTGTATTATGTTCTGTGAGTTTGATCACTGCGCTTGTAAGTGTTGCCACTTGTGTTGTTAATGCTTCAATAGCTGCGGTGTTATCAGCTGCCTGTAATGGCACGCCAATACTCATAAGGGTCAGCAATACTGCTGCAAATAGTCTCTTTTTCATCATAATAACCTTCCATTTTAAGGTGTTTTGAGGGTGATGATATACCTCATTGTTTTCTTTAGTATTACATAATCATGAAAATTGTCAACTAATGTGAATAAAGTAGCGTAGAAAAACCATTAAAAAATTACAAATAGAAAAGTTTTGTCAATATTTCTCTTGTAAAACACCGCTTTGGGTGCTAGCATGAGTGGCATAATTTTGCAGGTGTAAACCAGGTAGAGAGCGCGGCGAGCGCTAAAAGGAGTGGGTAGGATGGCAGATGCAAGCAAAAAACCCTCTGTTGAACGTTTTGAGGCTGGAGGGGGCTTCAAGCAAAAGGTGCAGCAACATAGGGAGCTTTTTAGGTTGGCACAAACAGATCCAGAGGCCTATTGGGGCCAACAGGCGGCCAACATAGCCTGGCAGCGCCCGTTTTCTCGCGTTTTGAGTGGCAGTGCCCCTGATTATCAATGGTTTGCTGATGGCAGCCTTAATCTTTCATATAATTGCCTAGATAGGCATATGCCTCATTTGGCTTCCAAAACGGCTCTTTTATGGGCTGATGAGCAGGGTAATGAGCGTGCGGTTAGCTATGGCCAACTGTATGAAGATGTGCAGCGTTGTGCAAATGGCCTGAAGAGCCTTGGCGTCAAAAAGGGTGATCGCGTGGCGATTTATATGCCCATGATTCCTGAAGCTATTGTGGCAATGCTTGCGTGTGTGCGCATTGGTGCGCTACACACCGTGGTGTTTGCAGGTTTTTCATCTCATGCGCTTGCCGAACGCGTGCAGAATGCCGGTTGCCGTGTGTTGATCACCGCTGATAGTTTTGTGCGCAAAGGCAAAGATATTGCCCTTAAAGAGCAGGTTGATGCGGCAGTAGCGGCATGTCCGGACGTTGCGCATGTGCTGATCGTCAAGCATAGCGGCAAAGATATTGCTTTTCATCAAGAGCGCGATGTGTGGTATCATGCATTGGTTGCAGCAGCTGACCCGGTATGTGAAGCGCTGCCATTGCACGCTGAAGATCCTTCTTTCATTCTTTATACTTCCGGTACTACCGGTAAACCAAAAGGCATTGTGCATAGCACCGGTGGCTATGCTGTGGGTGCTTATGCCACGATGGCGCAAGTATTTGATATCAAGCCGGATGATATCTTTTGGTGTACGGCAGATATTGGCTGGATTACCGGACACACCTATGTTGCCTATGGGTCGTTATTGCATGGCGCAACGCAGGTGATCTATGAAGGAGCGCCAAGCCATCCACATAACGGCATTATCTGGGAATTGATTGAGCGCTACAAAGTCTCTATTTTTTACACGGCTCCGACCGCCATTCGTCTTTTTAGCAAGTGGGGCGATCAGGTGCCTGTGGCGTATGATTTGAGCAGTTTGCGTCTACTCGGTTCAGTTGGCGAGCCATTGAACCCTGAAGTGTGGCGTTGGTATTATACCCATATTGGCTACACCAATTGCCCTATTGTTGATACATGGTGGCAAACAGAAACGGGTAGCATTATGATTACTACCATGCCCTCAGTTGACGCTATGCGTCCTGGCTTTGCGGGAAAACCGCTGCCGGGGATTCAGACGCAATTGATTAATGATGCTGGCCAGCCGATCACAAAAGGTGCAGGCATGCTTGCGCTCACACAGCCATGGCCGAGTATGATGCGTGGCATTTGGGGCGATACTGCACGTTTTGAGCAATATTTTCACCCGACAACAAATGATTTTATGTATGTGACCGGTGATGCAGCCTCATGTGATGATGAAGGGAATCATATGATTATTGGGCGTATTGATGATGTGCTGAATGTGAGTGGCCATCGCCTTGGTACGATGGAATTAGAATCAGCGATCGTGGATCATCCAACAGTGGCAGAAGTGGCAGTGGTGCCAAAGCCGCATGAGGTCAAAGGGCAGGCCGTCGTTGCCTTTGTGGTATTGCGCGAAGGGCAACAAGCATCTGATGAACTCAAGTATATGTTGCAGCAACACGTGGTGCAGCAGATTGGCGCTATTGCACGGCCGGATAAAATCATATTCACACATGATTTGCCAAAAACACGATCAGGCAAAATCATGCGTCGTCTGCTGCGAGAGATTGTGTATGATGTGCCATTGAGCGATATGACTACGCTCGCAAACCAAGAAGTGGTGCATATGTTGCGTGAGCAATATCAGTATGAATAGGTCTTGACGGCATCTGAAGTTTTTTCGTCTCCCTATTTATGTGTCTTTTGTGCATGCATGGGGTATATACTCCTTATATAATACAGATATTCATGTATACTATTTGGCAAAATAAAATGTGCGTTTATTTGTTATATAAGGAGTTTTATGGATAAGAAACAGATGTTGCTCTATCTACAGTCTTTGGAAAGGAAGTTGCAGGACCAGCAAGATGCTCTTGAGTTGATCAAACATGCATTGGCAAAAGAAAACGGGGCTGCACCAATAGAGCCAAAAACAGCACGTCCTGACGTTTCGTTAAAGGGTGCTTCAGTGCCACAACCGGCAGCGCAAAAGGCGCCGTATAAACAGCTGTATACACAATCGCAAGTGACGGCTAAAAAAGAGAGTGAAGAGGATACTGAATTTTGGCTTGGTAAGTATGGATTGCAAATTATAGGCGTAGTGATTTTTCTCATCGGAGCAGCTTTTGGATTGAAATATTCAATTGACCAGGGATTAATCAGCCCGATGATATGCTTTGCATTCGCCATGGGCACGGGTTGTTTAATGATCGGTCTTGCAGAAGTGTTGCATCAACAAAAAAACAAATGGACCGATGCTTGCTTGGGGGGCGGGATAGCGCTTTGCTATGGCACTACGTATTATGGGCATGTTATCTATGCATTGTTTGGGGCCACAACGGCCATTACACTCTGTGCCGCAATTGGTCTTGCAGGAGCTTTTTTTGCGGTGCGTTATCGTTCGCAAGTGGTTGCAGTTCTTGCATTGCTTGGTAGTTATCTATTGCCCGTCTATCTATTTGATACTGCAGCATTCGCTTTATTCAATACCATATATACATTCGTCTTGCTTTTATTGGCGATGATACTTGCTTGTTGGTATGAATGGAGTGGATTGGCCAGAATAGCAGCTTTTTTAGCGATAATTTTTTCGTTTGTAAGCTCAACGGTGTATGTGCCGCTTTATATCGCGGGTATTATTACGTGCTTTACTCTTGTTCCCTATCTATTTTGTGTGCTGCATACAGTTTGTTCATTTGCGCCATTTAGCTTGCTTTTTAGTGCAGGGTATTCGTTCTATAGATTACTATTTTATCTATATCCAGATTGGGTGATAAGCGGTGGCAGATTATACGAATTAGGTGCCATGTTGTCGCTTGCTTTTGCCTTGGCATACGGTTTGCTCTATCTAGGGTATCGTATTTTCAAAAAACAAGAGGATGCATTAAGCAGCACGCTCGTAGTCCTTGCCATTAGTAGTGTAGCTGCAGCAGGCCTTTTTTATTTTGTTGGCTATCAACGCATACTCTTTTTAGCTTGTTATGCTTTGCTTGTTTATGCAGTTGGAACCTATGTTGCGCCATCATATATGGCATGCATGAGTGCGATAGGGCTATGGGCTATTGCCGGATTACAAATAATGTTTTCTTTATCACTCATGCATTACAATAATAAGATGACATGGACGATTACTTTATTAGGCGCAGCGCTGTCGTACTTTATCGGAGCATATATTGCTCAGAGCAAAAAGGTAGTACACAATAAACTAGGTCTTCCATCAATGGGTGAGGTGTTGCAGCTTGCAGGATGTGCAACCATTTTTGGTTGGTTTATGAGCCCTGTATGGCATAATGACTATCGGCTTGTTGGTCTCACGGCATATGCAATGACACTCTATTGCATTGGATTGTATGCTTCGCTTCTATTATGGCGTGTCATGAGCTATGTAGTTACTATGTTTGTGTTGGGTAGTCTTGCATTGCAGTATCACCACTATGTATATACGGTTTCACCGATCGTGACACATGCGCTTTTTGGTGCGTTAAGTATAGGCTTTATTGCAGCAGCTTTGCTCACACAACGCTATGCAGATCATTTATCAGAAGATGAGGATATACTACGTAATCTACTGCCAGCTGGTGCAGTAGTTATGCCGTTTTTGTGGGGGCTAGCCGCAATTGAATCGTATTTTTATCGTCAAGAAGATGAAGCACTAGCGGCGATGAAGATGCCTTTAAAGACGATGTATTATGCAGTGTCATCGGTGGTAGCTATTCTTGTGGGCTTAATCAAACGTGTTAAGGCTATTAGATATGTTGGCTTTGGTTTAGTTGGGCTTACGTTATATTCGCTCTTTTGGTTGGTGTTTTCGTTTAAAGAGACGTTATATCGCATAATTGCTTTTTTAGTTATCGGTCTTATATTTATACTGGTTTCTTTTGTGTATCAATCGATTAGTAAGCGATTTGAGCAGGAATAATCGAAGTAAACATGGTAGCACTATTTTTTCAGGAGTATGATTATGAAAACATCACGCGTTATGATTATTTCTAGTGTATGTATGTTGTTTATTATTTCAGGATGTCGCATGTTTGAACAAAAAGAGGATAATGTAGCAAAGTTAAAGGAAATGTTTTCTCTCATGGTAGAGAAAAAAGATGCATCTTTAATTCCTGCCTATTATCACAAAGATTTCTTGCTCTATTCCAATGGCATAACGATGGACTATCAAGAGTTGTTAGATTCTCATGTGGAAATCTATCAAACGGCAATTCAATATAAAGTCGCTTATGATGAACAGACGTTGCTGCAAGAAGGTGATAAAGTGGCCGGTCGTGTATTTATTACCACAAGCCGTCCAGATGAAAAACCAAAAGAAATTGAAGTTATGTTGATTGCACAATACAAAGAGGGCAAACTCTATCGTGTGTGGGAGTTGACGTGGCCAGATTGGTCTAAGATGCCGGCATTTCAAGATATGGTGTAGATTAATAGCCTAAAAAAAGGGGCCCTCGCAAGGGCCCTTTTTTTTTCATATTACTTGCGTATATAGCTTTGCAAGAGTGCAATTTCATCTGCACGTTGTGTATGTAGCGCCCAATAGAGCGGGTTATAGCCTTGGTAATCATTAAGGGTTGGATCAGCCCCATTATCCAGCAATGTTTTAATCATGTGGAGTCCTTTTTGCTTGCTCATCATACGGCCACCTTTTTCATACGAACCATCGGTCATACGTTGTACCCATAAGAGTGCTGTCCTGCCGTTGACTTTGTTGCGTTGATTGATTGATGCGTTATGTGCAATAAGGAGCTCCATTGCCTTGCGGCGCCCACCGCTTGCGGCATATAACAATGGTGTTGATCCTTCTTTATCAACTTTATCGATGGTATGTTTGCGAACATGGCCGCTCTCAAATAGCAGTTTAACCACCTTGCTGCTCACGCCTGCGGCGCGATGTAATGGTGTTTTCTCTTTTATATCAAGTTGATTCACACAGTGCCCAGCACCATTGCTAAGGAGCAGATCAACAATGGCAAATCGTCCTCCACTGGCAGCCCAATGAAGCGGTGTGCTTTTTCTCGCGTCGCACATATCAAGAGGAGCATTATGCGCGGCAAGAAGCTTGCATGCATCTACGCTATTTCTTTGTGCGGCAATATGAGCGGGAGTGAATCCATCAATCGTCATTGTATCAAGTTGTGCATGATGGTTAATTAACGTTGCAAGGGATGCGGTATGATTATGATAGGTTGCAAGATGCACAGGTGTGACGCCCTCAGGGCTCATTGCATTAATATTTGCATTATTGCTGATGAGCATTTTGAGTGCATGCACATCATCAAGTTCAGCAGCTAAATGGCATAACGATCTTCCCTGATCGTTACAAGCATTAGGGCTACCACCTTTTTGCAGATGTTTAGCAACTTTTTCTGCAAAACGTGAGGGGGTTGAAAGGCTCGCATCGAGAGCCATATCGTCATCATCATCTGAGCTATAAGAGCTTTCTTCATCACTATATGCATCATCATCGTGCGCGATGACCATTTCTTGCAATGATGCAAGAAGGTTAAAGCTGTTGTTGTAATGTCCGGCATGTAGCTGATGCGTCATGCACCCGCTCAGTAGCAGTAATAACGAAAAATATGCGCTCTGCATATGATGCTCCTATTAGTAGGGTATGTTTTAAAAAGAAGGAAAGTGTAATGCAAAAAGCGCTTTGATGCAAGTAGTATTATTTTGATGGGAAGTTGCTCTGGGTAATACTTTTTGATTTTTGCTGCATGTGCATATTGTCACGTTCATATATATAATCATGTTTGCTCAAGTAAGCGCGGCCAGAATCGCCAAAGATCATCACGCCACAATCATGCGCTGTAAAGTGCGTGGCAGCATAGTGCTGCGCGCCCCATGCCACTGCAGCGCTGCTAGGACCGACCAGAAAGCCGTGTTCGTGCGCTAAGGTTTTAAGGAGCGGTAATGCGTCATTATCTTTGATTAAGAGCACCTCATCTACAACGGTATTATCAAACACAGGAGAATTAAAATCCATGCCCATGCCATCGATGTTATACGGTTTAGGTGAGCCGTTGGTTGCTTTATAAGAGTGCACAGAATCCATGGCGATCACTTTAATAGCTGGGTTTTGTTCTTTTAAATAGCGGCCAGCACCACTAATGGTGCCGCCAGTGCCAGCAGCAGCAAAATAATGCGTAATCATGCCATTGGTCTGTTGCCATATTTCAGGGCCAAGCAAGGTATAGTGTGCTTGTGCATTCGCCACATTAAAGTATTGATTCGGCATGAATGAGTTGGGTGTTTCTTTATGCAGTTGCACGGCGCGGCTATGATAGCTCTGTGGATCTTCAAGAAAATCAGTGCTGGGGCAGACGTGCACCTGGGCGCCGTATGCGAGTAAGGTCTGATATTTTTCTTTGCTTATTTTTTCCGATACGCAGATAATAACGCGATACCCTTTTGCAGCGCCGATCATGGCAGTCGCAATGCCCTGATTGCCAGAAGAAGCATCAATAATAGTGCCGCCTGGTTGCAATGCGCCACTTTGTTCTGCTTGCTCGATCATAAAGAGTGCAGAGCGATCTTTCATGCTGCCGCCGGGATTAAGATATTCTAATTTTGCGCAGAGTATACCCTTTATTGCGGCATTGAATCTGACAAGTGGGGTATTACCAATGGCTTCAACTACGCTGTTATACATGCTTTTCCCTCTTTTTTTGGCTGAGCTTATGATAGAGTTCTTTATGCAATGCAATCATCTGAGTATCGTTAAAGTCTTGCAGCTCGTCATGGTGGTTGCTGAGTCTTTGATGGTAGCTTTTTTGGCTTGCGAGTGTCAACATACTCTGTGCAAGCGCTTGCCAATCTTTTTGTTCTACTAGCAGACCATTTACTTGATCTTTAATAACGTCTGGAATGCCTCCAGTGGCATAACTAATCACGGGCAATTTTAATAAGCGCGCTTCCACTACCGCACAGGGTAATCCTTCCCATAATGAACTGAGTACAAAAGCATGCCAGTTGAGCATAATGGGTGCCACCGTATGTTGCCATCCATGAAGGGTAATCACCTCTTGCAGAGCATGATCGGTTATCCACTGTTCGATGGCATGGCGTAATGCGCCATCACCGATAATTTCAAGGCGAGCCTGCGGATATTGCTTATGTGTGTAGGCAAAAGCTTTGAGCATATCAAACATGTTTTTTTGTTTTTTAAAGCAGGCGATGGTGCCAAATACAAAAGGTTGTTCATCGGGAAAGTCGCATCTGCGTGCGGGGATATAAAATTGTTCCCAGTCAACTGCAGCACGAATGATGGTATGTTTTTGGGCAAAGCGAGGAAAGAGTTGGTTACCCACTTTTGCATCATAACTTGATACACAAACAAAATGTGTGGTGATAAGGCTTGTGCACCATTCAACAGCCATAATGAGCGAGCGAATGAGCCATGGTTGATGATCGTGAAATGAATAGCCATGAATAGTATGCATGCGTCTTTTGATGCCAGCAAACAACGCTGCCCAGCGGCCCAATATGCCTGCTTTCGTGCTATGCGTATGCACAATGAGGTCCGGATGTTGTTTTCTGAGCGTGCGTAATTGTTTGATCAGATCAACAAAACAGCGAAATTCATTGATGATACCGCGAAGCCCGACTTCACGCGTTAATGAGTGAAGCAAAAAAATGTTCTTTTTTTGTTGTACCTTCTGCACTAAGGGGCCATCGGTGCCAGAAATGAGCATGGTGTGCATATCGTCTTCAAGGCCATTAAGCAATGAAAGGCATACTTTTTGTGCGCCACCAAGTTCTAATTTGGTTATGATATAGACAACAGGAATGGGGTGCTTCATGTTCCTTTTTTTCTATTTACCTAAACAGAATTAATAAGACAGCAATAATAAATGTATAGATTGCACACGTATCAATCAAGCCTTGAGCAAACATACTCACTTTACCAATGGTGCCTTGCAATTCTGGATGCAGGGCAATTTGATACACAGCTGATGATGCAGTTTTTCCTGATGCAGCTCCTGAGCCAAGTGTGCCAAGACCGATGCATAATGCCGCTGAAAGATATGCAATGCTATCAAGGAGCGTTGGATTATTTGGAAAGAAAATAAGCATGAGAGAAATAACCATTGCAAAAATAGCGGGTGTTTCAATGATGGCTTGGCTCACAAGAGTGAATGAAAGCAATTGATTATACGCGCGTCGATTCACGCCAAGGCCACGTGTTGCTTGTTGTGCAAACTGTGCAAGGCCAATTGCCGGGCCAATACTCCCAAGGCCCATGGCAAGACCAGCAGCAATTAATTGCAGGCTTTGTGCCATGCTATCTGCGTAGGCAGCATTATTTTTGATAAACATGGCAATGATGAAACTAAAGATAAATGGTGTCTGAATGATCGATTGTGTAATGAGCATGAAGCGGAAAATTTTATCAGCAAAAAAAGGCTGACGTGCCACAGCCAAGCAGGCTTCTTTTGCAGGCAATGATGAGGCTAAGCTGATAATAAAGCCAGAAAAACAGATGGCAATGGCGATGCCAATTTCTGCTGTGTGTGAAAAAAGAGTAGCGCTTTCACTTGGCGAAAAAAGGAGCAAGAATGCGATAAAGACACCCAGGATGGCCGATGTTTCAATCAGTGCTGATCCTAAAATGGCTAGACGAGTGATTTCATTGTGTGCTGATGGCTGTATGTTAATCGCTTTGAGCGCTGCATTGCTGCTCAGTCCTTCTCCCAACCCTACACCAATCGAGTTGATGCCGACAGTAAGAGCTATGGTGCCATAATGCAGCAGTTGGCCGCTGGTTTCAATCATGGGATACCTTCATGTTGTTCTGCTGATTCATAGGTAATAGCATTAGACAAATACGTAAGAGAAAGCATAGCAAAAACGAATGCCTGTATGAAGCCTTCAAACAGCCCAAAAAAGAGCACGATCACTAAATTAATACCAGACAAGCGCACAAGAGCATTCACCCACAATGGTGCTTGATCAATTAAACCAAAATAGATTTCTCCAATAGTGGCACCACCAAAGGTATTACCAAACAGGCGAAACGACATGGAAATAATAATCGCTACTTTGCCAATCAGATTAAGTGGCAACATGATGAATATGGGCAAGAAATAATCTTTAATATAATGCCATAGGCCATGCACTTTAATGGCAAAAAACTGAATATAGCAAAAAGAAATGAGCGCCAGCGCCAGTGTGGTGTTCAGATCTTTAGTTGGTTCAGATGTGCCTGGAATGAGTGATATGATCGTGCACAAGGCAATAAAAGTAAAGAGGCTGGTCACAAAAGAAAAGTGTGTAAGTGAGAAAAAACCGAGCGTTTGCTCTACCAGTTGTTCAAATGCTTGCACAAAGCTGACCACTAAAAAACGAAGCACACTCTGTTTGCGTGAAAGAATAAAGCGTACTGAAAGGCCAAACAAAAGAATGATGCCCAGCACCAGCCAGCTATTGATCATAGTGGTGGCATGAATATTAAAAAAAGAATGAGTAACACCAAACGCTTTCAGCGGTTGCCAATGTGTTTGTGATAGCAGATCAAGATTTGTCATGCTGATCGACCTTTATGTGTAGTATGGTCATCCAAAAAGCTACAACAAAGCATAACAGGCTCAATAGAAAATGTACACGGGTGGTATGTATGAGATAATAAAAAGCTGTCTCTTATACACATCTCCGAGCCCACGAGACAGGC